>Ga0207665_10002355_pt1 | contig 12763 bp, 8 predicted proteins | sample LARL112metaG_FD_184351 | JGI IMG/M metagenome (GOLD analysis project Ga0207665, IMG submission 184351) | Corn, switchgrass and miscanthus rhizosphere microbial communities from Kellogg Biological Station, Michigan, USA - LAR L11-2 metaG... | ecosystem: Host-associated > Plants > Roots >...
AGGAGTTACTCCTCACGTTTGCAGGGTTTGGAGGCGGGTTTCAATGACTTTGGGGGGATCAGATTCGAGGAATATCCCACCCCCTTTTAGCCTTGAAGCCGGCCCACCAGCAGAGCTACCGACCTCTCGCGGGATCGTTCAGGCAGTTCATGCTGGCACGCGTGGCCATGGGATTTCACGTGCCCGTCAGCTATTCGGAGACCCTTCCGGACTATTTTCGATAGGAGAGGAGATCGCCTGGCGCGCAGACGCTGGCCAACTGGCGCGGCTCGCGGGCCAGGCGATTCAGGTTGCGCTCTGCCACCTCGAGCAGGACGACGTCAGGAGCATCGGGATCAAACCGAACGCGTAGAAGACCACGCTGACGGCCACGATCCAGTGAAGCAGCGCCTGACCCGCAGGCGGAGGGCGACGGCGAGGACCGGGGGGAGGAAGAGGACGAGGAACTCGAGCGGGCTGAAGCACGACTCGGAGATCGGCCCGGGACGGCGGTCAGAGACGACGTAGCAGCAAATGGGGGCCGGCCTGGGCGACGACGGCAAAGCGTAGCACGCGTGCGCTGGACACGACGATGGTCACGGCGTCTCCCGTGCGTTCGAGCCTCAGGTCGGGAAGGTCGCGCCAGGGATAGGTGTTCAGGTTCACCAGTGTGTATTCGGCGCGCTCGATGGCCGCCGGGAAGAGCGTGGCGAGGCGGCGCTCGCTCAAATGCGCGACGTAGCGATCCTGTGCAGCGATCGAGGCGCTTGGTGGTACCTGCGCCAGCACTTGATAAGCCGCCCGTTGCTCGGCGCTCGGCCACCAACGGGCCAGGGCCAGCTCATTGGCCAGCGACGACGCGAGCGCCAGACTCGCCGCGAAAGCCACCACCAGGACGGCGACGGGCCAGCGTCCGCCGCGCCGCGCCGCGAGTTGAGCGTATCCGGTGACCGCGGCCGAGATCAGGAATGGAAGGATGAAGGCCTGATACTGGCTGCGGTGGTTGAAGAGCACGGGATCGCTGCTGAGCAGGTTCTGGGCGAGGGCCGGCAGGGCAGCCACGGGATCCCACCCGCCCAGCAGGGGTAGGAAGCCGAGCGGTGCCAGCATCGCCATCAGATAGACGAGCCGCCCGCCGGTGAGGAGGCCGCCGATCGTTCGAAGTGGATGCGCGACCATGGTGAGGATGATCTCGCCGAGGGAATGACCGAGATGGCGGTAGCGCCAGAGGTGCACGTAGGGCTCATGTCGAAAATGGGGGATGATCCAGCGGATGTCGACCACCAGCAGAGCGAGAGCCCCGACGATCGTCGCCCCACCGGCGAGCCAGCGGCGGCGGCCCAGCGCGAGCCACGCGCCGAGACCGATGACCGGCAGCGCTGAGTCCTCCCGGCACATGAGAGTGAGGACAGTGGCGAGCACGAATAGCCAAGGCCGTCCGACCTCGGCACAATAGATTGCCGCGAGCAGCAGCGGGATCGCGAGCGCCGCGGCGTGGAAGTCGCGCACGTTGATGCCGTGGAGCGACGGATTGACCAGGTAAAGGATGGCGAGGGCGGCCGCGGGGCGCTCGTCACCAAGCCGAAGCCGCGCGATGCCGAAGACCGGCAGGGCGCCGAGGGCCAGCATCACCGTCTGGCCGGCCAGAAGCGCCGCGGCAGTCGGCATCAGCCAGGATGCGGGGACGAAGAGGTACACGATCGGTGAGAGGTGATCGCCCCAGGCGTGCATCTCGGGCAGGCTCACGTAGGGGCCGTGACCGTGGGCCACGCTCCAGGTGAGCTGTACGTAGTAGCCGAGGTCGAGCGCGTGGGTGCGGAACGTGAGATGGCGGGTCAGGGTGACGAACGAGAAGATCAACGCGTAGAGCGCCACGCCGACCGCGACGACCCGCCGGGGCTCCAGCTCGGGCACGGGAATGGGGGCGACCAAGAGCCGGAGGGAGACGATCCCGAGCAGGAACAGGAAGACATGTTCGGGCCGGGCCCAGAAGGACGCCGACCACCCTGACCAGAAGAGCAGGGCGCCTACCAGCCAGGCGCCCGCCGCCAGCGCGCTCAGGTCGAGCAGGCGCGCCGTGGTCAAGCTCTGGCCGGGATCGGGTGGTTCCTCATGCGACACATCATAGGACGGGAACGGGCGCAACCACGTCTTTCTATTGATTCGCTTCGCTGCTAGCATGTGGCCCGTGTCGCCGGCCCCGTCTTCCAACCCCGTCATGCGGGCTAGCAGAACGCCCGCGCATCCCGTTGGGTCGCTACTTCTCTGGAGCATGTTGCTCGTGCTGCTCGGCGCCGGACCGGGTTGGGCCCAGCCGGTGAGCCCGGCCCCCCGGCCGGGAGGCATCGCGATCGGCACCGGCGAGGAGCAGGCTACCGTCCTGGCCGACCAGATCCTCCAGCTGGGCGGCCCCACCGACCTCATGATCGCCGTCGGCGACGTCGAGATCACGCGCGGGCAGAGCCGCCTGCTCGCGGACCGCGTGGAGATCAACCGCGACACCGGGCAGGCGGTGGCCCAGGGGAAGGTGGTCTTCTACGACGGCCCCGACCGCCTGGTGGGCGAGCGGATCGACTACAACCTGAAGACCGGCACCGGCGTCGTCTACCAGGGCTCCGGGTTTTCGGCGCCCTACTACCACCTCTCCGGCGAGCGGATGGACCGCACCGGGGACAGCATCTACGAGATCCGCCGCGGCACGTTCACGACGTGCGAGGGCGACGACCCGCCCTGGTCGTTCCGGTTCAACTCGGGGACCGCCGATCTCGACGACATCGTCTACGGCCGCGACGCCTCGTTCTGGGTCAAGCGCGTGCCCCTGCTGCCCTGGGTCCCATTCTTCGCGGCTGCCCTGCGCCGCGAGCGGCAGTCCGGCTTCCTGTTCCCGGAGTTCGGCCAGTCCAGCCGCCGAGGCTACTTCGCCAAGGTTCCCTACTACTGGGCGATCAACGACAGTCAGGATCTCACGGTGTCGCTCGATACCTTCAGCGCGCGGGGCATCGGGCTGGACGCCGACTACCGCTACGTCCTGTCGCGGGATCAGCGCGGCGAGCTGTCCGCCTTCGGGATCACCGAAGTCTTCCGCAACCCTCAACCGAAGGGAATCCCCGAGAATCGGGGCTGGACGTCCCTGAAGCACGACTGGCGGATCGCGCCGGGCCTGACCTTCAAGGTAGACTCCACGGTCACGAGCGACGACCTCATCTTCCGCGACTATGCCGATCGCCTGACGGACCGCTCCCGGCTCGCGGCCACCACCACCGTCTCACTCATCAAGAGCTGGACCAACTGGAGCCTGCTCGGCCAGGTGCTGTGGTACCAGGACCTGACGACGGTCCGACCCATCGAGCTGCAACGTGTACCCAACATCCAGCTCACCGGCGTCCGTCAGGCCGTGCCGGGGGCGCCATGGTTGCTCTACGAAACCAATGCATCCTTCGTCAAGTTCATTCGCGAAGTGGACGGCCCCGAGGGCGTGCGGGCGGATTTTCACCCGCGCTTCTTCGTGCCGATCCCGATCGCCGGCATCGTGACCGTCACGCCGTTTGCCGGGGGGCGCCTCACCTACTACGACCAGCGCGTGACGGGATTTCATGCGGGGGTGGACGGCATCTTGAGTCAAGCTTCCGTGTACGACCCGCGGCTGCGCCGCCAGGCGGAGGTCGGTGTGGAGGCGCAGACGCAAATGACACGGGTCTATGCCACGGATGGCACCGCGGGTATCGCGGCATTGCAGCACTCGATCGAGCCTCGTGCGACGCTCATCGAGATTCGCGGTCTCGACCAGAAGGCGATGCCCACCTACGACCCGGGCTACAGCACCGGCACGGGAATAGATCCCGGTTACGAGCGGGCGCACGGGATAGACCGGCTCGGCAAGGCGAACGAGGTGACGTACCAGGTGGCGAACGTGCTGAGAGCGAAGTCCGTGGCGGGGCCGGATCAGGAAGCGGTGCGCTGGGACCTGGTGCGGTTCACCCTGAGCCAGACCTACAACTTCAAGCCCACCAGTCAGCCCGTCGGCGATCTGTACGGGGACCTGGCCCTACAGCCCAACCAAAGGATCCGGGTGGCTGGCTACGCCCGGTACAACATGTATGGGCTAGGGCTCCGCGAGGCCGCCGGGACGATCGGCGTCGTGTATCCAAACTTCTCCGTCGCGGCCGGGCCTCGCTTCAACGAGCAGGGCAACACGGTTGTGTTCGGCCCCCAGATCGCTCCGCCGGGTGTCCAGCGCACGTTGACCGCGGAGGGGACAGCCCGGATTCTTCCGCGCCTCGAACTGAGGGCGGGCGCGGCCTGGGAGCTCGTCAACGCTGCCACGTCGGTCGAGGTCCGCGGCGGCTTCGAGTGGCGCTTCGATTGCTGGTCGATCTCGGCGATCTACATCAACCGTCACCACAGCGACAGCGAGTTCCGCTTCTCGGTGAACCTGCTCGGGATCGGGCAGGTGGGCAGCTCGGCTCGACCGGGGCTCTAGAAGAGATCCACGGCGGCGTTGGCTATCTTCCGGCCGATGTCGGCCGCCGCCTGGCTCGCCGCGCCGCTCCCCTGCGCGAATGTATCCGACACCTGGCCCTGCACCTGGAAGTCGGAGATCTGCGTCAGGCCCTTTTCCTGCCACAGCAGCTTGTTCTGACGCACGTCGCGGAAGGCCACGTTCAGAACGACCCGCAAGTGGTAGGCTTGCACGTTCGCGTTGCGGTCGAAGCCCGCCCCGTCGACCTGGTAACCGACGATCTCGCCCTCGAGGACCGAGTCGGCCTGCTCCGCGGGGACGACGCGGAGCCGGCCTCCACTCGAGAAGGCGGAGACGACGGCAGAAGTGATGGTGGTCTCGAGGCCGGCCACCTCCGTCCTGTTCTTGAACACGGGCACCGCCACGGTCTTGATGTGGCCGGGCAGGTTGCCGCGGAAGCCGTACCCGCAGCCCGCCGGTAGGAAGCCCGCAAGCGCAAGCAGCAAGCCGACGGCGGCGCGGCGCGAACGGCGGTTCATATCGCCGGGCCGACCGACCTGGGCACAGGCGGGTTCAAGTGCCACGGTCTGCGAACGAGCCTTCGCATCGCGGAGGAGTATAGCAGGAAAAGGGCCACCGCACCCGGGGCGAGTACAATGTGTACGGGATGATCAGGATCCTCGACCGCTACGTGGCCCTCGAGCTCTGGCCGCCGTTCACCATCAGCGTTGTGGTGTTCACCTTCTTCCTGGTCATCGACCGTGTCTACCAGCTGACCGATCTGGTGATCGGCAAGCAGGTGCCCGTCCGGCTGGTGCTAGCGCTGCTCCTCTACCTGTTGCCGCCGTTGCTGTCGCTGAGCCTGCCGATCGCGGTGCTGATGGCGGTATTGATCGCGGGCGGGCGGCTGAGTGCCGATCTCGAAGTGGCCGCGCTCAAGGCCTCCGGAGTCAGCCCCGCCCGGCTTTTTCGGCCGTTCCTTGCCGCCGGCATCATCGCGAGCGCCCTCATCGCCTGGCTGACGCTCGTCGTGAACCCGTGGGCGAGCGCCGCTTTCCAGAGGCAGATCTTCCGAATTATGGAAACGCAGGCCACCACGGGTATCCAGGAGCGTGCGTTCAACAGCACGTTCGGCCGGATCGTCCTCTACGTCGAGGAGGTGAGCCCTTCGCAGTTCGCCCTGAGGGGCCTGCTGGCCTCCGACGAGCGCGACCCGTCCCTGTCGCGGATCATCGTGGCCCGAGAGGGGCGGGTGCTGTCCGACAGCGAGCGCCGCCGCCTCACTCTCCGGTTCATCGACGGGGCCATCAACGAGAGCGACGTCGCGGATCCGCGGCGCTTCCGATACACCACCTTCACCCTGTACGACATGAACCTGCCCCTCTCCAGTCCGGCCGCGACCTCCGAGCAGCAAGCCAAGCCGGAGAAAGAGATGCCGCTGCGGGGTTTGACCGCCGCCGCCGCGGAGGCGACGGACCGAGGGAAGGCCGCGCCATTTCTCGTCGAGCTTCACAAGCGTTTCGCGCTGCCGATGGCGGCCGTCGTCTTCGTGCTGGTGGGCTTCCCGCTGGGCATCCGGTCGCACCGGGGGGGGCGCGCGGTGGCGATCACCTCCAGCTTCGCGATCGTGATCTCCTATTACATCCTCTCGACCGCCCTCGAGGGGCCGGCGCTGGGCGGGCGCCTGCCGGTCTGGCTGGCCATCTGGCTGCCGAACGTGATCTTCGCGGTGATCGGCCTGGCCCTGCTCCGGGCCGTCACCGCCGGAGTACCCACCGGGTGGCTGGACCTCTTCTGGCGTGTGGCGGGCTGGCTGCCGCAGGGCCGCCGAGAACGGGGCCCCCGCGCACGCGGCTGGACCGCCCGGCTCCCGGTGCGGGGGCCGCGCGGCTCGACCTTCATCATCGACCGATACCTGATGCGCCAGTACTTGCTGCTGATCGGGATCGGCCTGCTCATCGGCACCGCCTTCAGCGTGATCGTCGATCTCGTTCAGAGCCTGGACCGGTTCCTCCGCGCCAAGCCACCCTGGATCTACATCGCCCAGCACTTTCTCTATCTGGTGCCCCGGGAGCTCTACAAGGGGTTGCCGCTGATCATGCTGGTCGCGACCGTCTTTCTGTTCGTCTCGCTGACTCGCCAGCGGGAGCTCGACGCGCTGAAGGCGGCCGGCATGAGCCTCTATCGGGCGTGCGTCCCTGTCCTGCTCATCGCGTTCCTGATGAGCGTGGGTGCCCTGGTCTTCCAGGAGACCGCCCTGCCCCTGATCGCCACGAAGGCCGAGGAAGTGGATCGGGTCAAGATCCGCGGCTTCCCCCCCCGGCACCTCCAGCAGCAGGGACAGATGTGGTACCGGTCTTCCGATCGACGCTTCCTCAAGATCGGGCTGCTGGACCCGGTGGCGCGGTCCCTGGACGGACTGATCGTGCTGGACCTGACGCCGGATTTCCGCCTGATCGATCGACTCGACGTCCGCCGGGCTCAATGGGTGTCGGACGGCTGGGAGATGAGCGGAGGAATCGCCCGACAGATCGGCTCGTCTCAACAGGTGCAAACGCGCAGCTTCGAGCATCGCGTGATGGAGCTGCCGGAGCACATCGACGACTTCATCCGGGTCCAGAAGCTACCCGATGCCATGAGCTTCCTGGAGCTCCGGGCCTACGTGACGAAGCTCCGCGACGGGGGCCATCAGGTCGGGACATACTTGGTCCAGCTCTACTCCAAGCTCTCCTTCCCGTTGGTCCATTTGATCATGGCGCTGGTTGCGATCCCGTTTGCCCTCGCGGCCCCCCGGAGCGGCGGCCGGGGGGTCAGCATCGGCGTGGCGATCGTGGTGGCCGTGGCCTACTGGCTGGTGCACTCGGTTGCCCTGGCGTTCGCCAAAGCCGATCTTCTCCCCCCGGCGCTGGCGGCATGGTCGGCGAACATCATCTTCACCGGCCTCGGGACCGCCCTGCTCCTCAGCGCCAAGACCTGAGCGCGGACGCGCGCCGGTGCCTCGATGCTTCGGGAGTTCTCGGAGGCTCGTGTATAATCTTGCGGAATGCGTCTGCTCATCACCGGCATCACCGGCTTCGTCGGAAGCCACCTGGCGGAGTACGCGCTCGGGCAGGGTGCCGAGATCTTCGGGTCGAGCCGTTGGCGAAGCCGCACCGAGAACGTCGATCACCTGCGATCGAACATCAACCTGATCGAGTGCGACCTCCGCGATCTGGCTTCGGTGCGCGGCCTGCTCGAGGCCACGGAGCCGACCCACGTGGTTCACCTGGCTGCGCAGAGCTTCGTGGGGGCATCCTGGCAAACGCCCGCCGAGACGTTGTCGAACAACATCATCTCCCAGGTCAACCTCCTCGAAGGAATCCGCCGGTTCACGATCGTGCCGCGCTTCCTGGTGGCGGGGACCAGCGAGGAATACGGTCTCGTCTACCCGGACGAGCTGCCAATCCGCGAGACCAACCCGTTGCGACCGCTGTCTCCCTACGCGGTGAGCAAAGTAGCCCAGGACATGATGGGCTACCAGTACTTCAAGAGCTACGGTCTGCCGATCATCCGCACACGCGCCTTTAACCATGAAGGGCCCCGCCGGGGCGAGGTCTTCGTCACATCGAATTTTGCCAAGCAGGTGGCCGAGATCGAGGCCGGCCTGCGGGAGCCCAGAATCTGTGTGGGTGACCTCACGCCTCGGCGAGACTTCTCGGACGTTCGCGACATCGTCCGGGGGTACTGGCAGCTGCTGGAGCAGGGGGAGCCGGGTGAGGTCTACAATCTCTGCTCCGGGCGCTCGTGGGCGATCCAGGAGGTGCTCGAGTTCTTCTTGGATCACTCCCGGGTCAAGAAGATCGCCGTCGAGACCGACCCGGCGCGGCTGCGACCCTCGGACGTCATGATCCTGGAGGGGGATCCGTCGAAGATCCGGCAGGCCACGGGCTGGGAGGTGGAGATTCCCTTCGAGCAGACGCTCAAGGATCTCCTCGCGTACTGGCGCCAGCGGACGATGTCGTCGACTCGCTGACGCCGGCGGGCGGAGAGTCGCCGTGAACGTGGCGCTGGTCCACGACTGGCTCACCGGGATGCGTGGCGGCGAGCGATGTCTCGAGGTCTTCTGCGAGCTGTTCCCCGCGGCCCCCATCTTCACCCTGCTCCACGCGCCCGGCTCGGTGTCACCGACCATCGAGCGTCGGCCCATCCGGACGTCCTTCATCCAGCACCTCCCGGACGCGGAGAGCCGCTATCGCCAGTATCTCCCGCTCTTTCCCGCCGCCATCCGCGGCTTCGACCTGCGCGGCTACGACGTGATCCTCTCCGCGAGCCACGCCGTGGCCAAGAGCGTGCGCGTGCCGGCGGGGGCGCTCCACGTCTGCTACTGCTTCACCCCGATGCGGTACGTCTGGGATCTCTACGACGAGTACTTCGGTTCCCGGGCTGCGTGGCCGGTCCGTATGCTCATGCCGCCGGTCGCGGCCGCACTCCGGCGATGGGACCGACGCACCGCGGCCGGGGTCCACCGGTTCGTGGCCATCTCGGGGTTCATCGCCGACCGGATCCAGCGCGCCTACGGTCGTGAGGCGGACGTCATCTACCCACCGGTGGACGTCTCCCGCTTCAAGGTCGAGGAGTCGGCCGGGGCCTTTTACCTGGTGGTCTCCGCGCTGACGCCGTACAAGCGGGTAGACCTCGCCGTGGAGGCGGCCAACCGCCTTGGCCGCCGCTTGCTGGTCGTCGGGACAGGGCCGGAGGAGCGTCGTCTCCGCGCCCTGGCCGGGCCGACCGTGGAGCTGCTGGGGTGGCGCGACGATTCCGAGATCGCGGGGCTATACGCCGCCTGCCGCGCGCTGCTCTTTCCCCCGCTGGAGGACTTTGGCATCACCCCGCTCGAGGCGATGGCCGCGGGCCGGCCGGTCATCGCCTTCGGGCAGGGGGGGGCGCTCGAGACGGTCGTGCCGCCGGGTCGCGCCGAACCGCCGACCGGCCTCTTCTTCGACCGTCAGACCGTGGACGCGCTCGTCGAGGCGATCCGCCGCTTCGAGTCGGGCCGCGACCAGTTCGAGCCCAAGGCCCTTCGACGCCATGCGGAGGCCTTCGACCGCGCGCTGTTCAAGGAGCGGATCCACGCCTATCTGACGGCGCGGATGAAGGAGCACGACCGGTGCTGAAGGCCCATTCCCGCTTCCTCGAGCAGCTCATGCTGGTGTGCGACCTCCTGCAGGTGGCCGGCTGCTGGGTGCTCGCCTACGGCCTGCGGTTCTACGTGATCGTTCCCCCGATCACGGGTGGCGGCATTCCACCGCTGAAGCCCTACCTGCTCATGCTGCTCCCGATCCTGATCGTCTGGGGCCTGTCGTTCCGGGCCTTCGATCTCTACCGGCCGCGCCGCATTGGGTCGCACCTCTCCGAGGCGGCCGACGTCGCCAAGGCCTCGACGATGGGCGCGCTCGTCCTCGTGGCGGTAATGGCCTTCTTCTTCAAAGGATACGAGTACTCGCGCGTGGTCATCGTCTACTTCTGGCTGCTCTCCATCGGCCTCGTCTGGTTCTCCCGCGCGGCCTTCCGCGAAATGCTGCGCTTCGCCCGGCGCCGCGGGTACAATCTCCGCGGCGCCGTGATCGTCGGCGCCGGCGAGGCGGTCGAGGCCGTACTGCAGCGACTCCAGGCCCGGCCCGACGTCGGTATCCAGGTGTTGGGGCTGGTGGGCGACGACAAGGACGGGGTCCGCGGCGCGCGATGGCTGGGCGGGTACTCGGATCTCCGCGCGGTCCTGGACGGCCACGAGGTAGACCACGTGATCCTCGCGCTCGCCCACGAGGACTACGCCCGGCTGCCCGGCCTGCTCGACGCGATCGGCGACGAGCCGGTGACCATCCACGTGGTGCCGGATCTCTTCCGGTTCACGTCACTTCGGGGCGGCGTCGAGGACTTCGAGGGGATCCCGTTCATCCACCTGCGCGACTCCCCCCTGCACGGCTGGAGCCAGATCGTCAAGCGGGCCTTCGACCTGGCCTTCGCGGCGGCAGTGCTGGTGCTGCTCTTCCCCGTGATGCTCGGCATCGCGCTCGCGGTCAAGCTGACCTCGCCCGGCCCGATCCTGTACCGGCAGGACCGGATGGGGCTCGACGGCCAGCGCTTCCAGATGCTCAAGTTCAGGACCATGAGGGTCAACGCCGAGTCGGGCACCGGGCCGGTCTGGGCCTCGGCCGACGACACCCGGCGCACGCCCATCGGCGCCTTCCTGCGTCGCTTCAGTCTGGATGAGCTGCCGCAGTTCGTGAACGTGCTGCGCGGGGAGATGAGCGCCGTCGGCCCACGACCGGAGCGACCGGTCTTCGTGGAGCGCTTCCGGCAGACCGTTCCCGGCTACATGCTTCGCCACAAGGTCAAGTCCGGCATCACGGGGTGGGCGCAGGTGCACGGGCTGCGGGGGAACACCTCGCTGGAGGAGCGCATCCAGCACGACATCGAGTACATCGAGCGCTGGTCGCTCTGGCTAGACCTGAAGATCATCGTGCTGACCGTGGTTCGCGTGCTCTTCGATCGCAACGCCTACTGATTTGACCGCGCTCCGCCGCGGTGCCTTCGGGGCGTTCGTCCTCGGCCTCGGGCTGTCCATCACCCTGTCCGAGACCGCCCTCGTCCTGCTGACCCTTCTCTGGTTCTGGCGCCTGCGCGATCCCCTGGCGCGCGCGGCCGCGCCCTGGCCTCTCTGGCAGCCCGTGCTGGCATTCAGTGCGGTGACGCTTGTCTCGGCGCTCGCCTCCGGGCATCCCGCCGCCGCCCTGGGAGCTTGCAAGGGCCTCCTGCTCATCGCCACCCTCTACGTGACCGCCGACACGCTCGTTGGGCCCGAGGCCGGCCTCCGGATCCTCTCGGCGCTGCTCGTCGTGGTTGCCGTCGCCGCGGCGGTCGGGATCCTGCAAACAGTGGCCTGTCCCGGGTCGGCGCCCGACTACGGCTCTCCGGCCTGGCTCTATCACCGCTGCTACCGAGCCCGCGGCTTCTTCAGCATCTACATGACCCTGGCGGGGGTGCTGAACCTGGTGCTGCTGGCCAACTTGCCCCGGATCCTGCCGGGCGCGGCCTTCGCGCGCTGGTTGCCCCTGCCCTGGCTCGTCTCCCTCGGAGGGCTGCTGGCGACCTACACACGAGGCGCCTGGCTGGGATTTGCTGCGGGCGTGCTGACGCTGCTTCCCGCTACCCGGAAGGGGCGCTGGCTGCTGCTCGGAGGTCTCCTCGTGCTCGGACTCGCCGTGCTGGCCGGGCCTCAGCACCTGCGCCAGCGGTTCCTCACCATGGGCGATCCGGACGATCCCACGGTGAGGGAGCGGGTCTACATGTGGCGTAGCGGGCTGACCATGTGGCGCCAACACCCGGTGCTCGGGCTGGGCCCCGGGGGCGTCAAGCGCGAGTACGAGCGCTTTGCGCTACCGGAGGCGGTCAAGAAGCGCACCGGGCACGTGCACAACACCCCGCTGCAGATCCTGGTGGAGCGCGGCGTGCTGGGCCTCCTCGCCTGGGGCTGGGTCTGGGTCGCCTTCTACGCCGAGGCGATCCGCCGGCTGCGCCGGCTGCCCGCGGATGCGATCGCGGAGCGGGCGCTGGTGGTGGGGAGCATCGCGGCGATCACCGGCTTCCTGATCGGGGGCCTCTCCGAGTACAACTTCGGAGACTCGGAGGTGGTGATGGTGGCGTGGGTGATCATGGCGCTGCCCTGGGCGGTGCGGGAGGCGTCGAGCGCGTAGCCACGCTTACAGGCCGCACGTTGTTACCGAGTCGTTTGGCAGCCGTTCCGAATCTTCTCGCCGATCTCACCTCCGCAATCCCCCGCTGATTCCCAGCTCTCCTCGTCGCGGCGGCAGGGCACGGTCCTTGCGTATTCGCCCCCCAGGGAGGATCGACGAATGGACGCGATTCAGTTCCTCAAGCAAGAGCACAAGAAAGCGAAGGCCGGCATCAAGAAGGTCCTGAAGGCCTCGCCCGAGGACCGCGGCGATCTCTGGACCGACCTCGAGCCGGAGCTCGAGGCGCACGAGCAGATCGAGGACGCCTGCCTCTACGGACCGCTCGCCCGCGGGGAGGGGAAGGCGGACGCCAAGCTCGCCGCCTGGCGCGGCAAGCACCGGAAGGAGGTGGAGCGGGTCGAGGCGCTGGTCAAGCAGATCGACGGCCTGGATCCGGCGGAGGCGGGGTGGCTCGCCAAGGTCAAGGCGGTCGGCGCGAGCCTCGAGAAGCACATCCGGGAGGAGGAGGGGGAGATCTTGCCCCGGATCGGCAAGGCCTGGGACAAGGCGCGGCTCAAGGAAGCGGGGGCCGAGATGGCCGAGATGAAGGCGG
>Ga0207665_10002359_pt1 | contig 12750 bp, 11 predicted proteins | sample LARL112metaG_FD_184351 | JGI IMG/M metagenome (GOLD analysis project Ga0207665, IMG submission 184351) | Corn, switchgrass and miscanthus rhizosphere microbial communities from Kellogg Biological Station, Michigan, USA - LAR L11-2 metaG... | ecosystem: Host-associated > Plants > Roots >...
CCTTAAAGCGGCCATCCTCGACGCTCCTGGCGCCGGCGGGAGCGTTCGTCCCGCCAGCACAATCTAATCGGGGAAAAAATGGCCACCATGAATATCTTGTGGTTGATCGTCGGCTGTGGGGTGCTCGCGATCCTCTACGGCATCTGGGCGACGCAATCGGTGATGAGCGCCGATTCCGGCAGCAAGCGGATGCAGGAAATTTCCGAGGCCGTGCGCGAAGGCGCGCAGGCCTATCTCAAACGGCAATACACCACCATAGCGATCGTCGGTGTGGTGGTTTTGGTGATCATCGGGTTCACGCTCGGCTGGCTGGTCGCAATCGGCTTCGCTGTCGGCGCGATCCTGTCGGGCGCGACCGGCTTCATCGGCATGAACGTTTCGGTACGCGCCAACGTGCGCGTCGCGCAGGCCGCCACCAAATCGCTCGCCGGCGGCCTTGAGCTCGCGTTCAAGTCGGGCGCGATCACAGGCATGTTGGTCGCGGGCCTCGCACTGCTCGGGGTGACGCTCTATTTCGGCTTCCTCACCGGCACCATGCACAAGGCGCCCAATGACCGCACGGTGATCGATGCCATGGTTGCCCTCGGCTTCGGCGCTTCGCTGATTTCGATCTTCGCCCGTCTCGGCGGCGGCATCTTCACAAAGGGCGCCGACGTCGGTGGCGATCTGGTCGGCAAGGTGGAGGCCGGAATTCCGGAGGACGATCCGCGCAATCCGGCCACGATCGCCGACAACGTGGGTGACAATGTCGGCGACTGCGCCGGCATGGCCGCCGACCTGTTCGAGACCTATGCGGTCACGATCGTTGCCACGATGGTGCTGGCCTCGATCTTCTTCGCCGGCACGCCGCAGCTGATGACCATGATGGTCTATCCGCTCGCCATTGGCGGCGCCTGCATCATCACCTCGATCATCGGCACGTTCTTCGTGCGGCTTGGCAAAAGCCAGTCGATCATGGGAGCCCTCTACAAGGGCTTTATCGCCTCCGCGGTGCTCTCGCTGATCGCCATCTATTTCGTGACCGATCGTCTCGTCGGCATGGGCGCGATCACAGGCGTCCCCTTCACCGGCAAGGCGCTCTATCTGTGCGCAATCGTCGGTCTCGTCGTCACCGGGCTGATCATCTGGATCACGGAGTACTACACCGGCACCAATTTCCGCCCGGTGAAGTCGATTGCCGCTGCATCCGTCACCGGCCACGGCACCAACATCATCCAGGGCCTCGCGGTGTCGCTGGAAGCTACGGCGCTCCCGGCTTTGGTAATCATCGCCGGCATTCTGGTTGCCTACGCGCAAGCCGGGCTCTTCGGCATCGCCATCGCAGTGACGTCAATGCTGGCGCTCGCCGGCATGGTCGTGGCCCTCGATGCTTTCGGTCCGGTCACGGACAATGCCGGTGGCATCGCCGAAATGGCGGGTCTGCCGAAGGCCGTGCGCAAGTCGACCGACGCGCTCGATGCGGTCGGCAACACGACCAAGGCAATCACCAAGGGCTATGCCATCGGTTCGGCGGGCCTCGGCGCGCTTGTGCTGTTCGCCACCTATAACCAGGACCTGAAATTCTTCATCGGCACGTCGGGACAGCACCCGTACTTCCAGGGCATCCAGCTCGATTTCTCGCTCAACAGTCCGTACGTAGTCGTCGGTCTCCTGTTTGGCGGAATGCTGCCCTATCTGTTCGGTGCGATGGGCATGACCGCCGTCGGCCGCGCAGCCGGCGCGATCGTCGAGGAAGTACGCCGGCAATTCCGCGCCAAGCCCGGAATCATGAAGGGCAAGGACAAGCCGGACTATGGTCGCGCCGTCGATATACTCACCAAGGCGGCGATCAAGGAGATGATCGTCCCCTCGCTGCTTCCGGTGCTCTCGCCGATCGTCTGCTACTTCGCGATCTACTTCATCGCGGGTGGTGGACCGGCCGGCAAATCGGCGGCGTTCTCGGCCGTCGGCGCAATGTTGCTCGGTGTCATCGTCACCGGCCTGTTCGTTGCCATCTCCATGACGTCCGGTGGCGGCGCTTGGGATAACGCCAAGAAATACATCGAGGACGGACATTACGGTGGCAAAGGCTCGGACGCGCACAAGGCCGCGGTCACCGGTGATACTGTCGGCGATCCCTACAAGGACACGGCGGGACCGGCGGTGAACCCGATGATCAAGATCACGAACATTGTGGCGCTCTTGCTGCTTGCGGTTCTCGCGCACTAGCCGCCAGCCAAAAATGAAAAGGGCCCGCATCAAGCGGGCCCTTTTTTCTTGTCGTGTGCTTAGAGATGGAAGCCGACGTTCTTGAAAATGTTGCGCAGATAGCTCAATTCCATGCCGCCGGTCGGCGTCGTCTGCGAGTAGAAGTCGAAGATCTTGCCATCCTTGATGCCGTAATTGGCCAGGCGCGTGACGCGCCGCTGTTTGTCGAAATAAACCGCGATGACGCGTTGGTCGACGACTTCATGCGGCATGAAGGCGACCGAACGGGTCGCCTTCTGCGAGATGTAAAAGAAAGCATCGCCGTTGACGGTCGCGACGGTCGAAGGCGTGCCGAGCACGATCAGAACCTGCTCCTGGGTTGCCCCGACCGGGACCTGCTCCAGCGCGCCTTCCGGCAAAACGTAGCCGCGCTGCAGGGTCTCCGCTCCGGTGCAGGCGCCGAGCGCGAGAGCGCCGGCAAGCGCCAGCGACAGGGTCAGGCTACGATAGCGCACAGTCTTCGAACCCATACGCGAGAAATCCATTTCGGTCTTGCATCGAGCGAGGCGTTGACGTAACCGCGGCAAACCGCATTCAGCCCCGAATGACCCGATGATGTTCCCCTTGTTTCGCCGCAGGTCGCGGCAAGACACCATTTCCACCCTGTATGGCACGATCGTGGCACAGGCGCGATTGCCCGGTTTTTACCGCGAATACGGTGTCGCAGATACCGTGAATGGCCGCTTCGACCTGCTTGTTCTGCACCTTTCCATGGTCATCGATCGTCTGGCGGAGGAACCCGGCTCGCGCGAAGCCGGACAGGCCTTATTTGACCGTTTCTGCCAGGACATGGACCACAATTTGCGTGAGATGGGTATCGGCGACCTGTCGGTGCCAAAGGAGATGCAGCGCATCGGCCAGGCCTTTTATGGCCGGGCCCAAGCCTATAGATCAGCGCTGGCAGTGGACGGTGAGGGCGCGCTGGTCGAGGCTTTGACCCGCAATATCTATGAGGGCTCGCCGCCGACCCCGGAGGCCCCCGGCCATCTTGCGGGCTATGTCCGGGAAGCGGTACGTGATGTCAGGGCCCAGCAGGTCGGCGACCTGCTGGCGGGCAAGCTGCACCTGCCGAAACCCTGAACTGTTCGTGTTGAAGACAAAGACCGCTCGTCATAAGTCTGATTTCTATGGAAAAAAATCGAAGTCCGTGGAGCGTGCCAGTCGCGGTGGACGATATTCCCGAAACCGGTCTGCACCTCGAAATCGATGCACCTGAACCAGTTCGTGCCGAGATCGCCGGGCTCGCCGGCCTGCGCGAACTAGGCCGTCTGTCCGGCGTTTTTGATCTCACGCGGCGCGGTGCCGGCGTTCGCGTGACCGGCAATGTCAGCGCGCGTGTCGGTCAGACATGCGTCGTCACGCTGGAGCCTGTTGAAAGTGATATCGACGAACCGGTCGACCTGCGGTTCGCACCGCGAGCGGGAGCGCCGGCGGCGGCAAAATCGGAGACCGTTGCGGCGCACACAAGCGATGAAGACCCGCCGGACCCTCTTTTCGGCGGCAAGTTGGATCTGGGCGCGATCGCGACCGAGTTCCTCCTGCTTGGTATCGATCCTTATCCCCGCAAGCCAGGCGCCGAATTCGCGCCGGTGAAGCCGGACGATGCCAGCGCAAAACCTTTTGCGGCCCTGGAAGCGCTGAAAAAGCGCCTCGGCAGCAGTTAGCCGGCAGCAGCAGGTGCGGGGGATGGGACCAACGGAGAACCGTCTTGTTTGCGGCTGCCGAGCGGCTATGGTCGCGGCCAATCGCCCATTTTTAAGGACTGCGTCGCTTCCAACCCCGTTAACGCCGAGAGCGATCCATGCCGGATAAGGTTCGCATCGCGCTTGACGCCATGGGCGGCGACCATGGCGCGGCCGTCATATTGCCCGGCGCTGACATTTCGCTGACGCGCCATCCGGACATCGAGTACCTGCTTTTCGGCAATCGCGCGGCGATCGACCCCGTGCTCGAGAAATTACCGCGTCTTAAAGCGAAATCGAAAGTCGTTCACACCGAAGTCGCCATCCGCATGGATGACAAACCAAGTCAGGCGCTTCGCTACGGCCGCTGGAAGTCTTCGATGTGGCTGGCGATCGATGCGGTGAAAAAAGGCGAAGCCGATGTGGCCGTCTCCGCCGGAAATACCGGCGCGCTGATGGCAATGGCGCGGTTCAATCTGAAGATGAAGGAAGGGATCGAGCGCCCGGCAATCGCTGCGTTATGGCCGACGTTGAAGGGTGAATCCGTCGTGCTCGATGTCGGCGCCGCCATCGGCGCAGACGAGATGCATCTGGTCAATCTCGCCGCCATGGGTGGGGCGATGGCGCGCGTGCTGTTCGACATCGACCGTCCGACTGTGGGATTGCTCAATATCGGCGTCGAGGAAGTCAAAGGCCTGGAGCAGGTGCGCGAAGCGGGCCGCATTCTGCGCGAAGGCCAGTTCCCGCATTTCAACTATCATGGATTTGTCGAGGGCGATGACATCGGCAAAGGTGTCGTTGACGTTGTCGTCACCGAAGGCTTTGCAGGAAATATTGCGCTGAAGACCGCCGAGGGGACGGCGCATCAACTCGCCTCATATCTGCGCGCGGCGATGAACCGGACCTGGGCCGCGCGGATCGGCTATCTGTTTGCGCGGCAGGCTTTTCGAACCTTGCGGGAAAAAATGGATCCAAGAAAATCGAATGGGGGAGTTTTCCTCGGGCTCAATGGCGTGGTCATCAAAAGTCACGGCGGCTCGGACGCCGAGGGCACGGCCGCGGCTATCGACATGGGTTACGACATGGTGCGCTACGAGTTGCTCGCCAAGATCGGGGAGTCGATGGCGCGTGACCTGAAGGCGGGCACCAGTGCGCGACTTGCGAGCGGAGCAGGTTCGTGACGACGTTGCGTTCGGTCATCCTCGGGTGCGGGAGTTATCTGCCCGCACGCATTGTCAGCAACGACGAGCTGGCGCGGTCGGTCGAAACCACCGACGAATGGATCGTGCAGCGGACGGGCATTCGCGAACGGCATGTTGCCGCGCCGGGCGAGCTCACGTCGGACCTTGCGCTCCACGCAGCGCGCGCGGCATTGGCCAATGCGCATTGCGAGGCAAGCTCGATCGACCTGATTGTTCTTGCGACCTCGACACCGGACCAGACGTTTCCGGCGACCGCGGTGTCGGTGCAGGCCGGGCTCGGCATTACACATGGCGCGGCCTTCGACCTGCAGGCGGTGTGCTCGGGTTTCGTCTATGCGCTGCAGGTGACCGACTCCCTTTTGCGGAGCGGAAGCTACAAGCGCGCGCTGGTCATCGGGTCGGAAACCTTTTCGCGGATTCTCGACTGGAATGACCGTACGACCTGCGTGCTCTTCGGCGATGGCGCAGGTGCCCTGGTACTTGAGGCGCAGGAGCAGGCCGGCAAGCGGGACGATCGGGGGATACTGACAACCCATCTTCGCTCGGACGGGCGCCACAAGGCGAAGCTCTATGTGGACGGCGGCCCGTCCTCGACCCAGACCGTGGGTCACCTGCGCATGGAGGGGCGTGAAGTCTTCAAGCATGCGGTGGCCATGATCACGGATGTGATCGAGGATGCCTTCAAGGCCACCGGCTATTCGGCCGCGGATATCGACTGGTTCGTGCCGCATCAGGCCAACAAGCGCATCATCGACGGATCCGCCCACAAGCTTGGGATTGCCCCGGAAAAGGTCGTCGTCACCGTCGACCGCCACGGGAATACGTCCGCTGCCTCAATTCCCCTGGCTTTGGCGGACGCGGTGGCTGACCGCCGTATCAAACGGGGCAATTTGATCCTCTTGGAAGCGATGGGCGGCGGATTCACCTGGGGTTCGGCGCTTTTGCGCTGGTGACGCCCGGCGGCGGAACCGCCTTTTTGATGTTGTGGTTATGGGGGCTATTTGATCACAATCTTTAACGGGTCTTGTTGACCCCTTTGGGCGAAGCTAATATCGTCGATAATTCAGCGGGATACCTCGCCGGGGGCAGGGCAGGCGATGACCGGAAAGACAGTGACGCGGGCCGACCTGTGCGAGGCGGTCTACCAAAAAGTGGGCCTCTCACGCACAGAATCCGCAGCATTGGTGGAGTTGGTGCTCAAAGAGATCACCGACTGTCTCGAGCGCGGGGAAACCGTGAAGCTTTCCTCGTTCGGTTCTTTCGTCGTGCGCAAAAAAGGTCAGCGCATCGGCCGCAATCCAAAAACCGGCAAGGAAGTGCCAATTTCGCCGCGGCGCGTTATGGTGTTCAAGCCGTCGGCGATTCTCAAGCAACGCATCAACAACGGCGCCGCCGTTGAGCCAGGCTAGCCCGTCGTCCTCGGTTGCGTATCCGCGTTAGGATCAAACTCAGGAGTGGCTTGCTTTGGATAACAAGGCGCCGGACGCATTTCGCACCATCAGTGAAGTGGCCGACGATCTCGATTTGCCGCAGCACGTGCTGCGCTTCTGGGAGAGCCGCTTTCACGAAATCAAACCGATGAAGCGCGGCGGTGGTCGGCGCTATTATCGTCCCGATGACATCGACTTACTGCGTGGTATTCGCCACCTGCTTTACGGCGAGGGCTACACCATTCGCGGCGTGCAACGCATCCTGCGCGAGCAAGGGCAAAAATTCGTTCAGGTGGTTTGGCAAGATGGAGCGCCGCAACCGCCGCACGGCAGAATAGAAGACGACGAAGAGGAGATGGTCGAAGAGGTCGCCGCCGCCGACGATATCGAGCCGGACGAAGACCGTGGGTTGCGCGGCCGCATTTCTTCGCTCATTGGACGTGACCTCGGTGAGAGGCATGATGATGCCGCCGCTCGCGTCGAGCCCCCGATGACCAGCGCGCCCGTTCCGCGCGTCGATCCGGCTGATCGCGCGATCCATGGCGTTACTTCATCCGAACCGGCGATGGCAGAGTCTCCGCAAGCAGCGCCCGCTGTTGGCGGCAATGGCCTTGCGCGTGAGGATCTGCACAAGCTGCACGGCGCCCTGCACGACCTCGTCGAGTGCCGCAAACTGATCGATGCAGTGGTTACGCGGCCACATTAGCGAAATTTCGCAAGCTTCCCCAGGCTTTTCCAATGAACCTTGCGGGCATGGTGCCCGACTTATGGCTATGTAGAATACCTGGGCCCGAATATTCGGGAGGCTGAGGGGCATAATGCGAGCGTTCGCAAAGGCCGCGCTGCTTGCCGCCGCCGTGATGTTTGGCGCGCATTCGCCGGCATTCAGCCAGGCGACAAACGCTCCTCCGCCCGTCATCAATCGTGGCGGTCCAATCACACCACTCGGCGGCTTCGTCATCGGCTCGATCGCCTGCGCGGCGGTGTCGCCGATGATCGCGACGGTGGTCCTCGGCCGCGAGCTGACGATCGCAGAGGCCTATCACCTGACGTTGGGCTGCATGCTGGGCCCCGTGGGCTGGCTTCTGGCCGATGCCATGTTTCCGCCGACGGCCACGGTCACCACCACTACCAGCACCAACAACCAGCCGCCACGTGAGCCGCGCAAACCGAAGCGGGTCACCAGCGGGCGCAACAACAACATCAACATTCCACCCTCGGGCGAAACGCGGTTTATCACCAATGAAGTTCTGCTGCGGTTCGCGCCCGGTACATCCGAGCGCACCCGCGCGTTGATCACGGAACGGCTGAACCTGACGCTTCTGGAGTCACAGACTTTCGCGCTCACCGGCCAGACCGTCGGACGTTACCGGATCGACGGCGGGCGATCGGCGGTGCAGACGCTCAATCTCATCGCGCGCGATTTCCCCGGCGTTGCCGCCGCGCAGGTCAATTTCGTCTATGTCGGTGTGCAGGCACAGCAACCGGCTCGCCAGGATCCACCCGCGGCAGATGCTTCCGCGCAATATGTCGTACGCAAATTGCATCTGGTCGAAGCGCATCGGATCAACCGCGGCGACGACGTACTGGTCGCGGTCATCGATTCAAGGATCGACAAAAATCATCCCGATCTTGTCGGTGCCATAGCCGATGAATTCGACGCACTTGGAACGCCGACCCCGCCGCACGCGCATGGCACGGCGATCGCCGGCGCGATTGCCGCAAACAGCAAGCTGGTCGGCGTCGCGCCGAAAGTCAGACTTCTCGCCGTGCGCGCTTTCTCCGGCGCAGGAGAGAGCGCGCAAAGCACGACCTTCAATATCCTCAAAGGCATCGATTGGGCCGCGGCGAAAAACGCGCGCATCATCAATATGAGCTTTGCCGGACCTGCCGACCCGATGTTGCGGCAGATGCTCGCCATTGCGAACGGGCGAGGGATCGTGCTGATCGCCGCCGTCGGCAATGCCGGTCCGAAGTCGCCGCCGCTCTATCCGGGCGCGGACGCCGGCGTAATCGGCGTGACCGCAACCGACGCCGACGACAAACTGATGCCCCAGGCCAACCGCGGCCCGCAGGTCGCCGTTGCCGCGCCGGGGGTGGAAATTCTCGCCGCTGCACCGGATGGCAAATATCAGATAACCTCAGGGACATCAGTTGCCGCGGCCCATGTCAGCGGGGTTGCGGCACTGCTGCTGGCGACGAAACCGAAACTCACTCCGGCGCAAGTGCGCGGCAATCTCGTCCGGTCCGCCCATCGCGTTCCCGGGTCGCGCAACGAAGTCGGGGCCGGTGTCGTCGACGCCCTTGCCGTCGTAAACCCGGGCGCCAAATAGCTGGCGTCTGTTTCCTGGACTCTCGCCCAATTCGACTGGACCGATTTCATGGCCGCCACGGACGCCCTCCTCGTTGAGCACCCGACTGGGGACATCGTCGTCTTCAGGATCAATCGGCCCCAGGTGCGCAATGCGCTCAATCTCGAGGTGCGCGTGCGATTGGCCGACGAGATCACCCGCTGCGGCGCCGACAACAAAGTGCGTTGCGTCATCGTGACGGGATCGGACATTGCTTTTGCCGCCGGCGCCGATATCGGCGAAATGGCGGAGGCAGGCCCGGTCGAGGTCATGTCGCGCAACGTCCAGAAATACTGGCGCGCGATCATGGACTGCCCCAAGCCGGTGATCGCGGCCGTCGAAGGATTCGCGCTCGGCGGAGGCCTCGAACTCGCTTTGTGTGCCGACATTATTATCGCAGGCGAGGGGGCAAAGCTTGGCCTGCCCGAAGTGAAAGTCGGGATCCTGCCGGGCGGTGGCGGCACGCAGAAGCTCGCCCGGCTCGTCGGCCGGCAAAGGGCAATGCTGCTGATCATGACCGGTCGGATGTTCAGCGCGGCCGAAGCCCTGAGCATGGGCGTGATCAGCGAGGTCGCGCCAACCGGCCAGGCGCTGCCACGCGCCATCGAGATTGCGCGCGAGATTGCCGCCATGCCGCCGATCTCGATCATGCAGATCAAGGAAATCATCAATGCCGGCGTGAACGCGCCGCTCGATACGGCGCTGATGCTCGAGCGCAAGGCCTTCCAGTTGCAGTTTGCCACGCGCGATCAGAAGGAAGGAATGCGCGCGTTCATGGAAAAACGTAAGCCGAAGTTCGAAGGACAGTGACGCGTGGCGTTCGATCTTTCAAAGCCTGATCTGACCGTTGCCGTATTCGGTGCCGGCACCATGGGCCGCGGCATTGCGCAGGTCTGCGCGCAAGCCGGCATCACCACGCTGCTGTTCGATTCCCGTGACGGGGCGGTGAAAGAAGCGATCGCTGCGGTCGATAAAGGCCTCGAGGGTCTGGTGGCCAAGCAACGCATGACGGCCGCGGCCAAAAAAGATGTGCTGGACCATCTGAAGCCGATCAATTCGCTCGATGACGCAAAGGGAGCCGGTATCGTCATCGAGGCCATCGTCGAAGACCTTGGCGCCAAACGAACGCTGTTCCGCGAACTGGAAAAGCGCGTGTCGCCAGAGTGCGTGCTCGCCACCAACACATCTTCGCTGTCGGTGACCGAGGTTGCGGCCGGTTGCGAAAGGTCGGAGTGCGTCGGCGGTTTGCACTTCTTCAACCCGCCGCCGTTGATGCGTCTTGTCGAGGTGATCGGCGGCCTGCGCGGTGATCCGGCATTGATTGCGGCGCTTGTTGGCTTCGTGAAGCGCATCAACAAGCATCCTGTCGTTGCCGCCGATACGCCCGGGTTCATCGTCAATCACGCCGGCCGCGCGTATGGACCGGAGGCTTTGCGCATTGTTTCGCAAGGCATTGCCAGCCCGCGCGAGGTCGACCTGCTGATGAAGGAGGCGGCCGGATTCCGGATGGGTCCGTTCGAATTGCTCGATCTTGTCGGTGGTGACGTTGCTCACGCCGTCATGGTGAGCATCTTCGAGCAATATTTCGACGACCCGATGTATCAGCCCTCGGCAAACATGGCGGTCCGCGTCGCCGGCGGGCTCCTTGGCCGCAAGACGCGCCGCGGCTTCTATAACTATGACAAGGCGGAGGCGTCCGGCCAGCCGACGGTTGCGGTATCACCGCAGTCAAAGCCTGGGTCGGCCTGGGTCGCCGATGAAGAAGGCGGTCGTGAGCTTGCAAACTGGCTGAGCGAGTCAGGCATGCAGGCGATGCTCGGGGGCAACCCGCTGTCGAACGGACCGTGCTTTGTCACGCCGTTGGGCGAAGACGCGTCGAGCGCCTGCGTTCGCCTTAACCTCGACCCGGCGCGAACGGTTGCCGTCGATATGTTTGGCGCTTTCCAGGGACGGCGTACGGTGATGAAAACGCCGCTCACGAGCGCCCATACGCTCGGCGCCGCGGTCGCCGCGTTGTCGGGCGAGAAAACGCCGGTGACTGTGATCAACGACAGCCCGGGTTTTGTTGTCCAGCGCATGCTGGCCATGATCGTCAACATCGGAACCCGCATCGCCGAGCTGCGCATCGCCGCGCCGGCCGATATCGATACCGCGGTCGAACTGGGGCTGAATTATCCGAAAGGACCTTTGGCCTTCGGTGACGCGCTCGGCGGAGCGCGTGTGCTGACCGTCCTCGATGGCATGCATGCGATCACGCACGATCCGAAATATCGCGCCACCACCTGGCTGCGCCGACGGGCAAAGCTCGGAATTTCCCTGCTCACGCCAGATTGAGTTCCATCGAAAGCTCGCCCAGATATAGTGTCATAGTGTCCATCGACATCAGTTGAGCTGATCCATGAAAATCGAGATCGAATACTGCGGCCAATGAGGCTACGAGCCGCGCGCCCGTGCGGCGCGGGACATGATCCTGGGATTGCAGCCGTCGGCACAGGTCAATCTGCGCCGGTCGAGCGGTGGCGTCTTTGAAATCAAGGTCGATGGCCGGGTTGCCTATTCGAAAAAGGCAAGCGGTCGATTTCCGTCAGATGAGGAAATCCGAAACACCGTCAAGCGTTGATCAGTCGTCCAGTGCTTGCGCGATGGTCTCAAGCGTGACGTAGATGCAGATACTGAAGTAAATCGCGCTGAAGATCGGCAGTGCAAAACCGGAAACCGCAATAAGCACCGCGGCGGCAAGCGAGCTCGCAACCCAAACGTCCCAAGGAACAACCCTAAGCGCTTTCCACAAGGACACGCGCCTTGCCCTCTGTAACGTGCCCGACGATTCGGGCCGCAGGGTAGCCGGCTGCAATTATTGTCTTGAGCAGTTCGTCGGCGCGAGAGGGATCGCATGCGACAAGAAGTCCGCCCGACGTTTGCGGGTCGCAGAACAACTGCCGCTGCCATTCCGGCGTGCCTGCCGGAAGCTCCACGCTCGTATCGTAGCTTTTCCAGTTTCGACCCGAGGCGCCGGTGATGAAGCCGCCTTGCGCGAGCGTCATGGCATCTTTCAGATAAGGCAAGCGCTTTGCATCGATCGTTACGGTTTTGCTCGAGCCGCGCGCCATTTCGAGGGCGTGACCGAGCAGGCCGAAGCCTGTGACATCCGTGATCGCATGCACGGCGGGATCTTCGCCAAGGCGGGCGCCGATCCGGTTGAGCAGCGTCGTGCTCGCCATGAATTCATCATAGGCCTCGCGTGATAGCGCGCCCTTCTTGAAGGCCGCAGAATAAATGCCGACACCGAGCGCCTTGGTGAGGATGAGCTTGTCACCCGCCTGGGCATCGCTGTTGCGGCGAATATTCGCCTTCGGCGCGGTGCCGATCACGGCAAGGCCGTAGATCGGCTCGGGGGAATCGATGGAATGGCCGCCGGCGACGGGAATGCCCGCCGTGGCGCACACGGCAGCGCCGCCCTCGAGTATGCGGCGCACCATTTCCGGTGGGATCTTGTCGACCGGCATGCCGAGGATCGCCAGCGCCATGATCGGTGTGCCGCCCATCGCATAGACATCCGAGATGGCATTGGTCGCGGCGATGCGCCCGAAATCATGCGGATCGTCGACCATCGGCATGAAAAAGTCGGTGGTGGCGATAACGCAGGTGCCGTTGTCGAGCTGCCAGACCGCGGCATCGTCACCCGTCTCGAGCCCGACCAGGAGCTGCTTGTAAGGTGTGGCAGTCGGCTGGCTCGACAGTAGCTGCTGCAGCACCGACGGCGCGAGCTTGCATCCGCATCCGCCGCCATGGGAGAGGTGGCTCAGGCGAATCTGCTGCTGAATGTTCATCGACGGGC
>Ga0207665_10002360_pt1 | contig 12747 bp, 11 predicted proteins | sample LARL112metaG_FD_184351 | JGI IMG/M metagenome (GOLD analysis project Ga0207665, IMG submission 184351) | Corn, switchgrass and miscanthus rhizosphere microbial communities from Kellogg Biological Station, Michigan, USA - LAR L11-2 metaG... | ecosystem: Host-associated > Plants > Roots >...
GACAACTGCATTTGACGGGCGATATCGGCGACCGTTGGATCGCCCATCCCGTTGAACACGGAACGCAGATTCGTCTTGGGACTTACTCTCCCATGCCGCAGGCTTTGGACTGTTAGGGACTGTCCGCTTGCGCCGATGAACTGGCCGCTAAACGGATTCAGACAGGAGGTACAGTTCGCGTTGAAGTCTGCGCTTCCGATGGCTGGAACCGAAAACAGGTTCGTGGTATCGAGTCCGTTGAAGCCAAGGAAGTTTGTGTGATTGAACACATTGAAGAAATCGGCCCGCAGTTCGATCCGAACCCTTTCCCGGATGGGAATGGTGCGAGTCACGGAGAGGTCGAAGCGGTAATAGGGGTCGCCCTTGCTCGAGTTGCGCGGCGCGCTGCCATTGAGGAACTGGAAATCTACGTTGGTGTTGGTGCATGGAGTCGCAGCCGTTGGAAGCAGACCGCAGAGCGTATCCTGAGGACCACTCGAACTGGCGCCTGCCGGGGCGTTGAACGTCGTCGCAGCAGGACAAGCGCCCGGAACGTTGCCGTACGCCGCCTCGCACGCCGTAAAACCTGCCGGGCTGATCTCCAGGTTGCCGCCCGCATAGGAAGGAATGTTGGTGACGCTCAGCACGCCCCCCTGCAGCACATTCGGCCGTTCCTGGGTCTCAGCTCCCAGGCCGAAAAACTTCGAGCCGCTGAATGGTGCCTCGCCGGTCGACAGGCCATAGGGCTGACCGGAGTGCAGGTTCCCGTTTAGGCCAAGTTGCCAGTCATTGAAAATATGCTTTATCACCGAGGTGTTGAACTGCTTCGCCGTATCGTAGATGAAGGCGAAGTTGAAGGCATGCCTCGCGTCGGCATAGGCAAGCCCTCGTTCGGCCCTTAGGTTACGAGCATCGCCCGGTTCGGAAGGTCCATAGAAGTCCTCCGTGGAGGCAATCAGCTTGGAAAAGGTGTACCCACCGTGGAACTGGAAGTGATTCGAGAACCGCTTGTTCAGGTCCAGAATCAGCCCGTTGTAGGCAGAAGTACGACTGTTCTCCTGGGTGCGGATCGCACCGAAAGAAGGATTCGGCCTGCCGTTGGACGTTGCACATCCCAGGTAGAAAAAGCCCGAATGTGCCGGGTCTTCGTTGATGCAAGGGAAGTTTGTATCCCTTTCCCCGAACTGCCCGAACCCAAACGCCCCTACATATCCGATGCTCATCACCGTGGTCCGACTCAGCTCACGGCGAATGGTCAAATTGACATCGCGTGTTTCAGGGTTTCGAAGGTGATTGGAAATCGGTCGGATTCTCCCGAAGTTGGTTGTAGTTCCCGTGTTGCAAGCCGCCAGTGCGGCAGCAGACGGATAATCGGGATAGGCACCAACCAGACCAGGCCAGCAGCCTGATGTCGGATCCGCCGTCGCAGTCAGCAGCGTCACACCGTCAAAGTTCAGGGAGTCCAGAGAGATGTTAAGGTACGCCATCTGCGTGACCTCGCCGAAGCCAGCACTCACTAGGCTCTGGTTGGGATCCCCGAAGAGCCAGTGCATGGGACCGCTGGTGAACTGAGGACTCCAGGCCAAGCCAAGCCGCGGCTGGAAGTTGTTCTTGTCGCTCGAGCAGGCTGGTATCAGCCCGTTTGCCATCAGGCAACCACCTCCCGAAGTGGAAATGTAGCCCCCCTTGAAGGCGCCCGCTTCATAGTCATATCGCAATCCGTAGTTCAACGTAAGGTTCGGGCGAATCTTCCAGCTATCCTGCGCGAACCAACTCCAAATGTTGTCCTTGGCGTTCACTGCTCCCGGGCCCTGTGCGTAAGTGAACAGGATCGGCGGGTTGGCGCCGACGGAATCAGTGGGTGGATACGGATTGTTGAAGTCCCACAGGCCATAATTCACCTGCTTGAAGAGCGAAAAGTAAGGGAAATAGTTGAACGCAACACCACCCTTGATGGTGTGCGATCCGTGTACCCATGTCAGCGTCTCGTTGGCTTGGGTCCGGTTCTGATCCGCTCCCTGCGGGCAGCAGAACGCAGCATGTTGGTAAAAATTCGGTCCCTCCAGACCCGGAAGCGTGGACTTGGTGGGTGTCTGGCTGAAGAAGCGGTGCCAGACCACGCGCGCTTCGTTGACGAGGTACGGGTTGATGGTCGAAGTGAGCGATCCATTGATCGTATGGTCGTGCACAACTGACGCAACCAAGGCATCCGGCGACGCGGTTTGAGGAACCTGTACCAGCTGGTTGTCGGCCGTGATACGTTGCTGGTTCCACCGAATGAAAAACTGATTGTTCGTCGTCAGGCGATGATCCAGTCTCGCCGAGAGAGCCACTTCGTTGTCGGGCTGGGACGTCGCCACAGATCCGGTGGGCGGGTTCAGCTGCAACGGAATTCCCTGCGCTACCTTTTCCCAGGCGACAAACCAGAAAGTACGGTCCTTGATGAGTGGGCCGCCCAACGTGATTCCCTGTTCGTGTTTGAAGAAGGGCGCACGCCCACAGCCATCCGTACTCACGATCCCATCAGTTCCAACATGTTTGCAGCCCTGAGCCTGCGCATCCGCGGGAGTGAGGCTGAAAAGGCCCTGGTTGTAAAAGAAGTTGGACGACGAGAAGTTGCGGCCGCGGCCATAGAAGTGATAGTCGCCGTGGATGCTATTGCTGCCTGACTTGGTAACCACGTTCAGAATCACGCCGCCAGCCTGCCCATACTCAGCGTTGTAATTGTTGGTCAGGACTTCGAACTCCTTGACCTCCTCGACCGTTGCTCCTGGAGTGTCGCGCGTGGAAACCACCTGGTCGGAAATGTTTCCACCGTTCACCAGATAGAGGTTGCCTCGATTGTTGAAAGACCCAGGTCCAATTACGTCGCCCGAGTTCCCGCTCGTATCGAAGCGTACGCCCGGTGCGGTGGCAGCCAGACCGACATAATCATTCATCTGGCCATTGACACCTGTGACACCTAGCGCGCTCGGAGCATTCGTCATGGGCAAGCGCTCCATGTCGGCCTCGTTGACCACGGTGGAGAGATCGGTCTTGGTTGTCTCGATCAGGGGTGTCTGCGATGTGACCTCGACGGTGGTGGACACTTCGCCAACCACGAGATTGAAGTTCACGTCCCGCATTGCCCCCACATCAATGTGGACTTTGGCAGCCTGCGCGGCCGCGAAGCTCTTCGCACGAACCTTCACGTCGTAGTCGCCCGGCGGCAGCGAGAAGCGGTAGATACCGTCCGACGTGGTCTGCGTAGTCACTTCGGTCCCAGTGGCTAAGTTTCGCGCCGTGACGGTTGCGCCCGGCACGACGGCGTTTTGAGGATCGGCGACACGCCCCGAAATGGTTGCAGTCGCCCCACCCTGTGACTGCACCACGACGGCGCTGAGCGCTGCAAATACGACGGACCACAAGAATGCTCGGCATAACAAGCGTGGGTTCATGCTCGCTCCTTCCAGATTGAAATTGCCTCCATCAGAAAACGGATCGATAAGGCTCTCAGAAAAAAAGCTGTTCCGTGCTTTCTGAATCACAGAGGCCGAGGACCGGCTAACGCTAACGTCTTGACGGTGCGCGCATTTTGAGCCGCAGCTGTCAAGTCCTCTCACGTCGAGAACGGGCTCAACTCGCGGCGCTACATAACATCGTGAATAAGTAATTGTGCAAGTGATCGACCAAAGGAAGAAAGCCGGAGCCAGACCTAAAATCAACAACTTGCGACTGTGGTGATCCTGCATGTATGAGGAGCTGAATATTGCCCGACGCCGTCTACGAAAATTGGAAGCCCGTCTGAAGTCTTGCGTTGGCTGCGTAACAGACGGGAATGATAGCGCTCAGTTCAGTGCGAACAAACAGCGCAAGCTTTTGCAAACGCCTGTTTTCGTCAGTTAGCACGTAACCAATCATTACGACCCTAAAGCTGATCCACTGGTGTCTACCAGTACAGTGGAACGCGCTTGAAAAAAACTCTGAAAGTCTTCGCTTTCGCGGCGGGCTACTTGGTGGCCTATCTGTTCGTGCTATTCGTTCTGCTATAGGGTGCGGACTTCCTCGTTTCAAATGGCGCCGCCCGTTTCATGCTTACTGAATTGAGCTGGCCGCTTGTGAAAAGACAATGTTGGCGTTCGAACCAACCAGTCGAATAGTGCCGACCACCAGCACTAAGATCACGGCCAGCATGACCGCGTATTCGCCCTGATCACCCTAAAGTGGAGAACAAAGTGGAGAACAAAAACTGCCGAATGAGAGTGGATTCACCCATTTTCGAGCCACCGGCCCGACTGTAAGCTCTTGACATGATTGCGCACCGCATAAATCTATACACTTGCTAAACCGTTGTACGGGCTAACACCTGTACCGAGGGTTCGAATCCCTCCCTCTCCGCCAGTCCCTTCAAAATACAACTGTTAGCGGTCCCGTCAGTCTTTGCCTCCAACGTGTGGGCCTCTATTTGGAGAACAAAGCGGAGAACAATTCGCCTGTTTCCGAAAGAGAACTCTGCTCCGATGGTGAGAATCGAGTCTGGAGATCGAAGAACCGGAAACCCGTACGAGGCTTCACAACCGCCGACGTGGGCACGTAGCGTGCGGCTCTTACGTTGTGATCCTGCGGCGCGTCATGTACATTCCCACTCCCGCGTGCTGATAAGCCGTTGAATTTCTGTTCTGATGACGGAAGTTGGTTGCGTACCATCGACTGTCACCACCTGCGCGCCCGGTAACGCCGTGCGGAAGAATTCCACGCCTTAAGGCGACTTTAAACCATTCGAGTGTCGGTGTGTGACCGGGCTCCACCTGCTTTGGCGTTCGCTGAGCCCACGGTCGAGAGCTGATGTCGGCCGGCACCTCGATCGAAAGCAGCGTGGTACGTCGTTCAAGCGTCGGATACATTCTTGTGAAGATGATGTCCTGTTGCCCGTGCAATTCCGGGTCGAACCGCAAATGCGGGCTGAAGTGCCGCCGCGTACGCGCGAACGCCAGATTCGATACCCAGGAGCGATCGCAAACGACCGTTGTTCCGTTGGCGATTGCGGAGTTCGCACGTTCCATCATCACGGCTGTGCCAGTCAGGAGGGCGATTTCGAAATCGGAATCGCCGCTGGTACCAACCGCGAATATTGAACTGAGCTTTAGTGCAAGTTCAGGGAAGCACAGTCGATTGAGGTGTTTTTCATGCGCCAACCGCGCTGTTTACTTCACAAATTTTGGGTGATAAACCTAGTACCTTCAGGCCCAGTTCTTTCTGGGCTCGTTCCATCCCTTCGTCGATCCTGCCAGTCGGAGTCCGCTGGAGGCATAATCAGGCGATGCTCACGTCATGGCTACGTGATGTCCGGTTCACCACACGCCATTCAATCGTGCTTCCACTTCACTCTGCCGCCCGTCCATACAAATCATGTCCAACCTGAAATTCGCCCTCCGGCAGTTCGCGAAATCTCCCGGCTTTGCCATCACCGTCGTCCTTACGATTTCGCTCGGCATCGGAGCGAATACGGCAATTTTTACCCTGGTCCACGCGATTATGTTAAGGTCGCTGCCTGTAGCGAATCCCGCTACCCTATACCGCATTGGCGACCTCGACGACTGCTGCGTCAACGGCGGTTTCATCAACGACAACGGTGACTTCGATCTCTTCTCCTACGACCTCTACCGCGAATTCCAGAACAATACTCCCGAATTCGAGCAACTCGCCGCCTTCCAGTCTGGCCAGAACATGATGAGCGTCCGCGTCGGGAACAACATGGCCAAGTCCGAGCGCACTGAATACGTTTCCGGAAATTATTTCTCCACTTTTGGCATCAACGCCTATGCCGGACGAATGCTCCAGCCCTCCGACGATGTTCCCGGAGCCGCGCCAGTCGGGGTTCTCAGCTATGCAGCCTGGCAATCCGTGCACGCCTCTGATCCCAACGTCGTGGGCTCCACGTTCTACATACAAAGCCATCCTGTGACCATCGTCGGCATCGCTCCACCTGGATTCTTCGGCGATCGCGTCAATAGCAACCCTCCGGCTTTCTGGATTTCCCTGAACATCGAGCCTGTACTGGAGGGAGAGACCACCATCCTGAGAGTAGCCGAATCGAACTGGCTCTATGCTCTCGGTCGCGTGAAACCAGGAGTTGCTCCCAAGGCGCTGGAGGCCAAGGTCTCCAACACCCTTCGCCAGTGGCTTGCCACACAGCCTACCTATACTCTGAACGGAAACGATAAAGAGATTCCCAAACAACACGTGGTGCTCACTCCAGGAGGAGGAGGCATTCAAAACCTCCAGCAGGAAACGGGAGACGGTCTGCGCTTGCTTACCTGGATTTCCGCGCTCGTCCTGCTCGTGGCCTGCGCAAATATCGCGAATCTTCTGCTGGCGCGCGGCACCGCTCGCCGCGCCGAGACTTCGATTCGTACCGCGCTCGGCGCTTCCCGCTCTGCTCTGATCGGCCAATCGCTCACGGAAAGTGTGCTCCTTGCCGTCGCCGGAGGCATTATCGCGATCGGAATCGCCTATCTCGGGGCGCGAATGATTCTCAACCTGGCCTTCCCGGAAGCCACCCAGATGCCCATTCAGGCAACTCCATCGCCGGTTATCCTTGGCTTTGCATTTCTATTGTCTCTCATCACTGGAGTCATCTTCGGGATCGTACCAGCATGGATTTCTTCGCATGCCGATCCCGCCGAAGCCTTGCGCGGGTTGAATCGCTCCACTGGAGATCGCTCTGTGCTTCCGCAAAAGGCGCTGATCGTTCTTCAAGGCGCGCTTTCGTTGGTGCTGCTCGTCGGAGCCGGTCTGTTGACGAAAACTCTGAGTAACCTTGAACGCCAGAACTTCGGCATCACAACGGCGAACCGCTACATCATTCACTTCGACACAGGCGGCGGATACAACCTCGAAACAATCGGCGCTCTGAATCAGCGGATCGAGGATGAATTCAAAGCTCTGCCAGGTGTCAAAAGTGCGGGCCTGGCTCTCTACAGCACGCTCGAAGGAAACAACTGGGGCGAATCAGTTTTTATTGAGGGCCGTCCCGCGCCCGGACCTGAAGATCACAATGGCTCTTCGTGGGATCGTGTGAGCCCCCAATTCTTTCAAACCATCGGCCAGTCGATCATGCGCGGGCGCGGCTTCACTGATCAGGACACGGCTACATCGCGGATGGTCGCAGTGGTGAATCAGGCTTTCGTACAGAGGTTTTTCCCCAAAGAAGACCCTATCGGACGTCACTTCGGAGTCTTCGATCAGAAGTACGCCGACAACTTCGAAATCGTCGGCATCGTCGCTGACGCCAAGTACAACAACCCACGCGATCCATACCGCCCCATGTATTTCCGCCCCATGACGCAGTTCAATCGCAAAGTAACAGGGCGCAATTTCTTCATGGCTGAGAGCCGCTCTCTTTACCCGAACTCGATCACTGTGCAATACGCCGGCGACGCAGCATCGCTGGAATCGCTGGCACGCCGCACTCTCGCCAACATCAATCCCAACCTGACCATCGTCAGCTTCAAATCACTCGACTACCAAGTCGCCGATAATTTCAACGGAGAACGCCTGATCTCGCGGCTGACGAGCCTCTTCGGAGTGCTCGCTCTGCTCCTCGCTTCGGTGGGCCTCTACGGCATCACCGCATACTTCGTTGCACGTCGCATGAACGAAATCGGCGTGCGAATGGCCTTGGGCGCCAATCGGGGCAACGTCGTCGCGATGGTCATGCGCCGCGCTCTGGTGCTAGTCGCAATTGGCCTAGCGATGGGCGTTCCTGTGGCCCTTGTCGGCGGACGCCTGATGCGTACCCAACTGTATGGAGTCAGCACCTACGATCCGATCACGCTCAGCGGCGCAGTATTGGTACTAGCGGCTTCTGCCGCCCTGGCAGGATTCATCCCCGCCCTTCGTGCTGCAAGCATAGAGCCAATGAACGCCCTGCGCGTTGAATAGGACGAATCGGCGGAGGCGATGTGGAGGACTTCAATAGCTTCTCAACAAATTGTCGCAGGAAGTCAAGACAGGCGCAGACTTTTTAACGAAGCGCGAGCCGCTCCTCCACCGATGTTAGGCACAATGATTAATTCAAGAACCGTAACATCCGAGAGGTCCACCTGATACTCCTCGATCTCTCGTGTTGTCTCAGGGGGACTGAAATTCCACTGCTGGCGTACAATCTCTCGAAACGAGCGTCCGCCGTCCGGGGACCATCGCAAGACGAACTCTTGGGTACGCTCGGTCTCGGTTTCTTCGAAGACGAGGCAAGTTCGTGTCAGTTTTTGCGGCTCGTCGAAGACTAGTCGAATGGTTTGTGTACCAGAATCTGCGGCACGCCAGCCGGCCACTTCTCCTGGGACCAGCGCAGCCTCCACCGGATATTCCTTTTCTTCCGATGTGACCTCGACCACGGCTGCACTGTCGAGGTCCAGCCAGTCCTCGTCGAGAGACGAAGCATCCTGCGGAATCTGCGTGATCAGGCGCTTGCGCACAACGCTAGTTTACCTCTGGTGCTGCGGTCCGGATCACAGACCGGAATTTGCCTCGGATTCCCAAGCTTGGGGCGTGTGCCCTGCTATTAATGCGAAACTTTGCGCAGTGCGTCGAACGTGTCGTATGACATCGATCTGAGAACGTCAGTGTGTTCGTACAGGAATTCTCTCAGCCGTATCATCACGTTCTCGACCCCACGTCGGTCCCGCTGTGCGCTGGCTTCGGCACATAACTGCTTCACCGTGTTTTCGGCCTCGTCAGTTTGCATAACCTCCACAGGCTACTCCCAAGAACGGCAGGCACTATCGGGCCGACGGCGTACATGTACGGGTGAAATCCTGCTGTGCAGCCATGGCGGACTTTCACACGGGCAGATCGACACGAAACGAATGGTTCGGGATATAAAGAAACCTTGTTTATCACAGTGCGGGGAATCCTGTACATCAGGTTTGGAAATTGTGTACGACAAAAGCTCTTCCCTGCCAGCGCAAAATTACAACCTGTCGTTCACCGCGCAGAAACCAGATCAATCACTTAGTGATTTGGCACGAGTATTGCTTCTCCAAGGGTGACCGGAACGCCTTGACTCGGGGGTGCATCATGACTCAAGAGGAAGGAAGCTGGCACAAAATCTGCGAGGCGATGGTAAACGAGGCAGACCCTAAGAAGATGATAGAACTGGCTGAGAAATTGTTTTCTGCATTGAACGAGGAGAAAATGGCCTCCGCTCGGAAGCGGACGGCTGAACCACCCAGACCTCAATGAAGCAGCGCAAGGATCTTGCTGAGGATCAAAGTATAGTCCTATGCCGAAGAAGCCCTGCTCCGGATTTGTCGGGTCGCCCCACTGATTTCTGGTAACCTCTAGTTGGTCCTGATTTTCATCCGAATCCCAGAATTCACGCCTCCCCCGCCGCTTCAACCAAAACCCTCTGTACCCAATCGCAGTGAGGACTCTACCGTCGGCGACGCAGAGTACGAGGTTTTTCCAGAATCCTCTACGCGACTCCCTGATTCTTTCTTGTTTGGGCTCGCCGCTGCAACTACAGCGACACCTGTATTGTCTAGCACACATTCGAAGACAAAACGGTCCACGTGGGGCATGCATCTAAACTCTAGGCCACTTCCAGGAGGTGCGTATGAAACGCATGTTTTGGTACTTGGCTCTGGCGTTTGTGACCTCAGCTTTCGCACAGCAACAGCCGCCGACTAACTCGCCGCCATATACAACTCCGCCGACATTCCCCGAGGGCAGGCCCCAACGGCAGATGCCGCCGGACACGAAGGCGCCACCTCCGCAAGACTTGCCGGTCTCCGAGGTCGAGCAGCAAATTCAGGACAAGCTCAATCACGAGCCAGCCTTGGCGAACACGGCGATCGGAGTCAAGATCGATGCGAAGTCAGTGACGCTCACTGGGTCGGTGGATACAGAAAAACAGCGCGACCTCGCCCTCCGTATCGCACAATCGTATGCAGGCCATCGAAAGACCGTGGACAAGATCAAGATTCAAGGACAGGCATAGGACCCGATGCGGTTGCCTTGCCAGGCGAACTTGCACAGGAGGTGGCAGAGAAAAAAGAAAAGCCTCAGCTAGACCGGGGCTTTTTCTGTTTGGGACTGCCTTAGTGATGTCTCAAGAGGCACCGGCGAAGAGGCCGTCACCGGCAGGCAGACTTCGACCTTCGTGCCATTGCTGCCGGACTTGATGTCCAGCCTACCACCCAGTTGCCGGATTCTTTCCCGCATTCCACGAACTCCAACGCCGGGTACTCCAACCGAGTCCATCTCAACCAGCCTCTCTGCGGGTATTCCTTTGCCTTGATCCTCGACTTCAACGAGAACCAGACCATCGGAGTAGACGATGCGGATTTTGGCCATCGGACTTCCCGAATGACGATGAATGTTGGTTAGGCACTCCTGCACAACGCGAAAAATAGCTAGTTCATGTTCCCGAGAGAGCCGTCCCAAATCCTCCGGGAGTTCCAGATCAACTTTAATTTTGCTGCGTTTCTCAAATCCGTCTATGTACCAGCTAAGGGCCGACGAGAGTCCCCTCTCATCGAGCAGAGGCGGGTGAAGCAGATGGGAAATGGTGCGCACTTCCTTGGTCATCTCCTGAACCAGAGCCTCGCTTTCGCTCAGAGTCTCGGCTGCCTTGGCGAGCCGTTCAATTTCGGTTCGCGTCGTTGACAGATTCATGCCCAAAGCTGCCAACAGTTGCCCCACGCTGTCGTGCAATTCGCGGGCGAAGCGTCGTCTCTCTTCATCCTGCAGTTGGAGCAGGCGGGCCGTTAGTTCACTAAGACTCTCATTGACGCTATCCAGTTCGGCCGTGCGTTCTTTAACGCAAACCTCCAGCGTGCGCTGCGCGTTCCGCAACTTTTCATTCTCCCGCCGCCGGGCTGCTCCCATGGTTACGACCAAGCCAGAGGCCAGCAGGAATGCAAGCGAATCGATGAGATGTTCTGTAGAAGGGCTCTTGAAGGAGTGCACTGGTGGGATGAACCGGTATTCTACGGCGACGAGGGAGAGGACCACGACCAAAACGGACGGTCCCACACCGCAATACCAGGCGCAGAACGCAACCGCTGGAAAAAGGATGACGTAGGGAGTGGAATTGCCAAGCAGAGGGTTCAGTGCACCACAAATAAGCAAGGAAAATGCAACTGTGGAGAGCGCAATCGCGTACCCCAGCAGACCGTTCTTCGAAGTTCGTGCGGAAAGCGAAACGGCACTCGCCATAATCCCATCCTCACTTCGGAATCTTAGAAACAAGATCACTAGGGCAGAACTGCAATGACGAAGTACACGAATAATATAACGAGAACGCCTCGATGGAGATAGAATCTCGGCGAAAACCGGTGGGCAGACCTCGAATCACCGATCCAGCGTCCAACTTGTCCCAAAGTCCTGTCAGCGCGCCACCTAGCATTGCCTCAGCGGTGCGTTTACCATGGTCATAGGGGTAAGTACCATTCGAGATTCTGACGAATTTCCGGTCAGCGAATTCTTTTGTAGCGATTCGGGACCTGTCTCTAATAATCACGGGGCCAAAAAAACACCTTACCGGAAATCTCAATCGCCTCGCTGTCGTGAGTTCAGTAGTTGAGGCATCGGGTAGAGAAAAAACAAATTTGGAGACGTAGCAGGAGTCGGAAAGCACAGAGAGCGGGAAAGAAAAAACAAACTTCGAGGTGGAGAGCGGTGAAGAACGGCTTAAAACTGGAGTTAAATACCCCTCAACGCCTCTCTTCTGTTCATGCTTCGGGATGAATGTTTTGATTGAGATTTATGTTTATTCTTAGGAATAGTATTTAGCCCTAGGAGCTTGTTGAAATACTCCTCAGGCGACGTGCGAATCATTCGATGTACTGCACGGTCAGATTGAGTTTCGTTACTGGAGCTTCCGATCTTCTCCCGATGGCGACGGAGCAGAGGGTTGGGTCGGTGGCTTCATGCGCTTTGCTCCCGCAGTTTCGGGATACGAATCAGGTTGAAGGCCGCGCAACTGAACACAAACAGCCAGTCCACTTTTGCCAGACCGCGCAGTTTCACCTTCCTTAAGGGTCCGATCTGCTTCAGCCAGCCAAAAGGTTTTTCCACCAACCAGCGTTTGCTGAGACTGACTGAGTAACCCGGATGCCGGCTCGTTCGCTCGTCGATCGCCCCGTTCTGTCGTCGAGCCACATGCGGCGTCACGCCCAGTTCGCGAACCGTGCTGACGAAGTCTCGCGTGTCATAGGCTTTGTCAGCTCCCGTCGTGATCCGACCGCTTCGTCCCCGAGTCAATTCGTGCAACATTAATAGAGCCGCATCGCGTTCTGCCCGGCCATCGGCCTGCGTGGTCATCGCCGCCGCGATCAACCCGTTCCGGTTCTCCACCAAGGTATGACCCAGATAGCTCAGCTTGGCTTCTTGCCCGGCAGACTTCTTATAAAGCCGCGCTTCCGGGTCCGTTCTGGATGCGTGCGTGTCGTTACGGCGCGGCTCCCCGTGAAAATCTCCTCCGTCCTTGGGCCCGTCGTCTTCGTCTTTACGGCGAAAGCTTTTTTGCCCCGCCCAAGCCTCGATCAGTGTGCCATCCACCGTGAAGTGCTCGTCCGACATCAGCCCCGCCGCCTGCTCTTTCACATGAGCGAAGAATCTCTGCGCCAAATCTTGATTCAACAACCGATCGCGGTTCTTGCTGAACACGGCGTGGTTCCACACTTCCTCGTCGATCTCTAATCCCACGAACCAGCGGAACAGCAGGTTGTAGTTCAGTTGCTCCATCAGCAGCCGCTCGCTGCGCACCGAATAGAACACCTG
>Ga0207665_10002361_pt1 | contig 12745 bp, 8 predicted proteins | sample LARL112metaG_FD_184351 | JGI IMG/M metagenome (GOLD analysis project Ga0207665, IMG submission 184351) | Corn, switchgrass and miscanthus rhizosphere microbial communities from Kellogg Biological Station, Michigan, USA - LAR L11-2 metaG... | ecosystem: Host-associated > Plants > Roots >...
TTCAATTACCTTCCCCGCTCCGGTTGCTGCACTAGACCGCCAATTCGACCAGGTTGCAATCCTGTCAGCGCACTCAACCAACAAGGAGATGGCCGTACTGGGACCCTTCATGGTGGCGGATTACAAGCCTGGCGCAACGTTGCTCTTGAGACGGAATCCTAACTACTGGAAGGAGGATGCTCAGGGACACAGACTGCCATACTTGGATTCCATCAAGCTCGATATCCAGCCGAATCGCGATGTAGAAGTGCTGCGCTTCAAGCACGGAGAAATCGACCTGATCAATTCCCTCGACAGCGAGTACTTCGATAGGCTGGCCGCCACCTCTCCTCAGCTCGTGCACGATGCGGGTGCATCGCTCGACAGCGAGCAGATGTGGTTCAACGAGGTCAGCAAGTCTCCGCTGCCGGCGTACAAGAAGAACTGGTTCCGTTCGGCTAGCTTCCGGCGCGCAGTCTCCCAGGCCATCAATCGCGCGGACCTGGCCCGGGTTGTTTTTCGCGGACACGCACAGCCCGCCATTGGCCCAGTTTCACCGGCGAACAAGTTCTGGTTCAACGCCAAGCTCAAAGCTGATGCCTATTCGCCCGATGCTGCTTTGAAAGCGTTGCAGGGCGACGGCTTCCGACTGGAGAACGGCACACTCAAAGACAAAGAAGGAAATGCGGTGGTCTTCTCGATCATCACCAATGCCGGAAACAAGTGCCGCGAACGCATGGCAACGATGATTCAAGAAGACCTGCAAAAGATCGGAATCCATGTGAACGTGGTGACCCTCGACTTCCCTTCTCTGATCGAGCGCATGACGCAGACCTTCGACTACGAGGCAATCTTGCTGGGCCTCACCAACGTAGGACTCGACCCCAACGAACAGATGAACGTTTGGCTGAGTTCGTCGGAAAATCACCAATGGAATCCGTCGGAGAAAGTTCCAGAGACCGCGTGGGAAGCCGAGATTGACCGCCTGATGCGCTCCCAGGCCTCGTCCGCCGATCCCAAGAAACGAAAAGAGAGCTTCGACCGCGTGCAGGAGATTGCGGTTGACCAGGCTCCCTTCCTCTACTTGGTAAATCGCAATGCGCTCTCCGCGGTTGCCGGAACGGTGCAGGGTGCGGCACCCGTCATTCTAGTGCCACAAACCTACTGGAACGTCGACCAACTGTCGGTGAAGTGAGAATCGAAGATGTCTAACCACAGAGGATGCTGCGGACATTGAGGATGAGCACCAACCTGCAATCCGACGCTCTCCTTTCCGCACAGCTTTCCGTTCGGTACGGCGAGAAGCCGCCTGTCTTGCGCGACGTGCAATTTGCAATCCTTCGCGGCGAAGTGCTGGGACTCGTCGGGCAAAGCGGTTCCGGAAAGAGCACGATCGCGATGGCAATTCTGGGTCTTCTCGATCGCAAGAGCACAAACGCGGAAGGTACAGTCGAATTTGACGGCGTCGATTTGTTGACCTTGCGGGAACGGGACCTGCGCAGACTGCGCGGAAGAAAGATTGCCCTCGTACTCCAGAGTCCGCTGTCGTCGCTCAATCCGGCACTGAAGATCCGCACGCAATTGAAGGAAGCCTGGCGGGCCCACGCTTCGGGACTAGAGGTTGACTGCGACAATGCCATTCGGACGGCGTTGGAAGGCGTGAGTCTGCCCTCAAGCGACGACTTCCTACGGAAATATCCTGCCCAGATGAGTGTCGGCCAAGCGCAACGCGTTCTGATTGCGATGGCCGTGATGCATCGCCCAGCCCTGTTGATTGCCGATGAAGCGACCAGCGCGCTCGACGTGATTACGCAGTCGGAAATTCTGGCCCTGTTTCGCGAATTGAACCGTAGTTCAGGAATGTCGATTCTTTATATCTCGCACGATCTCGCATCCGTGGCCGGAATCTGCGATCGCATTGCGATCCTGCACGAAGGCCAGATCGTCGAGACTGGAACGGCGGAGCAGGTCTTAACCAATCCTCGCCACCAATACACTCAGCGCCTGATGGCGGCGATGCCCAAGATGCCGCAGAGGCTCGCGGTGGGTAAAGCTGCGGCCCTTTAGACGTCGCTGCTATCCTTCGTCACCCTCAAGAACCACTCTCACGCTCTCACTCCTGTAACCAATTCCTTGGGCACTGAAGTCACGATGCGGTTGGGACAAAGTGTCCCACGCCCATGCCAATGGGACAGAGTGACCCAGCGGGCCTCACAAAAATTCCGCGATCCCCAATGAAGACAATGAGTTACAAGCCACTGATTGGCCGCTCCCTTGCAACTCGATAGGTGGGTACAAAGCTTGATCTTTCCCCCATTGAGAAAGAAGGGTGAGATTTTATGCAGCATAAGAAGAAATCACCAAAATCAGTCAGGCGTGGCGAACGGCACAGCGCCGCTTGGGGTAAGCGCCTGAGTCTGGTGGTTCTCCTGGCAACGGGGATGGCGTTCGGACAACGCTTGAAGAATCCTGACAGCGAAAGCAGTGGCCGGTTCCAACGAATCGCGCCTGAGCTCTCGGGACTTCTGGCGAAGGCCCATCAGGGGTCCGCAAAGAGCCAAACCGTGAGGGTCATCGTTCAATATAAACAGGTACCCTCGACCGCACACTACGCCACGATGCAGGGCCGCGGTGGCCGTCTCCATGCCCAGCTGCACATGATCAAGGGAGCCGCCTTCACCATTCCGGTGAGTGCATTGGCTGCTTTAGAGACCGATCCTGAGATCGCTTCGGTAACCATCGACCACCCGATGCAACTGATGGACGACTATGCGAACACCGCCGCTAACGTCAGCGCGGCCGTGAACGCCGGTTACAACGGAGCGGGCGTTGGCGTCGCTGTGATCGACAGCGGCATCAATGACAATCATCCCGACCTGCAGGACTCCACCCAGACGAGGTCACGCGTCGTTTACCACCAGGACTTCACCGGTACACCGACCACCAACTCGAACGGTGGACGCTACGACCTTTACGGGCACGGCACGCATGTGGCCGGAATCATCGGCGGCAGCGGATACCTCTCTGCTGGCCGTCTGGCGGGCGTAGCACCCGCTGCGAACCTCATCGACCTTCGCGCCCTCGATGCCTACGGCTCGGGGAACGATAGTACTGTGATCGCCGCCATCCAGCGCGCCATTGCTCTCAAGAATACCTACAATATCCGTGTGATCAACCTGTCGCTGGGCCGGGGCATCCCGTCCAGCTACACCCAGGATCCTTTGTGCCAGGCCGTGGAAGCAGCGTGGAACAGCGGGATTGTCGTGGTCGTCGCCGCCGGCAACTATGGACGCCTCAGCGTCTACGGAAGTAACGGCTTTGGCACCATCACTGCTCCCGGCAACGATCCTTATGTAATCACGGTCGGCGCCATGAAGAGCATGGGAACCTATCCCCGCGTCGACGACCAAAAGGCCAGCTACAGTTCGAAAGGCCCCACCACCTACGATCACGTGGTCAAGCCCGACATTATGGCGGATGGCAACGGAGTGATTTCGTTGTCGGCTCCTGGGACGACGCTGGAAACCGCGTACCCGAGTGATCTGGTTGCCGGCACCGACGGACTTAACGACTACTTCCGCCTGAGCGGCACCAGTATGGCGACTCCAGTCGTCAGCGGAGCCGTTGCTCTGCTGCTACAGCAGAACAGCTCTCTGTCCCCGGATCAAGTTAAGGCGAGACTCATGAAATCCGCGTACAAGGCGCTTCCCACCAGCAGCGTCGCATGGGTACCGCACCTGTTCCAAAACTTTACTGAGTTCTCCGATTTGTTTTCCGTCGGTTCCGGATACCTGGACGTACAGGCAGCCCTCGCGAATACCGACCTCACACCTGCCACATCCGGTTCGGCACTGTCGCCCTCAGTGGCCTACAACCCGTCGAATCGAACGGTAACGCTGGTGTACGGTAACTCCACGGTTCAGTCGGGCTCCGTGGTTTGGGGCACCTCGGTCGTGTGGGGCACCTCAGTCGTCTGGGGCACGTCAGTGGTTTGGGGCACCTCGGTTGTCTGGGGCAGTTCCCTGCCTTGGAGCGATAACACATCGAGTGCCTTCAGCGTAGTCTGGGGAACAAGCACCGGTACAGGAACTTCTGCCACGAGTGTGGTCTGGGGAACCTCGCTGCTGGGTAACAACAGCGCCTTCTCCGACGCCGGGGACGACGAGCAGTAGTTAGCCGTGTGATTTCAAAGAAAGGAGACGAGATCATGAACAACACACGGCGAATCAAGACCTTCATCGGCGTAATGATGCTGGCCGCAGCCATCAGCGCAGGCTACGCAACCTTCGTCAGCCATACACTGCACACCTACTTTGCCCTGGCTGTGCTGGTGCTGGCTGCGGTTACATCGCGAATGAAAGTCAAACTGCCCGGAATCAACGGCAATATGTCAGTCAACTTGCCGTTCCTGCTCACAGCGGTCGTCAGTCTGAGCGCTGCCGAAGCAGTAGTGATTGCTTGCGTTTCAACCATGGTGCAATGCTGGCCTCGGAAGGACGCGAAATTCAATCCGCAACAGATGACCTTCAACCTCAGCATGATGGCTTTCGCCAGCTGCATGGCGAGCCTCATATTCCACGCCAGTTGGCACGGGATGCAAACTGGTTTCAGCACCTTGGGACTGACGCTAGCAACAGCCACCTTGTTCCTGGGACAAACCGCTCCAGTCGCCGCAATCGTGGCCGTCAGCGAAGGCAAGGCGGCGGGAGAGATCTGGTTGACCTTGGCGCACCTGTCGTTCCCGTATTACGTGGTTAGCGCGGGAATCACCACGATGGTCCAGTCGGTTAGTTCGCACATGGGCTGGGGACTGGCGCTCGCGGTTTTCCCAGTCATGTATGTGATCCATCGATCATACCGCTTGTATTTTGGACGGATGGTGGAAGCTCTGCACCCGCAAGTGATGTTCCGAGCAGCGAGTGCGGGAGCGTAAGTAGTCCAACGAGGCAATCAACGACGTGGTGGCAGTGCGGCTCGACCGCGCTTGCCACCTTTTTGTTTGCGGCAGCAGACTACGGAATTTTGATTTTGCAATCGTCCTTGCCTGACTCTCGCGGTTCCCGCGTCTTCATCTGGTCGCGATATTGTTCGCCGGTTCCGACGAAGAACTCTTCATACTGTCGTTTGCCGGAAGAATCCGACTGTTCTCCGTTGAGTTTGCCCCAAATCAGCCTTCTAGTGCCGGAATCTGGGATAGCTTGGAGTCCGCCAGAGGTGTAGAACGCGTACGTGTCTCTCGCCCAGCCGAATTGTTCGGGTGACGATGTTTTCAGCAATCCCGTAGACGGAATCTTGAGAACGATTTGACCGCCCTCCAATGGCAGAACCGGTTCACCCGAAACCTCGAACTCGACCCGTACCCAACCGCTATAGCCTTCCGGAATCAAGAATCGCAAGGAACGACGCGCCGTATCCCGGACACTCATGTGGATCCAAACTACACAGCCAACCACGAATATGAGCGTGGCGATCCCTGCCAAGATTCGGGCCGACCGCCTGGTGCCGTCCGGGAAAAGCCAGGCGTGGGCCTCGCCCTCCGGCTTCTCGCGGAAGACGGTTAGCGCGGCATACATAGTCGCCAGAACGAGCACAATGACAGCGAGGTAGGGCAGGATCATTCGAGTCAGAGCCCATCACGTGAAGGCAGCCACAAGCTATTTGACATCCCGACGTGCAGCGGTACCGTTCGTTGCAACAGCGCGACCGGCTTGTCACGACGTGTTCGCACCCGACCTGCAATCGCAGGACCATAGAAACACCAGATCGCGAGCGCGGCCAGCAGCGCCACTCGGGATGCAGCATAGGGTTTGAAGAGGCTCAGGTAAGCCGCAATGACAAGGCTGAATGATCCCAACAAGGAGACCAGCTCTAATGGGCTAGTCGGCGCGCCATAGGCCGCGAACATTAATGTGTAAACGTGATAGCCGGTGACCAGCCCGGTCACGAAGTACAAAACGAATGGCAACATGGTGAGCACCGTGAAGCGCGTTGTTATTCTAGCGACCTTTGCATGGGCAGAACATAAACGTAATACACCAGAATAAAAATAAGTGCGATGAAAGCTCCAATGGAAAGGGTCAAGAGCACTCCGCTCCGCGTCGTGAACGTGGATTGTTGGTTCTTCTTACTTCTTCTCATGCACTACTATGCGTCACTGAGAGTCATGCGCTGGCTACGCGAACGAAAATCAGAACGCTCCTATATTCCCGTGGTTTGGTATTGCAGAATCGCGAGAGCCAGCCGGTAGTCATACCCCGCTCCCACATTGCTGATCTGTGCCTGCGTTTGCTGCAACTGCGCCTGGCTGAGTTCTACGATCGAACCCAGCCCAAGCTTGTAGCGCGACTGTGCCAGATTCAGCGCAAGGTTTGCTTGATCGAGTAGTTGTTGAGTTACCGCGAGACGGTCGTAAGCGGTTTTGGCGTTGAGCCAGCTGTTGCGCACGTCCCGCGCAATGCGAGTGCGAACGTCACGAAGTCTCTCCTGCATCGCTTGGGCCCGCAACGATGCTTCCCGGGATCTCGCGGTAAACAGGAAGCCATTGAACACCGGAATGTCGACGTTTACACCGACCGCACCATACCAGTTGGAGATCACGGGATTCCGCACAGGAGTGAGCCCGACTACGCCGAGCGCACGGATGTCGGGAAGGAGAAGGTCGCGTTCCGCCCTCTGAAACCTGTGCGCCGACTGCGACTGGAACTCCAGCGCCAGGATTTCCGGCCTCATCGTGAACGCGCTCGTGATCAAATCATCCACGTTCTCCGGTGGTTGAGCGATCGGAGTGGAGTCCTCCACCAACTGAAAGCTTTGCAGACTCTGAAAACCAAGCACCGCGGACAGCGTCGTCTCGGCGGCATTGACATTGTTCTGCGCATCAAGCAATAAGAGCTTCGCCTGAGCCAAGTTGACATTGGCAAAACTGAAATCCAGCTGCGACTTCAGCTTGCTCTTAAAAAGAGCGCCTACCTGATCGGAAACCGTTTGCCGATCCTGCACGGTATGTTGAGCCACCGTCAGTACGTCCTGCGCTTGCAGCGTGTCATAAAACGCCTGATCGACCGCGAGTAGGATTTGCTCCTTCGTCGCCAAGGCGTTCTGATTCTCTGCTTTGGCGGCAAGGTTCGCGCTGGCCACCAGGTTCGACGTACGCCCAAAGTCGGTAATGAGCTGGCTGACCGACGCACCCGTTGCGGCACGTTCGTACAGGATAGGATTGTTCAGCGCGCCTGCCGTGAGTCTTGTCCCCGGATTTGCGTCCACCGCCGTGAGATCAATGCGTGCGGTCGGCCACAGGCTCGATCTCACTTCCCGCGTGACTTGTTGCGATGCCAGTGCCGTTAGCCGCGCTACCGAGATCTGGGGATTATTCTTCAGCGCTAGCCCCTGCGCGTCTTTAACCGACAGAAACTTGGGAGCACCGGGAGCAGCTTGCGCGGGAGTCTGCGGAGTCGCGCTCGAACTCGCCGGTTGTGAAGCCGCTTGAGGCAGAGGCGCAACAGGAAGCCTGGCGGAGACAGCCGCACTCAGGCCGTCTTGGGCCATGCTGCACCCAGAAAGCGCCAAAATCAGAATAATCTGCAACCAATTCCTCATCTCGCTATGGTTCTCCGTATCCGTTTGCATTAGTCCTCAGGCGATGCTCTTCGACGTTTGCTCCTGTGATTTCTTGCCGTAAACCAACAGGTAGGCGGCCGGAACGATGAAGATGGTCAAAACCACGGAGGACGTCAACCCACCGATGATCGCCCGTGCCAGCGGCGCATATTGTTCACTTCCGGTTCCGAGCTTGAGTGCCATGGGAACCATTCCGATGATGGTCGCCAGCGACGTCATCAAAATCGGCCGCAACCGCACTCGACATGAGGTGACGATGGCATCCTTCACCGAGCTTCCCTGGTCTTCGAGACGATGTGCGAACTCCACGATCAAGATGCTGTTTGACGCGGAGATGCCCACCAGCATCAAGACGCCCATCAGCGACATTACATTCAACGTCGTCCCCGTCAGCGGCAGAATGATCAGCACCCCAATGAAGCCCATTGGCACCGCCAGCATAATGAGCAAAGGATCCTTGAAGGACTTAAACTGCGCAACCAAGATCAGGTAAAGGAGAATCACTGACATCGAGAGCCCGATTGCGAAGCTGCGGAAGGAAGAATTCATCCCCTTCACCATGCCGCGAAGATCGACACGCACATTCTCGGGCAGCTTCGTCTGGTTCACCGTCCGCTGCACTTCGTCAGAGAGTTTGCCGAGGCTTTCGCCGACCGGCGTTACATAGACATCAGTGACGCGTTGAATCTGGTGGTGATCGACCTCGGTCGGAGTGCGGATATCTTCCAGCTTCACCACCGCATCCAGCGTGGTGGGTTGCTTCAGGTTGGGGGCGCGGATCGGGATGTTCGTCAAATCCGCAAAGTTGTGGATGGCCGCCCGGCCGTTCTCGAAATATTGCACCGTGAGGAAATAGTCGTTGCCGCTCTTGCGATCGACCCAGTAATTCGGCGCGATCATCGAGTTGGAATTGAGGGCCGTGATGACGTTGTCGACGACTTCTTTCTGCGTCAGCCCCAGTTCTCCGGCGTGCACACGATCCACGTTCAACCGCAGTCCCGGATAATTCATGTCTTGTGGAATGTAGACCTCGCCCACTCCCGGCAACTGCCGAATCCGGCTCGCCAGGTCCTGGGCCACGCCATACGATTGCTTCAAGCTTCGACTGCTCACTTGCACATCAATCGGAGCCGGCATGCCAGAGTTCAGAATCGCGTCGACCATCGAACCGCTGGAGAAGAAGGTCCGAATATCCGGATATTCGCTCGACATTTCCTTCCGCACCCGGCCCATGTACTCGGCGCTGCTCAGGTGATGATCATCCTGCAGGGCCACTTGGATCGTCGCCGTATAAGGCCCGGCGTTGGTCGTGTAAAGCGAAGAGAAGTCAGGAACCACTCCGACGTTCGACACCACCATCTTCAAGTCTTTGGAGCCAATGACGTTCCGGATCAGGTCTTCGACTTTCGCGACATACTGTTCCGTCACTTCCAGGCGGGTACCCGTAGGGACCTTCATATTGATCGTGAACTGACCCGCATCCGTGCTGGGGAAGAATGCCAACCCGAGGAACGGATAGATCACAAGACTCAAAAGAAACACTCCGCTCAACACCGCTACCGTTACGCCAGGTCGAACCAAGGCACGATTAACCCACACTTCATAGCCATCGAGCAGGCGATTGAAGTGCCGGTTGAATCCGGCCGTGAAGCGTTCCCACCAGGATTTCCCCTCCGCCGCTGTAGGCTCAATCTCATATTCTTTTGCCTCGCCGCCATCAGCATGCGGAACAGCCTGTAAGAATCGCGAACAGAACAGCGGAATCACGGTCATCGCGACGACGTACGACGCGAACAACGAGATGACAACCGCGAGCGCCAGCGCCGAAAACAGGAACTTGCTGACGCCAAAAAGAAAAGTGACCGGAAAGAAGACAACCACCGTGGTCAGCGTTGCAGCCAGCACGGCGAGGCTCACCTCCGAGCCTCCGGCCTCCGCAGCCGCCATAGGTGAGGCACCATGCTCCAGGTGCCGGTAGATATTTTCCAGCGAGATCACTGAGTTGTCGATAATGCGCGAGAATGCCAGCGCGAGCCCACCAAGAATCATCGTGTTGATGGTGCTACCGCCCAGGTACAAAACGACGAACGTCGCGAGCGCCGAGAGTGGAATCGAGAGAAACACCGCCGCCGTTGCGCGGAAACTGCCGAGGAAAATGAGAATCATCAGGCTCGTCAGCGCCAGTCCGATGACGCCTTCATGCAGCAGAGTCTTGATCGCTTCTTTCACGAACGCCGATTGATCGAACACCACTGCGGACTTCAACTGCTTCGGAATGTCATACAGGTGCTCGATAGCATCTCGAATGCCTTGCACCACGGCGATCGTATTGGTATCTCCGCCCTGCTTCATGATGGGTAGATAGACAGACCGCTGCCCATCGACACGCACCACGTTGTACTGAATCTGGTTCGCATCCTCGGCCTTACCGATATCGTCAACTGTGACCCACGAGTTCCCCACAGTCTTGACTGGAACTTTCGACAGTTGATCCATGTCATCGACCAAGCTGTTGGAATACACGTAGTAGTCGAAGGGCCCCATCTTGACGTCGCCCGCGGGAAGAATCAGGTTCGAATTATTCACCGCAGTAACAACATCCATCGGGCTTAACTGCCGCGACGCCAGCTTGTAAGGATCGACATACACCATGATCTGGCGATACTTGCCCCCGAACGGCGGCGGAATTTCCGCGCCCTGCACCACCGCGATCTGGTTGCGAATGGTGAACTGGCCAATATCGTGGAGTTGCGTCTGGTTCAGACCCTCGCCTTTTAGCGTGACTAGGCAGACGGGGAGACTGGAAGCATCGAACTTGAGCACAACTGGCGGAAGGGTGCCCGGTGGCAAACGCTTCAAGTCCGCCATAGCCAGGTTCGACAACTCGGTCACGTCCGCATCGGCATTCGTTCCAGGCTGGAAGTACACCTTGATAATGCTCACTCCCAGCAGCGAGCGCGATTCCATGTGGTCGATGCCGCTGGCCAAAGTGAAGAAACGCTCGAGCGGATCGGTGATGTCCGTCTCGATGTCCTCCGGCGGCATTCCGGAATAGAACGTCGCCACTACAACCTCAGGCAGATTGATCGTCGGAAATAAATCGATCGGCATCCGCGCCAGGCTGGTTACACCGATAACTGTGAGCAGCAGACAGACCACGACGACAAAGTACGGATTACGAATGGAAAAACGAGTCATTTCATCTCACTCTTGTGTGTGCGCACGGCTATTGCTGGCTGCCTTCTTGGTATTGCATGATCTGCACGACCTGCGGACGAACAATGTCACCGGGCTTCACGCCGCTGCGGTCGCTTACCACCACTTCCTCGCCCTCTTTTAGCCCCGCGACGACTTCCGCGTCGTTCGCGGTCTGCATCCCCAGTGTGATCGGACGGTCTTCGATTTCATTGTTCTTGCCCACCACGAATACCGTCGTCTTGCTTCCCTCATGATTCACAGACTGCAACGGGATGGCCGGGATATCATCGCGATGCTCGAGCGACACATCGGCGTCAGCATAGAGGCCGGGCATTAGCACTCGATCGCGATTCTTGACGTCGACTTCGGTGTGCATGGTGCGCGTAGATTCCTTCACGTCGACCGAGAAGCGCGCAACCTTCCCTAGAAACGTCTTATTCAACGATGGAACTCGGACATCCACAGGATCACCAACGTGGATGTAGCGAACATACGATTCAGGAACGGGTATCACGAGGCGAAACAGATCATCCTCCGAGAGCTTCACTATCGGCGCCGCCTGCGAGTTGGTGCCGGCTTGCACCAAGGTTCCGAGATTCGCGTAACGCTCAGTGACAACGCCGGGAAAGGGCGCCGTAATCTTCGAGTAATCAAACAGACTTTGATCTCGAACCATCTTCGCCCTGGCAACGGAAAGCTTGCTCTGAGCGGCTTCCAGAGCCGCTTGTCCGGCATCCACTTGAGAGGATGCAGCCAGATCTTTCCCTTGAGCATCGTCCACTTCCTGTTGCGCCACAATGCCGGGCTGGCTTTCAAACACACTATTCAATCGGGTGTACTGCAAATGCAGGGCTTTGTATTGCGCTTGATATCTTGCCAACTCGTGCTGTGCGCGGGTTACCTCGTTCAGTGCGTTCTTGATTTCCGCCTGATCTTCCTGCAGCTGTGCCTCCAACTCCGGAATCTCGAGGATGGCCATCACCTCGCCCGCCGTCACGCGGGTTCCGTAGTCGACCATCAACTTCTTCACGTAGCCAGATTCCTTGGCGTAAACGTCAATCTCCTGGAATGGCACCAATTCCGACGAAAGCGTGATCTGCCGACCAAGCGACTTCTTCACTACCTTGGTGACGCCGACCGTAATCGCTGGACCGCTGGCCTGCACCTGATTGCTCTTGCTCCCAGAACAGGAAGCCAGTGTCACAACGATCGCGAGCCCTGGAGCCGCGAGCACAATTGGAATCGATTTCCGCCAGCTGCTGGCGCGCGTCCTGCTAAGCCGAGTGCGGTTCTGAATCATGGTGTCTTGGACCAGCCTTCCCTGCGATTTCGTCTGCGCCGTCTCCGGCTTAACTCTTCGTCTTCATCATCTCGCCCAGTTTGGCCACGGAAAACGCGCTGGACCGGCAGAAATTGATCACCTTCTGCTCCGCCAGATGCAACTCGGCCGCAACTGCCGGAACCGCAGCCGCTATCTCTCTGGGCACAGTGAGCACACCGTGACGGTCTCCGTGCAACAGATCTGACGGACGAACTTCCATCCCACCGACGTTGACGGAAGCACCAACGTCGAAGATGTGGGCGTATGCATGCGAGACGGCGACATTTCCGGCAAACAACTGAATGCCCATTGCACGTACACCCGGCAGTTCACGTACCGCGCCGTTCGTCAAATATCCGATACAACCCAACGCTTTCAAAATGGCGGCGTGCATGTCTCCCACGAAGGCGCCCCGGCCCGCGGGATTGTCTTGATCTTCGAGTACCAGGATGCGGGGCGGTGGGACTTCAAGAATGGCGTTCCATAATTCACCCCGGTCGTGGAAAGTCCCGCCCACAATTGGCGGCGCGCCGCTCCGCAGCCTCGCGGTTACGGCGTACCCCACCATGGGGGGCGCATCTTCGAACATGCAGCAGATGCGCGAGTCCGTAAAACCGGTATTGTGCAGTC
>Ga0207665_10002362_pt1 | contig 12743 bp, 11 predicted proteins | sample LARL112metaG_FD_184351 | JGI IMG/M metagenome (GOLD analysis project Ga0207665, IMG submission 184351) | Corn, switchgrass and miscanthus rhizosphere microbial communities from Kellogg Biological Station, Michigan, USA - LAR L11-2 metaG... | ecosystem: Host-associated > Plants > Roots >...
GGCAACCGGGTCAACGGGCTCGGTCTCACCCCGGTACCGCTCTGCCGTCCTGGCGTCAAGCAGCACTCCCGAACGGGCCGTGGCCGATGCGCCGGCCGCGTCAAGCAGCGGCATATGGCCTGGCCGGGCCGTGAAGTCCCCCGGCTCGGACGCGGGCGCGGCGGTGGTGAGCGGCTGGCCGGCCGTCCGCCAGGCGCGGAACCCGCCGTCCAGCACCCGGACGCTGCGGTGACCGAAGTAGCGCAGCAGCCACCAGGCACGGGCGGCGGCGGCCGCGTCCCCGGCGTCGTAGGCCACGACCGGGCGGCCGTCGCTTACGCCGGCGCGCCGCATCGCCGCCTGAAAGTCCGCGGCCGGCGGCAGCGGGTGCCGGCCGCCCGGGCCGGGCGGCCCGGACAGGTCGCGGTCCAGGTTCGCGAACACCGCGGCCGGCAGGTGGCCCGCGCGGTAGGCGTCGATGCCCGGCGGCCCGCCCAGCCGCCAGCGCACGTCCAGCAGCACCGGGGGCTGCGGCGCGGCCAGCTCGCGGGCCAGGTCCGCCGCGCCGACCAGCGGGTTCCTGGCGTCCAGGTCAGCGGGGTCTGGGGTCACGGGCCTGGGCCCGTTCAGAGGCTGCCGTGCGCGAGCAACGGCACCAGCTGCTCGGCGGTGGTGAGCGAGCCGTGCATGCCGACCAGGGCCGACTCACGCGGCTCGGCCTGCGTCGCGACGATGCCGGTGTCCCCGGCGGCCGCGGCCACCACATCACCGATCCGGTCGGCAAGGCCGGGCTCGACGGGCCCGAACCACCCGCCGTTGACCGCCTCGTCCCTGGACACGACCCGGGCCCGCTCGCCGAGCACGTCCCGCCAGGCCGCGAGCACGTCGTCCGCCGCGCCGGGCTCGGCGTAGACGTGCCGCGCGCGGGGCTCGCCGCCGAGCAGCGCCACGCCCTTGCGCAGGTCCGCGAGCGCGTCCACGTCCACCCGGTGAGCCTGGGAGATATCCAGCATGCCGTGGTCGGCCGTGACGTACAGCAGCGTGCCGGACGGCAGCTCCGAAGCCAGCTGCTCGGCCAGCTTGTCGACGTGACCGAGCTGGTAGTACCAGGCGTCGGAGCCGCAGCCGAACACATGCCCGGTGGCGTCCAGGTCGCCGAGGTACACGGTGACCAGCGCGTTTTCGGCCTCCCGCAGCGCAGTCCCGGCCTGGGCCGCCAGCGCGCCCATGCTGTCGGCCCGCCGGTAGTCGGCGCCGCGCCACACCGCCTGGGTCAGCCCGGTCTTCTGGTAGGCCCCGGCGGCCACCTGGAAGGCGCCGATCCCGGCGGCCGCGGCCCGCTCGTAGATGGTCGGCTGCGGCTGCCAGGTCAGCGGGTCCACCCGGCTGTCCCAGCGCAGCCCGTTGAGGATCCGGCCGGTGCCCGGCACGGCGACCTGATAGCCGAGCATGCCGTGCACCCCCGGCGGAAGCCCGGTACCCAGCGAGGCGAGGCTGGTCACCGTGGTGGACGGGAACCCCGCGGTGAGCGGCCTGCCGCTGAACGCCAGCTCGGACAGGAACGGCGCCGCCGCCGGGTGATCCCTGAGCAGCTCCCAGCCGAGGCCGTCCACGATCAGCAGGCAGGCCCGGCCGGTCTCGGGCAGGCCGAGCGGATTGGGCTCGCGCACCAGCCCGAGGGAGGCCAGCAGGGACGACGCCAGATCCGCCAGGGTCCCCTCTCCGTAGGAGGGCAGCGTCAGCGTGGTTCTTGGTTCATCGGTCATGCAGGGGCAATCCTTCGCCGTGGGGGCCATGTCCGGGCGCCGGCATGCCCGCCCATCGTGCCACCGGTCCGTCCGGCCGGCAACGTGACCCTCCGGGGCATCGTGGTCCCCGGCAGCCTCAAGGCCCGACGGCGGCCGCGCTGAGCGCGCGGGCGAAAGACAGCACCGCCCGGACGCCGTCCTCGCCATCCGCGGCCTCGCTGACCCGCAGGGCAAGATCGTCAGCCGTGATGGTGCCGGTGTACCCGTGATCCGCCTCGCAGTTCTCGTCCCCGCAGTGCGCGGGCTCGAGCTCGACGTGCGAGACCACGTTCCAGCCGATGGTGAGCAGCACCTCGGTCGGCATCGTCACCCCGGCCACGTACGAGGCGGGGTCGGGCACCACCCGGGTCAGCACCACCGACGAGATCCGGGAGAAGCTGATCGCCTCGGTGCTCGTCTCGGCCTGCGGGCGGGCGTCCGGCTCTTGCGGGGGATGCTCGTCGGTGTGGGAGTGGATCAGGCGGGTGGGCGTGAGCACCAGCACCGTGATATGCCTGCGCACTTCCATGCCGGGGTCGAACATCGCGTCGTGATGTACGACGTAGGAGATGATGGGCTCGGGGCCGAGGGCCGACGCCACCGCGTCGGTGACCAGGTCCGGGTAATAGCCGCTGCGCTCGATGGCGGCTCGAAGGCCATCGGCCGTGGCTTGGGTTTCCCTCATCCGTCCATCCTGCACCGCCCGGCCGGATGCTTCACCCCGTCGCCCCGATCCTCAGCGCGCTTCGCTGACTCCGGCCAGCGTGTCGCGCATCCGCCGGGCGTACCGCTCCGCCTCGTCGTCGTCGGCGTACCGGCCGCGCGGCCAGAAGAAGCCGCGCAGCCCGTCGCCCTTGGTCCGGGGCACCACGTGCACGTGCAGGTGCGGGACGCTCTGGCTCACCGTGTTGTTGACCGCGACGAAGCTGCCCTGGGCGCCGTAAGCGGCAGGCATCGCCGCGCTGATCCGCTGCACCCAGCCGAACAGCGGCTCGATCAGGCCCTGCGGCAGGTCGGCGAGCGTCTCGTAGTGCGTCCGGGGCAGCACCAGCACGTGCCCCTTGAACAGCGGCCTGACGTCCAGGAAGGCGGCCACCTCAGGTTCGTCCAGGACGAACCAGGCGGGGGCGTCCCCGGCGAGTATGGCGTCGAACCGGCAGTCGGCCACGGTCATCCCCAGCCGCGCAGCAGCCGCTCGGCGCCGGCCGCGAGCCCGGCGACCAGCTCGGCGGCCGGACGTTCCTCGCGGACCAGGCCAACCCCCTGCCCGGCGTACTGGCAGGCGATGTCGTAGTCGCCTCGTTTCCGCGCGGCGGACAGTTCCTGCCGGGCGCCGTCGGCGCTGGCGAGCTCGTCCTCGCGTCCGGCCCAGCGCCTGCTGAACTCGTTGGCCAGGGCCCGGCCGCCGTACTGCGGCGGCCAGCCGATCCGCAGCGCGACGTCGAAGACCCGCGTGTAGACGGTGTCGGTCTCCCGCGCGGCCCGGATCCGGGCTCGCGCCCGCGGGTCGTTCAGCGCCTCGGGACAAGCCAGCAGCGCGGTGCCGATCCACGCTCCGGCCGCGCCAGCGGCGAGCACGGCGGCGAGCCCGCGCGAGGTGACGATGCCGCCGGCCGCGAGCACCGGCTGGCTGACCGCGTCGAGCACGCCTTCCAGCAGCGGCAGGGTGGCGACCGCGTCGAGGCCGTGACCGCCGCCCTCGGCGCCGCGGGCCACGATCACGTCCGCCCCCTGATCGGCGGCCGCCCGCGCCTCGTCGACCCGGCCGGCCTGCGTGGCCACGACGATCCCGGCCTCCCGCAGCCGGGCCGCCCACGGCGAGAGGTCGCCGAAGCTCACCGAGACCAGCGCCGGGCGGGCCTGCACCGCCGCCTCGAACTGGCCGGGCAGGCCGGTCAGCGCCCAGGCCATCAGGCCGACGCCGAACCGGGCGCCGGCCTCGCGTGCCCGCCCCGCCTCGGCCGCGATCCATTCCGGCGGGGTCGTGTCGCCCGCCCCGATCATGCCGAGGCCGCCGCCGGCGGTCACGGCGGCGGCAAGCCGGCCGCCGGACACGCCGGCCATCGGCGCGCCGATCACGGGAACATCGATGCCCAGCAGGTCGGTGAGCGAAGTACGCAGCATGCGCGCCATTCAAGCAGGCTCTGGGCAGCTAAGCGGCTCTGAAACAATGGCGGGGTGACGGGTGATGAGCAGGCGAACGGAGAGAACTGGCTGCTGCTCGTCTACCGGGTGCCGCCGGAGCCGACCCGGCTGCGCGCCGCCGTATGGCGCCGGATCAAGAGCCTGGGCGCGATCTACCTGCAGAGCTCGGCCGCGGCGCTGCCGGCCAGCAGCGGCGCCGAGCGCGCGCTGCGCAAGCTGCGGCGGGAGATCATCGAGATGTCCGGCACGGCGGCGCTGCTGTCCTGCCGCGTGCTCGCGGGCGAGCCGGAGGTACGCGCCGCGTTCCAGGCGGCCAGGGACGATGAGTACGGGGAGATCGTGGACCGCTGCGAGGACTTCCTCGCGCAGGTGCAGAAAGAGTACGACGCGCACCACTTCACCTACGCCGAGCTGGAGGAGAACGAGGTCGACCTGGTGAAGCTGCGCAACTGGCTGGCGCGGATCCGGGACCGGGACGTGTTCGGCGCGGCGGGCCGGGACGCGGCCGGGCAAGCCGTGGTCAGGTGTGAGAAATCCCTGGAGGAGTACGCCGCGCGCGTGTACGCCGAAGAAGCCGAAAGCCGCTGACCGCGGCGGCCCGGCGGCCGCTCACCAAGATCGATGTGCGTTTACCGACCCCCCCGTGTCGGCAATGTGCCATCGACAACCTTGAGCGGCGGGCCGGGCGGAGCGGATCCGGTCAGCGGCGGCGGGTGGCGCGCCAGAGGCTGGCGGGCAGCAGGACCACCACCACCGCCGGCATCACCCACCAGGACGGGACGGTGGTCTGGCTGACCGCGTAGGTCACGGCCAGGCCGGCCACCACCGCGACCGCGATCCGCCAGTCGTCGCCGATCACGAAGTCGTAGAGGAACGCGAGGAAGGCCCGCACTCGCCTGCCCATCTCAGCCTGCCTCCGCCGCGGGCGCGCCCCCGCGTGCGGGCGCCCGGGTGGCCTTGGCCTGGCCCCGGCGCAGCACCGCGACCAGCCCGACCGCGAACAGCGCGATCGCCGGTACCAGGACCAGCAGCGCCGCGTCCGACCCCGGCCAGTGAGCGCCCGCGCCCTCGGCGCCCCAGAACGTGCCGAACCCGGTCAGCATGATCCCGACGATGAACTTCAGCGTGTTCTCCGGCACCCGGGCCAGCGGCGCGCGCACCGCCGCGCCCGTGACCGCGACCACCACCACCGCGCAGCCGGCCGCCAGGGCCGCCAGCGGGATGTTGTGCGCGTTGCCGCCGAACGTCAGGGCGATGAACACCACCTCGAGCCCTTCCAGCAGCACCCCCTTGAAAGACAGGGTGAACGCGTACCAGTCGGGCACCGAGCCGAATCGGCGCCGCGGCGCCGCGGCCGCCTCGGCCAGTTGCGTGCGGTAGATCGCGTCCTCGTCGTGCCGCGCCTTGTACCCGCTCGCGCGCAGGATCGCCTTGCGCAGCCACTGCAGGCCGAAGATCAGCAGCAGCGCGCCCACGACCAGCCGCAGCTCGCGCAGCGGCAGCGCGGACACCGCCGGGCCGAGCGCGGCCACGATGATCGCCAGCAGCACGATCGCCGCCGTCATCCCGGTCGCGGCCGACCTCCAGTCCCTGGCCGTCCCGGCGGCCAGCACGATCGTGGTCGCTTCGACCGCCTCGACCGCGCAGGCCAGGAAGACCGCGACAAAAAGGGCACCCGAGCCACCGCCCATGTAGCCTCCTCACGCGCGGTCAGGTCCGCTCCGGCCGACCATGCTAGCAACCGGATACTCTCCGGCATTCTAACGGCTGTTAGCAGCTGGCCCTGACGGTAGTTATATGTTATGCCTAGCCCCTGTCGCGGGATCCCCGCCGTGAATCTGGTGCGTCACGGGACGTGACGAGCCCGGCATTCCAGGCGTAGCGTATGGGCCGTGGTACGCGCGGTGGGGTCGGCACTTGGCGCATCTGTCACGACACGTTTACCCATTATCGGGCCGTCCGACATTCTGCATCGGCAGGCTTCGGGCGAATACGTGCTGCGCTGGTCCCCGGCCCGCGCGACGCGAGCGAAAGGAGCCCGTTGATGAGACGGAAACTGACCGGTCCCGGCCGTATCCTCGGCCTGGGCGGCCTGGCCGTATCGATCATCACTGCCGTGACCGCATTAACCGCAGGCGGTGCCGTGTCTGCCGCACAGCACGGCAGGACACCCCCCACGCGCACGCCGATCAAGCACGTCATCGTGATCATCGGCGAGAACCACAGCTTCGACAACGTCTATGCGACCTACCAGGCGCCCAGGGGCCAGCACGTCAGGAACCTGCTGTCCGAGGGCATCATCACCAAGAATGGCGGCCTGGGACCCAACTGGCGTAAAGCAGCGCAGCTGAAGGCCTTGAACACTAAGAAGTACGCCGTCAGCCCCAAGATCACCGGTGCTTACAAGACCCTGCCCCGACCCAACACCACGTACGTGCCCACGGGCTGCGACGGACAGAAGGGCAACGTGCCGGACAAGCGGTTCCCCGCTGACCTGGCCAACGCGCCGTACCAGATCACCAAGTACGTGCCTTACTTCGACACCCACCTGCAGTACACCGGCGGCTGCGAGTTCTACGGCGCCTTCGTCGGCGACCCGCTGCACCGCTTCTACCAGATGTACCAGCAGACGAGCCACCGCGCGAAGCTGAACGTGTGGGCGGCCAACACGGCCGGCGACGACAACGGCGCGAAGCCGCCGGCGCCTATCTTCCAGGGCGGACTGCAGATGGGCTACTACAACATGGCCAACGGCGACGCGCCCATCCTGCGCAACTTGTCTCAGCACTACGCGATCAGCGACAACTACCACCAGGCCGTCCAGGGCGGCACCGGCGCCAACCACATCGCGCTGGGCACCGGGTTCGCCGCCTCCTACCAGAACAAGGCGGGCAAGGCCGTGCCGCCGCCGGCCAACGAGATCGAGAACCCCAACCCGAAGCCGGGCACGAACAACAACTACAGCCAGGACGGCTATGCCGGCGGCTCCTACTCCGAGTGCGCCGACCACAGCCAGCCGGGTGTCGGGCCGGTGTTCAGCTACCTGAACTCGCTGCCCTACAAGGTGATGAACAACTGCCAGCCCGGCCGCTACTACATCCTCAACAACTACAACGCCGGCTACAACCTAGACGGCACGGTGAACACCGCCCCGTTCACGGTCCCGCCGCAGAAGACGGACTACGTGACGATCGGAAATGCGCTGTCCGCGCGCCACATCAGCTGGGGATACTACGGCGAGGGCTACAACAACGGCCACCCGAACTTCTCCTACTGCGGCATCTGCGACCCGATGCAGTACTCGACGTCGATCATGACGAACCCCGCACTGCGCAAGAACGTGCAGCACGGGCTGCCCGCCTTCATCCGGCAGGCCACGCACGGCACGCTGCCGGCGGTCACGTTCCTCAAGCCCGGCGACGACGACGGGCACCCCGGCTACTCCACCCTGGCCGCGTTCGAGAACTTCGCCGCCCGGGCCATCTCCGCCGTGCAGAACAACGCGAAGATGTGGAGGTCCACCGCGATCTTCGTCACCTTCGACGAGTCCGGCGGCTACTACGACTCCGGGTACATCCAGCCGGTCAGTTTCTTCGGCGACGGGCCCAGGGTCCCGATGCTCATGGTCTCGCCGTACGCGCGGCAGGACTACATCGACCACACCTACAACGACCACGTGTCGATCCTCAAGTTCATCGAGGCCAACTGGAGGCTCAGCCCGCTCACCTCCTACAGCGCGGACAACCTGCCGAACGCCACGCCAGGTGTGTACGTCCCGAGGAACCGGCCGGCCATCGGCAACCTCATGACCATGTTCAACTTCAAGGATCCCCATTTCGGGACGATCAAGCTCAAGCGCTGACCGGCGCGCCCGTACGGTCCGGGCATCCAGCCCGGACCGTACGGGCATTACCCGGTTCGCGTAGGCACTAGCATCTGATGAGTGACCACACGACTTCTGACCAGCGATGCATCCACGGCTAACGCCCAGCCTGACGCGATCATTGTCGGCATCCTGCAGGGGGCCCAAGGTCCCGAGCTGGCCCCCGGGGCCGAGCCCGTCGACGAGGCCCTCGGCGGCACCCTGCTCGCGACGGCCACCGCGCTGAGTGCCACCGGCAAGGCCGAGCAGACCACGAAGATCGCCACCGGGCCGCTGCTGGCCGCGGCGCCGGGCGCCGGACGCACGCTCGCGCCGGTGATCGTGGCCGTGGGCCTGGGCCGGCCCGCGCCCGATGACGCCCGGTCAGACGGGGGACCCGGGTTCAGCTCTGAGGCGCTGCGGCGCGCCGCTGGAGCTGCCGTCCGCGCTGCGGTGCAACAGCCAGCGAAGCCCGTTCGGAATAATGATCTTCAGCCTGGCCAGGACGGGCCCGTCTGCCGGATCACTCTGGCCCTGCCGTCCAGGGACGACGCGGAAGCCGAGGCGGTCGCGCTCGGCGGGCTGCTGGGCGGGTACGCATTCTCCCGGTATCGCACGACCGCGCCCGCGCCGCCTTCGATCGAGCTGACGCTGGCCGGCGACGGCGCGTCCGCGGCCGTCGGGCGCCGGGCCCAGTCGATCGCCGATGCGGTGACGCTGGTGCGCGACCTGGTCAACACCGGGCCCTCGGACCTGTTTCCGGCCACGCTGGCCGGCGAGGCGGAGCGGGTCGCGGCCGACCGCCGCCTCGATGTCGAGGTGCTGGACGAGAAGGCGCTGGCCGAGGGCGGGTTCGGCGGCATCCTGGCGGTCGGTCAGGGCTCGGTGCACCCGCCGCGCCTGATCCGGCTCGGCTACCGTCACCCCGGCGCAACCAAGACCGTGGTGTTCGCGGGCAAGGGCATCACGTTCGACTCCGGCGGGCTGTCGCTGAAGCCGCCCAAGTCGATGGAGCATATGAAGTCGGACATGGCCGGGGCCGCCGCCGTGCTCGGCGCGATGCAGGTCATCGCCGACCTGGCGCCGCCGGTCAACGTGATCGGGTACCTGGCCTCCGCGGAGAACATGCCGGGCGGCCACGCGCAGCGGCCGACCGACGTCATCACGATCTACGGCGGGAAGACCGTCGAGGTGCTGAACACCGACGCCGAGGGGCGGCTGGTGCTGGCCGATGCCATCGCGCGGTCCGCCGCGGACTCGCCCGACCTGGTGGTGGACGTGGCCACGCTCACCGGGGCGCAGTTGGTCGCGCTCGGCCGGCGTACCGCGGGCGTCATGGCCAACGACGACGCGGTCCGGGACGGGATCGTGGCGGCCTCGCGCCGCGCGGGCGAGCCGTTCTGGCCGATGCCGCTGCCGGAGGAGCTCCGCGACGGGCTCGACTCTGACGTGGCCGACCTGGCCAACATAACCTCGGACCGCAGCGGCGGGATGCTGGTCGGCGGCCTGTTCCTGCGGGAGTTCGTATCCGCGGGGACCCGCTGGGCGCATCTGGACATCGCCGGGCCCGCCTTCAATGAAGAGAAGGCCTACGGGTATACACCGAAGGGCGGGACCGGGGCCGCCATGCGGACCCTGGTCCAGATCGCGATAGATGTGGCGGACGGGCTGCTGTAGCCCGGAGAGGCATAACGACAAGGAGCGTTCGGTGGCGGAAGCGAGCAGGCCCTACGACATCGTGGTGCTCGGCGGCGGGAGCGGGGGCTACGCCTGCGCGCTGCGAGCGGCCGAGCTCGGCATGCGCGTGGCGCTCATCGAGAGGGACCGGGTCGGCGGTACCTGCCTGCACCGGGGGTGCATCCCGACCAAGGCCCTCCTGCACGCGGCCGAGATCGCCGACCAGTCCAAGGAAAGCGCGACCTTCGGCATCAGGACCAGCTACGACGGCGTGGACATGCCGGGGCTGCACTCCTACAAGAACGGCGTCGTGGACCGGCTCTGGAAGGGCCTGCAGTCCACGATCGCCAGCCGGAAGATCGAGACCATCATCGGCGACGGCCGCCTGGTCTCCCCCACCAAGGTCGCCGTCGGCGACGACATCTATGAGGGCCGGCACATCGTGCTGGCCACCGGGTCGCAGCCGCGCAGCCTGCCCGGGCTGGAGATCGACGGCTACCGGGTGATCTCCAGTGACGACGCGCTGACCCTGGACCGGGTGCCGGGCTCGGTGGTCATCCTCGGCGGCGGGGTCATCGGGGTGGAGTTCGCCAGCATCTGGCGGTCCTTCGGCGCCGAGGTCACGATCGTCGAGATGCTGCCGCACCTGCTGCCGACCGAAGAGGAGTCCAGCTCACGGCAGCTGGAGCGCGCCTTCAGGAAGCGCGGCATCGGGTCCGAGCTCGGCGCGAAATTCGAGAGCGTCAAGGACACCGGCGGCGGCGTCACCGTGTCGCTGGAAGGCGGCAAGACGCTGGACGCCGAACTGCTGCTGGTCGCGGTGGGCCGCGGGCCGGTCTCGGCCGGGCTCGGCTACGAGGAAGCCGGGGTGACCGTCGAGCGCGGGTTCGTCGTCGTGGACGAGTACTGCCGCACCGGCGTGCCCACGATCTCCGCGGTCGGCGACCTCAGGCCCGGCCTGCAGCTGGCCCACGTCGGGTTCGCCGAGGGCATCCTGGTCGCCGAGCGGGCCGGCGGGCTTAACGTGACGCCCATCGACTACGACGGCGTGCCCCGGATCACCTACAGCCACCCGGAGGTGGCCTCGGTCGGCATCACGTCGGCCATTGCGGCCGAGCGGGGGATCGAGACGGTGGAGCTGAACTACCCGGTCGGGGGGAACGGGAAGAGCGTGATCCTGCAGACCCAGGGCGCGGCCAAGGTCATCGCCACCGCGCCCGCCGACGGCGGCGGGCAGCCCGGACCGGTGCTCGGCATCCACCTGGTCGGCGCACGGGTGGGTGAGCTGATCGCCGAAGGCCAGCTGATCTACAACTGGGAGGCGGTGCCGGCCGACGTGGCACAGCTGATCCACCCCCATCCCACCCAGTCGGAGATGATCGGCGAGGCGCATCTCGCGCTGGCGGGCAAGCCGCTGCACTTCCACGGGTGAGCGTCGCGCAGCCAAGACACGGCCACTGTTAAGACACGCCAACCTAAGACACGCCAACCTAAGACGCAGTAAGCGCCGACAGCAGAGGAGTCGGGAAATCCATGTCGGTCTCGGTATCCATGCCCCAGCTCGGGGAGAGCGTCACTGAGGGCACCGTCACGCGCTGGCTCAAGAAGGAGGGCGAGCGGGTGGAGAGGGACGAGCCGCTGCTCGAGATCTCCACCGACAAGGTCGACACGGAGATTCCGTCTCCTGCCGCCGGCATCCTGCGCGGTATCGCGGTGGCCGAGGACGAGACGGTCGCGGTCGGCGCCGAGCTTGCCCTGATCGATGAGGACGAGGGCGCCGGACAGCCCGGGGCGGCTCCGGCCCAGGCCGGGCCGGCCGACGGCGGTCCGGACTCGGGCCCGGGTGCCCCCGGCGGGCCCGCTGCCGGCGGGCCCGTCCCCGGCGGGGCAGGCGAGCCGGTCCAGGCTCCCGCGGCGCAGGCTCCCGAGGCCCGGGAACCGACTGCCGCGGCCCAGTCCGCCGCGCCGACGCCCGCTCCACCTGCTCCCGCGCCGTCCGCTCCGGCTCCGGCTGCTCCGGCTCCCAGCGCTGCGGCCCCCGCGGAGCCGGCGCCGGCGGCCCAGCCGCAGGCGGAGCGGGAGCAGGTGCCGTCGCCGGCCTCCCAGTTCCAGGGACCGCCGGTATCCGCGCCATCCCAGCCGCCTGGATCCCAGACCGCGCCGTACCAGGAAGCCCCCGCGGCTCCCCCGCCGTCGTCCGGCCCGGCTGCGCAGCCTGCGGCGCAGGCACCGCCGTCCGGGCTGCCATCGGCCCCGGCGGCCCCGGCGGCCGACGGCCGGGCCGTGGACGCCGGAGCGCCTCCGCTCCCGATCGGCCCCGATGGGCCCTACGTCACGCCGCTGGTGCGCAAGCTGGCCGCGGAGCACGGCGTCGACCTGGCCCAGGTGTCCGGCACCGGCGTCGGCGGCCGGATCCGCAAGCAGGATGTGCTCGACGCCGCCCAGGCGCACCGTGACGCCGGGACGGCCCGGGCGCAGCAGGCGCCGACGGCCGCACCCGCCGCGCCCGGTGTGCCTGCCGCTCAGCCTGCCGCGGCCGCGACCCGCCCGGATGTCGTGCCCTCCACGCTGCGCGGCACCACTGAGCACATGTCACGGCTACGCCAGGTCATCGCCCAGCGGATGGTGGAGTCGCTGCAGACTTCGGCGCAGCTCACCACCGTGGTCGAGGCCGACGTGACCGACATTGCGCGGTTGCGGGAGCAGGCCAAGGCCGAATTCGAGGCGCGCGAGGGCGTGCGGCTGAGCTTCCTGCCGTTCTTCGCGCTGGCCGCGCTCGAGGCGCTGAAGGTCCACCCGAAGCTCAACGCCGTGCTCGACGCGCAGACCGCCGAGATCACCTACCACGATGCCGAGCACCTCGGCGTCGCGGTGGACACCGAGCGCGGGCTGCTCGTCCCGGTGATCCGCAACGCGGGCGACCTGAACATCGGCGGCCTGGCCCGCAAGATCGCCGACCTGGCCCAGCGGACCCGGGACGGGCAGGTGAGCCCGGACGAGCTGGCCGGCGGGACGTTCACGCTGACCAACACGGGCAGCCGGGGCGCGCTGTTCGACACGCCGATCATCAACCAGCCGCAGGTCGGCATCCTCGGCACCGGCACGGTCGTCAAGCGCGCGGTCGTCGTGGACGACTCCGAGCTGGGCGAGATCATCGTGCCGCGCTACATGGTCTACCTGGCCCTGTCGTACGACCACCGGATCGTCGACGGCGCGGACGCCGCGCGCTTCCTCACCACGGTGAAGGAGCGGCTGGAGGCCGGCAACTTCGAGCCCGATCTGGGCCTGTAGGG
>Ga0207665_10002363_pt1 | contig 12741 bp, 8 predicted proteins | sample LARL112metaG_FD_184351 | JGI IMG/M metagenome (GOLD analysis project Ga0207665, IMG submission 184351) | Corn, switchgrass and miscanthus rhizosphere microbial communities from Kellogg Biological Station, Michigan, USA - LAR L11-2 metaG... | ecosystem: Host-associated > Plants > Roots >...
TGCGTCAGCAGGAGATCGGTTTCCTCGAACAGCTCGTCGGCGACGCGGCGAAATTCCTCAGGCGTGTCCACCTTGTGCACGCCGCGCGAGAACGAGCCGTCGGGAATCTTCACCACCAGCGGCAGGCCGAGTTCGTCCATCGCTTTCGGCAGGTCGCCGACATCGGCGAGCATCACGGTCGGCGGGATGGCCACCTGGTTTTGCCGCAACAGCTCCATCAGGAATACCTTGTTGGTGCAGCGGATCATGGAGATCGGGTCGTCGATGACCGGCATGCCTTCCTGCCAAGCGCGCCGAGCAAAGCGGTAGGTGTGATTGTCGATCGAGGTGGTCTCGCGGATGAACAGGCCGTCATACTCGGCGATCTCGGCGAGCTGGCGGCGGGTCACCGGTTCGACGTCGACCGAAAGCCTCTCGGCGATACGCGCCATGTGCTTGATCGAGGCCGGCGAAGAGGGCGCCATCTTCTCGTTGGGGTCGTAGAGCACGGCGAGGTCGTATTTCGGGACCGTGCGGGCCTTGGGGTCGCGCCACTCGCGCTTGGTATGTTGGTGCAGCGCTTCCCGCAGGAACGATGCTTCGCCGTTGGCGAGCCGGGTGATGTTGCGCGGGCGGATGCGGTCGATCGAGAGCCAAGCGCCGGCCTCGACGTTGATCTCGAGCGCCGGACAACGGAACCAATCGAACAGCATGCGTCCGAATGATTCGAAGCGTGGATCGCGGGCAATGCCGAAGCAGACCAGGAGCTTGAACTCGCCTTCCGGCTGGAAGTCGGCGCGGCGTGCACAGCGGTTGAGCTCATCCTCCAGCTTCGGCAGCGCATGCTCGTAGAGCTTGGCCTCGCGCAACTCCAACATCGTCTCGACGGTCGGCATGACGCGGTGGCCACGCGCTTCCGCCAGCAGCGAAGCGTAGTAGCCCTTCGACTGATAGGCATAGGAGCGCGCCAGATTGACGAGCTTCGGCCGTCCCATGTCGAACAGGCGAGGACGGGCGAGATACTCGCTCGTCGTGATCACCTTGTGCGGCGTCTCAGCGTTGGGGAGGTCTTTGGGCTGGTCGACCAGAATGACCCAGCCGGTCATGCATGTCCTTTCCGGATGACGATGGCCGCACTCAGCCGCTCGCGACCCAGATGGGTCACGCGTTCGAACGCGGTCCACGGGACCGCGTAAGTCTCGGCAGCGGCTGCCATCCCTTGGTGATCTCTGGCGGCCGCCGGATCGTGCATGAGCACATGACGTCCGTGGCGGCCGAAGGCAAAAATCCAGTGGGGCTTCCCTCTGGGGACCATGTGATATCCCGAAACGAGGACAATGACCACGTTCCCCCCATCGAATGCCTGCATGAGAACCGATTCGCTGACTGGAGTCAGGTGGGTGGGGATAGCAAGGTCCTGCGCCTCACGCTGGAACGCAAGTTGCGTCACCTGCATGACGCGGCGCTTGTCGGCGGACTGCGCGGTCTCGAGGAAATAGGGGCCGGGATGACTGACATAGACCTCCGGTTCGAGGCCGTGGCGCTTGAGCGCGACCGCCATGCCATAGGGCTCGCAGCCACCCGGTCCCGAGGTCATGAAGATGGTGGTCGCTTCGCGCCAAAGCTGAAACTCGAACGCGGGCGCCGGCTTGAAGTTCCGATCGGCCCATCCCAGCGCCATCATGATGCACGCGGGCCCACATGTGAATTCGGTGGTCTGGTGAAAATAGGGCGGCGCTGCCGCGAGTGCAGGCGAGTTAGAAATAAGGCGTTTCTCGAAACGCAAGGCACCGCCACCATCATCGTAGTAGCGGCGAATACGGCCGAATTCCCGGTAACCGCTCTTGCGGTAGCGGGAGATCGCGGCGTGATTGGCCATGTGCACTTCGAGGCGGATGGCGCGGCAGCCGCGCGCGGCAGCGACGGCTTCCGCGGCCGCGATCAGCGTCGCGGCGATCCCGCGTCCGCCCATGTGCGGCGCGACCGCAAGCGAATAGAGGCGGGCGATCAGCGACCGCGGTCGAAACAGCACGATGGCGTTGCCGGCAAGCCGGTTGCCGTGCTCGGCCACGACCACCTCTGTGGTCGGCGAGTTGAGAAAGCGCCGCAGGCTGCGGGGTGACAGCCGATCGGTGGCGAAAACGCGATGCTCGAGTTCGATCAGCGTGTCGAGGTCGGCACGCTCGGCTTTGCGAACGCGGATATCGGCTAGCGGCACAGGGACAGGAGGGGAAGGCATTGTGACCAGCGCAGCGGCGACGATACCAGCTTCGCGACGCTCCCGCACCGGGGCGACATCTCGTTCTATTCATTGCACTGCATAACCCACGAGACCCGACCGGCTTGTGACTGGCAGGATGTGATCTGTCATCGGAGCGCAGCGCGCGCATGCGGGCAAGGACGACCGCCGGCCGGAATCTGCTGTCGATTCCGTCCGTTGCGGGCGATTGAACCGGCTCATCGCCTGCCGCGACCAACCGCACGAGCGGCCGCAAGCGCCGTGATGGGAGCAAAAGAAAGCAAACAAAGCCGGAAATCCCCGCCGGAGGATTTGCCTCCGGCCCGAAGAGCTGTGATCGGCGCGTGCGCCCCCATCCACCCCCGCGTCGATCCGGCGGTCCGCCCGGATGTCCCCCATCCGGGCGGACCCGCTCCGATTCGCTCGCCAGGATGCGCACCAACGACGCGCATACAGATGGCGCCGAAGCGCGGAGCGCTCTTGTCGAGCACGCCGGTGATGTGCAATTTTGCAAACGATGATGTTGCTCGCCGACAGGGGGACAACCATGCGCACTGGCCTGATCACCGCCGCACTAACGCTCATCCCCGCTGCCGCCTTCGCACATACCGGCGCAGGTGAGGCGCACGGTTTCGTGTCGGGCTTTGCCCATCCGCTCGGCGGGCTCGACCACATTCTGGCAATGGTGACGGTCGGCATCTTTGCCTGGCAGCTGGGCGGGCGCGCCCTCTGGCTCGTTCCGGGAAGCTTCGTCCTTGCCATGGCGATCGGCGCGGCGCTCGGCATGGCCGGCGTGGCGTTGCCGTTCGTCGAATTTGGCATCGCCGCTTCCGTGATCGTGCTCGGCGGCATCGTGGCGTTCGCGTGCAACGCCCCGATCGTGATCGCCATGGGCGTCGTCGCACTGTTTGCGATCTTCCATGGCCACGCGCACGGCAGTGAAATGCCGATTGATGCCGCCGGCGGAACCTATGCGGCGGGCTTCATGTTGGCGACCGCGCTCCTCCACGCCGCCGGCCTTGCGCTCGGCTGCGCGATCGGCCGCACCACCGAGGGCCGTGCCGGCTACCGGCTCGGCGGCGGGCTTGTCGCGCTCGCAGGGTTGGCCATTCTGGCAAACACTGTTTGACGGTCACAGCGTCGCGCACGACGTCATGCGTGCGCGGATCCCTCAAGGCCCAACGCCAGCACGCGCGCGGCATGGAGCGCCTCGCGCCCGCTGCCATCCCTGATCTGATGTCGGCATGAGGTGCCGTCGGCGACAACGAGCGCATCGGCACCGGCTTTGCGCACCGCCGGAAGAAGCGAGAGCTCAGCCATCCTGAACGACGCGTCGATGGTGTCGGCACCATAGCCGAAGGCCCCCGCCATGCCGCAGCAGCTCGAGTCGATGCTTTCGACCGACAACTCGGGCACGAGGCTCAGCACCGCCTCGACGGCCGCCATGGCGGCAAAGGATTTCTGGTGGCAGTGGCCGTGCAGCAGTGCGCGTTTGGCGACCGGCTTGAGCGAGAGCTCGAGCTCGCCCGCCTTCGCCTCGCGCGCCAGGAACTCCTCGAACAGGAGTGCGTGCGCGGCCAAGCGGCGGCCTTCTTCGCCCTGCACAAGCGCCGGGATCTCGTCGCGAAAGCCGAGCATGCAGCTCGGCTCGAGCCCGATGAAGGGAATTCCGCGCCCGAGGAAGGGCGCGAGCGCGGTGGCGCAACGCTCAGCCTCGCGCCGCGCCTCGTCGATGAGCCCCACTGCGAGAAAGGTGCGCCCGCAGCAGAGCGGCCGGCCGCCATCGGCGGGCTTGGGCAAATGTACCCCATATCCGGCGGCGGCGAGCACGGCGAGGGCAGCCTCGATGTTCTCCGGCTCGAAGTAGCGGTTGAAAGTGTCGGCAAAGAACACGACCGGCCGTGCCTCTGGGCTCGGAACGCGCGTCGGCTCGCGCCATCGATCGCCGCGCCAGCGCGGCAGGCTGCGCCGGGCGCTCAAGCCCGCGTATCGCTCCGACCATTGCCGCAGGCGCGGGACGTTGTTGCGCATGTTGGCGAGCCTGGGCCACTTGGCCGCGAGCGGCGCATAACGAGGCAGATGGCCAATGAGGCGCTCGTGAAGCGAGAGCCCGCGCTTTGCGACCCGAGCCGCCTGCACCTCGATCTTCATGCGCGCCACGTCGACGCCGGTCGGGCACTCGCGCCGGCACGCCTTGCAGGAGACGCAGAGCCGCAAGGTCTCCGCCATCTCGTCAGAGGTGAGGGCGTCCTCTCCCAGTTGACCGGTGATGGCGAGGCGCAGCGTGTTGGCACGCCCGCGCGTGACGTCGCGCTCGTCGCGGGTGACGCGATAGCTCGGGCACATGACGCCGCCCGTAAGCGCGCGGCAGGCGCCGTTGTTATTGCACATCTCGACCGCACCCTGGAAACCATTGCCGGCGCCGGGATAGGCGGACCAGTCGAGATGCGAGCGAATATGCTCGGCGCGATAGGTCGGGGCATAGCGGAAGAGGCGGCGATCGTCGAATTTCGGCGCGCGCACGATCTTGCCGGGATTGTAAAGGCCTTTGGGGTCGAACCGCTCCTTGACCTGTTCGAAGGCGTGCACGAGCCGCGCGCCGAACATCTTTTCGTGGAATTCCGAACGCACGATGCCGTCGCCATGCTCGCCCGAATGGGAGCCCTTGTAGGCGAGCACCATGTCGAAAGCCTCCTCGGCGATGGCACGCATCGCCTTGACGTCGTGCTCGAGACGCAGGTTGAGCACCGGCCGCACGTGCAGACAGCCGACCGAGGCATGCGCGTACCAGGTGCCGCGCGTTCCGTGCTTGGCGAAAATATCGGTGAGCTTCGACGTATATTCGGCGAGATGCTCAACGGGGACCGCGCAATCCTCGACGAAGGACACAGGTTTTCCCTCCTCCTTCATCGACATCATGATGTTGAGACCGGCGGTGCGGGTCTCGCTGATCGCGGTCTGCAGCTTCGGATCATAGACCTCGACCATGCCGCCCCATTTCGCTCCGCTCTTGTTCCAGGCAAAGCCGAGCGCCCCCATCAGCTCCTTGAGCTCCATGAGACGGCGGAGGTTGTGGTACTGATCGTCCTCGGCAAATTCGACGAACAAGACCGCTTCGGGGTCGCCGCGCACGACGGCCTTGATCGTGGGCCGGAACATCGCGATCTCGCGCGCCAGATCGAGCATCGTGCGATCGATGAGCTCGACCGCGATGGGAGCGAGCTTGATGATGTGCTGCGCGGCGTCCATCGCCGCAAAGAAGCTGCCGAAGTGGCAGGCGCCAACGGCGCGGCGGCCAAGTAGTGGCGAAAGTTTCAACTCGATGCGGGTGGAGAAGGCGAGCGTGCCTTCGGAGCCGACGAGAATATGCGCGAGATTGAGCTCGTTGCGGCCCGGCGTCAGCGAGTCGAGATTGTAGCCGCCGACCCGCCGCTGGACCTTGGGGAAGCGCGCTTCGATCTCGCCGGCTTCGCGCGCGGCGATCTGCAAGAGATCGCGCGCCAGCGGCAGCAGCGGCGAGGCGGGCGCAAGATCGGACAGATCAGGCGCGACAGGGCCGAAATGCGCCACCATTCCGTCGGCCATCACCGCGTCGATCGACAGCACATTCTCGCGGGTGTTGCCATAGCGCAGCGAGCGTGCGCCGCAGGCGTTGTTGCCCACCATGCCGCCGATGGTGGCGCGCGAGGCCGTCGAGATGTCGACCGGAAACCACAGCCCGTGCGGCTTGAGCCGGCGATTGAGCTCGTCCAGCACGATGCCCGGCTCGACCACGCAGCGCCGCCCGCGCACGTCGAGCGCGATGAGGTGGTCGAGATATTTCGAGCAGTCGATGACGAGCGAGGAATTGATCGCTTGGCCGGCCTGGGAAGTGCCGGCGCCCCGCGCCAGCACGCTCGCGCCCTCCTCGCGGGCGATCGCGAGCGCGTGTTCGACTTCCTTCACCGAGCGCGGCGCGACGACGCCGAGCGGCATGATCTGGTAGTGCGAGGCGTCGGTGGCGTAGCGGCCGCGGGTGAAGGCGTCGAACGCCACATCCCCGAGGAGATGCGCCTTGAGCCGCCGCTCGAGCCCCGGTACGATCGTTTGGGCCATTCCACTCACTCAGTAGCGCGATGGATTTGCAGTTCCTATCATGTTGCCTCAAGCTCGCTCAGGAACTTCAAATCCAAAGACCGCACTAAAGTCATAAGATTGCTGGTGTCCCTTTGATTCCCAAGTTCGCATTTGAGCGTGCCGTGGGGACGTGCGAACTTCGGAATCGGCACACTAGCCGGAGATCAGCTCCCCGTCGCAAGAGGCTTGACTGACTCTCGCATTCGTCCTTGATGGCGGCAAGCTGCGGCCGCGTACCGTTGCCGTGCAAAAAGCCGCGCCTGCAAAGGGATCAAATGATGTCGAAGAACTCGTCACGCCCCGTGGGCCGTCATTTCCTGCACATCCCCGGGCCGACGCCGCTGCCTGACCGCGTGCTGCGGGCGATGGACACGCCGATCATCGACCACCGCGGGCCGGAATTTGCCAAGCTCGCCAAAAGCTGCCTCGACGGCATCAAGACGATTTTCAAGACCACCAACCCGGTGATCATCTATACCGCGACCGGCACCGGCGCGTGGGAAGCGGCCCTCGTGAACACGCTCTCGCCCGGCGATCGCGTGCTGATGGTCGAGACCGGGCAGTTCGCCACGCTGTGGAAGACCATGGCGGAGAAACTCGGGCTGCGGCCGGAATTCATCACGACCGACTGGCGCATCGGCGCCGACCCGGCGGCAATCGAGGACCATCTGCGCCGGGATAGGAACAAGGAAATCAAGGCGGTCTGCGTGCTGCACAACGAGACCTCGACCGGATGCCTGTCGCCGATCGCGGATGTTCGCAAGGCCATCGACGCCGCCGGCCATCCCGCGCTGTTCTTTGTCGATACCATCTCCTCGCTCGCCTCCACCGACTATCGGCACGACGAATGGGGCGTCGACGTCACCGTCGGCGGCGCGCAGAAGGGCTTGATGCTGCCGCCCGGCATGTCGTTCAACGCGGTGAGCGACAAGGCGTTCGCGGCGGCGAAAAGCTCGCAGCTGGCGAAGTCGTTCTGGGCCTGGGACGACATGCTCGCCATGAACAAGATCGGTTTCTTTCCATACACGCCGGCGACGCAGATGCTGCATGGGCTCGCCGAAGGCATCGCCATGCTGCACGAGGAGGGACTCGAGAACGTGTTCGCGCGCCACCATCGCCTGGCCGAGGCGACGCGGCGGGCGGTGCGCGCCTGGGGGCTCGAGATCATGTGCCGCGACGCAAAGTATTATTCGCCGACGGTCACAGCGGTGCTGCTGCCGGAGGGCCACGACGCCGACGCGTTCCGCCACTTCGCGCTGGACACCTTCAACATCTCCTATGGTTCGAGCTTCGGCCGCTATGCCGGCAAGTATTTCCGCATCGGCCATCTCGGCGACGTGAACGAGGGCATGCTCATGGGGGCGCTGGCGATCACCGAAATGGCACTCGCGCTCGCCGGCATCCCGCACCGCAAAGGCGGCGCCCAAGCCGCGGTCGACTATCTGATTGCGGCGCATGCGAGCCCGGCGCAAGCGGCGGCGGAGTGATGGGGCGCGAGTGGTGGGCGCCGTCGCCATCGCGGTTCCAGGCCACATGAGCACGCAACGCCAGGACGGGATCGACGCGGGGAATTTGCCAAGATCGTCGGGGAAGACCATACTTCTTTAATTGCGTGAATTCTGACGGAGGCCGCCCATGGACATTCAAGGTCTCGGCTATGTCGGTATTCGCGCAAAATCGCTGGAGGATTGGACCGCTTTCGGCACCCGTTTTTTGGGGATGCAGCTCATCGAGCGCAGCGGCAAGAGCTTGGCGTTGCGCATGGATGATCGCAAGCAGCGCGTCGTCGTCAGCGAGGACGGCGGCGAGGGAGTCGCGTTCTTCGGCTGGGAGGTGGCCGATGCCGCCGCGCTCGATGCTCTGGCGGCAAGGCTGGAAGCGGCCGGCGTCGAGGTGGCGCGCGGCTCGCGCGCGCTTGCGGGCGAACGCCGCGTCGAGGATCTCGTGGTGCTCGCCGATCCGCAGGGCAACCGGCTCGAAATTTTCCACGGCGCCGAGACCGCGAGCGAGCCGTTCAAGCCCGGCCGCTCGATCTCGGGCTTCCGCACCGGCCCGCTCGGCATGGGGCATGCCGTGCTGCACGTCAAGGACATCAACGAGGCAGTGCCGTTCTATCGCGACGTGCTCGGCTTCCGCCTGTCGGACTTCATGGTGCGGCCCTTCAAGGCCTATTTCTTCCACGCCAATCCGCGCCACCATTCGATCGCCTTCATCGAGACCGGCCGCAGCGCGACGCACCATTTGATGGTGGAGCTCTACAGCCTCGACGATGTCGGGCAATGCTACGATCTGGCGCTGGCCGAGGAAGGCCGCATCGGCGTCACGCTCGGCCGGCACATCAACGACGAGGTCACCTCGTTCTACTCGCACTCGCCGTCGGGCTTCATGGTGGAGTACGGCTGGGGCGGGCGCGTGATCGACGTCGCGGGCTGGCAGCCGCAAGAGGTCAGCTGGGGCCCCAGCATGTGGGGACACGACCGCTTGTGGATGCCGGCGGAGAAGCGCGCCGAGGCGCGCGCGATCCGCGTCGCGGCCGCCGCGAGCGGCCTGCGCAAGCAGGTCAACGTGATCGAGGGCAACTACAAACTCGCACCTGGCGTCTGCCCCTGGTGGGACGGCATGTTGCGCGGCGAGGCGGCGGAGTGATTCAGCCTCTCGCGTGAGGCCGAGCAGCGCCCGGTTACCTCGCGCGCCACGCGGCGCACGGGAACGAATCCATCCCAAGCTTCGTTGTGCAGAGAAAGACAGGCCTGACCCGTAGAGGGAACGATCTCACATGCGCGCTCCGACGCTTGCATCGATTTTGCTGGGTGTTGCGCTCGTCGGTGCGCCGCTGCAAGTGGCGTATGCCCAGCGGGAAAAGCAGGCGTTCTGCCTGCAGAGCGCGACGGGCTCGTTGAACTGCACCTACGATAGCCTCGAGCAGTGCCAGCAGGTCCTCGGGGGACGCTCGACGAGCGGCACGTGCATCGCAAACCCGGCGCGGTCGGAGACGACAGGCGCCGGCGGCACGCGATCGCCGGATCGGCCCCCCGGCAGCAGGGATGAGCCACCGTCGCCGGCGCGATGACCTCGCTACCGCCTCACGGTCGCGTCAAGCCGCGAGCTTCACATATTCGAAGTCGCCCGGCTTGTTGTCGATTCCCACGCGCGGCGGCGCAATCCAGCTCGCGAACTTACCCGGCTCGACCACCCGATGCATCAGGCTTTGGATGAAGTCGCCGTCGTTCTTCGACGGCAACCACTTGTCCTTCTCCTTATTCCATATGGCGTCGTCGACAAGCGCCCCGCTTGGGGACGCCTTGACGTCCTTGAACTCCCCGATTTGCCGATGGAATGCCACATGCGGCAACTCGAATCGGAAGTTCACGCCGATGCGGTCGATGATCTTGTTCCAGCGGTCGAGGCCGCGCTGGCAATCGGCGGTGTAGTCGTCGCGGAGCCGCATGTTAATGGCGGTGAGCGCGGGCTCGTCCACGCGCTTGATCTCGCCGCCGACAAGCTTGAGCACCGGATAGGTCGAACTCTCGAGCCTGTGATCGTCGTCGATCTTGGTCTCCTGGAAGCGGCCCTTGAGGCTGGCATTGAAGGCGTTCGCCGCGTTGGTCGAGACCTCCGAGCCGAACAGGTCGAGCGACAGTGAATAATGCAGGTTGAGCTTCTTCTGAATGGTCGGCAGATCGATGACGCCGAGGTCGCGCGCCTTGTCGATCTCGCCGGGATCTTCGAGGCCGGCCGCCTTCATGGCCTCACAAGTGCGCTGGATCGTGCGCCCGATGCCGGTCTCGCCGACGAACATGTGGTGCGCTTCCTCGGTGAGCATGAAGCGACAGGTGCGCGAGAGCGGATCAAAGCCGGATTGCGCCAGGCTCTCGAGCTGCATCTTGCCGTCGCGGTCGGTGAAGAAGGTGAACATGTGGAAGGATAGCCAGTCCGGCGTCGCTTCATTGAACGCCCCGAGCATGCGCGGCTTGTCGGCATCGCCGGAGCGGCGCTGGAGCAGTTGCTCGGCCTCCTCGCGGCCGTCGCGGCCGAAATATTTCTGCAGGATGTAGACCATAGCCCACAGATGCCGGCCCTCCTCGACGTTGACCTGAAAGACGTTGCGCATGTCGTAGAGCGAAGGCGCGGTCTTGCCGAGATGGCGTTGCTGCTCGACCGAGGCGGGCTCGGTATCGCCCTGGATGACGACGAGGCGGCGCAGCATGGCGCGATATTCGCCCGGCACCTCCTGCCAGGCGGGCTCGCCGTAATGCCGGCCGAACGGAATCTTGCGGTCCTCTTCCTGCGGCGCCAGCAGGATGCCCCAGCGGTATTGCGGCATCTTGACGTAATCGAACTTGGCCCAGCCCTTGGGATCGACCGAGACGGCGGTGCGCAGATAGACGAGCGCCTCTTGGAAGCCGGCGGGTCCCATGGTCGTCCACCAGTCGATATAGCCGGGATGCCAGCGCTCGAGCGCGCGCAGCACCTGCCGGTCCTCGGTGAGATTGACGTTGTTGGGAATGCGGGTCGAATAGTCGACGTTGACGATGTCGCTCATGGTATGCCTCCTCAAACTCTCCGGGTATCGAATGCCGGCTTCTGCCCGGTGCCATAGCGCTTGAGCGCGCCCTCCTCGCCGACCGCGTTGGGCCGCTGGAAAATCCAGTTCTGCCAGGCGGTCAGGCGGGCGAAGATTTTCGATTCCATCGTCTCGGGGCCGCCGAAACGCAGATTTGCTTCAAGTCCGGTGAGCGCGTCGGCAGAGAAGCTCGCACGCTCCTCGAGAAAGACGCGGATCTCGTCCTCCCAGTCGATGTCATCGAGCGCGAAGGTGACGAGGCCGAGCTTCTCGGCCCCTTCGGCGTCGAGCATCTCGCCGATGGCGCCTCTGGCCTGGTCGAGCGCGGCAGGGTCGGCCAGGAAGCGGCTCGCGAGTCGCGAAATGCCATTCGACATCGGATAGGCGCCGAAATTGACCTCGGCGAGCGCGAGCGTCGCGGGCGGCTTGTTATCACCGTCGCGTTGGCCGATCAGCATATAGGAGCGATCGCTCGCGAACACGAGCTCGGCGAGCGTCCCGGCGAAGCACGAGCCCGGCTCCACCATAGTCACGAGAGAGCGCGAGGTGAGATCGATGCGCTTGAGCGCGCGCTTCCAGAACGCCCTGATCTCGCGCGCGAGCCAGTGATCCTCGTTGGCATGGATGAATTCGTCGTAGGCGAGGACTTGCGCCGGATCGCCCGATGACTTGAAGACGATCGCCGCGACGTCGAATTCGTTGGCGCGAATGTCGAGGATCGCATCGTCGAGCTCGCGCGCGAGTCGCAGCGGCCAAAACTCCACGCCTTGATCGACCATCGCCTCGGCGGAAGCCGGGGGCGCTGCCTGCGGCCCTCGCAATGTGATTGTGGCGCGCCGGGAGGCCCGCTCGAACTCGACAGATACCGTGCTGTATTCAACCGCGTCCGCGGATCGCTCGCGTTTGAGCGGAGCGAGATCGATGCCTTTGGATCCACCCCGGCGTTGCGACTTTGCCGCGAATTGCCCCGCGCGGTTTGCCACCGCCTCTTCGAGACGGGAGGCGGGCACCACTTCGTCGACGAGCCGCCAATCAACGGCACGCTTGCCTTTGACCCCCTCCTCGGTGGTGCAGAACACGTCGGCGCGGTCACGGCGCACCTTGCGCTTGTCCGTTACGCGGGTGAGCCCGCCGGTGCCGGGCAACACCGCCAAGAGCGGCAGCTCCGGCAGTGACACCGCCGAGGAGCCGTCATCGATCAGCATGATATGGTCGGTTGCGAGCGCAAGCTCGTAGCCTCCGCCCGCGGCGGTGCCATTGATCACGCAAATGGTGTAAAGGCCCGACGTCTCGCTCGCGTCCTCCATGCCGTTGCGCGTCTCGTTAGTGAACTTGCAAAAGTTGACTTTATGCGCGTGCGTGGCGCTGGCGAGCATGCGAATGTTGGCACCGGCGCAGAACACCCGCGGCTTGGCCGAGCGCAGCAGGATCACTTTGACCTGCGGGTGTTCGAACCGCAGCCGCTCAATGGCGTCCGCCAGCTCGATGTCGACGCCGAGGTCGTACGAATTGAGCTTGAGCTCGTAGCCTTCGAACAACGTGGCCTTCTCGTCGACGTCCATCAGCAGCGTCGCCACCTCGCCCTCGACTGCCAGCTTCCAATGGCGGTATTTCGCCGGATCGGTCTGGAAATCGATGCGGCTCTTGCCATTGTTCAATTTGCGTTCCGCGGCGGCCATGGATGTCCTCGCAAGTTGGTTCAGCGAGCCGAACTCTGAGGTTCGCGATTGCAGCTGCCCACAGTGGGCGAAATCCGAAGCGCCCGGCCCTCGGCCGTCAGCTCACCTTCGTGGTGCTCGTGCAGCAGCCGATTGACGAACTGCGAGCTCGCACGGAGGGTCGC
>Ga0207665_10002365_pt1 | contig 12739 bp, 11 predicted proteins | sample LARL112metaG_FD_184351 | JGI IMG/M metagenome (GOLD analysis project Ga0207665, IMG submission 184351) | Corn, switchgrass and miscanthus rhizosphere microbial communities from Kellogg Biological Station, Michigan, USA - LAR L11-2 metaG... | ecosystem: Host-associated > Plants > Roots >...
CGGGAACAGCACGTTGTTTTCGAGGTGCACGTGCAGATGCAAGTCCTCTTCAAACTGACGAAGTTCCTGGTAGGTCGCCTGATAGCTGGTGCAGGCATCGGCGGGAGCCTTATAGTCGTTGCTCGCCTTGCGAATTTTACGCACCAATTCACCTGCGGAGTCGTGCTCTTGCATCATGGCGTGTATCGGATTCCGCACCGTTTGGAAGAACGGCGGCTCCACGGAGCCATTCCCTCTCGCGGATCGCTCCAGAACATCGATATACGGGAAAAGAATCTGTTCTTCCTTCTGCATGTGCGCGGTCATCTCGCGAGCAACGTCCCCAAAGAGTTTTTCGATCTCTTCGATTTCGCAGTGCTTCAGGCCGTGCTTTTCCCTGATCTTCGCCAGCAGTGCACGGACGCGAGGGATGGAGTCGCGAACGTATTGGTGATGCCGCTCTCGAATGTGCCGGGTCAAATCCGCAAGGGACGCGCTCGTCCATTCTGTGTCTTCCGGCCCTGCCAGCTCGCTGTTTTGCCGCAACCGCTTCAGAATTTCATCGGTCGTCACTCCGGCGTGTAGGCAAGCGTCCTGCAGCGATTTGCCTCCGCCGCAGCAGTAGTCCACACCTGCGTCCTCGAGAACGCGCCGCGCCCCTGGATTCGAAAGGGCAATTTCGTTCACCCTGGTTTCAGTGCTGAAGTTCATGACTGGCCTCCCTCACAAACCCATTCTGGATGGGTAGCGAGGAGGGAGCAGTGACCAAAGTCACTACTGGGTCGGAAGGTTCAAAGATTTCGCGTTGGGCTCTATTCTGCGGAAGTCTGTTCGCGTTTCAATCCAGGCAGGTCTTTGACCACGATCTTGCGACCTTCCACATCCAAGAATCCCTCGGCTTGCAGCCGGCTGAGGTTCCGGGACACCAGTTCGCGGACCGTACCCAGTTCCGCGGCCAGATCCTGATGACTTTTTGTCAGCTCCACGCGAATACCCTCTTTGGAGGGTGTTCCGTCGCTTTGCGTCAACCGCAGGATCAGCGCGATCAACCGCTGCCGGACTGTTGTGAACGAAAGCTCCTCAATGATGCCAACTAGGCGGCGCAGCCGCGACCCAACCACGGCGATCACCTTGAGCCCCACGTCCGGATGCTCGCGGCAGAAGTTCTGAAAATCCTTGCACGAAATGAACAGAACCTCCGTGTCTTCCAGGGCCGACGCGGCCGCAGGGTAATTGCCTCCGTCAAACACGGGGAGTTCCGCAAACGAACTGCCCGGACCCTCGACCGCAAGCACCTGCTCGCGTCCAGTCGCTGAGAGCTTGAAAATACGGATTTTTCCAGAGGCCACCAGGAACAAGCCCGTGCAGGGATCACCTTCGGCGAACAAGTGCTCACCTTGCTGGAATCGCTTGCGAGACGTTCGCGCGGCTAGAGCTTGCAGCTCGCCCGTCGTCAGGTTCGCGAAGAGAGGAGTTTTCTTGAGGACTGCTCCGGTGTCATTGGTCATGGCCAAGCCTGTAAGCGTCATCTGATCCGTCGCTGCGCTTCAAACGCACCTCTGGATCTTACAGGCTTTCGGACAATCTCAAAATGCCGTCGGGTCAAGACACGGAATGTTAGGGCAAGGACGGAACGAGAAGGAACAGCAGGAAACAGGAAAGATCACCTCGTTCATACAGCGGGGGTGTAGTTTATTTCGAGCTCCTTCGCTCCCGTAATTCCTTGCCTGGACCTAAGTGCTGCTACTCAACGAGTTGCAAGTTTAAGGCGATGCGCACGCCGTTCACCAAGACCACACTCTGATCGAGGAGTTGCTGGTTCGTGATATCGGCGTTCACGAATTGTTTGAGAGCGGTTCGCGGACAAATGAATTCAATCGCTTCGGAGGTTCTTTTCGCGCCTGGGGAAAGCTTGTTTAGGACGGAAAAGTCAAAGAGCTGGAATTCCATTTCCGCCGGGACCTTTTCTGACAGATCTTTGAGCTGAGGCGCGAGAAACAAGTCGAAGCTCTGCGCCGCCCGCTTGTAGATGGAGCCTTTCACCGGGCCGAACTGGATGGAATTTCGCAGTGTCATCTGGAGCGTAATCTGATCGCGGAAGACCACGAAAGTTGGCGGTGCGTAATCGACAAAATGAAAATTCGTTACGCCCTCCTTTGCCAGGGCGACTAACTGCGCTTGATGCTTTTCGTTCAGACGCTCGGCGTCAGCAGGCGCCGGCGGAGGACTTGAGGGTGGATCAACAGCCTTGGGCGAAGCCAGAACCGGATTAGCGCTTGAGGAAGCGGGGTCCGCTGTGCGGGCCGGCTCTACCGGCGAGATGGATGACAGCGAACGATTTGATTTGAGCAAGGGAGAGTCGGCTACCAAGGCCGAACGCGCGGTGGAAGTTGCATCCGGCTTGGCAGGAACGGAGCGAGGCAGTGCTTGAACATTGAGAGGATCGCGCTCCGTTAGCGAAAGGCCAAAGTCGGTTCCGCTAACGTACACTTTTGAGCGATTCAGAATTTCCTGTCGCGCTGAATCCGTGGAGGTGCGTGCCAGCGCCCAAGCGTCATCGCGGGCGACTACCACGACCAGGATTTCTTTCCCTTCGTAGTCGTAGCTGCGCTCCCGAGTGCGGGCGTGATGAGAAATTTCGAAACCGATGCCATCGCACGCCAAGTCTTTCGGCAGAACGGCCGTAAGTTGTTCCAGAATAGGAAGAACTACTGTGCGAAACGTACTGGCGGCGCGCTCGTTCTGCGTGAGACGTGCAGTGTCATAGGCCGCGTTGTAATTTCCAGTCACTTTCAGAATCACGCGATCTTCAAAGCGGACAAATTCCAAGCCGCGCGAATCGGCCTCCGCCTGTTGCGCGGGATCTAGGCCAACGAAGCGGCTGAGATAGAAAGGGAAAGGAAACTTGGCTTTGGCGATCGATTGATTGAGAGCCTTCAACTGCTGGAAATGAGACTCTTCAAGGGCTTTGAGATCGGGATTCAAGATTTCGGACGGGCTGACCTGCGCGGACGAGGGCCATGGACAAAAACTAAGCGCCAGTCCGACTACTAGAGGAATTGCACGTTGGCGGACGCTTGAGAATCTGAGCTTCCTGGTTCGCACGAAAGTATCTCCTAATTGTCAAACTACTGTAGCCCAGCTCGCGCCGATGGCTGAAAGGGTGGCTGAGCGATGGCCCGGGTAAACGCGATCAAGGATCGGATTTCCTCTGCCGAAAGCATACGTCCATAGGCCGGCATCATTGCCGATTTTCCCAAGGCGGCACCGCCAAGCGTAACAATGTTGCGCATGTTCTCCTCGCTCTCCGCATTTAGCACTGCGCCGTCATTTAGCAACGGTGGAACAGGCGTCAGGTTCGAGCGGTTCGAAGGGCCTGCAGGCGTCGCGTCCGCGTGGCACCAAACGCATTGTTGGTAAAAAATGCGCTTCCCCTGCGCTTGCTGATAGTTCAAAGGGATAACATGCTGCGGATCAGTCCAGTCGACTTCTGTATCGTAGGCGTTGAGTAGCGGATCGGTCTTGACGGATTCCGCAGGATGGCGGCACCCGGCCACGCCGACGAGAGCCATCAGCAGGAGAATCCGAGTCCAATCGTGCAGTTTCATCTTCCGGACCCCTGCGACAGAGCGCGCGATCCGGACATGCTCGCAATTTTTTGCGGCTTGATCCCCTGGCGCAGTGTCATGAGATAAGCGGTCAAGGCCTTGACTTCATCTTCGGTGAAATTTCGCTGCGGCTCGATCGTGCCCGGAATGAGCGCCTGGGGATTTCTCAGCCAAGCCTCGATCCAGGCGGGCGTCAGCCAGCCGCCTGCGTTGTTCAGGTTGGGCCCAACGTAGCCGCCGGTGCCGCCAATGGTGTGGCATGACTGGCATTGATATTTTACTTCGTAAAGTTGTTTACCGAGGGCCACCATGGCGGGCGTGAACTGCTTGGCGTCGACTGCCGCGGGATTCGCTGCGGGATGTTGTAAGACCATAGTCATGTAGTCGGCAAGCGTAGCCGCCTCTTTGTCACTCATGTTGAATTGCGGCATGCGCAAAATGAGCGTTGGGCGCAGCGTCTGCGGATTCTTCAAAAAGTCTACGATCCACTGTCGCTGCGCGCGGCTGCCTTCGAAGCTGAGATCGGGCGCGAGGTCTCCGCCGTAACCGTTGAACTTGTGGCAGGTATAGCATTTATAGCGATCGTAGACTTCGCCGAACGAACCTGTGGGATGGAAAGCAACCTCTTTGCGCGGCACGACCAGGTTATGCAATGCGCTCGTCGCCGGCGCACCCTTCATGCTAAGAAGCGCAGTTGTGATCGCGTCTAAATCCGATGGATTCCAGTTGTACTGCGGCATGCGTGCCGCAGGATTCACCGACGTGGGATCTTGCAACTTCGCTTGAATGTAGGAAACAAGATTGCGGGGAATCTGAGCCACTCCGAAGTCCAATTCGGAGGCATTCTTTCCGCCGAGTGCACTCAAGTCCGGCCCGAAATCTCGCTGCGGATTCAGGCCTTCAATCGAATGGCAACTCCCACACCCCTTGTCCAGAAAGAGGCGACGTCCTAGCTGGATCTCCTGTTCCGTTGGAGGGCCCATTTGTGGAACGTTGGTGAGCAGGTCAGAATCGGTTAGCTTGGTCGCGATGTACTGGGTCACCTTATAAAGGTCCTCATCGGACCAGCCGTAACGCGGCATTCGCGTATGTGGCAAATAACCCTCGGGGTCCCGCAACCAGGCAATCAGCCACTCGGGATTGACCTTGCTGCCGACTTTGGTTAGTTCCGGACCGCTGTCGCCGCCGATCAGCTTTGTTTCACCCGCGCGAGTAACTGCTAAGGAGTGGCAGGTCGAGCAGAACATTTGCCGGAAACGCAATTCACCCTGCGAGACCAGTTCCGGATTTTTGCTCCAAGCAGCAATGACGCGGGCATCGATCCTATAGGGCACTAAGGATTTGGTTTTTTGAACGCTGAGGTATGCGGAAAGCCCCCGAAGTTCGGCCTCGGTCAGGCGGAATTTCGGCATCCGCGGCTCTTCTTCCGTCTCATAACCATTCACTGCGACGTTGCCGTCTTTGTCTACGATCGTGCGCGGTTCCTTCAACCACTTGTAAATCCATTCACGGCTGACTTTCGTGCCGATGTTCGTGAGGTCGGGACCGAGCATTGCGGGACGTTCGATTCCCGGCAAGCGGTGGCAGCCTTGGCAATTCAATTCGGCTAGAAGCCCGCGGCCGCGTGTCAACTGAGGCGTCTGGGGTAGGTTGGCGTAGTGACAAGTGCCACAAGATGATTGAATGAAGCGAGTCGGTAAGATCGGCTGTTCCCAGGCGAGGGTCGATTCGTGGGCTTCAGCGACTTCCGTGGCGGGACCCTGGCCTCGATGACAGACGGTGCAGCCCCAATCGCGAACCTTGTGCGGAATGGGCGGGTGGGCGCGGAAAGGCTCAGGCACCGTTTTATCCCCAAGGCTCGCCTGTGTGATTCCCTGGTGGCAAGTCGTGCATCGGTCGACAACGTTCATCCCGGGTAGCCAGATCTGATCGATGTCTGGACGATAATCGGCCAGCAATTTCTTGGTGTCGGGACGGTTCTGAGCAAATCGCTGGTAGGAGCGCTTGTACTGCTTCCATTCGCGACGAAAATCTTTGAATGGTGAAATCGCAAGGACGGCCAAGAGAACGACACTCGAAACCGCAAAGATCAGGCGCGAGCGGTCCGTTAGCTTGCCCATCTCTTCAGCCGGCATGAGTTCTCCACGGCCAGACCCAAGACCAACCTGGTCCCCTGAAAAACGTCCCCACGACGGTCAAACAGATAGCGACAGCGATAAACCAGGTCATAACCCACCAGGAAAGCGGCTTCGTGGCGAGCTCATTCAGCCAGCCCCGTTGTCCCTGCTTGACGGTATAAGAAAAAAGCAAGAGAGCCGCAACGAGTGCCGTGGGCGCAAAAATCGTCCAAGCGTGGAAAACAGCAAGAAACGCCAGAAGGAGGATCACAACGATGAGAACAGTCCTCAGGTTTTGCGATGGCCGCCGGGCCCAGATCGCCTCGCCTTCGATATTCACGTTGAAATAAGGAATGACCACCAGCGCGATCACCACTAATGTCGGAATTAATATTCCTGCCACGAATGGCGGGAAAAAGTGCAGTAGTTCCTGCAGGCCGAGAAAATACCACGGGGCCTTGGCAGGATTCGGGGTAATCAGCGGATTTGCCAGTTGCTCGAGCGGGGCATTCCAGAGAAGCGCAATGAGCACCATGGCAATCACAAGCACCTGAAATGCGATGGCCTCGCGGATCAAGAGATGCGGGTAAGTCATCAACTGCGGGCCGGGATCGCCTACAACCTTCGCAGAGGTCTTCTTCGTGACAAAAACGACGCGGCGTGGCTCTTTCTTCGCGTCCGAGCTAAAGCCGGTCTCGATTTTATTCTTTTCCATCACCGTCCTTGGGCTTTACAGTCAGACCACCGTCCTTTTGCACGCGCCAGAAATGAACCCCGATGAGTAAGAAGGCGACGAGTGGGAGAATCACGACGTGAAGCACGTAGAAACGCAGCAATGCGTTTTCCCCTACGATGTTCCCACCAAGCAGCAGGAACCGAATTTTCTCGCCGATCACGGGCATCGCGGAAATGATGTTAGTGCCAACGGTCACCGCCCAAAAGGCGAGTTGGTCCCACGGCAAAAGATAGCCCGTGTAGCTGAGGAACAGCGTGACAAGCAGGAGCACGACACCGACCACCCAGTTGAATTGGTGCGGCGGTTTGTAGCCCCCGCGGTAGAACACGTGAAACATGTGCCAGAATACGGCGAAGACCATTAAATGCGCTGCGAGCCGGTGAAGATTTCGCAGGAAGACTCCGTTGGCAACGACGAATTGAAGATCTTTCATGTCCCGGTAGGCATGGGGCGTCGCCGGGTGGTAATAGAACATCAGCAAGATACCCGTGACAAAAAGAACGATGAAAAGGATGAACGAGATCGAGCCCAGATAGTACGAGGCGCGGACGCGTAGGGACTTCTCTCGAACTTTGACTGGCAGCCAGTGGAGGAAGAGATTGCCGAAGACAGCGAGGCTGCGTGTGCGGTTGGTGTTCGCGGGCCCTCGCCGGAAAATGGACTTCCACACTCTCGTTTCGCGAAGGCGTTGCAGTGCGGAGTGAAGAGCCGTGGCCATTGTATCCCTTAGACTTTCAGAACCTGCTGCGACTTAATGTTTTGCAACTTGTCAACGAGCAGCTCGCCGTCCGCAGTCAGCGAGATACCGAAGTGTGGAAGAGGTCGCGGGGCGGGGCCTTCGATTTTTGTGCCATCCGATTTGAACTTGCTGCCGTGGCACGGGCACGCAATCATTTCGGCGTCCGGCTTCCATTGTGTAACGCAGCCAAGATGGGTGCAGACAGCGGAGACCGCATAAAAGCCTTCCGGCATACGCACGATGTAAACCTGCTGGTCCTGAAGAAACGTTACCGAATGGACGGGATATAGCTCGGGACTGCCGGCACGGAAAGTCGTCGGGGGCTCAAACAAGACGTTGGGGGAAAAAAATTGATAGGTCACGGCAACGGAGCCTAGACCGGCGACGCCGAGGGCGCCTAGCGTCATTTCGTTCAAGAAATCGCGCCTGGTGACCCCATTCCCCGCTTGGCCTGGGCGGAGTGCTTCCGTGACCGATGAATGCTCAGTGTCGCTCATGGGTGAAGAACCATCTCCTCAATTTGGACTAGATTCGGGTCGCGATTGAAAACCTCAAAAGCTTCCATTGTGATGGTGTGAACCGGGCAGCGCTCCGCGCAAAGGCCACAGCGAATGCAAATGGTTTCGTCTTTAACCATTACCGAGCCTTTAGCAGTGGAAAGTTCTTCGGGCGAGAGGTGAAGAAGTTCGTGAACCCGAGAGTCGGATGTGGCGGACAACAGTTGTGTGGTGTCATCGGAAAATTCGAATTGGCTGAGCGGGACAAGCTGCAGGCAGTTTTCCGGGCAGACGTCAACACAGCCGCCACAGAGGATGCACTCACTGCCATTCACCTCGGTCCCTTCAAAGATGGTGTTGATCCAGCACTGAAGACAACGCGACGCCTCTCGTCTGGCCTGCTCTTCTGTAAAACCGCTTTCGACCTCGGCGATGCCGGTGCGCCGCTCCAGAGGGATTACGGGTACGGCCAAGCGTGAATATTCGTCATACGCCTCGGCCATTTTGTGATGATCGAGAATAGTGATTTGTACATACTGTGACTTAGGCTTCCACGCGGATCCCTGAATAAATTTGTCGATTTCTTCAGCGGCTTTTTTCCCATCTGCAACGGCGTTGATGATCAGGCGCGGACCAAAGGCGACGTCCCCGGCCGCAAAAATTCCCGGTGCCGTAGTCATAAGCGTTGCGGGGTCGATCTTCAGTGTGCCTTGACGGGTGGTTTCAAGGCCATCACTGGGCCTGAGGAAAGACAGATCGGAAGCTTGGCCGATGGCCAGGATGATTGTGTCGCATGGAATGATTGTCTCCGTGCCGGAGGCGAATGTGGGGCTGAACCGCCGCTGCGCGTCGAATACGGACGTGCAGCGGATCACTTCTAGACCAGTGACCTTACCATTCTGACCGACAAACTGCGTCGGGCCGAGTGAGGGATGAATCCTGATCCCCTCGACCAAGCCCTCTTCAATCTCTTCCTCCGAAGCGGGCATTTCTTGGCGCGATTCGAGACACACGAGGTGCACTTCACGAGCGCCCATGCGCAGCGCCTGACGGGAAACGTCCATGAACTCTTTCATGGCGACGTCCATCTCGCTGGAAGTCAGTTGGTCTGGAAGTTCCCCGCTGGTTTCAGCGCCTGCCGTGAGCTTCTGCTGTTCACGCATAGCCGAACGCGCCACGTCGATCGCTACGTTGCCTCCGCCAATGACTACAACTTGTTTGCCGATGGAGAAGCGGTAACCGAGATTGACGTTCAGGAGAAAATCGATGCCTTTCACGACCCCATCCAGTTCATGACCCGGAAGATTGAGATCGCGGCTGCGGTGCAGGCCAAACGCGAGGAGTATGGCTTTGTAACCCTGGCTGCGAAGGTCTTCCAGTGAAAAATCACGCCCCAGCCGCATGTTCAGGCGTAGTTCAGGGCCTAGGTCGAGAATTTCGCGAATCTGGGCCTGCAACACGTCACGCGGCAACCGATATTCAGGAATGCCGAGATGCATCATTCCACCCGGCACAGGCGCGGCTTCGAAAACAGTCACTGGATATCCGAGCAGCGCGAGGTCGTGCGCCGCCGACATACCGGCGGGGCCGGAACCAATGATCGCAATCTTTTCTGGCCGCAAGGCCCGCGGCCTTTCAGGAAAGACGTCGATGGGGTTGCGCGATTCGGGCCCGTGGCGCTCCGTGACGAAGCGCTTGAGAGCACGGATGGAAATGGGCATATCAAATTGTCCGCGGCGGCAGGCAGGTTCGCAGGGATGTCCGCAAACGCGGCCACAGATGGAAGCGAAAGGATTGGGGACGCGGGCGTAGCGGTATGCTTCCTCGTACCTTCCCTGCGCAATGAGGGAGACGTATCGCCCGGCCTGCGTGTGAACGGGACAGGCCTGCATGCAGGGGAAGTTCGATTCGAGCCACTCAATATCGACTAGTTTGGTTCGGGTGGTCACGAGGTGCGTCCCGGGTCCCTTTCGCGCCTACTTCTTGACAGTCAGCTCTGCTGTCGCTGTTGCCGCGCTGACATCCACTGCTTGCGCGGTTGGTTTACCATCTTCGCTCCAAGTCTTCAACGTATACTTTCCAGCGGGGATATTCTTGATTTCGAAATTGCCGTCCTTGTCGGTCACAGCAAAATAAGGCGTAGGCACAACGACGATATATCCGGACATTTCGGGATGCACATTGCACAGGAGAGAAGCCGTGCCGAGGTCATTGAATTGGAACGGTTTCTTCTCACCCTTCGGCCAAGTCCCGAGATTGTGAGAAAGCTTTTTGTTTCCGCTGATCGACGGCCAATAGACGTTATGGCCGACAGAGTCGCTGTTCAAGAAGTCGACCGTGGTCCCTTGCTGTACAGCAACGACATGTGGAAGGAACGCCATTTTCCGTTGGTCGACCACGACGTGATCTTTCGGCGGATCGAACTTCTTGTCCGCAATTACATCCACATAGACGGCGATATTTTCTGCGGACTTAATTCCCTGCACACTGACCTTGCCTTTGATTTCATTGGCCCAACTCGTCCCTGCCAGGGACAGCGTGATAGCTGCTACGATTACTGCCTTTGCTGCGATTCTCGATACCCTCATGACATTCCTCTCGTATTTGATTTGCGTGCCATTCAATTTCCGAGCCAATTCTTCTAGAACACGTAGTCGATGCCCGTTTGGAACGTATTTGGCCGGAAGAAGAGAGTGTTCCCAGTCGCGGGATCGGTGTAAGGCTGTCCGAACGTATACTGGTATTCGCCAACGAGCTTGATGTTGGCGCGCACCAGCACCTGGAAGCCCGGACTGAAACGGTTCCGCGTGTGGTATTGCGATGCAGGTGTGCCGTTTAAGAAATCTGCGTGTGAGTTCACGGCGTCATAATGAAAGGTCCCGATGAGCCAAGGGTAGAACCAGTAATTTGCGCCTGCGAATCCACCGGAAAATTTTACTGACGGAGCGGCAGCGAGGGTCGGAGTTACCCCCGCATTCACCATGTGGTTGTCATCGTGCCCAAACATTCCGAGTCCGAACAGTTCCAGCTTGCGGTATTTGAATCGAAGATCACCGCCCACGCGATAAAAAGGCTCCTCAATGGTGGGCAAGCCCGGGAAAAGAACGCCATCCTGATTCTGTTGGTTTTTACCGTAGTAGTAGTAGAAGCCAAGCCGGATAGAAGTATGATCCCGTGGCCCTGTTGGGCCTGCTGCCTGGATGGCATTGCGGCTTTCGGAGTCCCGTTCGAGGTTGAATTTCTGCGAGACGCGAATGTAGACGTCTTTTGAACTGCGGGTGGCCGCTCCAACGTTGCTCCCGTTCGTGACGGCGACCGACCAGTTGAAGTTTCCGTTGTACGGTGTTCCGCCGAACTCGATGCCTCGCTGCGGAGAACCAAAAATCGTGGGATTGTTCGTGGTACCTAAAACTCCGGCTACATTCGCTTCGCCATAAATGTCATAGGAAGACAGATAAATCGTTCTGGCCTGAGTGAATGGTAGATCCAATTCGAATTGCCCAAATCGGACGTTCAACGCGTTCTTCGGTAGCCCTATCCCGTGTCCCAAGTCACTGTACTTCAGCCAGCCGTCACCCATCCCCCCATCAGCATTAGCCGCTCCAACCGAGATGTCGTCGTCAATCCAAAACGACAGGTTCTGGCCAAAGCTTCCGGCGCTAATGATCGTGAAGGTGTTTGGAGCAAAAAGATCCGTCCGCGGTGTAAATCCATTCTGCTGGATGACTCCGCGAGGTTGTTTGCGGTTCAGTGTAAAGTTTCCCTCGTAGCGAAAGGCAATTGGTAGATATCCGGGAATCTCGCCAGGATATACCGCCGCTGGAAAGGCTTCCTTTTGCGCTTTCGAACCCAATAGCACCGGCGGTTCCTTTACAAAGACCTCGTCGTCTTTCGGAAACTTGAATCCGTTCTTCTTGAATGCCTCGCCGAAGTCATTCAATTCCGGATAGTTACTGTGGCAAGTAGTGCAAGAAGTCTGGTACTTCCGCGAAAACGCCGGGATCGCGGAAGTCTTCGGCACCGACGCAAGCATTACCCACAAAACAATCACAACCGCAGTAAGACTCGCCATTATGCTGCTGTTAACTACGTGCCTTTTCATCTCGTTGCCCTCCAAATCTTGCCCACGGAACCGCGGGGCAAGTTTCCCGAACCGACTGGCCAAACTTCAATGGTCCGCATTGTGCCTATGGTTCAGTTGGCCTGCCGTGACGTACGTCTCCGATTGCTGTGACGGACATCACACAGTCTATTCTCCTTGGGAATCATTTTAGGGAAGAGTAAACAAAGAGTTAAGAGCCCAAGATGCTTTCGAACCCTGCTTTGTTCTTGATGATGAGCGTTGAGCCTTTTACCTGCAAGAGTTGTCTTTTCTTGAATTCACCAAAGAGTCTTGTGACCGTCCCTCGGAGATGCTCCGATCATCTGGGCAATCTCTTCATGCGTGAGCATGAGCGTAACTTTTATCTCACCCTTTCCGTTGTCACGGCCTGCGGAAAGGTCCAGCAGGAAGCGGGCCAACTTCTCGCCCACCGAATGGGAGAGTCCAATGGTCCGCATTTCTGCGATTGCGGAGTGATAGGTTTCACCCAACTGCTGCGCGACGCCAACTCCACGTCGCCGTGCTCGCGGAGGAAGTTCAGGAATTCCTGACGGGAGATAAAGTTCGCTTGGGTTGGTTCGATCACCGTCCAGCAGATGCGGTTCGATTCGCTAGCCTAGCTTTCTTACTGGAATCCAAGGCTCTCTGGCTGTGATGGTCGTCACGCTGCCATGTGACGGGGGTTACATCAGTTCCTTTCCGCTAAGCGCATATTTTGAATCGCGTCGGAGGTGCAAAATGCAAAAGGATGAGCGCGACCTCTTGGAAGTTCTCAAATTTGAACTTCAATTCCTCCAAGATGGAGGCTATGGGCGTTCGCCAAGGACTCCATGGAGGCCTCAGTATATCTTCGAAGACTCTCTCACTTGCATGAACTACGATTCCAAAGAGAATCCCGGTCCGTGCAGCGATTGTGTACTGATGCAGTTGGTGCCACCCGAGCGCCGGTCCGAAAAGATTC
>Ga0207665_10002366_pt1 | contig 12739 bp, 10 predicted proteins | sample LARL112metaG_FD_184351 | JGI IMG/M metagenome (GOLD analysis project Ga0207665, IMG submission 184351) | Corn, switchgrass and miscanthus rhizosphere microbial communities from Kellogg Biological Station, Michigan, USA - LAR L11-2 metaG... | ecosystem: Host-associated > Plants > Roots >...
TTTGAGCAACGCGACGAACGGATTCTCGCGCTGCTCGAAGAGCTGAAAGCCGAACAGCGTTACATTGAGCGGCTGGTGGTAAAGGTTGGCGGTCGGGTGTTCTTCGTGGATGTGAATAACATTGCGTGTGTCGAAGCGGAAGGAAACTATGTTCGGGTGCACAACGGCACCAAGTCATACTTGATTCGCGGCACGATCGGCGGCCTGGAATCGCAACTTGATCCGAAGAGATTTCTGCGGATTCATCGCTCGGCGATCGTCAAGCTCGACAAAATCAAAGAGCTGCAGCCCTGGTTTCACGGCGAGTATCACGTCATCCTCGAGACGGGGCAAAAGCTCACCTTGAGCCGTAATTATCGGGCGAGTCTGCAAGAAGCTATCGGCAACACTCTCTAACAAAGCGCGCGGCCAAGGCATCCGTCACGGCTTTTGTCCGTTTCGTCACAAAACCAGGTCGGAGGTTTTCGATCCCTCGTATAGTTGTCTTTGCAGCTAACGCCTCGAGCGTTTCAACCAGGGAGGGACGAATATGAGTAGCCAGATGGTTTGGAGGCCACACGAATTTTTGATCGCGGACAGCATGACGAACAATCAGGTGATTCTCGATAACCGCCTCAGCACGCTGCGCAACGTCGCGCTCACACTGTTGCGAGAAGTCGAATCGCTGAGTGTGACAGAGCCGGTGCGCCATCGCGTTAGGCTCCATGATGAAGTGCAGCGTTTCGAAATCGAGTTGATCAATAGTGCGCTCAGCAGAAGCCGCGGCAATCAAACGCAAGCTGCGCAAATTCTCGGCGTGAAGCTGACCACACTAAACAGCAAGATCAAGCGTTATAAGATTCCGCTTGATGAATATGCCGCCTCCAACGAGACAACGTTGCGCGAGAATGCTGCGTGACGCCGCAGACAAACGAATCACTCTAAGCGTAACAAGGAAGCCCGCGTGAATAGCGCGGGCTTTCGTGTACTCGAGAAGGAACCAGTAGGCCATCTCGATGAGCAAAGCCGCTTCAAGCCGCCCCCGCTGCAACTGGGCATTCTCAAAATCCATCGCTGGCCTTATCATGCGCGAGTATGCCCGTCGAATTTCCCGAACGCTTCAACATGGCCGATTACTTCCTTTATCACAATTTGGAGGAAGGACGCGGAGACAAAGTCTGTCTCTACTTCAAAGATCAAACTTTCACCTACGGCGACGCCGCGCGCATGTCAAACGCGACAGGCAATGCGCTACGCATGTTAGGTGTAAGGGTCGAAGATCGCGTGCTGATCGTGCTGCCGGATTGTCCGGAGTTCGTTTGGACCTGGTTCGGCGCCGCGCGCATCGGTGCGGTGATCACAATGGTGAACCCACTGCTGCCCGCGGATGATTATCGATACTATTTGAATTACACGCGGGCGCGCGCCGCGATTGTTCACGAAGCTTTTCTCAAACCGTTTGCTGAGGCGGTGCCTGACGCGAACTACTTGCGTTCGGTGCTGGTCGTGCGCAACGAGGGGGCGATCGACGGCGAGCTGATCGACTCGCGCAGCGACCTGAAATCATTTTCGTTTTCCGAAGTCGTCTCAATCCAACCGACCGCCTGCCGCGCCGCGGATACGCATCGTGACGATATCGCGATCTGGTTGTTCACCTCCGGCTCGACCGGTCATCCGAAGGGCGCGGTCCATCTACAGCACGACCTGCCATACAACACGGAAGTTTTTGCGAAGCGCACGATGGGCGTGAGCGAAAGCGATCTGACGGTCTCCGTGCCGAAACTCTTTTTTGGTTATGCGACGGGAACGAACCTGCTGTTTCCGTTCGCGGTGGGCGGCGCGACGGCGCTTTTTTCTGAGCGCTCAACGCCGGAAAGGATGTTCGAAGTAATCGAGCGCCATCGTCCGACGATTCTCACGACGGTGCCGACGATGATCAATTCAATGCTCAACGCTGAAGACGCGGCCTCGCATGACTTATCGAGCATTCGCTTTTGTTATTCAGCCGGCGAAGCTCTGCCGGTCGAGCTTTATCATCGCTGGAAAGAAACGTTCGGCGTCGAGATTTGTGACGGTATCGGCTCGGCGGAGATGTTTCATATCTACATCACGAATCGACCCAGCGAGGCGAAGCCAGGAAGCCTCGGCCGCATAGTCGAGGGTTACGAAGCGAAGATTGTCGATGCGGAAGGAAACGAAGTGACGACCGGCGAGATGGGCACGCTGAAGATCAAAGGCGACTCAGCCGCGCTTTGTTATTGGAATGCGCATGAGAAATCGAAAGCGACGTTCGCCGGCGATTGGTGCACGAGCGGCGATCAGTTTCATGTCGACGAAGAAGGCTACTACTGGTATCACGGCCGCACCGATGACATGTTGAAGGTCGGCGGCGTGTTTGTAGCGCCGAGCGAGATCGAGAATTGTTTACTGCAACACGAAGCTGTGCTGGAATGCGCAGTCGTTGGTCAGGCGGACGGCGACGGTCTGGTAAAACCGAAAGCGTTCATCGTAGCTCGCGACGGACATCAAGCGAATGAAGCGCTGGCGAACGCAATTAAGGATTTTGTAAAGACGCGCATCGCGCTTTACAAGTATCCGCGTTGGATTGAGTTTGTTGATTCGCTGCCGAAGAATGATCGCGGAAAGGTCGATCGAAAACTGTTAAAGAAGTAATGAGTAATGAGTTAACAGCTAACCATACCGGCCCACTCATGACTCATCACTTTTATTTGAGCCTTCCTTCTAAATTGTAATCACGCAGACGCCGATACAAGGTCGAAGGTGAAATGCCGAGCACTTCCGCGGCTTTGCCGCGATGCCAGCCCACGCGTTCAAGCGCCGAGATAATCTGTTGTTTCTCAATGTCGCGCAGCGAGCCCGTTGCCGCCCCGGAAGAGTCCTCACCGCCGGGAGCCGCGGCCGATGGTGACGCGGCGACGTAAGGCATCGAACCGTTGGTGCGCGCGATTTCCGGCGGTAGCTCGCGGGCAGTAATTATTCCTTCGTTCGACAACAGCACCGCGCGCTCGAGACAGTTGCGAAGCTGACGCACGTTGCCGGGCCAGCCATACGAACGCATCTGGGCCAACGCGTCAGGCATGACGTCCGGCGGATTCGCGCCGCCGAGTTGCTTCAGGATGTGATGCATCAACGGCTCGATGTCTTCAGGCCGTTCACGCAGCGGCGCGAGATGAATCTGGAAGCTGTTGATGCGATAGAGCAGGTCCGCTCGGAACGCCCCGTCCGAAACAACGGTATCGAGGTTGCGGTTCGTCGCGGCAACAATGCGCACGTTCACCTCGACCTTGCGCACGCCGCCAACGCGGAAGAAGGTTCGCGTTTCGATCGCGCGCAGAAGTTTTGCCTGCAAAGCCGCTGGCAGCTCAGTCACTTCATCCAGAAACAAGGTTCCGCCGTCTGCTAACTCAATCAATCCCAGTTTGCGCGCCTTTGCTCCTGAGAACGCACCGGCTTCATAGCCGAATAGTTCTGACTCGAGCAAAGTTTCCTGGAACGCGGCACAGTTCAGATCGATGAACGATCCGCTGGCTCGATTCGACAGGCGATGAATCGCTTGCGCGATTAATTCTTTACCTGTGCCTGACTCGCCGGTGATCAAAACGGAAGCATCGGAAGGCGCGACGCGCTCAACCAGGCGAATCGCTTCGGCCATCGCTTGCGATTGACTCACGATTTCCGGCATCGCCGATTGCCTCTGAATCTGCGCGCGCAGCCTTTGGTTATCGACACGCAGGTTTCGTTTTTCGGCTGCTTGCCGGACTCGCACATCAAGTTCGTTGATGCTGTAGGGTTTCGTCAGGTAATCGTAGGCGCCGAGGCGCATTGCTTCGACGGCAGTTTCGATCGTGCCCTGGCCCGTCAGCATGATTACTTCAGGCGGATTCGGCCGTTCGTGAATGCGACGCAACAACTCCATGCCGTCCATGTGCGGCATGTTGATGTCGCACAGCAGCACGTCGACGTTGCTCTCTTCGAGTTTGCGCAGCGCTGCTTCACCATCGGGCGCAGCCTGCACTCGATAACCGAGCCGCTGAAGTTCCTTTTGTAAGACGAGTCGAAGGTTCGATTCGTCTTCGGCGATCAGAAGTCTTGCATCACGCTGTTCGTTCACTGTTATTACCCCGCACTTGGAAGGATGGTACTAATCAGTCGCGACCGGCAACGTAATCGTGAAGGTCGTGCCGGCGCCGACGGTGGATCGCACGTCGAGACGTCCTCCGTGATCAGATAAAATACCATAACAGACGGCCAGTCCCAGCCCGGTGCCCTGACCGACGTCCTTGGTAGTAAAGAACGGATCGAAAATCTTATTCATGTTTTCGTGAGGAATTCCGAATCCCGTGTCCTTGACCTGCACCAGCACGCGCGAACCATCTTGTGTTGCACGCAACGTCAATGTTCCGCCATCGGGCATGGCGTCGATCGCGTTGGTCGCCAATGCGACCACGGCTTGCTGCAACTGACCGACATCGCCGAGCACCATAGGAAGGCCCTCGGCAGCCTCGATCTCAATGCGAACATTGTCGCCGCGCTGTTGATGCGTAACCAGACGCGCAGTCGCCTTGATCACCTCAGTCATGTCTACGGGCACGCGCTGTCCCGCGCGTAAGCGGCTGAAATCGAGCAGGCCGTTGGTGATTGATTTGCAGCGAAAAGCTTCGTCACGGATCAATCCAAGATATTCGCGCAAGTCGTCAGCGTCCGGCGAGTCCCCGAACGCCCCTTCTTTGATTCGTTTTTCGAGCGATTCCGCGCAGGCGGCGATCGTCGCCAAAGGATTGTTGATTTCGTGAACGACGCCGGCCGCGAGACGCCCCACCGCAGCGAGTTTTTCAGCGCGGCCGACGGCGCGTTGAGCTTTCACGCGTTGCGTGATGTTTTCGCCGACGGTGATCACGTGACTGACTTGATTGCTCGCGCGCGCGCGCATCGGAATTTTGCTGATCAACCAGTGATTGGTTTCGCCGTCGCTCGTCACGGTTTCCTGCTCGACGCGATGAATTTCTCCGGTGGCAAAAACTCTGCCGAATTCGCGCTCCAGCAGTTCGCGACTTTGTTTCGTCAGGACATCGAAGACGTTCTTCCCGAGGGCTTTCTTGCGGGGCAATCCGAGTTCACCCAACTCGCGATTGCGGTTCCAAGAGACAATCTTGTAGTCGCGATCGATTGCGTAAAGCGACAGCGGCAACGTGTCGATAATCGCTTCCGTAAAGCGCTGATGCATCTCGGACTCGATCGTGCGCCGATCGACTTCTTCGGCAAGTGTCGCAGCGGATTCGCGTGCCTTCAAATAAAGAGTAGAGATATGGGCCGCGAATGCAGCCTGCTGAGCTGCCGTGTCGATCAAATGAGTTTCGTCATCCGTGCAGTCTTCGATTGATGCAAACGCGACGATCAAAGCGCCGAAGTTGTGACGGTTGAAGCGGATTGGAACGACGTATTCGATGGCATGCTGAGCATCGTGCAGGAAGAAATCGCGTTTCTTCGTTAGTTTGACTGCTACGACAGAATCGAGCGAAGCGATCCAGGCGTTGAGTCGCGGCAGATCGACGAGCGACTGATTGCCCGCGCTTCCTTCTCGATCAAAAACACAAACTGCTAATCCTTTGCCATTGTTCTTGATTGCGCAGGCAGTCTGTTCGGCGTTCGTCCCTTCATAGATCGCGCCGGCGACGCGTCGCGAAACTTGCTCGGGATAGAGCGTTTGCAGCAGACCTCGTCCCAGATCGGCGAGGAAGCTCAGTTCACGATTCGTACCGATGAGGTCGGATTCGCGTTGCGCAAAATTCAAATGAGAGTTAACACGCGAAAGCAATTCTCCCGGCGACGAGGGCTTAACGATGTAATCGTCAGCGCCGGCTGTGAATGCGTCGACTTTGCGACCTTCGCTGTCGTTCGCGGAAAAAATAACCAGCGGCAGTTGCTTGAGATTCGGCTGCGCGCGCAGTAAGCGACAAAGCGCGAGACCATCGACATCCGGCAGTTCGACGTCGACCATCACCAGATCGCAGACCTGCTGGCGCAGAAGTTTCAGTGCCGACGGCGCGTCCTCGGCGGTAATCGTGCGGTGACCGGCGCCTTCGAAAATGCTGCGCAGGCCTTCGCGCGCAGATCGGTCGTCATCGACGATCAGCAAAGTCGCGCCGGGTGTTCGCTCTAATTGTGCAACGGACATTCTTTATGTAACGCGTTCAGTCTCCGAAGGTGGAGTTCGGGAAAATTCCGAGGAAAGGCGCAGCAGTCGACACCGTCTACTCGATTAGCGGTGCAGTCTAGGACAAGGCGCTGGATGCGACGGTTGTCAGAACGGCAACCGTTTGCGGGAAGACGATTGTGGCCCCGCATAACCACTCTTCCAATTTGACTGGTCGAGGGTGGATTGTCAAGAAATTTCCGAAGAAATTAGTTAATTGAGCGCGTGACCAGCGAGTTCCGAGGCGGCTGTTCGAAATTCGTGCTTGCGGGTTTGGAGGCCGGGAAAATACTGGATTTGTGAGTAGATTTCGCCCGATACATCGCGCGATCGGCCGCAATCAGCAATTGATCGAGCGTCTCGCCATCGGTGCCGAACAGCGAGGCGCCGACGCTGATGCCGACCCGGGCCTGGCCCTGGCCGCGCACTTCGATTGAAAAGCCTGAGACGATGCGTTCAATTCGCTCGCGTAGTTCCTCGACCTGATCCGGTGGTACGTCGGGAACCAAAGCGACGAACTCGTCGCCGGCATAGCGCGCGAGGAAATCATATTCGCGTAACTGTCCGTGAACGAGGTGCGCGACTTCATGCAGCATGCGATCACCGAGTTTGTGACCGAAGGTGTCATTCACGAGTTTGAAGTCGTCGAGGTCCAGCATGATCACCTGGAACGGACGACCCGTGCGTTGCGCGCGCGAAACCTCCTCATCGAATCGCCCCTGTAGGCTGCGGGCGTTCGGCAGTCCGGTCAGCGAATCAGTCAATGCATTAGTTTCTGCGCGGGCGTGACTCATCGCGTTGGCCAACGCGTCGGACGCAAGTCGCGTCACGGTCTCAAGCAAGCGAATTTGATCGTCGCTGTATTCTCTCAGCGACATTGAATAGATCGACAGCGTCCCCAATAAACGATCGTCTTTGAAGAGCGGCAACGCGGCCATCGATCGATAGCTATGATCCGATGAGGATTCAGCCGGTGAGAATTCGAGGCTCGGATGAATTCGATTGACGGCGCGGCGATTTGCGAGGGCAAAACCAGTTGCACCGTCTCCGGGAGCGATGCAGCGGCCACGCATCGATTCTGCGTTCAAACCGACGGCTAACGCTGCGCGTGCATGACCTTGCTTCTCATCGAACATGTAAACGACGCAGGTATCGAACGGCACGATGTTTCCGACGCGATCCACCAACACCGAGAGGGTATTTTCAACCTCCAGCGACGAACCGAATGTGCGTGCCATTTCGTACAGCGCATAGACTTCGCGATGAGCGTTGCGAATTTGATCGTACGCTCCAAACGAACGATGTTCTGGTAGTGAATTCATCTCGTCCCGCGAGGGAACAATCGGATTGCGCGGAGTACTAATGTGGATTTGATCCGCGAGACCCAATGCCGCGATCCTCGTTTCAAACTCCGGTAAGTGAGATATGAAGAGATCGACTATATGCGGATCGAAATGAGCGCCAGCGCCCTCGTTGAGCAATGCGATTGCCTGCGGTCGCGACATCCCAGGCCGAAAGGGGCGATCCTCTCGCACTGAATCGAAACAATCGATCACCGACAGCACCCGCGCGGTAATCGGAATCTGCTCGCCCTTCAAACCGTCGGGATAGCCGCTGCCGTCCCAATGCTCGTGGTGATGGCGAACGATGGGAACCACCGGATAAGGAAAATTGCAGCGGCTGAGAATCTCAGCGCCTACGACAGTGTGAATCTTTGTCTTCTCGAACTCAGCTTGCGTCAGTGTCCCCGGCTTGTTGAGGATGTGATCAGGAACGGCGAGCTTTCCCACATCGTGCAGCAGCGCGCCGGCTTTCAGCGCGGCCAATTCTGCGCCAGACAGATTCAAGATTTTGCCAAGACCTTCCGCATAAACCTGCATGCGACGAACGTGGAAGTGCGTCGTTTGATCCTTGGCGTCGATCGCTGTGGCGAGCGCTTCAACCGTGGCGAGATGTAGACGGCTTAGTTCTTCGGCTTCGTGCGTCTTGCTGTTGACTCGCCTGAAGTAAACCTTATAAGTCGCGAACGTCGCCGCAATGATGGGAAAACCCAGCAGCGCATAGCCCCAACCGAAATGCGAGATGGCGGAGTAGGCCACAGCCGCGGCGCTGGCTGACGCGAGGAACGACCACCAGGTCCAAAGGTAACCCTCGCGCCACAACTTGATGATCGATTGTCGTCCTTTGAGTGCATAGATGGTCGAGACTGTCAGACCGTTGACGCAATAATGCGTTAGCGCGAGCAGCGCCAAACATGAAATCAGGTAATCAGGGCGAACGGCTGAATTGCCGAGTGGATAAACTGAAATGTCAGCGTAACGGCTTAGCGCAAAGTAGAACACGTTGCCTGAGATGAACACCGTCACGGCCATCATCGCAGGTGCCGCGATCCAGCTCGTGAGTTTCTTTGAAGTGCGATGCGAGCTGACGAACACGTCAACAATGCCGACGAGCACCGCCGCAGGCACGCCCAGGATCAGCAGAGCGAGAAACGTGAAGACGTCACCGGCGGTGAAACTCGATTTGGTATTTGGGATGCGAATGGGATGCGAGCTGGTGACGACGGCGAAAAGAACGAACGCGGCTAACTCGCCGCTTTGAATCTGAGTGAGCGAGAGGCAGTGAGCGATGGCCCATACAAACACACTTGCGCCGGCAGCGACCATGAAAATCCAATAGGTCTTTGCCGCGCGATTGTAATCAGACATGTCGAACAGCTTCATTCGTTCGTCCTAACCCGCGAAAATGGATCGGCAAACTTCAAAACCGTCGAACACTGAACACTGAATTCGCTTCAATCGATAGAGCCTGCGCCGAAAGCAAAATGCCAGAGCAACTTGGCTGTTCGCTTTCGGCGCATGACGGGCAAGTTGACGGAGCCGGCACGCGTCCGTCACCTGGGGTGTTGCAGTCGAAAATCTTTGGGGCGGCCTGCGATAGGTGAAATCGCGAATTCAAGGCGGCTAGCGGGCCCAGTGCGGTGGGCCCGTCCAGCGGTTAACGCTACCTAGCCGCAACCGACGCATTACAAAGCCCGTGCCGAGGTGGGATAGTGCGAATTTACTGGAATTTCGGGGTTGTTGTGCGCCGTCAATTCCGATTGAGTTCAATGTGACAGGTCAGAGTGAGAGTCGGGTTGACAACATTCTCGTGACAGTGCACCTTTCAGCAATCTTTCTTTTCGACAAGTGAGCGAACGAATTTCTAAATCGAAATCGCCGACACCGAGTGTCGGCTATGGCGAGCTACTGAGATCAAATCGTGGCTTTAGATTCCTGTGGCTTGGTCAGGTAGTCAGCCAATTGGGCGATTGGTTCGACACCATCGCCGTCTACACCATTGCTCTGCGGCTTACTGGCTCGAGCCGCTCGGTCGCGCTGATCATGGTCGCGCGCTTTCTGCCGAGCGTCGTGATGGGTCCGCTGTCCGGCGTCGTCGCGGATCGATTCAGTCGTCGCTCGATCATGATCGCCTCCGATTTGGTTCGGGCGGTCGTGGTGCTCGGATTTCTCTTCGTGCGCCGGCCGGATCAGATGTGGCTGATCTACGTGCTGACGGTCTTGCAGCTTGCCTTCTCGACATTTTTTGAGCCAGCCAAGACGGCTGCCATTCCATCGATCGTTTCGCCGCGAGAGTTATTAGCAGCGAATGCGATTGCCGGCGTCACCTGGTCAGTGATGTTGACGCTAGGTGCCGCTATCGGCGGATTCATCGCCGGATGGTTTGGCACAAACGCAGCGTTCGTGCTGGATTCGATGACTTTCATTGCGTCGGCTCTCTTGATTTCGACTGTACGCTTTCCGAAACGGGTGAAACGCGAGACAACAAAACTGACGATCGGTAAGGCGCTGGGAATCACCGACACCATCGAAGGCGGACATTATGTGCGTCATCGGCCGCGCGTGTTTGCTTACTTGATGGTGAAACCGGCCTGGGGAATGGGCGGCGGCATTCTGACTTTGCTCGCAGTGTTCGGGGAAAGAGTTTTTCCGGTCGGCGGAAAAACCGCGACGGGCATCGGCGTGCTGTTTACCGCGCGTGGTATCGGCACTGCGTTCGGTCCGATCGTGGCGCGACGCTGGGCCGGCGAAACGCGTAGGCAAATGCAAATTGCGATTGGAATCGCTTTTTTGATCGGCGGCACTTTTTATATCGCTTTTGCAGTATCCAGAAGCTTCGCGCTCGCGCTATTGTTCCTGGCAATCGCACACTGCGGAGGAAGTATTCTGTGGGTCTTTTCGACGGTGCTGCTGCAGCAAAATGTCGAAGACAAATTTCGCGGGCGCGTGTTTGCGGCTGAGATGGCGCTCGTGACGTTAACGATGGCCGCGTCGAATTATTTGGTCGGCGAATTGATGGATCGATTCGGATTTTCACCGCGCGTAGTGACGGCCGGCGTCGGCACTTTTTTTCTGCTACCGGGGCTGATTTGGTTTGCAACTGAGAAGCGGTGGGACCGCAAAGAGCGATTTGCGGCGCCGGCGATTGCCAAGCCTGAAGAGATCAAAGCGCCGGTGTTGGAGACAGAGCACTTCGAAATCTGATGAAGATCAAAATTGGGGTCATGGGATCGGCTGCAGAGCCAGCTTCGCCGAAGATCGCGGACGCCGCGCATGCGCTGGGTGAAGCGATCGCTGCGCGCGATCTCGCATTGCTCACTGGCGCGACGACGGGCGTGGTTTACCTGGTTGGCAAGACTGCTCATGACGCCGGCGCGCTTCATATCGGCATCTCGCCAGGTGAAAATGAACACGAACATGTAGAAGCGTTCGGTTTGCCGACTGATGCTTGCGACGCGATTGTTTACACCGGATTTGGATTGAAAGGCCGCAACGTCATCCTCGTGCGTTCGTGCGATGTTGTACTTTTCATCTCAGGTTCGATTGGTTCGCTGAACGAATTCACAATTGCATACGACGAGGGAAAAGTGATTGGTTGCCTGACCGGAACCGGCGGCGTGGCCGATGAAGCGGAGCAGATTGTCGCGCGGCTTCAAAAGCAGACGAAGGCGCGGATTTTTTCCGATGAAGATCCGGTGCGACTGATTGAAGCATGTCTGAGAGTCCGCGAAGCGGGGCAGTAGCCCGCGCGTAAGCAAGGGCTCCGCTTTCCCGAGCCCCTCATAACAGTCGGGCTACTGCCCCGCCCGGTAGCATGAGAGGATCGCTGAAAAATGGATTTCGGATTAAAAGACAAAGTCGCATTAGTTGCCGCGGCCAGTAGTGGAATCGGTTTCGCATGCGCGCGTGAACTCGCTCGTGAAGGTGCGCGCGTGTTTCTCTGTTCGCGCGATGCGCAACACGCTGCGGCGGCGGCTGAGAAAATTCACAAAGAAACCAATGCAGACGTCGCCGGCATCGCGTGCGATGTCACTAATGATTCCGCGGTCCAGGCATTCGTGAGTTTGGCGATCGAACGCGCGGGAAAGATCGATATCTGCGTGACGAATGCCGGCGGTCCGCCGGCGAAGACTTTCGCTGAAACCGATCTCGACGTCTTTCGTCAGGCGTTTGAACTGAACGCGTTGTCGGCGATCAGATTCGCCAAGCTCGTTTTGCCGGGAATGATCGAACGCAAGTGGGGACGCATCGTCAACATCACTTCCGTCTCAGTCAAACAACCGATCGACGGCCTGCTGCTTTCGAACACCGTGCGCGCGGGATTGACCGGCTGGGCCAAGACGGTTTCGAACGAAATCGCCGCGCACGGGGTCACCGTCAATAACGTCGCACCCGGTTACACTTTGACTGAACGGCAGGATTATCTGGCCGAAGTGCGCGGCAAAGCGCAGGGCAAATCCAAGCAGGAAATAATCGATTCCTGGGCCGATCAGGCGCCGATCCGCCGCATGGCCCAACCGGAAGAAATCGGCGCCGCCGTAGCGTTCCTTGCATCAGAACGCGCGTCGTATGTTACCGGCGTGACGCTCCAAGTCGATGGCGGCTGGGTGAAGAGCCTCTTGTGATTTGCAACGCGCGCTATACTGAGAGGCATGGCGCGCGGTTGGGAAAGCAAATCAGTTGAAGACCAAATCGGAGCGGCTGAGGCTGAACGAGAAATTCGCGCTGCTCACAAACTTTCGGCAGAGCAGCGCGAACAAAGCGAGCACAAACAATCCCTGATGTTATCGCGTTCGCTGATTCTCAGTCGTATTAAAGCCGCGAGAGATCCTCGTTATCGCACTCAACTTCAACATGCTCTCGATCAATTGGACGAGCAACTGCGCGAGTTCGAATAGAAGACGGCAGCGCTACGGTTTTGCGGCCGCAGCCGGCATCGCGAACTTCGAATCATCCACCGGCAAATTGATTTTCACTTCAGTAAACGTACGCGTCGATGTTGGATTACCTGGTTCGAGTGTCGCAGAGCGACCGACGAACGCGAACTTCGCTCCATCGACGTCGCGATAATCTTCAAAGTCCACCTGGTCGGGGATTAAACCGACCACGGTTGTCAGGATGGTTACGCGCCGCAGCAGCAACCCCGTCGTTGCATCAAAATACAGTCTCATGCGCCGTCCGTCGGTGGTCTGGCCATCGAGAACAT
>Ga0207665_10002371_pt1 | contig 12727 bp, 10 predicted proteins | sample LARL112metaG_FD_184351 | JGI IMG/M metagenome (GOLD analysis project Ga0207665, IMG submission 184351) | Corn, switchgrass and miscanthus rhizosphere microbial communities from Kellogg Biological Station, Michigan, USA - LAR L11-2 metaG... | ecosystem: Host-associated > Plants > Roots >...
ATATCAGCGCTTTACTCTACCTTTGCGCAGGGACTCTATTTAAGTCCGCACTCGTACGAACATCGCGTGTTCGGAGCATCCGCTCTAATTCGCCTTGCAATTCGCTCGCGGCTTGTGCCGCAGATTCTTTTCGGGTGAGAACGGCGTGTACTGCTTCCCAGTAGGCGCGCGACACGTCCGGATACATTTTTCCCGCTTGCCGGGAGGGACGCAAGGCGATTCCCTTCCGAAATATTTCTGAAACACGCAGCCAATGTGGGTTGCTCGCCAAGACGTCGGGCTCTTCATATAGCTCAGAAATAGTTGGCGCTTCACTCGTATTCCGAAGTCTTTTTACCTGCTGATTGCGGCCGCAGAGAAAACGGACCAACATTGCTGCCTCACGGGGATGGGGCGAATGTGCCGAAACCCCGTAACCCGCTCCCCCTAATGTTGCCGCCATGCCGGCGCTGCCCCGTAGAAGGGGAGCTATATCAAAGCTGTCTCTTACGACGGAGTCCGGAGCGCGGGCGGCGATATATCCACTTGACCAATTGCGCATGAACGCCGCATTTCCACTTAACCAGATGTTTTGCGCATCCCATTCCTTGTGCGCCACCACGCCGGGGGGTGATATGGATCCTACCCAACCTGCCGCTCTCTTCCACGCACGAATAGTCCGCGGATTATTTACCGTGACCTTGCCGTTCTCGTCGAGAATCGTCCCACCGCCCTCCGAGACTTGCCATTCCAGCGCGTTGCAGGTCAGAGCCTCCGAAGGTGCTCCTTCCCAAACGAAGCCCCAGAAATTGTTCTTCCCCTCTGCGCGCTCGCCCGACTGAATCCGCCTCGCCATGGCTTCCAGCTCTTGCCAGGTCGTTGGTGGTGCCCGATATCCGTATTTCCGCAGTAGGTCCGAGCGATAAAACAACAAGCCTTCGTTCAAGAAGGACGGCAAGGCTATAAGTTTGCCGTTCACGGTGTTGTTTGCAATGAGGTCTGGAAGATGCGCGGCGATTTCTTCCTCTGGAATGTACTGCCTGAGGTCAAGAAGGTGGTCGGCGAGAATCCCAGGCCAGATCACGTCAATAACGTAAACATCTGGAACTTGGGCTCCGCTCTCCAGTAGCTTGCGCCACGTTGCAAGCTGGTCCGCTGCGGCTTCGGGTCCAGGCAGGAACTCCACCCGAATTCCAGTCTGTCGCGTGAATTCTGCCACTTCGTTGAGTCGACCCTGGTAGTCGCTGCTCGACCAGCCCTGGTCCATGACAGTCACGGTCTTCACAGGTGCAGAAGGACTAGTCGTGTGGCAGGCCTGCGTCACAAGAACGAGGAGGCAAGTCACTCCGCACGCAACGCAACGAGTGCGACCCAGCCACGATCCTGAAAAACGATTTTCGAGGCTCCTGCATGGGTACACCATCCGTTACCCCCATCTTGGCGAACACCCGCTATTACCATGATAGCTTCAAACATCAAACCGACGAGCTTGTTAACCAAAGTCGTCCTTACCTACATTGGTATGGATCAATGCGTCTGCGGCGGCACCGTGCGACCATGATCGCCATGAGAGACTCGCTCGTAACGAGGAGGACCTGCGTCCCCACTCTTGCGCACGGGTTCTATTAAATCCGCACTCCCGCGAACATCGGGTGTTCTGAGCATCCGCTCTAACTCCTCTTGCAACTCGCTCGCGGCTTGTGGCGCAGTCTGTTTTTGGGTGAGAACCGCGTGTACTGCCTCCCAGTAGGCGCGCGACACATCTGGATACATCTTTCCCGCCGATTTGGTCGGACGCGAGACGGCGCCCTTACGAAATACTTCCAGAACATGCGGAAACTGTGGATTGGTCGCCAGGAGCTCCGGGTCGGTGTAGAGCTGAGATAGGGTCGGTGCATCCGTTGTATTCCGGCATCTTGTGACCTGCTCGTCGCGGCCAGAGAGAAAGCGAACCAACATTCCTGCTTCACGTGGATGAAGCGAATGTCGCGAAATTCCGAAACCAGATCCTCCTAACGTAGCGGCCCTTCCGGCGGCGCCGCTCGGAAGGGGAGCTATATCAAAGCGGTCTCTTATTAGACAGGTTTGGCCGCGATCGGCAATGTACTCACTTGCCCAGCTGCGGAGGAACGCCGCTTTTCCCGCTTGCCACATGTTGCCCGCGTCCCATTCCTTGTAGAGGACAACTCCGGGGGGTGAAATAGTGCCCACCCAACGTGCCGCTCTCTCCCATGCACGAATAGTCCGCGGATTATTCACCGTGACCTTGCCGTTCTCGTCGAGAATCGTCCCGCCGCCCTCCGACACTTGCCATTCCAGCGCGTTGCAGGTCAGAGCCTCCGAAGGTGCTCCCTCCCACACGAAGCCCCAGAAATGTTTGTTCCCGCTCGCGCGTTCGCCCGATTGAATCCGCCTCGCCATGACTTCGAGCTCTTCCCATGTCTTCGGCGGTGCTCGATACCCGTATTTCCGCAGCAGGTCCACACGGTAAAACAGCATCCCTTCGTTCAAGTTAGCCGGCAGAGCGACGAGCCGGCCGTTCAGGGTGTTGGCCGCAATAAGCTCAGGAAAGTGCGCCTGGATCTCTTGCTCCGGAATATAGGATCGAAGGTCGAGGAGATTGTCAGCGAGAATCCCAGGCCAGATCACATCGATACCGTAAACATCCGGTACTTTCGCTCCGCTCCCCAGAAGATTGCGATAAGTTGCAAGCTGCTCCGTTGTTGTCTCGGGTGCAGGAAGGAAGTCCACTCGAATTCCAGTCTGCCGTTCGAACAGGGAGAGTTCTCCGTTGAGGCGACGCTGATAGTCCCTGCTCACCCATGTCTGATCCATGAGAGTAAGGGTCTTCACGGGTTCGGACGGGCTAGTCTTGTGGCAGGCCTGCGTCACAAAGACGAGGAGGCAAATCCCTCCGTAGGCAACGCAACGAGCCCGGCCGAGCCACGATCCAGAGGCATGATTGTCGCGAGTCCTGCACGGGTACGCCGTAGGCCACCCCCGTCTTGGCGAACATTCCGAATTCCGATGACAGCCCACAGCGTCCAAACAGGAAACACGCGCCGTTTGAAGGAATAAGCGGTGCAGAAGTCTCTTCTCTCGCATGTGACCAATGCTGGGAGTTTCCAGAATGAGTTTGATCGCCTCGCCGCTCGTAAAAATGGTTCATGTCTACGTTGCCGCCACCAGCTGAGCCGTACAACTCGGAGCGATCTGGCCCGTTGTGTCCGAACAACCAGTGAAAGTACTCAGTAGCTGCACTCCTATAACGCGCTCGATGTCTCGCAACACCAACAACCCTTAAGCGTGCGAATTGCTATCGAGTGTGCGGGCGCAGAGGAAATTAAGGGAGTCGTGCTCCCGCACATTTGTTTTGAACATCTTAAGCAGGCGTTAGCGCAATTTGTTCGATCCATTTCTCAGTTTTCGGCCAGCTCAGAATTCAGCCGGAATTCTGGTTTGCGCGTTGACGCCATGCCTGCCGACAGACAGCGAACTCAGACGCCGGCGGCGGTGAGTTCGGCTCCGGCTCGACGTGACCTGACCATCCCGTGCGGGTCGAGCACGAACTTCTGCGCGACACCCTTGTCGAAGTCATGGTAACCGCGCGGCGCGTCGTCCAACGGTAAGACTGTGACATTTACGGCCCTCGCGATATTAACCTTGTCATGCAGAATGGCCATCATAAGTTGCCGGTTGTAGCGAAGCACAGGACACTGCCCCGTTCCGAAGCTGTGGGATTTGGCCCAGCCCAGTCCAATTCGCAGGCCCAGCACGCCCTTCCGCGCATTCGAGTCCTTGGCGCCCGGGTCGTCCGTGACATACAGACCAGGAATTCCGATTGCCCCGCCAGCGCGAGTCAGCTCCATCATCGAATTCAGCACCGTGGCCGGTTGCTCCGTGCCAGCCTGCTCGGCTTGACCTTTCGCCTCAAAGCCAACACAGTCAACTGCCGAATCGACTTCAGGAACGCCGAGGATTTGGGCTACGCGTTCGCCGAGGGGGATCCGCTCGCGCAAGTCAATCGTTTCACATCCAAAGCTTCGCGCCTGGGCGAGACGCTCGGGAATCATATCTCCGACGATGACGACAGCCGCTCCCAGTAACTGACATGCGGCAGCACAAGCCAGTCCGACTGGCCCGGCACCGGCCACGTATACGGTCGAACCGGTCGTCACTCCGGCCTTCACCGCCCCGTCGTATCCAGTCGGAAAGATGTCGGAAAGCAACGTCAGGTCCTCGATTTTTTCCAGTGCCTGGTCTTTGTCCGGAAATTTCAGCAGGTTGAAATCGGCATACGGGGCCATCACGTATTCGGCCTGGCCTCCAATCCAGCCACCCATGTCGACATATCCGAAGGCGCCACCGGCGCGATCTCCATTCACGTTCAAGCAGATTCCGGTCTTGCCCTCACGACAGTTGCGGCAGCGTCCACAGGCGATGTTGAACGGGGCCGAAACCAGGTCCCCGACATTTAAGAATTCGACGTCCCGGCCCTTCTCGATGATCTCGCCGGTGATCTCGTGACCGAGCACCATACCGGCGGGAGCCGTGGTGCGGCCGCGCACCATATGCTGGTCGCTGCCGCAGATGTTGGTGCTCACTAGCTTGAGAATGACACCATGCTCACATGTGCGGGAGCCCAGTGCTAGCTTCGGAAAATCAATCGACTGGACTTCAACTTTTCCCGGTCCTACGTACACAACTCCACGATTGTTTGCCATATATGTTCACTCCAATGAAATAAGTTAGAACGCCATCGCGCCGGCTTCGGCCACAGTGTGATCCTGCTCGCCAGAGCCACCGCTCACCCCTACCGCACCAACAATCTTTCCCTCGCGTTTCAGCGGGATGCCGCCGGCAAAGACCATGACGCGGCCGTGATTGGAAACGTGAAATTCCGAAGAATTGGCCACCCGATTGCGAATGCTGCGCGAGATCCATGGTCGAGATATCGAACGCGCGGGAAGTAAACGCTTTATTGATCGAAATGTCGATGCTGCCGATCCAGGCCCCATCCATGCGTGCGTGGGGAATAAGATTGCCGCCTTCGTCGACAACTGCAATGTTCATCGGCTGGCGGATTTCCGCCGCTTTCTTTTCGGCGGCTGCGATGATCCTGCGTGCATCATTCAGTGTGAGCATTTACATCCTCTATCATGACGGGCGTTACAATTTCCGGCCCCAAGCGAAACCCCTAATGGGGTTCTACGTCTTGGAGAAGCAGAATGCGTTATGGGCAGCCGCGAACAATTGTTTTCAGCTTCTCAAGCCGGCGTCGGTGCATTTTGTTCGATCAATCTCTCCGCTTTCAGTTCGGTCCAGAATTCACCCGGAATGTTGGTTTGCATCGAGGTATAGTCAGCGAGAATCTGTTGTTCACTGCTGGCGCCGACTATCAAAGCTGCAGCTACGGCGGGTGCCGCAGCGAACTGAAGCGCTGCGGTACGCAGGTCCACTCCGTGATTAGCTGCCACTTCCCGCAATCTTTTCCGTTTTTCCAGGAATTCGACCGGAATCTTGTACGACTCCTTCCCATAGTTGTAGCGAGGGCTGCCCGAGATGAATCCGGCGTTCAGGGAGGAGCCAACCACCAGGGAAGCGTTCTTTTTTCGGACTGCCGGAAAAAGCTGGTTCAGTGCATTCTTGTGATCGATCAAGGAATACTGCGAGGCCATCAGACAGACATCTGGATCGGCTTCGCTGAATACTCGCAGAATCGGTTCGGGCGTATTCACGCCAATCCCCCAGCCTTTGATCACTCCCTCTTCTCGCATGCGCGTCAATTCTGGAAATGCGCCTTTCAAGGCGATCTCGAATTGTTCCTGCCAGCTTGTCGGCAACAACTTATTGTCTGAAGAAATGTCATGAACAAAAGCAATATCAAGGCTGTCGACACCGAGCCTTTGCAGGCTATCCTCGATCGAACGCCTGACCCCGGATGCCGTGTAATCGAAAGTCACGTCATTGGGGGATGGCGAGAAAGGGAACAATTCGCGCCCCTTGGCGGTCTTGGATGCCTTCAGCAACTTGCCTACTTTGGATGAGAGGACATACTCGCTTCTGTTCTTGTTGTGAAGAAAGTTGCCGTACCTTCTCTCGGCGAGACCCAGCCCATACCAGGGAGAAACGTCATAATAGCGAATGCCAGCGCTCCAGGCGGCTTCTAGGATGGCGTACGCATCCTTATCAGTTACCATCGCAAATTCATTGCCCAGCGGAACGCCTCCCAAACCGAATTTGAAAGGCACCTTGTAATGGAGGTTGTTACCACTGGTCGTGCTATTTTCCATATTATTCATGCTCCTGCCATCGCTTGTATTGCCCTGCGCTGATGCACTCGCAGGCAGAATGGCCGCGGCCGCGGTCATGGCCGATCCTTTGACGGCGAGATTGAGAAAGTCTCTTCTGGTGCTCATACTCGTCACCCGGGTCAATGCCGATCAATTTGAATCGACAGTTGCTGAGGGATAAATCTCCGTTCACGCGGCGTCACAGTTCTTCTAGTCCGCGGCGCTACTCTTGTTTTCCGGGAAGTCAGCACTTGTCGTGACGCTCTCCCACGCGGCAATTTCCTCATGCCAATCGGAAAGTTTGTGGCGAAAGCGCATGAGTGCGACCCGGCCGAGAATGAGATGCAAGGGCGGTTTAGGAGAGCTTGCAGCGGCTATAATCGCCTCAACCGCCTTCTGCGGATCGCCCGGCTGCTTGCCCGACTGCGTTTTCAAATACTCTCGGGCCTTGCCCGCCGTGGTCGCGTAATCGGGCAGCTGTTGCCCAGCGAGCTTGCTGGATCTCCCGAGGAAGTCGGTGCGAAAGGGCCCCGGCTCGACCACCGTGACACGCACGCCGAGGGGCTTCACTTCTTCCGCCAATGCCTCGCTGAATCCTTCCACGGCAAACTTTGTTGCATTGTAGAAACCCCATCCCGGAGAGCCGATCAGTCCGCCGATGGAGGACAAATTGATAATATGTCCGCTGCGACGCTGACGAAAGTGTGGCAGGAAGGCGCGGGTGACCCGAATGAGGCCGTAAATGTTAGTCTGGAACATCGGTTCGAACTCATCCTCAGACACTTCCTCGATTGCGCCGTTCACGCCATAGCCGGCGTTGTTGACGAGAATGTCCACATGGTCGAAGGCGGCAATTCCTTGCTGCGCAATCGATGTGATTTCATTCGGGCTGGTGACATCGAGCGTGAAGGAGCGCATGCGGTCTGGATATTGCCGGGCGAGACGCGATAGCTTTGAGACGTCGCGGGCTGTGGCAATTACTCGCTCTCCGCGCTTCAATGCTTCTTCTGCGAGCAGATACCCAAAGCCTGTTGAAGTTCCCGTGATAAACCAGACGCGCGAGAATGTGGATTCTTCCATTCGTTTTGCTCCTCACCTCGCTCATGCAAAGAGCGTGCCATACTTTCGTTTGCAAATATCGCATTTGCACCGTGGAATCGACCCACTCTCCTCGATCAATGTCCTTTCACCGACGTTGGAGTCCGCATTTCGACACTAGATTCGGGCCAAATATCCCGTTGAGATTTCGGGAGAGGCAGCGCAAGTCCCTATCGAGTCGATCAAGTAGATCCAGAGCAAACTGCTATTACGTGCGCGTGGCCAAAGATCTCGCTTGTCTTCACTGCGGTTGAGTTTGTTCTGGGAACCTAAGACGAGCGCCTCGACGTCTGACGCACTGACGTTAAGACGCTTCCCCAGTTGAACCGGAACTGTAACGTGTCGAGAGATGTCCCAGTGCCGGCCGTGGATGTTCTTCGGCCATCCCGAAGGATGTGCAGGGTAAGCTCGCCGATTTCAGGAGTCCTTGGATGGACGCGACACCGGCATCGTCATCAAACGACGAACACCGTGGGAGCGTCTGAGGCCGTCATTCATGCGCTGCGGCCTTAGTGGGCAGAGTGAAATAAAAACTTGCCCCGCGCGGGGAGTTGACGGCAGCCCACAAGCGGCCGCCATGCGATTCCACAATAGATCGGCTGATGCGAAGTCCCATGCCGGTGCCATGAGGTTTGGTGGTAAAGAACGCGTTAAAGATCTGATCCGCCTGCTGCGGCGGGAGCCCCACACCCGTATCGCTGACCGACACCACAAGTTGCTCGTCTTCCCCTCGCTGTGAGTTGATGGTGAGCTCACGCGCTCCATCCACATCCCTCATCGCGTCAATGCTGTTCATCATAAGATTCATCAGCACCTGCTGCAATTGCACGCGGTCGGCCGTGACGTGGGGAAGATCTGCCGCAAGGTCCGTCCCGACTAATATGTCGTATCCGGTGGTCTCGCCGCGCAAAAGAGCCGTCATCTCTCGAATAATCTCGTTTACGTCCACGAACTCCCGTTGGGAAGTACCTTTCTTGAAGAGCTGGCGGATCTGGCTGACAATTTCCCCCGCGCGCTTTACGTCTTTCACAATTCTCGTGGCAGCCGCGCGCGCCTCTTGCACGTTTGGAGTGTCGCCCGCGAGCCAGCGCAAGCAGGTATTAGCGTTGGTGCTAGCCGCGGCGATTGGTTGATTCACTTCGTGCGCCAGGGAAGCGGTTAACTCTCCCATGGTGGTCACTCGGCTGACGCGTGCGAGATCGGCCTGCGCCTGGCGCAGAGCCTCCCGCGCCTCTTCTGCCTGCTTGCGGTCGGTGACGTCCATCACTGCTCCTACGAACTCTACGCTGTACGATTCATCGCTTAAGGCATGAGCCACAACGTGGAGATGTTTGACGGAACCATCCGGCATCAGCAAGCGATATTCATGTTCAAAATTCTTCCCATCCTGCGACGCGCGTTCGATTGTCTGTTTCACGAGCGCCGCGTCTTCCGGATGAACCCGTTGGAGAATAAGTTCCACGGTCGGTTTCGTGGTTGAGTCGTATTGGAAGATTCGAAAGGTTTCCTCTGACCAGATGATCTCGCCAGTAGAAACGCTCCAGCCGAAGCTCCCGGTATGACTGAGCCTTTGGGCTTCAGCCAAGTAGGCCTCGCTTCGCTGCAGCTTCTTTTCCTGCAGTTCCAAGGTCTGGATAGCGAATCGCCTATCTACCCAGGACGTCAGCAGAGCCAGCCCGAGGACGATAAAGGTGACCGCGGCTATTCCGGTGGTGCCAAGTGCGGAGATGCTTACGGCGTGAGACGGGTCCGCTGGCATGCCCGAGGGCGTGAAGCTGGCTGCGGCCATGCCAGTGTAATGCATGACGGGGATCGCAGCGCCCATCACGACGGCTCCCGCTAATTTTTCCCGGCCGATCCCAGTGTTCTCGTCTCTAAAGTGAAAGGTAATCCAAAGCGCGGCGAGAGAAATCAAAACCGCGAACACGATGGACAGGACGACGAGAAAGGAATTGAACTGGCATATAGCCGGTAAACGGATGGCAGCCATGCCGATGTAATGCATGCTTGCAATACCCGCACCCATCAGGACACTTCCAGCGAGCGCTCGAAGCCAACCCATTTTCTGCCGGCTCACCACACCCAGCGCAACGACCGAAGCGAGAATGGCCGCAAACAGTGACAGCAGAACGGTCGGCCAATGGTAGGCCACGGGAATCGGCAGGATGAACGCTAGCATCCCAATGTAGTGCATGGACCAAATGCCAGTCCCCATCGCACCGGCCCCGCCCAGCAGCCAAACCGCGCGAGTCCAACCGCCCGCGGCCGTTACACGACCTGCGAGATCCAGAGCAGCGTACGACGCAAACATGGCGATCAACACCGAAAGCGCCACGAGCGCGTAGTTGTACGAGCCAATCAAGTTCACGGCAGCCATTTAACTCCATCCGGTTACCACGCGGAACACTGCCGACGCGATTCAACTAAAATTAAACGTCTCCCTGGCGCCAACGCCGTAGCTCCGTCATGCTCGCTCCAGCAGGTCGTCGATGAACTGCTCCCGCGAATAATCTGGAATGCTCTTGGGTGGATACATCAGACTCAAGGCCGAGGGCGATATTACCGCTTGCTTAACCGGTACGTTCGTGTAGCAGATGGCGACATTCAGGTAAGAAACTGCGCAGCGCCTATGTTGGAAAGGACCGCGTGTGAGCCGCGACAGGTGGCGCGTGTGACCGTCTGAGAAAGGGGGTTTGAATCCGTCAGGGGCCATGTTCGGAAGACCAGGGAGGGGCTCCGGCACGTGTGCAGCAGGTGCTTTCATGGAGGGCATCCTCGTAGCCACGGTTGCACCACCCCTGAAACATTCATTTTGACGAGTCGCTAGGAGGACGTCAACACCAATGAGATGGGCTGGGTGAACTTGCTTCACGAGCTCTCTCAGTTGGCTCGTGTTCTCCTGCGTGGGTCGGACCACTCGTAGTGGTGCAGTGAAATTAGTTCTTGGTTATTCCTGACCTTCGCGTCCGCATCTGCCGCGAACAAAGTCCAGGAGGTACATCTTTTATGTGATGGACTACGGGCGCATGGATATCAAAGAGATGGATTGTCTGTCTTCTGATACCGGAGAATACGCTGGCGAGCCGGGTACCTAACCGGCCCCTGCTATCTCATCCGGCATCCGGCGGCATCCTGCTCTGGGACACCGGCCTTGGAGACAAGGTGGCGAAGAACAATGGCGGCATCGACGATCCGGGTAGAGGCGTTCACCTCAGCGTACGTATGAAGCTGGCAGATCAACTCGACTGCTGGACGAGCACTACCTTGGATTCGCGATAAAGCTTAACGACCCTTTGCATTAGAGGCAGGTCGCTGGATTCGGAAAAGCGCCTGCGGATCGCGTGACGAGACTCGTCCCGCCCCAATCCAGGCATACCGGCTGATCAAAGCGCCGATGACAAAGCAAACTGCGGCCAGGTAGCGAGCCATAGAGCTGTGTCCCCAGAAAATTCTGAGCAACAACGACGTGGGCCCGGCCAACAAGGCGCCAGTACGAGTCAGCCAACCAACAGCTCCCTCACGCAGTGGACGATCAACGTATCGCCCGCGAAGTTCAATAAGGATCGCAACTACGGTCTCGACTATACCCGCTACAATTCCGATGAACTGAGTGGCTGGAACAAGGAATCCCAGAAGCTCCAGCAGGGCCGCCGCCGAACCCAAACCTCCCGCGAGAAAAACGGCCGGCACGAGCTTCCGGTTTTCAGACCAAACCGGGATCGCGGTCACGCCTAAGAGGACTGACGTGTAACTCGCCAGTATCAGTCCACTCAGGGCTGCTGAGATTTCAGCTGCCCATTCGAGCACAAGCAAGAAGTCGTTTCCGTATCCTGCCAGGATCAGTTCGTGGCAAACGACTGCCAGGCCCACTGCAGAGGAAAATCCCGCTAACGTCCACGCGCCTACCGACATTGCTGAACGCAGCTTGAAGACCCGCAACATGTTCAAGAACCTGGCGGGCCGGCCTAAATCTGCGATGAGTAGAGGCGCTGAAATCAGTGCGCCCAAAAATCCTATCCACAATCCAGCACGTTGCAGTCCAGCATTGCCGAAGAGATGTGCCACCAGAGCAATTACTCCGGAAATGCCAGCTACTCCACCCACAAAAAAATACAGGGGAACTTGCCACGTCCAGGTGGGCTGTTTGAGCACAGGATTTCCGTGATAACTCGCCGCGGAAGCCGGTTTTGGAAAAGGGCTGCCCACGGGGGCGAGCCCGCGATCCTGTACTTTCCCAGTTCGCGCAGCTTCCTCCCTTAATGCATCCAGTCGGTCTTCCGTGAATTGAGGATCTGTAGCCATTACTCAATAACCTCGTCTGAGATCTACGCGAGAGAAGTCCCCATCCAACTACAGCGCGAAAGCCAGGCATACCACCAGCACAACCACGAGCGCCGAAACCAGCGCTGCGCCCCAGGCTGATTTCAAGTGAATGGTGGGTACTTCGGGAGCAGGAGGGAAATTGTAAGCCTCCGGTTGACCGAGAATCACGAAGATCGCGTGAGTGCCGCCCACACTGGATCCTGTTGGATCGTAAATTTGCGCATCTTTGTATCCGCGACCCTGTAATTCTTCAACGCGTACCTGCGCTGCCCGCCGTAGCTCGTCGAGTTCGCCAAATCTAATCGATTTCGTCGGACAAGCTTTCGCACAGGCGGGCATTAACCCGTCCCGCTGCCGGTCGTAACAGAACGTGCACTTGAAGGCGGTTCCGACCTCATGACTTTTGTCGACCACTCCGAAGGGACACGAAACCACGCAATAGCCGCAGCCATTGCAGACATCGTGCTGGACGTACACCGATTCAAGTTCAGTCCGAATGATTGCGCCCGTGGGACACGCTTCCAGGCATCCGGCGTTCTCGCAATGCTTGCAGACATCGGAGAGGAACTGCCAACGAAACGGTTCTTCTATTCCTGCGACTTGCGAGCCCATGGGCTGCTTTTCTTCCAAAAAGAGCACGTGCCGCCACGTCGATGCTCCTAATGCGTGCGTGTTGTCGTAGGATTGGCCAGACCACTCGAATCCATCATCGGGAATGTGGTTCCACTCCTTGCAGGCCACCTCACAGGCCTTGCAACCTATGCACACTGAAGCGTCCGTTAGAAAAGCACTGATCGGCATCACTTCCTCCCCAGATGGGCACGCAATTGATCGAGAGCGGCCTTTCCCCGAGCCCGGCGTCCTGGAGAAACGTCACACAGAATCCCTTTAGCTTCCATGATCCGGACGTTCGGTTCCTCTGAGATGGCTACCAGGTCATTGGCCGAGTCTCCTTTGACCAGGCCGCGAGAACCCCAGTGATAGGGGACGCCCACCTGGTGAACCGTCTTTCCGTCGATAAGTAGCGGTCGGAT
>Ga0207665_10002372_pt1 | contig 12723 bp, 12 predicted proteins | sample LARL112metaG_FD_184351 | JGI IMG/M metagenome (GOLD analysis project Ga0207665, IMG submission 184351) | Corn, switchgrass and miscanthus rhizosphere microbial communities from Kellogg Biological Station, Michigan, USA - LAR L11-2 metaG... | ecosystem: Host-associated > Plants > Roots >...
AGACAGCCAGCCGCTGAAGCACGACGCGTTCGCGCTCTGAGAGAAGCTCGTAACTCCAGTCGAGGGTCGCGCGCAGCGTCTGGTGCCGCGGGAGCGCCGTGCGGTGGCCGCCCGTGAGCAGCCGAAACCGGTCGTCGAGACGGGCGGCGAGCTCTTCCAGCCCGAGGGTGGCGGTGCGGGCCGCCGCCAGCTCGATGGCGAGCGGAATGCCGTCGAGGCGACGACAGACCGCGCCGATGATCGCCGCGGTGCGCGCGTCCAGCGAGAAGCGCAGCTCTACCGCCTGGGCCCGCGCCACGAACAGCTGGACCGCGGCCGCTTCCAGCAGATTCTCGCGCCCCTCGGCTCCCTCCGCGGGCACCTCGAGGGGGAGCACCCGGCAGACGTACTCCCCCGGCGCGCGCAGCGGCTCGCGGCTGGTCGCCATCACTCGAGCGTGCGGATTGGCCCGCAGCAGCGCCTCGGCCATGCGGGCCGCCGCCTCGATCACGTGCTCGCAATTGTCCAGCATGAGCAGGACGCGCTTGGCGCCGAGCGCCGCCGCCACCCGCTCGGGGGATTCCGCGCCGGCGAGGAGCGTGACTCCGAGGGCGACCGCGACGGTGACCGGCACCAGCCCGGGATCGGACAGCGGCCCCAGCTCGGCAACCCAGACCCCGTCGGCGAAGTCCGGCAGCAGCCGGCGCCCGACCTCCAGGCCGAGCCGCGTCTTGCCGATGCCTCCGGCCCCGATCAGCGTGACGAGCCGGTGGACCCCCAGCAGCTCCGTCACCTCCGCCAGCGCGGCCGCGCGGCCGATCAGCTCCGAGGTCGGCGCGGGCAGGTTCGTCGGCGACGGGGCCTCCGGCAGGGCGGCCACCGCGGCGGACAGGAGATCGGCCGTGGGGCCCGGCGCGGGATCCCCGCCCGCCGGGCCGGCCACCGTGGCCCGATCGGGACGGCTGAATCGCGAGCGCAGGATCTCCTGGTACAGCTGGTTGGTTTCCGCTTCGGGCGACGTGCCGAGCTCGCGTTTCAGCGCATCCACGCAGAGCTGGTACTGGCGCAGCGCGGCCTCCCGGCGGCCGAGGCGCGCATAGAGCCGCATGAGCGTGCGGTGGACCGGCTCCTGCAACGGGTCCAGGGCGAGGAGCCGGAGGCCGGTCTGGACGGCGGGCTCGGCGGCGCCGGCCCGCTGGTGATGGGTGAGGAGTCGCCCGAGAGCCTGGATGGCCAGCTCGTGCAGGCGCTCCCGCTCGGAAGTGAGCCACTCCTCGAAGGGCCGCTCGGTGAGCGCCAGGCCGGCCAGCAGGTCCCCCCGATAGAGGTCACCGATCTGCTCGAGCGCGGGAGGCCGGCCGTCGGCGACCAGGCGCTCGAATTCGGCGACGTCGACCTCCACGACCGAGGGGTCAAGGGCCACGGTCGGGCCGTCGAGGACGAGGCCGGGCCGGACGCCGGCGGGAAGATTCTTGCGGATGCGCGACAGGGCGTGGCGCAGGTTGCCGCGGGCCTGGGCATCCGGCATGTCTCCCCAGAGCAGGGTCGCGAGCTTGTCGCGCGGATGGGCTTGCCCGAGGGGGAGCGCCAGGTAGGCCAGGAGAGCCTGGGTCTTCCGGGTGGGCAGGACGAGCGGAGCGCCGGCGCCGAGCTGGGCCTGGAAGCCCCCCAGCAGAGTAAGTTTTACGCGCGCCGCCGTGAGCTTCACTGCTCCTCCAGACCTTCCGGAAAGAAGCGGCGTCAGTATGCCACAGGCCCTTCGTGCCTCCCCCATATCCGACCCGACCCTCCTATTCACGCCATTTTCCACGCTCCTGGGCACGATCCGGGTATGGCCCTCCGCGTACAACCGTTGTGAGGGACAGAGCATGACATCGGTGACAGGAGCGAGGGTATGGAGCCAACCGAGGATCTCGGGGAGTACAGAACGTTGGTCGTTCGCGTGCGGCAGGACGACGCGGGCCGGCTGAGTGGCGTGGTGGAGCGAGTGACTACGGGCGAGAAGGTCCAGTTCCACGGTCTGGAGACGCTGGGCCGCGCCGTGGCCTCGCTGCTCGCGACCGGCGTCAAGGGAGATGGACGATGACGACGGACATCGAGATGACCCACACCCTGCCGGGGCCCCGGCTGAAGCGGGTGACCGAGTTCATCGAGCTGCACCTGGACCAGGACCTCAAGCTCGCCCAGCTCGGCGCGGTGGCGTGCATGAGCCCGTTCCACTTCGCACGCCTCTTCAAGCGCAGCACCGGCCTGCCGCCGCATCGCTTCGTGGTGCGCGCGCGGATCGATCACGCGCGCGCACTGCTGGCCGCGCAGCAGCTCCCGATCCGGCGGATCTCGGAGGTGGTGGGATTCCGGACCGTGAGCCACTTCACCGCAGTTTTCCATCGCGTGACCGGCACCACGCCGCGCGCATACCGGGACGCGTACCGGCCCGTTTCGACAGGAGGGCACGATGACGTCCTATGAGGAGCGTGGTGGACTGGCGGTGGCGGATCGGGACGCGACGCTGGTCGCGCAGCTACGTGGGCGGGAGGCGGGAGCGGCGGAGGAGCTGGTGGGAGTCTACGGGGATCGCGTGTACCGGCTCGCGATCCGCATCACCGGGAGCCCGGCCGACGCGGAAGAGGCGACGCAGGACGCCCTCTGGACCGCCAGCCGCAAGATCGACAGCTTCCGGGGGGCGGCCGCCTTCGGCTCCTGGCTCTACCGGATCACCGCGAATGCGGCCTACCAGAAGCTGCGGGGCCGGCGGAATGCCCGGCACGAAATCTCGTGGGACGATCTGCCGCCCGAGTTCGACGGCAAGGGCCAGTATCTCGAGCCGGTGGCCGACTGGTCGCCCAAGCTCCGGGATCCGGCGATCGACGCCGAGTTGCGAACGGCGCTGCGCGCGGCCATCGACGAGCTGCCGGGGAAGTATCGCGCGCCCTTCGTCCTGCACGACGTCGAAGGGCTCTCGACCCAGGAGATCGCGGAGGCGCTGCACGTCAGGCCGGGCACCATCAAGTCACGGGTGCACCGGGCGCGGCTTTGCCTGAGGAAGCGCCTGGCGGAGGTCCGCTAGCGCGAAGCGCAGGAACGTGACGCTAGCCCGCGATGTCCCCGACCACCCGGACGCGGGTGCGGAGCGAGTTGCCGGGCAGGTAGGCGAGCGGCAGGTCTTCCACCTCCACCACGTTGATGGTGTTCCGGTCGGCGCCCGCCTCCACCGCCTTGTCCTCGGCCGCCCGGCGGGCGCGCGCGATGGCCTCGTCGCGGGTGAGGTCCTGGAAGATCTGGTCAACCTCGCCGCTCACCTGGGCGATGGCGGCGCCGACCGCGTTGGCCACCGCCTGGTGCGGCACGTTGAGGACCTCGGAGACGCCGGCCAGGCGCGGCGGCACCAGGAACGACCCGCCGCCCACCGCGATCAGCGGCGCATCGCCCGCGTCGGTCTTCATGCGGTCCACCCCCTCCTCGATCATGGCGCGGATGCGGGTGAGCGCCGCCTCCACCAGCGCGGCCGGCAGCGCGGCCACGCGCGCGCGGTCGCCCAGGTCGATGAGCCCGGCCGCGACCGCGACGTCGGTGACGGTGAGCACGTCGCCGCCGAAGACCAGCGCCTGCTCGGTGAGGCGATAGCCCACGCTGGCCGGGCCGATGGTGGGCGCCGGCGCCGCGCCGCGGACCATGGTGCCGCCGCCCAGGCCGAGCGAAAGAAGGTCGGGCATCCGGAATAGCGTGCGGACCCCGCCGATCTCGACCACGCTGTTGGCCTCGCGGGGGAAGCCGTGGCGCAGGCTGCCGATGTCGGTGGTGGTGCCGCCCACGTCCACCACCAGGGCCTCGTCGCGCTTGGAGAGAAACGCGGCACCGCGCATCGAGTTGGTGGGCCCCGAGGCGAACGAGTAGACGGGGTAGGCCTCCGCCACCTCCGCGAGCATCACGGTGCCGTCGTTCTGGGTAAGGTAGAGCGGCGCCGCGATGCCGCTGCCGCGCAGCGCCTCGGTGAAGGCCCGCGTGGTCTTGCGGGCCAGCTCGATGAGGCAGGCGTTGAGCAGGGCCGCGTTCTCGCGCTCGAGCAGGCCGATGCGGCCGAGGCGGTGCGACAGGGTCACCGCCACGTCGGGGCACTCCTCCTGGAGGATCTTCGCCGCGTCCTCCTCGCCCGCCGCGTTGAGCGGCGAGAAGACCGCCGCGATCGCGACCGAGCGGATGCCCGCCTCGCGGATGCGCCGGGCCGCCGCGCGCATCCCCCGCGTGTCGAACGGGACGAGCGGGCGGCCGTCGAACTCGTGGCCGCCCTCGAGCATCACCACCTCCGCCCGCACCAGCTCCGCGAGATCCTCCGGCCAGTCCACGAACGGGGGCAGCGAGGCGCCGGAGGGCAGGCCGATGCGTACCGCGGCCACCCGGCCCAGGTCGCGCCTTTGCACCACCGCGTTGGTGAAGTGGGTAGTGCCGATCATCACCGCCTGCGCGCCGCGGGCGTCGGGCGCCTGGGCCAGGAGCCCGGCCAGGGCGCGGGTGATGCCGGTGGTGACATCAGGGGTTGTTGCCGTCTTCACCGCGGCACTGACACTGCCATCCTCCAGCAATACCGCGTCGGTGTTGGTGCCGCCCACGTCGATGCCGACGCGCCGTCTCATGCAAACACCGAGCGGAAGTCGAGGTCGTAGCCGAAGGCGCGGGGGCCGACGTGATCGATGCCCTTCGGGGTCATTAGAATTGGGGGTGCGGGGAGCGCGATGACGGTCACCCGCTGCCCGTAGCGCAGGGTCTCGGTGCCGATCGCGTCGCCCGCGACGGTGTCGAGCACGCAGATCAGGTCGGGGGTCATGACCCGCGGCACGTCGTCGAGCCAGCCCACCGCGAACTCGTTCTGGAACGCGAGCTTGAAGGTGTGGCCCCGGAAGCCATCGAGGCCCTCGATGGTGGCGGTGCCCCGGAGGAAGCCCTCGGTGGTGCGGCGGGCGATGTCGTGGATCTTGCCGCTGAAGAGCTTGATGCCGCGCTCCACCTCCAGCACCGCCTCGATCGGATCGCGGTGGGCCCGCCGCGCGGCCTGCACCGCCCGGCCGATGCCGATGGCCTTGGTGGTGGAGCCGAGGATCGCGCACTCCTTGATCTCCTTGCCGGTGCGCGGGGCCTTGCAGGTGGAGGCGATCGAGCCCACCTCCACGCAGGCCTTGCGGCTGATGCGCTCCATCCACTTCCAGGAGGCCGCGCGCGCCACCACCACCGCGTTGTCGCGCACGTCGGCGAGGGTGAGCGGGTACATGCGCAGGTCGTGGATGGCGAAGCTCGTCATCTGGGCCTCGGGGAAGGCGCGCCCCATGCAGTCGCCGTCGATGACCGGCAGGCCGAGGACCGCCGCGCCCATGAAGGGCTGGATCGAGTTGCCCCCGCCGATCTCGAGCGACATCAGCGCGCGGAACTTGCGGCCGAGGTACTCCTCCATCATGGTGACCGCCAGCGCCATCGTCTTCGGATCGGTGAGCCGCTCCTGGCCGACCAGGGGCGCGCCCATGTTGGAGACCACCGCGACGAGGTCGTCGTCGGCGAGCTCCGAGGCGTCCATCAGCTGGCACACCACGCCCTGGCGGTAGGCCTGGCGCATGTTGAGCAGCGCCAGGTAGGGGCTGCCGCCGCCCCCGGTGCCCAGGATCCAGGCGCCGATGGCCAGGCTCTCGATTTCCTCCGCGGTGATCGGTCTCATCTCGGGATGGGCCTCAGAAGCCGGTGAACTCCTCGAGCCCCATGAAGCGCGCGATGCCCAGGACGAGCACCAGGGCCACCCCGATGGCGAAGGCGGACACCGCGGCCGCGGTGGGGTCGAAGGAGTACTTGAGATAGGCGAAGAGCTCGATCGGGAGCGGGGTCAATTTCGAGCTGGTCAGGAAGAGCGAGAGGGTGAAGTTGTCGAACGAGATCGCGAACGCGAAGATGGCGCCCGCCACCACGCCGGGCTTGATCACCCCGAGCGTCACCTCGAAGAACGCGCGCACCGGATGGGCGCCCAGGCTCTGGGCCGCCTCCTCCAGCGCGAGATCGAAGTGGGTGAGGGTGGCGGTGACGGTCCGGATCACGTAGGGCGTGGTGACCACGATGTGGCCGATCAGCAGCGCCGCGTAGGACGCCTGCATCTTGAAGAGAGTATAGAACTGCAGCAGCGCGACCCCGGTGAGGATCTGGGGCAGGAGCAGCGGCGAGGTGACGAACGCGTTCAGCAGGTCGCGGCCGCGGAAGCGTCCCCGCACCAGCGGGATGGCCGCCGCAGTCCCGATGACGGTGGAGGCGAGCGCGGTCCAGACCGCCAGCTCGGTGGAGAGCCGGAGCGCCTGCATGAACTCGCGGCGCTGGAAGAAGTTGGCGAACCACTTCAGCGAGAAGCCCTGGGGCGGGAACGTGAAGTAGTTGCCCGCGTTGAACGCGGCCAGGACCACGACCACCATCGGCAGAAGCAGGAAGGCGTAGATCAGCCCGACGACTGTCTTGAGAATCACACGATTCCCCGCAGGGCCCGCTCGGTGACCTTGATGTAGACCGCGATCAGGGCCACCGAGATCACCAGCAGTACGAAGGCGTTGGCCGCCCCGAAGGGCCAGTCGAACACCGAGAGGACCTGCTCGTACACCACCATCGGCAGCACGTGCACCTTGAAGCCGCCCACCAGGATCGGCACCACGAACGAGCTGATCGCGAGCGAGAACACGAGCAGCGACCCGGCCAGGATGCCGGGGAGTGAGAGGGGCAGGGTCACCTCGAAGAACGCGCGGCGGGGGGAGGCGCCCAGGGTCTGGGAGGCCTCGATGAGCTGGGGCTCGATGCGCTTCAGCACCCCGGTGAGCGACAGCACCATGAACGGCAGGAAGACGTGGACGAGCGCCACCGTCACCCCGAACTTGTTGTACATGAGGGGCAGCGGCTTCGCGAGCCACCCGTGCTGCACCAGGGTCTCGTTGATGAGGCCGCGGTCGGCGAGCAGGATCATCCAGCCGTAGCAGCGGATGACGATACCCACCAGGAGCGGGGAGAGGATGCACACGATCAGGAGCGGCTTCGCGCGCGAGCGGGTGAGCGCGAGGTGGTAGGCGAGCGGGTAGCCGAGGAGCAGGGAGACCGCGGTGGTGAGCACGCCCAGCCACAGGGTGTCGCCCAGCACGCCGAGATAGTACGCGTCGGTGAAGAAGTGGACGTAGTGCTGCGGGGTGAAGGCCCACTCGAGCTGGCCGTAGGACTGGCGCGAGAAGCTGATCGCGAGCATCAGGAGGAGGGGGGCCACGAAGAAGACGGCGAGGAGCAGGACGTACGGCCCCAGCAGCAGGACGCGGGCGCCGCGCACGGATCAGCGGCCGAGCAGCTCCGCGGCCACGCGGGCCACGAGCAGGTTCGCCACCAGGGTCGGCGCGCCGGTCAGGGCCGCGATCTCGTCGCGGGTCTTGCGGCGGAAGCCGATGCAGTCCATGACCACCAGGCCCGCGTGGCCGGCGCGCAGCGCGTCCGCCGCGCGGCGGACCGCGGCCGGGTCGTGCTCCTCGTAGGGTGAGAGCGGCGCCACGTGGGCGTCGAAGCCGGAGGCGTGCCAGCGCGCGATGGTCTGCGGCACGTGGCGCTCGGACGGGGTGAGCACGCCCAGGCGGCCGGGGAAGACCATGGCGCGGAGGAGCCCGAGCAGGAGCTGCTGCGGCTCGAGGAAGGGGCGGCGGGCCCGCAGACGCGGGAACTCGCCGGTGCAGAGCAGCACGTTGAGCGCGACGCCTCCGTCCTCGAGCGCGGCGATCTTCGCCTCGATGCGCGAGATCATCTTGGTCTTGCCCACGAAGACCGACGAGCCGTCGGCGAGCCGGGTGACCAGGATCTCGTCGTCGCCCTCCGGCGCCAGCGGCGCGATCTGCTCGCGGGAGAGCCCGTCGAGGGCGCCGGCCTCCACGATCTCGACGTCGCCGCCCAGGATGGCCGCCATGTCGGGCACCACGTCGCTGCGCGGGGCCTGCCCCACCGTGATCAGACCGACCTTCGTCATGCGATCTCCTCCCGCCGGATGTCGTCCTCGATCATGCGCGCGTCGGCGGCGGCCCAGCCCGCGCGCACGCGGGCGCCGGCCGCGTAGCGCACCTCGCCCAGCTCGAGGGCCTGCAGCTCGAGGCCCGCGTCGGACCTGAGGATGTAGCGGACCGTCTCGCCCTGGTAGACCACGTGGGCGACGGTCATGGTCAGCAGGGTGTCCATCGCCCCCGCCGGGTCGAGGCGAACCCGCTCCGGGCGGAGGGCGATCGCCACCGCGGCGCCCGCTGGAGCCGCGCCGGTGGCGGCCAGCGTAGCGCCGCCGCAGGCCACCGCGTTGGCGCCCGCCGCGCGGCCGGCGAGCAGGTTGATGTTGCCGATGAAGCCGGCCACGAACGCGGTGGCCGGCGTCTCGTAGAGCCCGCGCGGCGCGGCCACCTGCTCGACACGCCCGCGGTGCATCACCGCGATGCGGTCGGACATGGTGAGCGCCTCCTCCTGGTCGTGGGTCACGTAGATCGTGGTGATGCCGACCTCGCGCTGCAGCCGCTTCAGCTCGATCTTCATGTGGTCGCGCAGCTTCTTGTCGAGCGCGCCGAGCGGCTCGTCCAGCAGCAGCACCGCGGGGCGGGTGACGAGCGCGCGGGCCAGCGCCACCCGCTGCTGCTCGCCGCCCGAGAGCTGGCTCGGGTAGCGCCCGCCGTGGCCCGGCAGCTGGACGAGGGCCAGCGCCTCCTGCACGCGCCGGCCGATCTCCGCCTTCTCGACCCGCTGCATGCGCAGGCCGAAGCCCACGTTCTGGGCCACCGTGCGGTGGGGGAAGAGCGCGTAGTGCTGGAAGACCATGCCGACCTGGCGCCGGTGCGGGGGCACTCCGGTGACCACCGCGCCGTTGATCGCCACCTCGCCCGCGTCCGGCGTCACGAAGCCCGCCACCGAGCGCAGGGTGGTGGTCTTGCCGCAGCCGGAGGGGCCGAGCAGGGTGAAGAACTCGCCGGGCGCCACCGCGAGCGAGACCCCGTCGAGCGCCCGCGTCGTCCCGTAGCGCTTGACCAGCCCGGTCAGCGCGACGGTGCCGCTGCCGCGCGAGGCGTCGCTCAACGCATCTCCTTGTTCCACTTCTCGGTCCACTGCGGCCGCTGCTTGGCGACCTGGGCCCAGTCGAAGAGCACGAGCTTGTCGACGTCGGCGGGCCCACTGATGATCTTCTTGGCCACGTCGGCGGGCACCTTCACCGTCTTGTTGGTCGGGCTCCAGAAGAGCTCGGTGGCGAAGGCGAGCTGCACATCCGGGGAGATGTAGGCGTCGATGAACTTCCACGCCAGCTCCTTGTTCTTCGAGCCCTTGGTGACCTGCACGATCTGGTCGAGGATGGGCAGGCCCTCGCTCGGCGCCGCCCAGTCCACCGGGATGCCCCGCTTCTGGAGGTCGTAGGCGGAGGCGTCGTGGAGCACCGCCATGACCACCTCCTTCTGCTCGAGCTGTTTCTCCACCGTGCCGGTGAAGTCCACCAGCTTCGGCTGGGCGCGCTTGATCGCGGCCACCCCCGCGTCGATGTCGAAGTAGTCCTTGCCGAAGATCTTGGAGACCATGAACAGGAAGTTGATGCCGAGGGTGTTGCCGATCACGTAGGTGGCGCGCTTGCCCACGTAGGCCTCGTCCCAGAAGTCCTTCCACGAGGTGGGCTTCTTGAGCCCCATGTCGGTGCGGTAGGCGAGCCCGATGCGGCCCCAGAACATGGCGAGGCTCGTGTCGCCGATCAGGGCCTTCGGGTAGAGGTTCTTGATGTTGGGGGCGAGCGTCTCGTTGCGCTTGTCGAAGAAGCCGCGCTCACGCGGGATCGGGAAGGCCGGCTCGTTGCCGAACACCACGTCGTAGGGCGGGTTGTCGGGGCCGGAGGCCAGCAGCTTGGCCACCCACTCGGTGGTGATGCCGGTGACGATCTCGACCTTCACCCCGTGCTTCTTCTCGAAGGGCTCGACGAGCACCTTCTTCATGACCTCGGACCAGCGCCCGCCGTAGCCGGTGACCACCAGCGTGGTCTGCTGGGCGTGCGCGGGCGGCGCGGGGAGGAGCGTGACGGCGATGGCCGCGAGCAGGATCCAGGCCGCGAGCGCCGAGCGACGAGTCAGACGACCGATCATGGGCGAGCCTCCGGGACGTGGCATCGATGTGCCCGGCATTATGTCGCAGCCCGACCACGAATGGTAGACGGAGGCGCGGCGCTAGCGGGACACCCGGCCCGGGCCCCGCGTCACCGCGAGGCGGCGCCCGCGGCCCCTCGGCTCCTCGGCCGCGGGCATGCGGTCCGCCAGGTTCGGGTAGCGGCGCCCGGCGCGCGGAGCGCTGGCGCGGAGGCTTCCCTTCGCGCGCGCCGGGAGCGTCACCGCGCGTGTGGCACGCGGCGTGGATTGCTCCCACGGGGGCTTCGATCGGCTCTGGCCCATGGCCGAGGACGGGCAGCACGTGACGTGCCAGCGCGCGTGGCGCCCGCTCGAAGCCCCTTCTCTGCCGCGCCGGCCTCCACGATCGACTCGACCGGGCGGATCTACCGGGCAGGAGTTACCCGGGCGCCATTGACGGCCCGCCGGGCCCGGCGTTACGGTTGGCGCCATGACCGCGGGCGGGCGAGGCACCGTGCAGACCGTGCTCGGCCCCATCGCGCCGGCCGATCTCGGGCCCACCCTGATGCACGAGCACCTGCTCTGCGACATCCGTCATCCCTCGCAGCGCAAGCCGGACGACCTCGGGCCCGAGCTGGCGCTCGACAACGTGTGGGCGATCAACTACGGGACGGCCAAGGGCGCCGCGCGCAACTACCTGCTCGACGCGCGCGACGTGGCCGCCGACGAGGTGCGCCGCATGGTGGCCGCGGGCGGGCGCAGCGTGGTCGATCTCTCGTGCGGCGGGCTCAGCCCCGATCCGCTCGGCCTCGTCGAGATCGCCCGCGCGAGCGGCGCGCACGTGATCATGGGCTGCGGCCACTACGTCGAGGAGTACCAGGACCCCGCCAACGCCACCCGGACCATCGAGGATCTCGCGGAGGAGATGGTCGAGGCGGTGACCGACGGCGCGTGGGGCACCGACGTGCGCGCCGGCATCATCGGCGAGATCGGCTGCCAGGCGCCGTGGACCGCGCAGGAGCAGCGGGTCATGCTCGCCGCGGTACTGGCCCAGCGGGAGACCGGCGCGGCCATCAACGTGCACCCCGGCCGGCATCCCGACCAGCCGCAGGAGGCGGCCGACTTCATCCGGGTGAAGGGCGGCCGCATGGAGCGCGTGATCATCAGCCACATCGACCGCACCGTCTTCGACGACGAGCGCCTCCGCCGGCTCGCCGACTCCGGGTGCGTGCTCGAGTGGGACCTCTTCGGGCAGGAGTCGTCCTACTACCGGCTGTCCGACATCGACATGCCGAACGACGCGGTCCGCCTGCGCGTGGTCCGCGGGCTCATCGCGCGCGGGCACCTCGCCCAGGTCCTGATCTCGCACGACATCTGCTACCGCACGCGCCTCGTGCGCTTCGGCGGGCACGGCTATGGCCACATCTTCACCAACGTGGTGCCGATGATGCGCCGGCGCGGCTTCACGGAGGCGGAGATCCAGGCGATCCTGGTCGACAACCCGCGGCGGCTGCTCACGCTCGAGTGAACGGAGGCTCCCCCATGAACCTCAACGCCATGCTCCCGCTGGACCTCGCGCAGATCACCGCCGCCATCGCCTCCGGCACCCGGCCCAACCAGGTGCTGTGGCAGACGGAAGACTCCATCGCCTTCGTGGCCCGCGGTCGCGAGGGTCGGAGCGAGTTCCACGTCGACCCCAGCGACGAGGTCATGTACATGATCAAGGGCGACATGAACCTTCACTACCGCACGCCCGAGGGCGAGGAGAAGGTGGCGGTGATCCGCGAGGGCGGCATCATCCATTGCCCGGCCGGCACGCCCCACTCCCCGCGCTTCGCCACCGACGCCTTCGTGCTGGTGATCGAGCGCAAGCGGCGCAGGGGTGAGAAGGACCGGTTCTTCTGGTATTGCCCGTCGTGCGGCGCGCAGCTCTACGAGGCGTCGCGGCACGTGAGCGACTACCTGGCCGACCCCGTCTCCGAGGTCTACGCCGAGTTCTACGGCACCCCGTCCCACCGCACGTGCGGCAAGTGCGGCCACGTGACGCCGCGGCCGGAGGTCGCGACGAAGGCCTAGGCGGGGGCACCCTCGGCGGCGACGCTTCGCAGTCTCGCGCCGGACTCCCGCTCGAACACGTGGTATTGCCGGAAGGAGAGCCAGACCTCCTCCCCGGCCGAGACGCTCAGGTCACCGGCGGCCTGCGCGTAGATCTCGTGCTCTCCCACCCGGGCGCTCACGATCGTGGCGTTGAGCATTGGGAGGCTCAGCCGGCCGACGACCGTTCCCCGCAGGCCGCCCGGTTGCGCCGCGCGCGACACCGACACCGCCTCGGGGCGCATCCCCACGCGCGTCCCGGCGAGCGACGGGTCGTGGGCCAGGTGCCCGCCGTCGATGAAGCTGATCGGTGGGGTGCCGACGTGCCGGTTCAGGAAGCCGGCCACGAACGCGTTCCGCGGCTGCTCGTAGAGCTCCTGGTAGGTGCCGACCTGCTCGATGCGGCCCCGGTCCATGATCGCGAGCCGGTCGGCCAGGATCAGCGCCTCGACGTGATCGTGGGTCACGTAGACGGTGGTGATGCCGAACTGCCGCAGCAAGACCTTGAGGTTGACGCGATAGCGGTCCCGCAGCGCCT
>Ga0207665_10002374_pt1 | contig 12720 bp, 11 predicted proteins | sample LARL112metaG_FD_184351 | JGI IMG/M metagenome (GOLD analysis project Ga0207665, IMG submission 184351) | Corn, switchgrass and miscanthus rhizosphere microbial communities from Kellogg Biological Station, Michigan, USA - LAR L11-2 metaG... | ecosystem: Host-associated > Plants > Roots >...
GCAAAGCTGAATTCGCCGCGTCGCACTATTACCACAATCCGGAGCTTTCTCCGGAGGAGAACCGGCGACTGTTTGGCAAGTGCAATAATCCCAATGGACACGGGCATAACTACGTGCTCGAAGTCACGGTGAAGGGAGAGGTCGATCCACGCTCGGGATTCGTGGTCGACTTGAAACAGCTCAAAGAAACCATGCACCGCGAAGTCCTCGATGCTATGGACCACCGTTTCCTGAACAAAGAAGTCCCGGAATTTGCCACCCGCATTCCTACGACCGAGAATCTGGCCATCGCCATCTGGCAGCGCCTCGCCCCCAAGCTGACGAATGCCAAGCTGCACCGCGTGCGGGTGTATGAGAACCATGATTTGTTTGTGGATTTTTATGGAGAGGAATGAAGCCGATTGGGTAATTTTGTAATTTGATAATTGGGTAATTTGAAACCCTGTCATCCCGAAGGCGCTCCAGAGGCAGCGGGAGAGGGACCTTACGATGCGCACCTGGCTTCACGAACGCTGACACGATCAGCCGAGTCTTATCAGCAACACGGCCGCTGCCCGCCGACATCAGGTCCCTCTCTCGCTTTCAGCGAGTTCGGGATGACATGGCGTTTACGTTTGTCGCAGAACTAGGAATGCAAGCGGAGCAAGGAATGCAAGCTGCATGAAAGCACATCTGAATCGTCGCTACCGCTTCTCGGCATCGCATCGCTTGCACAGCGAGCAGATGTCGGAAGAAGAGAACCGTGAAACATATGGCAAGTGCAACAACCCGTATGGGCATGGGCACAACTATGTGCTTGAGGTCACGCTCAGCGGGCAGGTCGACCAAAACGGGATGGTTTGCGATCTGGCCGATCTGGACGACTGCGTTCACCGCAACGTTGTAGCCAAATTCGATCTGGAAAATCTGAATATGCGTGAGGAGTTCACAAACGCGGTCCCCACGACAGAGAACCTGTGCACCGTGATTTTTGACATATTGAATCACGACATTTTGAAGCGAAAGTTCACTCAGGCACATCTGGAAAGAGTACGGCTGGAAGAGACGATGATGAATTCGTTTGAAGTCAGCTTTTAGCCATTAGCTCTTAGCCACTTCGCGATAGATTCAAGCTAAGAGCTAAAGGCTAACAGCTAATAGCCAAGCCCCAAGCGCCTTATGCCTAAACTCGAAACCACAAACCCGACCCTGACCAGCGCTACATTCGAGGACCTGGTAAAGGAAATGCTCGTCCGCCTCGACGAAGACCCCGAACGGGAGGGCCTGCTTCGCACACCTGAGCGAGTACACAAGGCGTTCGAGTTTCTTACCCGAGGCTACAACGAAGACCCGGAGGCTATGCTCAAGAACGCACTGTTCACAGTTACCTACGACGAAATGGTGATTGTGAAAGACGTCGAGATGTTCAGCCTGTGCGAGCACCACATGCTGCCATTTTTCGGCAAAGTCCACGTTGCTTACATTCCCAATGGCAAGGTCATCGGTTTAAGCAAGATTCCGCGCCTGATAGAGACATTCTCGCGGCGGCTGCAAATTCAGGAGCGCTTGACCACGCAGATTGCTGAGACCATCCAAAAAGTTATTCAGCCACAAGGCGTCGGCGTGGTAATCGAAGCCCGTCATCTCTGCATGATGATGCGCGGCGTCGAGAAGCAGCACTCCGCGGCTGTGACTTCATCCATGCTTGGCTGCTTCCGTGACGAGCACGAGACGCGGACGGAATTTCTCTCACTAATTCGGCAGCGGCCTAATGGGGTCTGAGGGATTGGCAAAAAGCAGGTTCCTCCACGCGCTGTGGATCGGCACGGCCAATCCGCAGCTTGGTCGGAATGGCAGAGTTGAGGTATGGATCGGCAGAATTAGCTCTACATTGTCATCTTAGATCCTTCCCGAATTGCCATTCCGAGTCAAAATTCAGCTTGCCATAGCAGCTTTCATCGAGTAACTTCTCTGCAAACGGTGCCTCTCACGAATTAAGGGCCCTTGGAGCAAATATGCGGCTCCGCTCTGCCGCTCCTCTCGCTTCGTTGGTTTTCTGCTCGATTTTCTCGTTACCGCAGGCTTCCAGCATTAGCAATCATTACACCGGCCCGGCTCCGGATACGCCGCCTTCGAGCACTTCTGTCAGGGGCTACCACGATCACGGCATCCGCGACATTGAAGCCGTCGGGAACCGCAACGTAGGCTGCGCCCGCGGCTTCGGCAACTGGTACAGCCTGGAGCGCCAGGTCGCGATGGGTAAGGAGTATTCTCAGCGCGTCGAGGCCACCTCGAAACTGCTGGGTGATCCCGACGTTAACGCCTACGTTAACCGCTTAGGCCAGGATCTGGTACGTAATTCGGATTCACAGGTCCCGTTTACCATCAAGGTCATAGATTCTGACGACATCAACGCCTTCGCCCTTCCCGGCGGTTTTTTCTACATCGACTCGGGACTGATTCTCGCCGCAGACAGTGAGGCCGAACTGGCGGGCGTCATGGCGCATGAAATTGCGCATGTTGCCGCCTGCCACGCCGCTCGCGGACGCACTCGCGGTCAGTTGATGAATCTGGCTTCGCTCCCCATGATGATGGCTGGTGGGCCGATCGGGTATGTAGCTTACGAGAGCATGACCATTGTTACGCCGCTCACTTATTTGAAGTTCTCGCGCAAGTTTGAATCTGAAGCGGACTTTCTTGGCGTGCAATACATGTACAAGGCCGGCTACGATCCACAGGCCCTGACGGCATTTTTCGAGAAAGTCAAGGCGCTAGAGAAGCGTCCGCAAAACGCTGTCGTCAAGGCGTTCCAAACCCACCCGCAGACGCCGGACCGCATCGAGAAAACGCAGAAGGAAATCAGCACTCTTCTGCCGCCACAGACGCAGTACAAGGTCGACACCTCGGAGTTCGAGGACGTCAAGGCAAAGCTCAACCAGATCGAGAACCGCTTACGGATCGAAAAGCCGCACGCGCATGGGCCGACATTGCGGCGAGTCCCTCACACCGAATCGGAGTGACCTGAGGAGCACTTGAAAGATCGTGGGCGCCAGCCTTCAGAGTCAGATGCCATTCGCAGGACTTATTGAGGAATCTTTCCTTCCGCCAGTCCGTTTACGAGCTCTAAATCAGCTTCAAGAAAATCATAGGACGGCAACCGGGCCGGATCAGCCCAAACCACGTCGCGGAAAATGCGATTTTCGAGCTCGCCCGAATACTCGCGCACATCGTAGAAACGCAGTTCTATCGATCCCCCAGCCGGGTAGTCATGACGAATGCGCGCTACTTCGTCTCCGATGACCGCGGTAATTCCCAGCTCTTCGTCCAGTTCGCGGCGCAAGGCATCGCGCGGTTGCTCCCCCTCTTCAATTTTGCCGCCCGGGAATTCCCATTTGAGCGGCATTGGCTGATGCCGGGTCCGCTGGCAGATCAGAATCTTGCCGTTCTTCCAAATGAGTGCAGCGACGACGCGTTTCATATCGGACGCTCGCTTCCCGTTCAGCGTCCACGATCAGATGTGACCGGAGGGGTCATCGCGGAGTTGATACATCGTAATCCTTCCGCTTGTGGAAAATGTTCCGGATGTATCGCGGAGGCGAGACCGTGCAGGCCGCAGAGAAGCGTGGGGGCCGGCGTGTTGAGATATTCGTCGCGAATGCAGTAGACGCGGCTGCTTCTTACGGCCGATATGTTTTCCCAGTTGCGGCTGCGGGCGATCTTTTCCAGAGGAACGCGGTCGCCGGCTCCGCACCAGGCGGCAATGATGACATCAGGATTGGCCGCAGCGACTTGCTCGAAAGAAATTTGCGAGCCGGGAGTTCCAACGAATTCACCTCCAGCGGCTTCGACCAACTCTTTGACCCAGAGTTGCGAGGCAATCAGCGGCTTGCCCCATTCTTCGCAGAAAACTCGCGGCTTTGGCAGATCTGCCGTGCGCTGGCGGACCGCTTCGATCTCTTCCTGCATATTGCGAATCAGTTTGTCGCCTTCGCTGGGCGCGTTCACAATTCGAGCAATGATGGCGATATCCGAATAAATATCAGCGAGTTTTTTCGGCGCCAGCGCCAGGAAAGGCGTATTCGCCTTCAGAATCTCAATTACAGATTTCTCTTGATACGGGACCGAAGCAATCACGAAATCCGGCTGTAGCTTGCGGATTTGTTCGCTCTGGGCAGTCCAGGAGTCGGCGACGATCGCGATGTTCCGTTCTTGTATTTCACGACAGACATCAACGCAATACTTAGTGCAGCCCACCAGCAACTCCACCTTTCCCAAGTCGCGCAGAACCAGTGTCGCGCTAGGCTGCAGCGAAACGATTCGGTGCGGAATGTAATCAGAAGGCATGCAATCAGTATTGCAGAATAATTCTGCCTCGATTTGGTTTTCCTTTGTGCACCGTCGTGTCTTCGCGGTAATCACTTTTTGACCACAAAGGACATAAAGTTACACAAAGGTAAAATCAAACTGTGTATTCTCCCCAGGTGTTGGACCACTTCGAGCATCCACGAAACGCTGGCGTGCTGGAGACGCCAAGTGTCGCTGTGCAGGTTGAAAATCCTGCGTGCGGAGACGTGCTCAAATTGATGGCGAAATTCGCCGGCGGGCAGATCACGCACATTAATTTTCAGGCGAAGGGGTGCGTTCCGGCGATTGCTTGTGGATCGGTCCTAACGGAGCTGGTTTCAGGCAAGACTCTCGCTGAAGCAGCGAATTTGAGCCGAGAAGAATTGATTCAGAATTTGGGGGGACTACCCGAAGCCTCGCAACATGCCAGCCATCTGGCGATCGACGCGCTATCAGCGTTGATGAAGGCCCTAAAATCTCAAATCGGCCGTGCTCCCTCGGGCCAGTAGACTGTCCATCCGCGCTGCCGGGCGACCTGCTCCAGGTCGGGATTAGGATTTACCGCAACCGCATAGCGAGCTATCAGCAACATCTCGACGTCCCAGCGCGAATTCCCGAAGGCTGCGTCGGGAGGCCGTCCGATCACTTCAAGTATTGCTTTGGGTTTCCCGATCCCCGACGGCACTCGAATCAGCCGGTCGGTAATAATTCCGTTTTCGATTTCTACCGATGTAGCGAGAATCTTTCCCTGGGGAATTCCGAAGTGCTTCATAGCTTCACCGATGACCCATTCGTTTGTGGATGAGACTGCCCAGATGTCACAGCCGGAGTCCTGCAATTCGGAGATGAGCTGGCGCATCTCGGGGAAGATGTTCTGCACGAACTTTTCTTCGAAGAACTCTTTGCTCAGCCGAAGGACCTCAGCTTCCTTTAGGCCTTTGTGCAGTGTCACCATCTCGCCGCACATGTCATCTTCACTGACTTTGCCGGCCTTGTACTCGGCATAGCGCTCGCGCGCCCAACGGACAATATCGGGCGCTAAGACGCCCCGATTGAGTTCCCAGTCGAAGAAGCGCTCGCCGGCGTCGCCCGCCCATAGCGTGCCGTCGCAGTCGAATACAGCGAGAGTGGGGCGAAGGCGAAGAACGGAATCAATCAGCACAGAGGATGGGGACGCGGTCGTCATATTGAGTTCCCAATTTTAAATTACGCAGCTGAAGTGGGCGGCGGTTTCGACTTTCGCTGCGACTTTCAAACAGGTCACTTATATCCCTGACTGCAACGTAGCGTAGTCGGTCGGAGTATCAATGTTCGTTCTGACAAACGCGTCCTTGACCGGCACGTAGCGGATTCTATCTTGATTCGCATGTTCCACTTCGCGCGCGTTCCCGGTTGCCGGTGCCCGAAGGAACGCCTCCATCATCTCGCGACCGATCAGAATGGGATGACCGTGCTGACCCCCGTGCTCGGGAACAATCGCCCAGACACCGTGCTCCCGGCTGGCAAATGCATTCACCAAAGCGTTCAAAGTTTCGCTGCGAGGCGGAGGCCTGTCGATCAGCGTGATCATCGCCGAATCGCGCCCGAGATTCAGCACTTCCTGCAAGCCGGTTTGCATAGAGCTGAACTGGCCACGTTCCGGGGCAGGATTGCAAATAATCGAGGCTCCGCAGGCGTAGACCACGGGCCGCAGCGCAGGTTCGTTCCTGCCCGCGACGACAATCGTGATATCGCAAAATCCCAGGAAAGCCTGAATCGCCGAAGAAAGAATTGTGCTTTGAGGGCCTGCCGAAGGTTTCGCATTTGCACTCGCAGGCGGCCAGGGGAGCAGGGCTTTGTCGCGGCCCATGCGGGAAGACTCACCCGCAGCGAGGATGACTCCAGCGATTCCAGTCAAGCTCATCTACTCCGGCACTTCGCCGTTCAAGAGTTTGCCGAGATTGCACCAGGAGCACCGCACGCCGACATAGAAGGTCCCAAACAGCGCGTACACGGCGCTGACTTCATCGAATCGCATTTCGTAAATGAGTTTCTTGAAAACGAGCGGATCATCAGCAAAGAGGTCGACACCCCACTCCCAATCGTCGAAGCCGATCGAGCCGGTGATGATCTGCCTGACTTCGCCGGCATAGCGGCGTCCAACCAGCCCGTGCTCGTTCATCTGCCGGGCGCGCTCTTCGATCGGCAGCGTGTACCAGTTCTTGTCTTCGCCGCGCCGTCGGTCCATGGGATAGAAGCAGATGTATCGGTTCTTGGGAATGTCGGGGAACAGGCGTGGCCGCATGGCTTCGCGCTGGCGGGACAAAGTTTCCTGAATCGCCCGGTTCCATTCTTCCGAGTGCGGCTCAAGGCCACGGTCGGCCAGTTCGCGATAAGTCTTCAACGTGGATTCGTACAGCCCAAGTTCAATAACCGACAGATATGACGTAGCCGGCTCGAGATAATCGCTCAAGCGCAACTGCGAGAAATGCATCTCCGCCCGGTTCAGTTCGTCGAACGACTCGCGAAAATGCACCAGCATCAAGTCGCCCTTGTGCCCGAGCATAGAAAAGAGCGCTGATTGACCCGACGTGCTCTCTTCCCAGCCTTTTAAGACCTGCGCGGCTTCATCGGCAATTTCTGCCTTTTGCGTCGGACGAAGCGGTCGCCAAGCCTGCCAGCGGAAACGGAACATCTGATGCAAGACGCTGTATCCCTCGATGGTGAGGGGGACTGGGGGAATTTCAGCGGAAGCGGTTTGCGGTCGTGCGGCCGTCATGAATGCAGAGATACCTCTCAAAACATATCACGTAGGCGTGCCTGGGCCACTTTCACCTATCTGACAGCAGGTCGCAATTTGACCGCCTTTGTCTTGATAACGATCGTTGCCGGCTTCAACTTTGGCGGCGGCCAGTCTTTTGTGTAAGCCTCTACTGTGATCTCGCCCGGCGTCTTGCCGGTCTGGACGATGACTTGGGCGAGTCCGCTGAACAGACTGCGCTTAGGTTCTTTATCGGACTCCAGGCAGTTGGGATCGCCGTTGCCAACTCCCAGCAACTTCCCATCGCCCGTGATCTTGAACTCGATCAGGCTGTCAGCAGTCGGAACGTGGCGGCCTGCGTTGTCGAGGGCCTCCACGCGGATGACCGCGACGTCTTCGCCATCAGCGTTGATCTCTGTCCGATCAGCGGTCAATTTGATCGACTCGGGTCCACCCGTGGTTTCGCGTTTCTCCGTGAGTACGACTGTGCCATTTTTGCTGCCTTTGGCCTCGAGCACGCCGGGCTCGTACTTCACCTTCCACTCTAAGTGGGTGAGCGGCTCCACTTTCTTCGTGCCCTGGCTTTTGCCATTCAGAAAAAGCTCGACTTCTTCCAGGTTGGAATGCACCCAAACCGAGATCGGCTCGCCTTCGCGCTGCTCCCAATTCCAGTGCGGAAACAAATGCAGCACCGGGTCCGTGCCCCACCAGGCTTTGTAGTAATAAAAATTGTCTTTGGGGAAGCCACACATATCCACGATGCCGAACTGCGAATTGATGGAGGGCCAACCATACGGCGTCGGCTCGCCGCGATAGTCGAAGCCGGTCCAGGCGAATCCGCCGGCCAGCCACTCGCGCGTGCCATAAAATTTCCACCACTCTTCTGCCAGTTCTGCCCACGGCGGATGGTTCGCGTCGTATGCGCTGACCCAATTACGCAGTGAGTCGGTTATATAAATCCCGCGTGTACAAACCGTGCTGGCAGTTTCGGATCCAACCCCCGGAGTTTTCGGATGAGCCGCATGCCATTTATCAATCACATTCAGGTTGTAGTTGTACCCCATGACGTCCAGCTGTTCGGGAAACCGTGTCTCGTAATCCTGATTGACGGCAGCCGTGCAGAGTCGCGTGGGGTCGAGCTCGTGCGATCTGGCAATCATGGCGTCGATGACGCGCACGCCTTGCGGCTGCGGCATCATCGTCCACTCTTCGTTGCCCATGGACCACATAATGATCGCCGGCGAGTTGCGGTAGCACTTGATCATGGCTTCCAGCTGCGCCATGCCTTCTGGGTTCGAGCTCATCTGGCGGGTTTCGCACAGCATCATCATGCCCATGCGGTCGCAGGCTTCCACCAACTCAGGGGTGGGCATGTTGTGCGAAGTTCGCACCGAGTTCGAGCCCATTTCCTTCAAGACGCCGATCCGGTATGACTGCAGCCGATCTGGCAATGCTGCGCCCACTCCGGCGTGGTCCTGATGATTGCAGGTCCCTTTGATCTTGACCGGCTTTCCGTTCAGAAAAAATCCCTTGATTGCGTCGAAGTTCAGCGTCCGGATTCCGAAGGTGACCTGCTCAGCATCCACCCGCTTTCCACTCGATTCAACGCTGACGATTGCGGCATAGAGATTCGGTTCATCGGGAGACCATAGGGCCGGACGCGGAAGGCGCGCGGAGGCGGTGACCTCGACCGAGCTGTCAGGGGCCAGGTTCTGCGGAGCAGAGTCAGCCGAAGCGACCGCTTTCCCGGAAGCATCCAGAATTTGCCAGCGCACACGAAAGTTTTCTGCTTGCTTGCTCTGATTCTGGACTACCGTCCCGAGACGTAGGGTCGCTGTATCCGCCTTCACCTCCGTGCGGACATAACTTTCCCATCGGTCGAGGTGCAGCGCTTCAGTTTTCAGCAACCAGACGTGACGATAGATTCCCGCGCCTTCATAGAACCACCCGTCACCAAAGCTGGCGTCAACACGCGCGACCAGGTAATTCTTCCCCCCATAATTCAAGAAATCGCTGACATCGAACTGGAAGGGGATATAGCCATTGTTGTTCCGGCCAATGAAGTAGCCGTTCAGAAAGACCAGGGTGTCGCGAAAGGCACCGTCAAACTCGATTGTGGTCCGCCGACCGAGGTCTTTCTTGGGAATCTCAAAAACGCGCCTATACCATCCCACGCTCGTCTCGGGATAACTCCTTCCCAGCGGCTTGTAGCCATGGCCCTGCAGGGCGTCGTCGTGCACGAATGGCAATTCGACTGCAAAGTCATGAGGTAAATTCAACGCCCGCCACTTGGAATCATCGAATTTTGCCGTGGCGAATTTGAATTCGCCGGATTTGGCAAAATCACCCTGGTTTTTGCCGAAGTCCAGATCTCGCGCCGGGTCAGCGGCGTTCCCCTGAAAGAACTTCCAATCAAAATCGAGTAGCAGGTGCTCGCGAGGCGCAATCGCAGGGGTGTTCTCCGGTAATGGAGACTTGGAAGCTTCCCCAACCGCCTGACTAGCGGTGCGCAGACTACTCACAGGCAGCAGCGAAGATGCCGAAACGGCAATTCCGGATCGCAACAGATCACGGCGTGTGAAAGGAGTCATTCAGGGCCTCAGAATGAAAATGGGATTTTATCGCGGTTGTTGCCTGCCGACCAGCGACCCCGCGCACGAAGGGCAAATTTTGTTGCTTGAATCATTGACAATACTTCCATAATCGGCACATTCTCAACATATGAGTCATATAGCGCTCACCGAATTGATCGGCGTGTCGGTCACGGAAGCTTCCGGCGTCGTTTGCGGGCGTGTGCGCGAGGTGGCTCTTACCCCGGCGGAAGATCGTGCTAAGGTTTCGAGCCTCATTGTCCGGACAAAAAAGGGCGATCGGGTTTTACCGTTTGCCGCAGTTTCCGGCATGAATGGTGGAATCAGGGCTTCTACGCCCGCTTCTGAATGGTCTGTGCCGCAAACCGATGGCTGCTTCCTGCTGGGGCGCGATCTTCTGGACCAGCAAATCATCGACGTGCATGGCCGCAAGGTCGTGCGAGTGAACGACGTCGAGTTACATCCTGAAAACGGCGGCGGTAGCATCGTACTGAAAGTTGGGGCGGTGGATGTCGGCGTCCGCGGCGCGATGCGGCGATTGTTGAAAGGCATCGTACCCATGGCAGCGCTGAGACCCGTGCTGCAAAGGATCCCGCCTCGCCTGATTCCCTGGGAATTCGTTGATCTCATCGAAACTGATCCCGCGCGCCGCATAAAGCTGAAGATTTCTCACGAACGCCTGGCCCGGCTGCATCCAGCGGATATTGCCGACATCGTCGAAGAACTTGCCCCGGACGAGCGCGAAGCTGTCTTCGAAACTTTGGATGAAGATGTCGCCGCGGGCGCCCTGGAAGAAGTGCGCCCGAAGGTACAGAAATCTATTGTTGAATCGCTCGACTTCGGGCGGGCAGCGGAAATTGTTGAGGAAATGAATCCTGACGCCGCCGCCGACTTGCTGGCCGACCTGCCGGAAGAGCGCACCTCTCAAATCCTGCAAGAGATGGCGCCGGAGGAGCGCCAGGAAGTTGCCGACCTGCTGGAATTTGGAGAAACCACCGCAGCCGGGCGCATGAACACTGAGTTCCTGGCCCTCGACGCAGATGCTACCGTGAACGACGCCATTGAGGCATTGCGCCACTTTGAAGGCGGAGTCGAGACGGTAAGTACGATCTATCTGGTCGACGCAGAGGGCCACCTAAAGGGTGCTGTGCCGCTTGCCAAACTGGTGTTGGCGAAATCTGACGATAAGCTTTCCCCGCTCACGCAGGAACCACTGATCTACTGCCACGCCGGAGCTCGCGAGAAGCAAGTCGCCGAACTCTTCGACAAGTACAACCTGCTGACACTCCCGGTTCTCGATAAGGACAACATGCTGACCGGTGTGATTACCTCCGACGATGTGATCAGTCTGCTGCGGGCAAAGTTGTAGCCGCGCTGTGCCGCACGCTTTTGACGGCAGGCGCCGCAAGACGTAATTCACTCCCTTGCTGGTTCCGCCTTTTCACATTTAATTGATCTCGACAACTTTGGCCTGTTCAAGTTCCAGCGTCTGCATATATTCTGAACGTCCGCAGTGCGAAGCATTCAAATCCAAAGCGACCGTGCGCGTGATGAGATTACTGAGAAGCTGGAAAATCCGGATACTGCTGTTTTTTGCTGTCGTAGGGCCGGGTTTCATTACCGCAAATGTCGACAACGATGCCAACGGCATTGTCACTTACTCACAAGCCGGCGCTCAGTTCGGCTACCACCTGCTTTGGACCATGATTCCAGTCACGGTGGCGTTGATTGTGGTCCAGGAGATTGCAGCCCGTATGGGCGCGGTCACCGGCAAGGGGTTGAGCGATCTTATTCGCGAGGAATTCGGCTTTCGCATCACCTTCTTCATGATGCTGGCGATTCTCTTCATAAACTTCGGCAACATTCTCGGTGAGTTTGCCGGCATTGCCGGCAGCCTTGAGCTTTTCGGCCTTTCCAAATACATCACCGTTCCGGTCTGTGCGGTGATCGTCTGGCTCATCGTGGTGAAGGGCCAATACAAAGGCGTTGAAAAAATATTCCTGGTCGCGTCGTTTATTTACATTACTTATATTTTTGCCGGGATTCTGGCAATGAATTCAGCCTCAGAGGGCGGGGCCGTGCGTGAGTGGATCAAGGCTGCGATCAGCACGGTGAAGCCACCCGGAAAGGAACTGTTTCAGCACGACTATCTGCTGATGACCATCACTGTGATCGGGACCACGATCGCCCCGTGGATGCAGTTCTATCTTCAATCTTCGGTGGTTGAAAAGGGAGTGAGTCGCAGGCAATACAAGGCTTCGCGGCTCGATGTCATCTCCGGCTGCATTTTCACCGATGTGGTGGCCTGGTTCATCATCGTGTCGTGCGCGGCAACACTTTATGTTCACGGGTTCCACAACATCAACGACGCCAAGGATGCGGCCGAAGGCCTGCATCCTTTGGCTGGCGACAACGCTTACATATTGTTTGCCGTCGGGCTTTTTAATGCGTCCTTGTTTGCGGCTTCGATTCTGCCCCTTTCGACCGCATACACTGTGTGCGAAGGACTGGGCTTTGAGTCGGGAGTGGGAAAGAAGTTTTCTGAAGCGCCCGCGTTTTACTGGTTGTACACGATTTTGATCGCCGCCGGAGCAGGCCTGATTCTGCTGCCCCACATTCCTCTGATCAAGATCAATCTCTACTCACAAGCGGTCAACGGTGTTGCCATCGCACCGGTTCTCATTTTCATGCTGCTTCTGGTGAATAAAAAAGAACTCATGGGCGAATACGTAAATTCGACCCTTTACAACGTGATCGCATGGGGAACCACCGCGATCATGACCGTTCTCTCAGTCCCGCTGATTTGGGGATACGTGCGCCAGATCTGGCACTGAATCACACGCCCATCAACACTACGCCGGCAGCCACAAACAGGGCGGCAGCCCATCGGCGCCGGTCGACTGTTTCATGCAGAAAAACCCGTGCCGCTATCGCATTCGCGACGAAGGTCAGAGACGCTGCTGCCGGGCCGATCAGGCTGACATCATTCCAGGAGAGACCAAAAAGCAGGCTATAGAACGAAATCGCCATGCAACCGACGCCGAGCAGGAAGTAACGATTCCGCAG
>Ga0207665_10002377_pt1 | contig 12708 bp, 12 predicted proteins | sample LARL112metaG_FD_184351 | JGI IMG/M metagenome (GOLD analysis project Ga0207665, IMG submission 184351) | Corn, switchgrass and miscanthus rhizosphere microbial communities from Kellogg Biological Station, Michigan, USA - LAR L11-2 metaG... | ecosystem: Host-associated > Plants > Roots >...
CACCATCGAAAGGATCGTGAATGAGATGATCATCACGCCCATCGATGCATGCAGGAAGATTGCACCTTCATGGTCGGTGGTTTTATAGAACTCGTCGTACAAGGGCATGGGCGGGATCACCCAGGTCAGCAATTGCGCCACCAGCATCCCAATCGCTCCGCCCACAAACGTCAGCACCAGAGCCTCGAGCAGAAATTGCACCAGGATATGCCGCGGCCTCGCCCCAATGGCCTTGCGCAACCCGATCTCCCGCGTCCGCTCCGTCACCGAGACCAGCATGATGTTCATCACGCCAATACCGCCCACCGCCAGAGTGCAGACGCCGATCAGTCCAAGAACCGCCTGCAGCCCGTACGAGAACGCATTGATCATGCTGCGGTCTTCGATCGTGTCCCACTCCGGAGTCGCCTTTTCATCTTTCGGATCAAAATGATGCCGCCGCGCAATGACCTCGCGCGCCGCCATCAGCGCCTTCTTGTTCAGTTGGGCCGAAGTCGGCTGAATGATGATCTCGTCCGGATCCCGAATGTTCTTCAGGTCCCTCATCAAGGCAAACGGAATAAACGCGTTTTCGTTATCCGGTCCCTGATACATCGAGTCCTGAATCTTGTTGCGCATGGTGCCGATCACTTCAAAGTCGAGCCCGCCGATTTCAACGTGCTGCCCAGCCCCGGGCGCCCCCTGGAACACCTTCTTCGCAGCCTGGTATCCCAGAATGACCACGCGTTTGTGATCCGCAAAGTCGGTCTCAGTGAAATAGCGGCCGTCTTCCAGGTCGAGCTTACGCATCTGTCCGTATGGCATGTCCACGCCGCGAGTCATAATTGAAACCACTCGGGTGCCAATCTTGAATCCGAAGTCCCGATCGATCTCTCCGCTCACCGCGCGGATAATCGGAACTTCGTCACGGATGGCCTGCACATCTTCCAGTTCGTATTTGATCGGCTTGCCCGCCCGCTGACCGCCGGCCTGCATGCTGGTCTGCCCCGGCCACAGCACGATGACATTGTTTCCCATGTTCAAGAACGCACTCAGCACGCAGCCGCCAAGTCCCTGGCCGTAGGCCAGCAGCAGCACCACCGATACCAGGCCCCACCCGATGCCCAGCATGGTTAGCGCTGAGCGCGTGCGGTCGCGCATCAGCGCCTGCCAGCCCTGTGCAACCAGTTCCTTCATGAATCTGACGGAGAGGAACAGGCCAGACCGCCGCTTCGGGAAACGAAGTGGCGGGGAAGGAGAAGGCGTCAGTTCGGGCGATCCCGAATCTGGCTTCGTGATGGATGGTACGGCGTTCATCGCGCGCTCCCTGTCTCCCCCTTCAGTGGTTAGTCGATGTGAATGTCGCCCGAGCCAGTCCGTACCCGGAGCAGCGGTCCGCCACCGCGCACTTTCCCATGGATTGACTTGTGCGAATCTCCAACGCGCCCTTGCACGGTCATCTCGATCGGCGAGTTCACGTCAATCGATCCGGAACTGGTCGAAATGTCCGCATCAAATGCAGAATTCGCCGGCAAGCGCAGCCGTACATTGCCCGAGCCCGTCCGTGCATCCCATGTGCCGCTTTGTTTGCCCTCAGCAGTGATTTCGCCGCTGCCGGTCTCGCCATGGAATCCGCCTTGCACACCGCGGGCAGTGATGTTTCCTGATCCCGTATGCAGGTCGATGTCTCCAGCTCCGCTCTCTTCAATCTCGACATCGCCGCTTCCGGTGCCGCCTCTAACCGACCCAGCGATATCCCGAGCGCGGACATCGCCCGAACCGGTCTGCACGCGCACCTCGCCCTGCAGATTCGAGAGTCTTACGTCACCGGAACCCGTCTGCACATCGACGTTTCCCTTGGTTCCCTCAACGGTCAGGTTGCCTGAGCCGCTCTTCGTGCGCACCGTGGTTTCGACTGGCACGGTAACTTCGTAATCGATGGAAATGTTCCGATAATTCACATAGTCAACGCGAACGTTGTTGCCTTCCTGATGGATCGGAGGATTCTGCTCGATCGCATGCACATCGTCCTCACGCTTGCCCCCGAACCACCGGTCGCCGACATAAATCTTGCCGTGAATCTGAACCGTGCCCGCCGAACCTGGGTGCACACGGACATCTCCCGAATGCGTCAGAACTTCCAGATCCACCGGCCCTTTCACGGTAAGCGTCTTATCGAATGTTCCTTGCGGGGAGTTCCAGGCCAGAGCGGCGCTGGAGGTGAACAGCACGACCAGCGCGACTACCGCGCCGGCCACAAAGTTGGAGCTGAGAACTCGATTCTTATTCATATCGTAGCGACTCCACAGGTGTCATATCCGCGGCGCGCTGGGCTGGATACATGCCCGCCGTCACGGTGATCAACGAAAGGGTCAAAACCGACAGCACAATCGAAATCGGAGAAACAATCGGGTGCGGCACAAAGTCGGGCAGAGGAACGGCCGTCATCAGGAAGCAAGTTCCCATGCCGAACGTCAGTCCCACGATCCCGCTGACCACGGTCAGCATTGCCGATTCAGCAAAGAATTGCCGCAGAATATCGCGCTTGGTGGCGCCCATCGCCTTACGCGTTCCAATTTCACGCGTTCGCTCCGTCACCGAAACCAGCATGATATTCATCACGCCAATTCCCCCCAGGCACAAGGTGACAATGGCAACGCAGCCAAAAAACAACGTCACCACACCGAAAATCTTCGCCAGTTGTTTGGCCCCATCCATCGTGTCCCAGATGAAGAGCGCATCTTTATCCAGAGCGTCAAAGTGCCGCACCCGGCCGATGGCGCGTCGCACTTGCAACACCGCCGCTTCGTGCTCTTCGGGGTTGGCCACTTCGAAAACGATGTCATCGAGATACCCGCGGGTGATGCCGGCGCCAGGTTTTTCCGGGGGCGGGAAGTCGCGCGACACAGCCGAGTATGGCGCGAAGAGATAATCGTTGTCCGGACCGCTGTAATTCGAATTTTGCTTTTTCTCTTGCAGAACTCCAACAACGGAGTAGGGGACACTCTTCACCAGCACCGTGGCGCCAATCGCCGGCTGGCCGGGAAACAATTGCCGGTACGCCTTCGATCCCAGCACCAGCACGCGCCGTCCTTCCCGCTCATCGTCATCTGTAAGAAGTCGGCCCTCAGAGACTTTCAGCGATCGGAACTCTTGGTACGAAGGCCACATCCCCACTACGCCGCGATTCGCAAGGTTGTATTGACTGACCTCAGGTATCGTCCGCCGCAGTTCAGGGCTGACGTTTTTCACCAGGTAGCACTCATCGCGAATCAGTTCCGCGTCGTCAACGTTAAGCCGAATCTCACGCCCCGCCGCCCGTCCGCCGACCTGCGTGCTCGTACGCCCTCCCCACACGATGACCAGGTCCTTCCCCAAAGTCTCCATGTGTTTCTTCTGATCCACCACAAACCCACGTCCTAGCCCAACCAGCAGGATCACCGAAGCTATCCCCCACACGAGCCCAAACATCGTGAGGAAGGTCCGCATCTTGTGCGCCCGGAATGTGGCTACGGCTTGTCGGAGAATCTCGGAGAGAGTCATGAAACTGGACCTCGAACCTCAGACCTCAGGCTCAAAACCGCTCCTTATACAACTCAGACCTCGGAATCGCAGGCTGGTTGGCCGGAGTCCGAGGTCTGAGGTCTGAGGCCGATTACCTACTGCAGTACCACTTCTTGTCCTTCTTTCAATCCGCTGAGCACCTCGGTCTTGGCACCGTTTGAGATGCCGATGTTGACCGCGAGCTTCTCTTTGCCGTCCTTGGCCTTCGGACTCGGAATCTCTACAGACGCTTTCTTGTCCTTGTCGTAAAGAATGGCGCCTTCAGGAATCTGCAATACGCTCTTGTGTTCTTCCAGGATGACTTCTGCGTTGGCCGTCATCTCGGCCTTAAGTTCGCCACCTGGATTCTGGATCGAGACGCGGACTTCGAAGGTCGTGACGTTATCCTTCTCCACGCCCATTGGCGAGATCTTGGTGACCTTGCCGTCGAAGGTCTTGTCCTTGAACGATTCAACCTTGATCCGGGCGCGCTGTCCCAGATACACCTTGCCGATATCGCTCTCGTCGACCTTGCCCTTCACATAGACTTCGCTGGTGTCGCCGAGCGTCATGACGAGCGTTGCCGACGATCCCAACACCAGAATCGAGCTCACCGCATCACCCATCTGCACGTCACGCGAAAGCACAATGCCGTCAATGGGCGAAATGATGTCGGTATAGCTGAGCTGCTCTTCCAGTTGCTTCAGATTCGCCTGATCCTGGGCGACATTGGCCTGCGACTGGGCAATCTTTGCCTTCAGCACGGTAACTTGCGCCTTCGAGACGTTCTGTTTGTTCAACGCCAGTTCGTAATTCTTCTGCGCATCTTCAAGAGCCGACGTGGAGACGACTCCATCTTTCGCCATTCCAACCGCGCGATCGTAAGCACGCTTGAGGAGAGGAACGTCCGGACCTTCCGCATCGACTTTCGCCCGTTCGAAGTCCGCCTGCGAGCTCTTCAGATTAGCCTCGGCTGCTTCCAAAGCTGCTTTCGATTGCTCAACCTGGGCTTCGATCTCGACTTTGTCGAGCTGCGCCAGCAGTTGACCCTTCTTCACGCGATCGCCGTAGTCGACAAGCAGCTTTTTCACGATGCCGCTAGCTTTCGACTTCACCTCGACCTTGGTGATCGGCGTGACCTTGCCGGTTGCTACCACGCTCTTGGCCAGATCACCCTTTTCCACCTTGGCCAGCTTCGACGGATCGATCTTCGTGCCACCACTCTTCGCCGCGATGATGCCGACGGCAACTAACAGAACGATGACTCCGACGACGGTCCCCCAAATAATCAGTCTGCGACGCTTCTTTTTGCCATTAGTGCCGTTACCGTTCACAAAACCTCCTCGATGAAAAGCCAGCTGAAGATTGGGAGCCATTTCGCCGCCCTCATTCTTCTGTACGCGGCGCCTGCTGAATAAGTTCCGGAAAGTTGTTGCCTGCGATGCGGAAAAACGGGGTCAAGTTGCCAACCCAGCGTCTTCTAACACTTAGACAGCCTCCCAACAAAAAGGATAGCGAGTTATGATTCTGATTTTTGTGATGGAAAACACAGCAGTTCCGGCTCCCGGCTTCGGGCTTCCGGCTTCCGGTACTTGCGTTCAATACGAGACGCCTGGATACTTTCAGGCCGAAAGCCGAAAGCCGAAAGCCGAAAGCCGAAAGCCGGAAGCCGGAAGCCGGAAGCCGGAACCTACCCCCTGATCCCTAGCCCCTATCCCCTGATAGAATTACCCATCCATGATCGCCTACGTGCTGCTCCGGATCTTCCTGATCCTGCTCCTCGTGGCAGCCAACGCGTTCTTCGCAGCCGCGGAATTCGCGCTCGTCAGCGTGCGCGATACCCGCATCCAGCAGTTCATCGACGCCGGACGCATCGGTGCCCGCATCGTCCAGCGCTTGCACCAGAATCTCGACGAGGTCGTCAATGGCGTCCAACTCGGCATCACCATGGTCAGCCTTACGCTCGGATGGATCGGCGAACCCATGGTCGCCAGCCTCGTCGGCAGCATCCCCATCGTGCAGCGGCTTCCGCACGTTGCTATTTACGCCCACACCATTGCGATCGCCATTGCCTTCACGCTGATCACCTATATGCATGTGATCCTGGGTGAACTAGTACCCAAGACGCTGGCCCTGCAGCGTGCTGAGCAGATTGCGCTGGCAGTCGCGGCTCCGATGGAGGCATTCCTCACCATCTGTCGCCCACTCCTCTTTTTTATGCGGCGTTCCGGTGGCCTGGTCTTGAGACTTTTCGGTGCGCAGCCAGCGCGCCGTGGCGGCGCAGTTCATTCCCCTGACGAACTCAAATTGATCGTCACCGCCAGCCGCCAGTTCGGGCAGATCCCCGAATTCCAGGAAGAGATGATCCACAGCGCCATCGAGCTCGACAGCATCACCGTTCGTGAGGTCATGGTTGCGCGTCCGGATATCTTTTCTTTGCCCTCGGACCTGCAGCTCGATGAGGCCCTGGCGCGAGTCATCGAGCATCAACATTCGCGGGTCCCCATCTACGATCCCCAGCGTGGACCGGAACACATCATCGGCGTCCTTTATTACAAAGACCTGATGCGCTGGATGCGCCTTCGCCTTAGCAACCTTGGCCAGACGACTGCCACTCGCATCGCCCGCATGCAAATCGGTCAGATCATGCACGACGTAGTTGTAGTTCCGGAGACCAAGGTCCTGGCTGAACTGCTGGCGGAATTCAAGGAACGCCGCAGGCATCTGGCGGTAGTCGTGGACGAATTCGGATCAACCGCAGGAGTCATCACAGTCGAAGACATCCTCGAACAACTCGTCGGCAATATCGAGGACGAGTTCGACGTTTCGCCCGCTGAGCCCGCGCTGGAAGATGAATCGGTGATGGTCCTCGATGGTTCGCAGAACATCCGCGACCTCGAGATGGAGTACGGACTGAAACTCCCGCGAGACGCCGGGTTTGAAACACTTGCTGGCTTTATCCTGGCGCGCCTGCAACGCATCCCCAATATGCGCGACCACTTTGAATACGACGGCCGGCGATACACCGTGGAAGAATTGGAAGGCCACCGCATCTCAAAAGTCAGAATAGAGAAAGTGCGGACGGAAGGAGAAGCTGACGCCGCCAAACAAGGTGGAGATTAGCAGCGCCGGCGACAATACTATGCAATGTCATCCTGAGCGGAGCACGACCGAGAGCAAAGCGAACAGTCGCGCGAAGTCGAAGGATCCCTACCCCCAGCATCGGCCTTTGAACGGTAGGGATCCTTCGACTCCGCGGGCGCACTCGCGCTCGCTACGCTCGGGATGACAGAGTGAAAATTTAAGCCCTGAAACCTCTTCTCCAACGCGTCCTCTACACGCTCCCGGTCATCTGGCTGGTCGTCAGTCTCGTCTTTGTTCTCATACACCTGGTCCCCGGCGACCCGATCGAGCAAATGCTCGGCGAAGGCGCTCTGCCCGCTGACATCGCGGCGACGCGTCACGCCTTTGGCCTCGACGAACCACTCGGGCAACAATATTTCCATTACTGGAAAGGCGTAGTGCACGGAGACCTCGGCCGCTCAATTCGGCTCAATCAGTCGGTCACCAAACTGCTGGCCCAGCGATACCCGTACACGCTTCGCCTCACGCTGGCGAGTCTCTTTGTCGCCATCGTTCTTTCGCTCCCCGCCGGAGTCCGCTCCGCCCGCCGCCGCAATCGCTGGGACGACCGGTTGCTCTCGGTGGTCAGCCTCTTCGGTTTGTCATTCCCTAACTTCGCGCTCGGGCCAATTTTGATTTTGCTCTTCGCCATCAAATTCGGATGGCTCCCTGTCTCAGGCGCGGGATCATTCGCCAGCCTTATCCTTCCCGCCTTTACGATGGGCAGTGCACTCGCCGCCATTCTCACCCGCATGGTCCGCACCAGCATGCTGGAAGAACTCAGTCAGGACTACATCCGCACCGCCCGCGCCAAAGGCTTACCCGAGCGCACAGTCGTCTACGGCCACGCCCTCCGCAACGCAATGATCCCCATCCTGACAGTCCTAGGTCTGCAATTCGGTGCGCTCTTGGCAGGTGCGATTGTGACCGAAACGATCTTCTCCTGGCCCGGCATCGGGCGCCTGACGATCCAAGCCATTTCCAATCGCGATTACTATCTGGTCCAGGGCTGCATTCTCGCCATCGGCTTGACGTACGTAGCAGTCAACTTCCTGACGGACGCACTGTACTCCTTCGCCAACCCTAGGATTAGGCAGTGAAGGGAGTTCGAAAGCGATGTGCCCCCTCGCGAATGTTCCTGTAGGAACATAACGTCATGACAGTAGTGGGTATACGATTGTGTCATGACTTCGAAAAGGAAGAGCTCAGGAAAGCGAAGATGTGGGGACGTTCCGTCTGCTCTAGGTCGAACCGGTGAATAGCGGTTTGGTGGTTAGACGCGAGTGGTGCGTTTAGTTCAACCTTCAAACTCAAGTTGGGTGGTGTGAAGTTCCGGGGCTCGGTTCTTGCGTCGAAATCGGGGTACGTCAGGTCCATCTCGGTACTAAGTCAGTGGCGTCATCCTGAGCGGAGCCGCTCTTCAGGCGGAGTGAAGGATCTCCCCCTACCGTCAGCAGGTGCAAGGGAGATCCCTCCACGCGCTGGTGAAAGCGCGCGCGTTCGGGATGACGCCGCCAGTGCGCTGGTTTCATTTCAACAGTCACTACCATTCCAGGGTGCTGTTCTGGGAGAGAAAGAGAGTCAGCCTTCAGAATGCGAGGCGGAGATTTCTCCCCGCCTCGTCACTGTCCTACGCTGCTTGCATCATCTTCTTCATCCGCTCTTCCATGTCCTTCGGCGACACATCTTCCACGTGCGTGGCAACGCCCCAAAGGTGTCCGAACGGATCCTGAAAGAATCCAGTTCGATCTCCGTAGAACTGGTTCTCTACCGGCTTCAGGATCTTGGCTCCTTCAGCCTTCGCCCGCTCTACGACTTCATCGACATTGGGAAGATATACATACAGGCTCACGGGACTCGCGCCGATTGTGGCCGCGCTCGTGTGCCCCTGTCCCATGCTGGGATTCTCATCTGCCAACATGATGTGCGAGTTTCCGATCTTCAACTCCGCATGTCCGACCTTGCCGTCTGGTCCTGGCATGCGAACGGTTTCGGTTGCACCGAACACTTTCTTGTAATACTCGAGGGCCTGCGCCGCTCCCTTAATGACCAAATACGGAGTCACAGAGTTGTAGTCCTTTGGAATGTACGAGACTTTCTTGTTCATGAGTTTCCTCCTTAAGAAGTGAATGGCTAGTTTGGAGGTTGGTGGAGACGGGACGATTTTTAATCCCGCGTTTCTTTCATGAGAACACACCGAAGAGTCGAACTCAAGGCCGTCTTCAAAGATTTGACAATTCGTCCGCGAGCCGCGTGAGCCCCTGCTGGTCCTTGGGCAGAACTTTTATTTCCGCTAACATAAGCAGCAGTGTCGACTGCCGCTATCTCGTTACCGCGTCGCCTTACCTCCAATGCCCGCCACAATCCTTTGGCGGCAATCGGAGTAGTGCTGATTGTCATCTTCCTGATCTTTGCTTTGTTCGCGCCATGGATCGCTCCGCAAGATCCCGCTTCTATCAACCTTCCTGCGCGCCTGAAGACGCCTTCGCACGCTCACTGGTTCGGTACTGACGAACTCGGCCGTGACATCCTCTCGCGCATTATTTTTGGTGCCCGAATCTCAATGTTTGTTGGGATTCGTGTCGTGCTGCTGTCGCTCGGGATCGGTCTGGTTGTCGGTTCGATTGCCGGATACTACGGCGGTCGGATCGACCAGTTCTTCAACATCATCGTGATGAATGCATTCTTGTCCTTCCCGGGAATTCTGCTCGCGATCGCCTTCGTCGCTTTTCGCGGTCCCGGCATCTTCAACCTGGTACTCGCGCTCTCGCTCGGAGGATGGGTCGGTTACGCCCGACTAGTTCGCGGACAAGTGCTCGCCGCGCGGGAACGCGAATTCGTCGAAGCCGCCCGGGCACTTGGCGCCAGCGATTTCCGCATCATTGTCCGGCACATTTTGCCGAACATCATTCAGCCCGTAATCGTGCAGGCCGCGATCGGCATGGCCGGAGCGATCCTTGCCGAAGCGACAATGAGTTTCCTGGGGCTTGGTGTTCCTCCCCCAACCGCGAGCTGGGGGACGATGCTTAACGACGGCCGCGCTCACCTATTCGACGCGCCTCACCTCGTCCTGTTTCCAGCGCTAGCCGTGATGCTCGCCGTTTTGAGTTTCAACTTCATCGGCGACGCACTCCGCGATTATCTTGACCCGCGCTCGCGGATTGAGGCGGGACTGTGATTTGTCAATTTCGCCGACGAAGGCAACCTTGAAACTCTTGCAGCGGTTCTATGTAGCGGGGGCGCTTATGAACGTCAGCCGATTCTTCTCTCTCCTGCTTTTCGCGTCCGTCCTGACCGCCTGTGGCTCCAACTCAGTACCCAAAGTGATTGATGGAGTCTGGAATGCCAGCTTGCTGAACTCCAACTCGAGCGTGGCGTACACGTTTCAGACTACTCTGAATCAGGACACTGGTTCGGCGGTGAAGGTGATCCGTTTCAATTTCACCAGTGATGCGCCCTGCTTCACGGTTCCAATGGGTCAGACTGCAACCTTTTCCGCTACGGGACATTCCCACGAATTCCAAACCGGTCCATTCTCCATGAATATCTCCACCGCCATGGGGACCATGGTGGAGAATGTCCTGACTCTCAGCGGCACACGCCACGATGATGGGAGCATTTCGGGAACATGGACCCTGACTGGTTCGTCGGGATGTTCCGGAAACGGGAACTACACCATGACCGCCCTACGCCCGCTCTGAGAGCGGGTTTCGAGTCTCTCACAATATGTAAGTTTCTGGATCTACATACGATCGAGCTGCGCAACATTTCTTTACGTTCTGTGTTTCTTCCGACGTGGCCACAATGCAGTTGAGCTTTAGAAGATCGAAAACATCGGAGAGCACACCATGAAGAGCAACCTCAAGATCTCGTTTCTTAGTACAGCGCTTGCCATGCTTGCGCTGCCAGTTGTGGCCCAGAACGCGCCCTCGACGCCAGTTACCGGACAAACCATTCAAGAACGCAAAGAAAACCAGCAGGACCGCATTGGACAAGGTGTCCAGAGCGGACAGTTGACTGCGGGTGAAGCTGCCAATCTCGAGAAGAAAGAAGCATCCATTAACCAGGAAGAGCGCGATATGCGCAAACTCGACAATGGCAAGCTGACCAATGCCGACAAGAAGACTCTGACGCAGCAGCAGAACCAGATGTCCAAACAGATCTACAACGACAAGCACAACGCTGCGGTGCAGAACACCCACCCCAAGAGTGAAGTTGGCACGCGCGCCGAGAATCAGCAGGACCGTATCGCTCAGGGCATCAAGAGTGGACAACTCACGGCTGGCGAGGCCGCGCACCTCGAAAGCAATGAAGCGAAGATCAACAAGGAAGTGCGCAACGATCGCGCGGCCAACGGCGGCAAGTTAACGCCACAGGAGCGCAAACAGGTCAACCGCCAGCAAAACCGCACGTCCCGCCAGATTTATCGCGACAAGCACAACGGACGCCGGCAGTAATTTCCTGAAGCACAAAAAGTGTTTGCATTGCCGCGGAGCCCCCGGTTTTTCGAAGCCGGGGGAATTTTTTTGAGCTGCGAGCTCCGAGCCACGAGCTCCGAGCAAGACCGGTCTAGCCCGTAGCTCGAGGCTCGAAACTGGCAGCCTTTGCCCGTAGTGTCCCTAAGCTGCTGTAATTATGGCATTTACATTTCTTGACAAAAATCGCAAATTGCAATATAAATATCTCGATTTGGGATAGTACTTCTGGCCATGAAGCTGGGCGAGAAAATTCGCTATTTGCGCGAAGTCGAGGGGTCTCTCCGGGGTCTGGGCCGTCCGATGACGCAGCTCGAACTCGTTCGCGCTATCGAAAGCGAAGTCGGTAGAGGAAAGGGCATAAGCCAGTCGTATCTCTCGCAGATCGAGAATGGCTCACGCCCGCACATGACCCAGTCCTCGCGCGCGCTGTTGGCGAAGTTTTTTAAAGTGCACCCGGGATTTCTGGTCGACGATCCCGAGGGCTATCACACGGAGCTGACCTCCGATCTGCGCACGACGGAAGGGCAACTTGATGTCTGGCTGTTGCAAGGCTCAGAGCGTTTCGTGGGAGATCCGGAAGTCAGTCATGTACTGATCAAGGCTGCGCGCGAGAAAGATACGAGACGCTGCTTTCTGCTGTTAGGCGCGATCCTTGATACGCCTGGGCTGGCCGATCGGCTACTGGAAGCGTTGCGACCGGAGTTGGCAGTCAGGGGGAATCATCACCGCGCGGAAGGGAGGCGAATCCGATGACCTGGTCTGATTTTTATCTAATCTGTTTCGCGGTCGGCTTCTGCTTCAGCTTCTTTTCGTTTGTGTTCGGCAGTTCGCGTTTCGGAAAGCTGCATTTGCCGCACTTCCACAGTCATGGAATCGGCCATTTGCCTACGGCGCACGCGCCGGTTGCGCACGCTCCCTCCGGAGCCGGACATGCGGCGACACACTGCCCTGCGCCCGTTGAGGGAGCAGGGGGCCATGAGGCTCGGGGCATAACGGTCTCGCCGTTTAATCCTCCGACCATCGCGGCTTTTCTCGCATGGTTTGGAGGCACGGGCTATTTGTTGACGCGTTTCTCCGCGTTTTGGGTTGGCACCGCGCTTTTCCTGGCAGTCATCGCCGGCTTGGTGGGAGGAGCAATCATTTTCTTCTTCCTGGCGAAGGTGCTTATGTCGGATCAGCAATTTCTCGATTCCGCAGATTTTGACATGGTTGGTGTGCTCGGAAAGCTATGTGTGCCAATCCGCGAAGGCGGTACAGGCGAATTGATCTATTCGCAGATGGGCACGCGCCGCGTTTGCGGCGCCCGTAGCGAGGACGGAAGCGCAATAGTGAAGGGAACTGAGGTGGTTGTAACGCGTTACGAAAAGGGAATTGCCTACGTTCGCCTGTGGAGCGAGTTGTCGGGCGAGCTGGACGAGGCCGCCGCCACGAAGGATTCCGAGTAGTAGTTAGAAGGAGAGATCATGGCTCGCAATTGGCACAAGCCGCTAATCGTACTGATGTGGCTGGCACTTCCTGCCGTTGCCTGGGGGTATTGGAGTTCGTGGGAGCAGTTGCCGGCTCGCATGGCTGTGCATTTCGGTGC
>Ga0207665_10002378_pt1 | contig 12708 bp, 10 predicted proteins | sample LARL112metaG_FD_184351 | JGI IMG/M metagenome (GOLD analysis project Ga0207665, IMG submission 184351) | Corn, switchgrass and miscanthus rhizosphere microbial communities from Kellogg Biological Station, Michigan, USA - LAR L11-2 metaG... | ecosystem: Host-associated > Plants > Roots >...
AACACCGCCTGATTGACATATTAAACGCGACTGCCAAGGCAGCAGGATGGGAGCCGCGACCTTCGCCTCGCCAGGGCACGCGCAAGACGGGGAATAACGCTATCACCGGTCGAGGCGTGTGCATTATGGTCCGCCAGAACGCCTACTGGGTAGGAATCGCCGAAGTTGCCGTTGTTCCAGCGACGGGAGTAATACGCGTGACAAAGTTCACGATCGGTGTCGACTGCGGCAAGATCATCAACCCTCGGCAACTTGACCGCTGCATGAAGAGCGGGGTCGTGATGGGTCTTAGCGAAGCGCTCAAAGAAGAAGTTACTTTTGACACGGGAAAAGTCACCAGCACGAATTGGAGCCGGTATAAAATCCTTACCATGGAAGAGACGCCTGAAATCAAAGTCGTCCAGATATCGCGCGATGACAAAGGCTTTGGCGGCGGCTCAGAGGCCGCAAATGCAGTCGCTCCACCCGCAGTTGCTGCCGCGTTCTTCGACGCAACCGGGGTACACGCACGCAAAATCCCGCTGACTCCCACATACGTGATGGCACTGCTCAAAGCCTAATCCAGATTATCGACATCTGAGTCTCGACTTGGGATAACCTAGCCTTGCTAACCTCTCGAACTGATGACTGAATACTGAATCACACATCGCATCCGGACCGCGCACTTAGAACTAACTTTAATTCCCGGTCCAGCTTGAACAAAGTGAACTGCCTGTCGCATCCGCCATAATAATTTTGCGTGTCGGGTTTCCAGTGCACATAAATATATTCCGACTCGCCCATCTTGAACGACACGGAGGTCATTACATCGAATAAACCGCCTTCATCCGGAACCGACAATTTCCAGTTCCTGCCGTCGCGCGCGTACTCGTAAAGATCTTGTCTTGCTTCCTTGTGCGCGGAAAATTTCCCCGCACTAATCGCCGCGAAAGCCAAAGGGGAATCTGAGAACACCACGAACGCCCCGTCTTTTGCGCTTGGCCCCGACGTTTTGGCCGCGATCTGACCATAAAACGTTTCGGGAACGATGGCAGTTTTCCCGGCGTTCAGGCGATAACGCATGCTTCCTGCCAGTCGCAGTGGCTGCAGTGGCTGCAGGCCCGTGCTCGACAGCAAATAGTAGTAACCACTGCTCATGGGTTTTTCAATTGGCGACATGAAGTGGGCTTCCTCATTGGTTCCGGTTTCATCGTCCGGATGCTCGCGCAACTGCTTCTTCAGCCTTTCAACCTGCGCCGGTGCTGGAGCTTGGAGATTGAAATCCTTCATGTCCCGCTGCGCCAATTGCCGCCAGTCAACGGGCTGAAAGGGATCGAATAAAATTTCGCCGCTCTTCCCATCCATCACAGCCTCGTGAATTTGCGGCGACTGTGCCGGTGCTAGAGGTGCATGCAGGGCAAGCAACAAACTTGTACAAGCGAAGCAACGTGAAAGCAGCATCATGGATCGACCCTCCGTCAACACTCGCTTGCCGAGTCGCAACCGCGTGCCAATATCATATAAAAACAGAAAACGCCCGGAAGCGATCCTGCTGCCGGGCGCACTCTAACAGTGAACTGATGACTGAGAACCGAGAACTGGTCACTTACAAGCTATAATCTAGTACTGAATACTGCTGTCATCCGATTCCCAGCTCCGCGTTCAGCGACGACACGAAATATTTCCACACCAGGTAGTAGAGGATCATTCCGATGGGCAGGGCAATTGGAGCAAGCGTGAACACATGAGCAGGGATCGGGAAATCTAAAACCCGCGCGACACTATATCCAAGAGGCGCAAGCAGCAGCGGCAGCGCACCGCCAAACAGCCCGAGCGAAACGTGTCGAGGCGCAAGAAACGCTGAGTGCAACACATTCCACACTCCCCACAAGTTGGGCACGAACGCCATCGGGAACACAATCACTCGTTCGATGGGGATAGGCAGGTCATAAACGTAACGGATGAACGTATAAATCGTCATCACCACCAGCAGAAAAACCGTAGGCACAGCGATTCCTGCCAGATAAGCGCGCAGCAGCGGATGCTTGTTCATGATCCCTCCTCACGGGCGCCCTTCAACTTGGAAGTGCTCGACAAAATTTCTTGCGACGCATGCACTCAAAAAGAGAGCCTTTGTAGGGGCGCAGCATGCTGCGCCCCAGCTCGCACGGCGTAGGCTTCAATCCCTGTTCTCGTTCGCGTTCGTCGGTTTTCGCTCTTACAGTGCTCCCACTCTGCCTATGTTTGTATCGCTCGAGAAAAGCTAGCTAAAAGTGATACAAAAGCGCGGGAATCAACGCCGGGAAAAATATCGCTGCCGCGCCCGCGGCGGCCAACAAAGCCCAGTCAAACCACGGAACCCGAACTTGCGGCCGCTCCAGCCTGCGCAACATTTCCGGCCAAAGATCGCGGCGAAGCTCCGCCCCATTCTCCACCTGCTGCACCGGCGGCATGGCGTCACGCAGCTTGTCGCGCATGTTGGTGAACTCAGCTTCTCTCCCGGAGCCTTCCATGTTTTCCTTCAAAGGTTTCTTCATGGATGCGCTCCCAGCCTTTGTAATGTTTTTCGCAGCAATCGTACTGCCCGGAACATTCGCGTCTTGGCTGCGCCTGTCGAAATCCCCAACACCTCCGCGATTTCCGGATACGTTTCATCTTCGATCAGCCCAAGCTGCGCGACGACGCGCAACCGCGGCGGCAATTCCAAGAACGCTTTGCGGAGCGCCACGCGTGTTTGCTGCTGCACAGCCGAATCCGGTTTTTGCTCGGCTGGGATTTCGTCTGGCAGATCGACGTACGGTCGCCGTCGCCGCAGATGGTCCAGTGCCAGGTTCGTCGCAATACGCCGCAGCCATGAGGCGAACTTGGCGTCCGGATTGAATCCCGCGTGAGCTCTGTGCGCGCGCCAGAAGGTTTCCACGGTCAGCTCCTCGGCCACCGCCGGATCGCGCACGATGCGCACAATCCACCGGTACACGTCGCGCTGGTATTGCCGGAAAAGCGATTCAAAGGCGTCCAGGTCGCCCGCCGCGAATCGCTGCAGCAATTCCATCCCGCCGCCCTCTATCTGTACTTACCGTGGAACCGCAGCAAACGTTACATTTATTTTCCGACCTACAAGGAACAAAAAGGAAAAATGCCCGGGAGCGATGTCGCTCCCGGGCGCCTTGCCTTGACTGAATACTGATTACCGAGAACTGCTTACTGTTCGCTGGCCACTAGTAGATGTCGTACTGCTCCCAGTGCAGCGTGGCGTCGGACTGAATAATGATGTGCTTGTGCGCGTTCTGCTCGAGCTCGTCAATGAGCATGGATTCGCGGGTCTTCAAGGCTTTCGCGATTTCCGGATGCACGCGCAGCGTCAGGTTCGGATTGTCCGGAGTCGCAGCGGCCATTTTGCGCGCTTCGTTCTGGATTTCGTAGCACAGCGTCGGAATGGATTTCACCATGCCGGAGCCGGTGCACGATGGACAAGGCTGGCACAGCACACGTTCCAGCGCTTGCTTGGTGCGCTTGCGCGTGATGCACACCAGGCCGAATTCGTTGAACGAAAGCGCTTTTGACGGCGCCTTGTCCTGATCGAGCGCTTGTTGCAGCGCGGAGAGAACGCGTTCGCGGTTGCGGCGTTCTTCCATGTCGATGAAATCGACCACGATGATACCGCCAAGATCGCGCAGACGAATTTGCCGCACGATTTCCTTTACAGCTTCCAGGTTGGTCTTGACAATCGTGTCTTCGAGGCGTGTAGAACCTTTGCCGACGAATTTGCCGGTGTTAACGTCAATCGCCACCAGCGCTTCGGTGTGGTTGATGACGATGTAGCCGCCGGACTTGAGCCAAACCTTGGCGCGCAAAGCCTTATCGAGTTCGTGCTGAATGCCGAACTCTTCAAAAATGGGCTGTTCCTTCGCGTAGAGCTTCACGCGGCTGACCAGCTTGGGCTGAAAGCGACTGACGAATTCCGTGACCTTGGCGAACTCTTCTTCGTTGTCGATCCAGATTGCGGTGAAATCGTCGCTGACGTAGTCGCGCAAAATGCGTTCGACGAGATTCAAATCGCGGTGCAGAATCGCCGGCGCTTTGCGCTCGTCGTGCTTGTGCTTGATCTCGTTCCAGGTTTTGCCCAGGAACTCGATGTCGGTGCGAATCTCTTCGTCGCTAGCCCCGCCCGCAGCGGTGCGCACGATGAAGCCGCCGGGATACGCCCCGCGCGCTTCGCCGACGAGCCGGCGCAACCGCGAACGGTTTTCGGCACTGGCGATTTTGCGCGACACGCCGATGTGATCGATGGTCGGCATGTAAACCAGGAAGCGTCCGGGGAGCGCCACGTGACTGGTGATGCGCGCGCCCTTTTTGCCGAGCGGTTCCTTGGCGATTTGCACCACCACTTCCTGACCAGCCTTCAGCATTTCGGAAATTAATTGCGGACGGCGCGAATGCCCGTGGCCGGAATGGCCGTGGTGTCCGCGATTCTGCTGGCCGCCGCCGCCGGGCCGGCGTTCGAAGCGCCCGCGTCCGCGGTCACCGCCTCGGCCACGATCTGGGCCGCGATCGCCACCACGGTCGGGGCGTCCGCCTCTTCCGCGGTCCCTGCCGCCGCTGCGGAACGGGCGTTGGAAACGGGAACGGGGGTTGCCGCCGACGCGCGCAGACTGGCGCGGGAATTCCGCAAGCGGTTCCTGCGGCTGACCCGGAGTCCGCGAACGTGTTTCGCCTGGAAGTAATATTACTTCATCGTTAACAAGAACTGGGGCATCGCCGCCCTCGCGCGAAGGATTCTGGGATTCGCCGTGCGATTCGTGAGAAGAATCAGTTTCAACGTTATCGCCCAGCGCAGCGACGTGCAGCGCATTTTCATGCGCTGCGTCAGCTTCTGCTTCGGCCACAGCCTGCGGCGAGCCTACATTCTCGTGTTCTTCTTCGTGCTCTTCGTTTTCGCGATTTTCCGCCTCGTCTTCTTCGCTGGCTTCAGCGCGTTCGTTCTCTTCGTGGAGTTGATCCTCATCGTCTTCGTCTTGTGCGATTTCCGCAGGTGACCGTTCGTCGTTCGTTTCTTCCTCTTCGTCTTCCTCGATCTCCTCATCTTCTTCGAAGATGGCTCCGCCAGACGCCGATTTTGCCACGACTTCCTGGCGCACCAGATCCTGCTTGGCTTCAATTACGCTCGTGGAAAGTACTGTGGCTTCTTCTTCACTGATGTCGACTTCTTCACGCGAACTTTCCGATTCGGAAGATTCGCTGTCTGCGGAAGCCCGGTCTTCCCTCAGCTCACGGTCGCTAACTGTAGATCCCGAAACCCGCACATCAGCTCCGGAAGGCGAAGCACCACGGACTTCGTTGGCAAGATCCTCGGCGATGGCCTGGTTCGGTTCGGCCGTCTCGATGCCTTCGGTAGAAGCACCGGCAAGAAGCCAACTGGGTAAACCGCCACGCGAGCGACGCGGAGCATTTGCAGGAGATGGCTGCCCGCTTACGCGCGGCTGCGATTCTTCTGTTTCCGTCTGCGGCTCGCGACGTTCGGGTTCTGCAACCGGAACTGGAGCGGCAGCTTCCGGCACCGCGCGGCCACGATACTTCGCAAGCGATTCGCCCGGCAATACAAACGGCTCTTCGGTCGATTCAACAGGAGAAGAAGGGCGTGGGGAATCCGAACGGCGATTGTCGAAATCGCGTCGTGGGCCACGATTCTCCGGGCCGCGGTTGGAATATCCGCGGTCGCCACGATCGTTGCTGCGAGTTTCGCCGCCTTGCGGCGAAGCATACTTTGATGGGGGAAGATCTCTGGCGCCGCCCTGGCGGAAACCACCGCCGCCCCGGCCACCGCGTCCACGGCCACCACCGCTGCGGCCAAAACGTCCGCGACCGCCGCGACCGCCAAAATGCTGCCGGTCACCACCACGGTCTGAGCCACGATCGTTTCCACGATCGGGTCCCCGGTCACCGCCGCGGTCGCTTCCAGGGCGCGGGCTGTAGCTTGGCGACGGACGATATTGCGTGGGGTTGTAGCGAGGCGCGAAATTCTGCGGAGCGGATTCGTTCGACTCCGGCTGACGCTCTTCTTCAGATTCAAAATGCGGCTCTTGAACGCCCGACGCATCGGGCTCCGCTTCTTCGACATGGGTGTGAATGTCGTGCTGCTCGGATTCGCCGTGGGATTCTTCGCCTACGAATTCCGGCGACGGCAACTCGTGCGCCTGGCTCAGTACTTCCCCTGGCAGTTCGATCGGCAGGGAACCGGCAGACTCGACTTGGACTGCTGCAGGCGCTTGTTCGTGCCCGTGTCCGTGATCGTAGTCTTCCAGATTTTCGAAAACGTCACTGACATACAGGAAGGCATCGCCGTCCAGGCCGATATCCACGAAAGCAGACTGCATGCCGGGCAATACGCGGGTGACTCTGCCTTTGTAGATGCTGCCAACGAGAGCGAACTCTTTTTCGCGCTCGATATAAATTTCTACTAGCTGGCCTTCTTCCAGAATCGCGACTCTCCGCTCATGGGAGGTCGCGCTGATGACCAATTCTTTTGACATGAAAACTCCTCTTTTTTCGACCGGACAGGGCCGGCAACAGAACGCATCGCCGCAGGTTCATGCCCCACGGTAGTCCGGAAAGACGAAACCAGCCCCAGGTTAACCGGAGCACACAAATGCCGCGCTACTGACGGCTCAGGGTTTGTAAGTACGACTTCTTTATCCCAGGGTTTGGAAGACCAACCCTGCGACCCTGACACCCGTAGGGAAGCGGCTTGTGGATCGTAGCCTAATGAGAGTTGTTTGAACTCTGCGTAGCTTACGAGGCTGGTCCGTCGCCGACTAAATGCGCGGCGAACGGCGGACGATGCTGTCCTCACTTAGAATTACCTATTCAGTTCAGGGTCTGTAAAACAACTTCTCTTGCTCAGAGCTCCTAAAAGAAGCCTGCAACCCTGAAACCTAACTTTCTGAACTTTGGTACTTTTGGGCGTCCCGGAAACCGGGACCGCCGAATGGTTCACGGCTCAATTGACGAAGCGGCGTAACCTGACATTCATCACCAAGCCGATCGCCATGAACACAAACAATGTAGCCGAGCCACCGTAGCTCATTAACGGCAACGGTATGCCGGTCACCGGCATCGCGCCAATGACCATGGCCACATTTACTAAAACGTGAAAACCCAGCGCCGCAGCAACGCCCATCACCAGAAACATTCCTGCGCGATCTTTCGCGCGTTGTGCATTCTGTACGAGTCGTAGCAGAAGCGCCATATACAGCCCTAAGGCAAGCAGCACGCCTTTGAATCCCTGTTCTTCCGCCCAAGCCGACATGATGAAATCGGAATACCGGACGGGAATATAACCCAGTTGATTCTGACTGCCGTTGCCAAAACCTTTTCCCCAGAAGCCACCGGAGCCCACGGCGATTTTCGATTGGAGCAGTTGATAGCCTGAACCCTTGGCATCGTCTTCGGGATGGAGAAAAGACGTAATCCTTTCTCGCTGATACGCTTTGAGGAGGTGCTTGCTGACGGGAGGATAAAACACCGATCCAACAAGCAAAACCCCAGCTAATGTAAAAATTCCGGCGTGTTGCCACTTCAAGCCCGCCAAAAACGCGCCCACTGCGAGCATGGGAACGAGTACAAGAGCGGTGCCTAGGTCTGGCTGCTTGAGTATAAGTGCCAACGGCACGCCGACGAGCATACCTGCCTTCAGCAAATCGCGCAAATCCAGCTCGTCCGATCGCACTTCCACGAAGAAGCGCGCGAGTACAATGATTATAATCAACTTTGCAAGTTCTGACACCTGGAAGTCTTGGCCAAAGAGGTGAATCCAGCGTTTGGCGCCGAAGCGCGCTCCGCCCAGTACCAGTACTGCGGCCAATGCGGCGAGGCAAACCACGTACAAAATCAAAGCCTGGTCGAGGATAAGGTGGTAATCGACGCGAGAGAGCGCGAACATCACGGCAAATCCGAAAATCAGCCATTTGACTTGCTTTATATGCATTCCCGCCAGATTGCTGGCGTGGGTGGCAGAATAAATCTCGACTACGCCGAGCGCGCAAATGGCCGCCAGGATGGCCAGCAGCCACCAATCGTAATCGCGAGTGCCAGGAGCGTCTTTCATTCCGGGTCCGAGTTTCCTTGTGCGGTTTGAGATGGCGTTGCGGGCTGTTCCGGTTTCAGCACTGCGACGGGAGCGACGACGGCAGTGCCGCTTGCTGGAGTTGTGCTGTGTCCGTCCGCAGTGACGGTTCCCTGAGTCTTGCGATTTTTCTTGTCGTAATAAGCTTTGATGATGTCGCGAACGACGGGGCCGGAAGCGGTGCCGCCATGCTGTCCGCTTTCCTGCACCAGAACCGCGACCACAATTTCAGGATTGCGTCGTGGAGCGTAACCGACGAACCAGGCGTTATCTTCAAATTTTTTCTGTTTTCCCATGCGTTCGCGGGTGGCGTAGCCGATCACCTGCGCGGTTCCGGATTTGCCGCTTAATTCAATGCCGGCCAATTTCAGGGACGCTCCGGTTCCACCTTCGTTTACCACGGCATACATGGAGTCGGTCACTTTTTCGACGGTGTGTTCGGAAATGGTGAAGCGCTCTTCGCCAACGGTTTGCGCGTCCTTCAACATGTGAGGCTGCTTGAAAACACCGCCGGAAGCGATGCCGCTGATCATACGCGCAAGCTGCAAAGGAGTGGTGGTGACCGCGCCTTGTCCTGTAGAAACCGAGATTGTTTCGCCGGCGTACCATTTGCGGTGAAAAACGCGTTCAACCCATTCCTGCGAAGGCATTAGGCCATTTTCTTCCGAGGGAAGGTCGATGCCAGTTTTGTGGCCGATGCCTAATTTGCTGCCGTAGTAAGAAAGACGGTCAATGCCCAAGCGCATGCCCACGTTGTAAAAAAATACGTCGCAGGATTCCATGATGGCCTTGCGAACATCCACAGTTCCGTGAGAACTCTTGCCGTAGACCCAACACTTGAATTGCCGGCCGTAAAAGGTTCCGTAGCCGGGACAGAATGACGTGAAGTTTTCCGGCGGATTTTTGTCTTCGAGCATGGCGGTGGCGGTGACAATTTTGAAAACGGAGCCGGGAGCGAGTTGCGCCTGGATGACGCGATTGAGCAGTGGATGCAGAGGGTCTTCGTTGAGCTTGCGCCATTCTTCCTTCGGAATGCGCACCGCGAAATCGTTGGGATCCGGCGTGGGCCGGCTGACCATTGCCAACACTTCGCCGGTGCGCGGATCGAGAGCAACTACGGCGCCGGGCCGCACCCCGAGCGATTGTTCGGCAACCTGCTGCAAATCCAAATCGATAGTCAGCGTGACTTGTTTGCCGGGAATTGGATCCTGTTGCGAGAGGTGGTCGACTTCCTTGCCCACGCTGTTGACGATGACGCGGCGCATACCGTCCGTGCCCATCAAGATATCGTTGTACTGGCGCTCCAATCCGGTTTTCCCCACGACGTCGCCGGGACGCAACTTTCCGTTGCTGGCTTCGATCTGCTGTTCGCTGGCTTCACCGACGTACCCGGTGGCATGCGCGAGGAAGCCGTTTGGCATGTAGCGGCGGCGCGAAATAGAAAGCATTTCGAGGACGGGAATATCGGAGCGGTGCGATTCGATGAAATCGAGATCGGCGCTGCTGGCTTCGGGCTTGATGACGATGGGCTGGAACTTGGGCAAATTGCGGGTGTTCTGTAATTGGTCGTGCAGATCATCGATGGACAGACCGAGGCCATCGGAGATCGCGGGCAAATATTGTTCCACGAGTTTCGGATCGTCGCGCAGGAGAAGGACGCTGAAGGATGGGCGATTGTCGACGAGGACACGACCATCGCGATCGAGCATGCGGCCACGCGGCGCGATGATGGGAATCGAACGGACGCGATTTTGTTCGGCCATCTGGCCGTACTTGTCGCTGTCGATGACTTGCAATTTCCAGAAGCCGAGCAGCAACAGGCCGATCATGCCCACGATGATGTAGGAGACGACTGCGAGCCGCGTCTGCGGCAACCGATTGTCACTTCTTAAGGAAAACGACACGAATTCTTCTTTTCTCGCCCAGGGTTTGTCAGACAAACCCTGAAAACAAACCTGTAACAACGGGTGATTTCCCAGTTCCGTTCACAATCATTCGCTGTGATTCACGAACTTTGGCCTGGAGATGGAAAATCTGCGCAAAACTCCACAACGGCGACTTTATGTTGAAAGCCGTCCGGCGAATTCTTTTTCAACGTATCACTTAGGTATGTGAGCCGCAACCCGTCCAGAAGGACAGGTTTCCGAGTGGTCACTGCGGAGACTGGAGTGCGACATGCTAGGACGGGAATCGGAAAATGGAGAGTCGAAAATAGAAAACCGAAAATCGAGGATCGAAGGGTTAGAGATGCGGGAGGCAGGACAGAAGGAGGCGCGGTAGTTTGATTTCTGCGGTCGGGCAAGCTGAGGCGCAGCATGTGCGCCCGTGCATGATAGTGCGCGATAGCGCGATATTGCTTGGGGATACGGATTAGAAGAGTGCGGTGGGGCGTTTTGTCCAGGACTTGTTTTTTTCTTCGGCAATTTTTTCCAGGTCGACGACGTGTGCGCTGGATTGCGTTAGTACGTGATGGAGATCGTTGCCGATGCTGATGAAGGAGAAGCCTTTGTCGAGGAATTCGCCGACCCGCGACGTGCCGAACAGGAAAAGTCCGAGGATGACGTTATTTTTTCGTGCCGCTTCGACCAGGCTTTGCGTCGCGGCGTTCAGTTCAGGCGAAGTGTACATGTTTGGGAATTCGTATTTTTCGAAGAGGCCCATGGACATGCAGAGATCATTTTGTCCGAGGAAAAGAATATCGACGCCGGGAACGGCGGCAATCTCCGCGATATTTTTGATGCAATCCGCGGTTTCGACCTGCAGCGCGACGACGCCGTCGGTGTTCCAGTTTCCAGCATAGCCCAGCAAGCCGGCTTTATTCATGCAGCGTTGCGGGAAATAGACAGATCGAGTGCCGGCGGTGGGATATTTTGCGCAGCTTACGGCTTGCCGGGCTTCGGCGGCGGTGTTGATGTAAGGCACGAGCACACCATCGGCGCCGAGGTCGAGAGCTTGTTGAATGCCGCCGCGGTCGTGATAGCCCTCAACACGCACCAGCGACTTCGCGCCTCCACTGGCGATTGCACTGAGCATCGCAGAAAGTTTTTCGAAGCCCATGGGGCCGTGTTGCGTATCGACAAGCAGCCAGTCGTAACCGCTGTGCGCGAGTTGTTCGGCTACCGTTGGGCTGTGGGAATTAAGGAAGAGTCCCATTTTCGGTTGACCCGCGCGCAACTGTTTTTTGAATTCGTAACCGCTTAGTTTTTCTCCGGCCATTCGCTGCTCCTGGACACGTTTTTTTGTTGTGGGGCTTAGATACACTACACGGCTGGGCGGGTTTTCTGCAATTTTGCGGAGCGTGGGAAAACGTTTGGAGAAATTTTGGAGGACGGTTCGGAAGTGAGCGAGTGAACAGCCTTTGCGTTTTACGTCCGGGCCCTACAAAACAACGCTGCGCATGTACGGGAGATAGTGAAAGCTTACTTGGCAACGCACGAGTATTCTGAATGCTTGCGCGTTGGAGTCGCCGATTATAATTACAGTTAGTTTGCGTGTGCCAACTACCATCTGATGACGAACTTCATTGTGAATGCACAAATGCGTGACGTTAAACCGCCGTTGCGGATTGCGCTGATTGGCATGTCCGGAGCCGGAAAAACTTTTTGGAGCCGGCGCATCGCTGAGTCGGGAACGCGGGCTATTTCTTGCGACGATCGCATCGAAGAAAATCTTGCGCCGCGGTTGGCCGCAGGCGGCTATGCGGGTATTAACGGCGTGGCGGCTTGGATGGGCTGGCCGGATTCCGCGACTTACGCGGAGCGGGAAGCGCAGTATCTTGCGCAAGAAATATCCACGTTGGATGAAATTTTGAGTGAGCTGGAGCGCAACCCGCGGCAATCGTTGGTGCTCGATACAACGGGAAGCGTGATTTACACCGGCAAACATTTGTTGCTCAGACTTAGAAGATTGATGACCGTTGTGTATCTGGCGGCGTCGGATGCCGAACAACAATTGCTCATCGAGCGTTATCTGAGCGACCCAAAACCAGTTTTGTGGCGTGGGGCGTTTCAGGCCCGAGCGGGCGAAGCTCCGCGTGACACGGTGGCGCGTTGCTATCCGCACCTGTTGCAGGCGCGGCGACAGAGTTACGCAGCACTGGCGCACGCGACCCTGCTGGTCGCGGCGCTGCGCGAACTGCCGCATACCTGCGATGCATTTCTTCAACTGTTGCCGCCGTCTGTTCTGCCGCATGCGGAAGGCGGTTCGCGGTGAGATACCGCAGCACAACGGGACGCGCTCCGCTTACTTCGTTGCGCGGCGCAGTGTTGCGCGGACTCGCGCCGGATGGCGGGCTCTACATGCCAGCCGAGATTGCGCGGCGTTCGCCGGAGGAGCTGGAAGAGTTTCGCGCACTGCCGTTCACGGAAGTTTGTTTTCGCGTTGTGAAGCCGTTTGCAACGCCGGACGTGCCGGAAGACGTGCTGTGGCAGATTGTCAGCGAGGCGATAAGTTTTCCGGTGAAGCTGGTTTCGCTTTCGCCAGGACTGCACATTCTGGAACTTTTTCACGGGCCGACATTGGCGTTCAAGGATTTTGGCGCGCGCTTCATGGCGCGATTGATGGGCTATTTCGTTCGCGATGAGGATCGCGAATTGACGGTGCTGGTG
>Ga0207665_10002379_pt1 | contig 12703 bp, 11 predicted proteins | sample LARL112metaG_FD_184351 | JGI IMG/M metagenome (GOLD analysis project Ga0207665, IMG submission 184351) | Corn, switchgrass and miscanthus rhizosphere microbial communities from Kellogg Biological Station, Michigan, USA - LAR L11-2 metaG... | ecosystem: Host-associated > Plants > Roots >...
CTCCGCCCTTGGCCGCATCGAGCACGAGCACGCGGCCGACATAGCTTTCGCCGGCCAGCTTGTGATCCGCACGGGAGAATACGCCGCGCACGCGGTCGAGATCGTAGCGCGCGGAGAAGCCGTCCTTGGCGACCAGTGCCACGCCGCGCACTTTCGCGCCCATGCCCGCCACTGCAAAGAAGGTCTCGCCGCTCATGGCGCGATCCTCCCGCCGTTGCACGCCGCGTCGATGCACGCCGGCATGGACATCAGCACCGGCCGGTAGCCGTAGCCGCCGATGATGTTGACGAGCTTCGCCGAGTTCGTGGCGAGCCGCCGCCATCCGTTCGCTTCCGCCATTTCGCGCGCGTAGCTCTGGTAGAAGCACATGCCGGCGAGCACGGTGCCGCCCGCCGCCTCGATGCGCGCGGTCAGCCCCATGCGGTCGGCGTCGCCCTTCACCTGCGGGCTGGTGACGACGAGAAGCGGAATGCGTGCTTGGCGTCCCTCGACCAGGCCGGCGACCTGTGCCATCTCGATCAGGCTCAGCTGCGGGGCCGAGAACACGACAACGTCGACGCTATCGATCGCCCGTGCATAGCTCGCCGCGAACGCGCGAACGTCGGCCGCGCCGATTTCGTGGCTCGGCACGCTCGCGCCTGCAGGCAGAACGTCGTCAAGCCGCCGCGCCTCGGGCGTGATGCCGGCGATATGAAACAGCGCGACGGAGCCGTAGCTCGCCAGCGCCGCGCCGAAATGCTTGATCTCGTCGGAGGCGGGCACGCGCTCGATACCGACGAGGGCGGGGACCTGCCAATAATCGCCGGCCAGCCGGCCGACCAGGGCACCGAGCGCGCCCCATTCGTTGAGCTCGCGCGGCGTAAAGCCGACGTCGATGAGGAGGGTCGCGCGCCGCCGCTCGTCCAGATGATAGCCGTAGCGCGGCGTGCGCGCGGTCAGCGCCGCGGCGAGCGCCGAGGGGCCGCCCTCGAAGTTTGATCGCGCGCCGCACACGCTGTTGCAGTAGATGACAACGCCGGTGTCGCCGTAGGCGACGTGCTCGCCGGCGAGCGGCGCCATGATGGTCTGATAGTTGATGCAGGTGTTGGTCATCAACACGCCGAGCGCCTCCAGCGCCGTGATCGCCCGGCGCTCGAGCTCGAGCATCCATGGCTGCTGCTTGAGCCGATGCGCGGCGGCAAAATCGGTGCCGCGCGGATCGGTGATGGTGGGAATGCGCACCCGCCGCCCGTGCGCCGGCAGCCGCGCCAGCCCCTCGAGCCATTTGACGCCGGCTTCACCGAGCGACTCGGTGTCGGCCATGATGTGCGCCTGCGTGACGGGTACGAAATCGCGCGCGCCGAGATAGTCGCCAACTTTGATCTGATGCTCGATCGCCCACTGCGCCGTTGGCCCGCACTCGCCCGCCCGCATCGCTTGCTCATCGGCCGTGAGATTCATGCGTGCTTCACTATCGTTCGTGCGTGAGTGCAAGCAGACGTCCGAGGGGGGACAATGGTGAAGCCGCCGACTCGGCTACCCGCTCCCAGCCGAACTCGCATAGTCCGACCTCTGCCCGATTCCAAGCGCCGAACGCGCTCGAAGTCCCGGACGATGCGAGTCGTCCCGGAACGAGCCGGAGGCCTGTGCGTTAGTCATCAGTCAGGCCGTGACCTTGTCGCTCTCGTTTCACCGCTTCGCCGTGGCCGCTAATTGCCGACGATGCGCGCCGCCTGAATGAGCGGCACCCACTTGTCGATCTCGCTGCGGACGAGCTTCCCCAGGGCCTGCGGCGTGCGCTCGGCATCCGCCGGCAGATCCGCGCCAAGCTCCGCGAGCCGTTTGGCCACGCTCTCATCGCGCATCGCCTTGTCGAGCGCCGAATTGATTTGCTCGACGATCGGTTGCGGCGTTCCCTTCGGGAAGAACAGCGCGGTCCAGGCGATGGTCTGCAGCTCGGGCAAGCCCGCCTCGGCCGATGACGGCACGTCGGGGATCGCGGCCGCCCGTTGCGGCGCGGTCACCGCAATCGGCTTGACGGCGCCGGCAAGGATGTGCGGCGTCGCGGAGACGACCTGATCGAACATCAGGTCGATCTGCCCGGAGAGGAGATCATTGACGCTCTGGGAGAGCCCGCGATACGGCACGTGCTGAATCTCGGTCTTGGTGAGGCTGGTGTAGAGCAAATAGGTGAGATGGGAGATCGAGCCCGTGCCGGCGCTGCCGAAGGTGAGTTTGTGCGGATGCGCCAGGGCGTAGGCGGTGAAATCCTTGAGAGTGTCGGTGGCGAGGCTCTTGCGCACGACCAGCACCATGGGCGTGCTCGCCACCAGCATCACCGGTTCGAAATCAATGCGCGGATCGTAGGAGAGATTCTTGTAGAGCCCAACGGCGGCAGCATGCGTGCCGAGATTTCCCATCACCATGGTGTAGCCGTCGGGCACGGCCTTGGCGACGCGCGCGGCGCCGATCGAGCCGCCGCCGCCGGTCACGTTCTCGACCACGATCTGCTGGCCGAGCGTGTGGCTCATGTGTTGGCCGAGAATGCGCGTGAGCACGTCGGTCGGGCCGCCCGCGGCGAACGGCACGATGACGGTGATCGGACGGGTAGGGTAGGGCTGCTGCGCGCTGGCGCTCAGACCGGGGGCAATCAGAATTGCCGCGGCGACTAAGATGGAAGCACAAGAGCGCATCACGTTCTCCTCGTCTGAGCGAGCACCCTCGCTGTTGCCTCGCGTGCCCGCCCCCGGCTGAGATCGGGTCTATCCGACTCCAGCCGATTCAGAAAGTGGCGACCTCGGGCAAGCCGGAATGGATGGGCACATAATGATGACCGCACGCGCGGCACGACTTCAGTCGGCTTTGATGTTGAGCTCCTTCACCAGGCGGGCATACGTGTCGAAATCGCCGTGGACGAGTCGTGAGAATGCTTCGGCGCTGCCGCCGACCGGCTCCTGACCGGATTGCAGGAACCCGTCACGGACTGCCGATTCGGCGAGCGCTTTGTTGATCTCGGCGTTGAGGCGGGCCGCGATGCTCGGCGGCGTGCCGGCCGGCATTAACACGCCGACCCACTGATCGAGCACGAGGCCAGTGATTCCGGCCTCTTGATAGGTCGGCACGTCGGGCAGGGTCGGCGAGCGCCTCTCGGTCGATTGGGCGAGGAGCCGCAGCGTGCCGGCCTTGTGGTGCGGGATGAGCGGCGTCGACCCCAGGGACCCGAGCTTCACGTGTCCGGCGATGAGATCGTTGAGCGCCGGCGCGCCGCCGCGATATGGCACCTGCTCAAGCTTGATGCCGGCGATCGACGCAAACCATTGCGCCACCATGTGCTGGGCGCCCACTCCGCCTCCCGTCGCGTAGCGCAGCCCCGGCTGATGCTTGGCAAGTGCGATCAACTCGGGGATCGAGGCAACGCCCAGCGAGGGATGCGCCGCGAGCACGATGGGCTGACGCGAGAGCTGGATGACCGGCGCGAATTCCTTGAGCGGATCGACGTTCACCTTGTAGACGTGCGGATTGCTGCTCAAGGCATCGGTTGTAACCAGGACCGTGTAGCCGTCCGCGGGCGCCTTGGCCGCGGTCTCGATGCCGATATTGCCGTTGGCGCCGGACTTGTTCTCGACGACGATCTGTTGGCGCAGGCTGCGCGACAAATACTCGCCGACGAGGCGGGCGCCCACGTCGGTCGCGCCGCCGGCCGGGAACGGTACGATGAAACGAACCGGCCGGCTCGGCCAGTCCTGCCCCTTGGCAGTCGGAATGACGGCAATCAGCGCAACGCACGCGACGACAAGGCGCAGCTTCACCATTGGAAAATGGTCCCGCTCTCCCTCATCGACTATCCTATCGGTCCTCCTTGCGTCCGACTAGCAGCGACGCCGCGATCGAGGTCCCCGCATGCCGTTCTCCAGCTATCTCCCCGAGCACATGGGCGCGATGACGCTTTCGCCGTCGGGGCCGTTTGTCGCGGGCTCCTATGCCGAGCTGATCTTGACCTATACCGCGGGCACCTTCGGGATCGATGACACCGGCATGGTGAAAATCTCGTGGCGGACCACCTCCGACATGAGCAAGCCGCAATTCGACAGGCCCGCCGCGCCCAACTTCACCACCGTCGAGGCGAGCAACGGCGCCAAGCTCGAGGTGTGGTTCGACCGGCTGAACATCCGCCCCTATGCCAATACTCTGCTGATCCGTGTCGGCCGCGGCTATCTGCGCGCCGGCGATACGCTGACTGTGCGCATGGGCGACCGCCGGCAGGGCTCGCCAGGCTACCGCCTGCAGACGAACTGCGAAGCTCGTGTCGAGCTCCGAACGTCGATCGATGCTTTCGCCACCTACGAATTCACCGAGCTCTTGGAGCAGCCGGCCTTTGCGCTCGTGCCGGGGGAGGCGGCACACTGGAAGGCGATCTGGCCTTCGCTCGCCGTCGTGGGCGAGCCGTTCCGTCTTGCGATCGTCGCCGAGGATGCATGGGGCAACCCGACCGCCGATGCCGAGCGGACGCTGTCGCTTGTGCCGTCGCGGCCGATCAGCGGATTGCCCCAACGCATTGCGGTGAAACGCGGTGATGGCCCGCGCGTGCTCAACAATCTCGTCGTCGACGCGCCCGGCGATCTCGAGCTTTGGCTCGTTGCGGAAGGCCAAGAGCTTGCCCGCGCCAATCCGCTGCGCGTCACTGCGGCCGCGCCGCTGCGGCGCTATTGGGGCGACCTGCATGGGCAGAGCGGGGAAACCATCGGCATGGGCACGGCGGAAAGCTATTTTCGCTATGCGCGCGATCTTGCCTTCGTCGATATTGTCGGGCACCAGGGCAACGACTTTCAGATCACCGACGCATTCTGGGCCGAGCTCAATCGCTTGACCGCGGCGTTCGATGCGCCTGGCCGCTTCGTATGCCTGCCCGGCTACGAATGGTCGGGCAATACTGGCATGGGCGGCGATCGCAACGTGTTCTTCCGTCGCGAAGGCCGGCCGATCCGGCGCTCGTCGCATATCCTGGTCGAAGGGCAGACCTCGAGCCGCGCCGTCTACACGGCGGATGAACTCTTTCGCGCGCTCGACGGCGAGGACGCGGTGGTGATTGCCCACGTCGGCGGCCGTTACGCCGATATCAAATCCGCCCACGACGGGCGGATCGAGCGCAGCGTGGAGGTGCACTCGACATGGGGCACCTTCGAATGGCTGCTGCACGACGCGTTCGACAAAGGCTACCGCGTCGGTGTGGTGTGCCACAGCGACGATCACAAGGGTCGGCCGGGCGCGACGCGGCCCGGCGCCTCGACCTTTGGCGCGATCGGCGGGTTGACCTGCTATTTCATGCCCGAGCTCACGCGCGACGCCCTGTTCGAGGCGCTGCGCCGCCGCCGCCATTACGGCACCACGGGCACGCGCCTGTTCCTCGATTTGCGCGCGAGCTTCGCGCAGCCGGTCACGAGCTTTTCCGAAGACCCGCAGCTCGCGCCGGGAAGGGATTTCGCCGTGCGCGAGGCCTCGATGGGCAACATCATCCGCCCCGGCTCGGCGCCGATGCGGCTTGCCGCCGAAGTCATCGGCACCGCGCCCATCGAGCGCCTTGATGTGCTGCACGGCGCCAACGTCGTGCAGACGGCGCGGCCCTTTGCGGGCTCCGATCTCGGCCGCCGTGTGCGCGTGACCTGGCAAGGCGCAGAGTACCGCGGTCGCGGCCGCGAGACGATGTGGCAGGGGAAACTGACGCTGACTGGCAATCGCATCGCGCGGTTTGCGCCGGTGAACTTTCTCAATCCGGAACGAAAGGTCGTGGAGGCGAGCCCCGGCGCCGCGCTCGCCTGGAGTTCGGTGACCACCGGCAATCTGGCCGGCATCGACATTTGGCTCGACGAGGCGCGGCGCGGGACGCTCGCGCTCGAAACCAATATCGTCTCCGGCGAGGTTGATCTCGCAACGCTCGACGACGGCACGGTCGCCTTCGACGGCGGCGGGCTTGCCCGGCGCATCAGCGTCTATCGATTGCCGGAGCAGGATTGGAGCCGGCGGCTTGCGCTCGAGCACGTTGCGACCTTCGCGGGCGGCGCCGACCTGCCGGTCTATGTGCGCGTGACCCAGAGCGACGGTCACCAGGCGTGGTCGAGTCCGATCTACCTGATCGCTTGAGAAAGCGAGTGGATGCCGTCAGTCATGTTGCATCCGCTTCTCTCCCTCACGAGCGGGCGTTGAGGAGGGGAGCGGCGGCTGGCGGTCAGCGGCGGTCGGCGTCTTCCAGATCGAGCACAACGCGTCTGAAGTCCGATCCCATGTCCTGGGCATGGAAACCAAGCTCGGCGCACATTTGCAGCATGGGCGCGTTTTCCGCCAACACATCGCCGTACACGCGCCGTAGACCTTTTTCTTTGGCGTAATCGATGACGCGCCGCATCAGGAGAAAGCCTACTCCGTGGCCTTTGAGCCGCGAGCGGACCAGGATCGCGAATTCCGCGGTCCTTTCGTCGAGCTCGTCCTTCAAGCGCACGAGCCCGAGCATCTGGCCCGTATCTTCATCGAGCGCGATGAAAGCCATTTCATGGCGGTAGTCGAGATGGCGGAGCTTATCCATCTCCTCTGCGCTAAGCTCGCCAACGTTCGCAAAAAACCGAAGTCGGAGATCCTCGGTGCTGACGCCGGCTAGAAAATCCCGGTACAACGCCACGTCTTCCGGCCGCGCCCGGCGGATCAGCACGTGCTCGCCGCCGATGGCAGTTTGATGCACCTCCCTCGTGCCAAGCTCTGCGTCGTCCGGCATTGGCGCCCCTTTCCGCTGCCTTCGGATTTATGCGAATTGACGGCTGCAGGCAAACGGCGGTCTCGGCTTTCCCCTGGCGAAAGCGGACAGAGCGCCCGTCCAGTGAGCTAGCGCTGCGTTCCCAGGCAACTCTTCTTGATGAAGTCGACGGCACGTCGCTTGCTCTCGATCACGCGCGGCAGGTCTTCCGGCCGCGGCGCGGAAATTCCGATCATCGTGCGATCCTGGCATTTGCCGTCTTTGCATTGCCAGGCTTTGCCATCGATTACGATGCTGGGACGATCGCCGTCTTCGATGTCGATCCGTTGTACTTTGTTAAAATCCAAGGTCGTCGTTTCGTTCGAAGGCGGCTCGAAGCTTTCCTTGCTCCCGCCCCTGGAATAAGCGGTCATGATCACCGTCTTGAACACGCATTTTTGCGGCGAGGAGATGCTCACGCCGACTTTGACATGACGGCTGCCGCGGTGCGGGTCGTTTTCCTCGCCAAAGCCGGGATTTTGCCGGATCGTCTCATATCGGATCGCCCGTCCCTCGACAGTCCGCCGCCAGCGCGTCTCGAATCCCTGGGGGAGATCACCCTCCTGCTGGCCGCCCGTGACGAACGCAACCGCATCGATCAAACCCGCCTCATCCGAGCCGAGGCGACTTTCACATCCGCAAATCAGGCTTGCCAATCCCAGCAGCAGAATGTTCCGAAGCGTCAAATGTCGCTTCCTGGCGTGCCCCGCGGTTTTCATCGGACCTCAGATAGCCTGTGACCGAGCATCGATAATTCGATATATACTCGACCGCGGGTCGTCCTCCTAGGAGATTGGATGCAATTCGCTGGCGCGGAAGCGGCCGGATCTCGAGCATGGATCGCTCCCGCCGCCGCGACGCTGCTTCTCGCCATGGCGCACGGCGCGGCTGCGCAGCGTGCGTCGCCATCAGGCTTCGTTTACCTGCGCGACGTCGAGCCGAGCATCGCGCAGGACATTCGCTACGCCGGCTCCGACAATTTCGTCGGCCGGCCGCTGCCCGGCTATGACGCCGCGGAGTGCATTCTCCGGCAGGAGGTCGCCGCCGCGCTCAAGCGCGTGCAGGCGGGGCTGCGCGCTGGGGGACTCTCGCTCAAGGTTTATGATTGCTATCGCCCCACGCGTGCCGTGCGCGCCATGGTGCAGTGGGCGAACGACGGCCGCGGGCAAGCGTCGACCAAGCGGTTCTTCCCGAAGCTGCCGAAGAGCTCGCTGCTCAGCGGCTATATCGCCTCGCGGTCCCAGCATTCGACCGGCAACGCGATCGACCTCACGCTGATCAAGACCGACGCGGCGCCGGCTGCGCCATTAAATCCGGCCGCCAATTACGGACCGTGCACCGGCCCCGTCGCCCAGCGCAGCCCGGACAACAGCGTCGATATGGGCACGAGCTTCGACTGTTTCGATTCCGCGAGCCACACGGCCAGCTCCGCCGTGACCGCCGAACAGCGGCGCTGGCGAAACATGCTGGTCGAGGCCATGCGAAAACAAGGATTGGCAAATTACCACCGCGAGTGGTGGCACTTCTCCTACGCAAGATCCGCCGGCACGGCGGCATATGATTTTCCGATCCGCCCGCGATAACGGCGCGAGCGCATGCTTCGAAATCCACATTGTATGTGGGGTTCGCGGCGGACCGATTCTCGCATCTACTGTCCCAGATCGAGTGACGCCAACGCCTGTTTCCATTTTACCGACTCGCCGGCGAGGAAGCGTGCGAACGTTTCATCGTCCTCGTAGGCAATCGCGGCGGTCAGGGTGTGGGCGGCTGCGTGCGCGCCGGGCGTCGCCAGAATGGCGGCGACCTCCTGCGAGATCTTCTTGATGATCGGCGCTGGAGTTCCCGCCGGAGCAAACAACCCGATGAAGCCGGAGGCGCGCCCGAAGCCCGGCACGCCGCTCTCGGCGATGGTCGCGATCTCCGGCGCTGCCGTAAAGCGCTTGCCGTCGATGAGTCCGAGCGCGCGCAGGCGTCCGGCCTGGATGTGCGGGTAGGCGGAGGTGAGATCGACGGACGCGAGCGGAATCTGTCCGGCAATGACATCGACCACCGCGGGCGCGCTGCCGCGATAGGGAACGTGGACGAGATTGGCGCCGGTCTCGCGCTTGAGCAATTCGACGGAGAGGTGCTGGCTGGAATTGGTTCCAGTCGAACCATAGGTCAGTCCGCCGGGCGTTGTTTTCGAGCGGTCGATCATGTCGCTGATGGATTTCGGGCCGGTCGACGGATTCGCCACCAGGACGAGGGCGACCTCGATCAGCTTGGCCACGGGCGCAAGCTCGCGCAACAGGTCGGGCCCGGGATTGCTCGGCAAATTAGGATTGAGCAGCAGCGCGCCGGTCGCGCCGACGCCGAGCGTGTCGCCGTCGGGTGCCGACTTCGCAAGCATCTGCAGGCCGAGTACGCCGCCGGCGCCGGCCCGGTGCTCGACGACGACCTGACGCCCTAGTCGGGGGCCAAGCTCGTTGGCGACGATGCGGGCGGCACCGTCGGCCGAGGCTCCCGGCGCGAACGGAACAATGATCTGAACCGGTTTTTGCGAGAGCTGTGCCGGCGCCGGACCGCAAGCGAGCGGCGACACGAGCACAAGAAACGCGAGCACGACAACCCAACGCCGCGTACGCGCCTTTTCCGCATCACGCCGCAGGTAGCGGCGAACTGGCGCAGCCGTGTCGGTGCACTCCCTCGCCTCGTTCGCGCGGAGAGAGCGTGTCGAGCACGCTGCGCGCGCTTCTGTCGTCGTGCTCGGCATCACTTTTTCCCGGTTTCTCTGTCCGCGTTCGCGTCCGCAATCGCTTTCCAGACATTATACGGCGTGGCCGGCATCTTGATGTCGCGCACGCCGTAGTCGCGCAACGCATCGAGGATCGCGCTGATGACCGCCGCCGGCGCTGCAGTGGTGCCGCCTTCGCCGCCGGCCTTGATGCCGAGCGGATTGGTGGGCGAAAGAACCTCGGCAATTTCCGTGACGAACGGCGGGACGGTATCCGCGCGCGGCACGCCGTAGTCCATCAGCGAACCGACGAGCGGTTGGCCGGAATCGTGATCGACGTAGCATTGCTCCCACAAGGCCTGCCCGACGCCCTGCGCGATCGCGCCATGGGTCTGGCCATCGACGATCAGCGGATTGATGCAACGACCAACATCATCGACCGACGCGTAGCGGATGATCCGCACATCTCCGGTCTGCGGGTCGACCTCGACCTCGCAGATGGCGCAACCGTTGGGGAATACCGGATCATGCATCTCGTTGTCGGTGACCACGGCGATGCCGTCCTTGAGTTCCTGCGGGAGCTCGTGTCGGGCGGCCTCTTCGGCAAGGTCGAGAAAATCGAAGGTGCGGTTGGTCTCGCGCGCGCTGAACCTGCCGTCGCTGAATTCAATATGGTCCGGCATCGACCCCAGTATGGCTGCGGCCACTTTCTTTCCCCGCGCAACGAGCTCCGGGAGCGCCTTCGCGAACACGGTCGCGGCGTGGCGCATGGAGCGGCCCGAATGCGATCCGCCGCCCACCTTCACCACGTCGGTGTCGCCGAGGATGATCTTCACGCTCTCGACCGGCACGCGGAGAAGATCGGAAATGACCTGCGCGAAGCTCGTCTCGTGGCCTTGTCCGCTCGGCTGCGTGCCGATGACGACTTCCACCCGCCGCTGCGGACGCACCGTGATCCGCGCCTGCTCGTTCGGCGCGCCAATCGAGGATTCAACGTAGTTGGCGAGGCCGCGGCCGAGCAGCCGGCCGCGCTTTGCAGCCTCGCGTCGGCGCTGCTCGAAGCCTTTCCAGTCCGCAATCTCCATCGCCCGGTCCATGCTTTCCTGATAGCGCCCGCTGTCATAGGTCATGCCGACGGCATTGCGGTAAGGCATCGCTTCCGGACGGATGAGGTTCTTGCGGCGCAGTTCGACGCGATCGATGCCGAGTCGCTCTGCCGCCGTGTCGATAAGGCGCTCGATCGCGAACGTCACCTCCGGCCGGCCGGAGCTGCGATATGCATTGGTCGGCGTGGTGTTGGTGAAGACCGCCATGGCGCGCAGGAAGGCGTGAGGGATCGCATAGGGGCCCACGATGAGGCCCGCGCCCTTGGACAACGGCGAAAGCGAGACACAGTAGGCGCCCACGTTACTGATGTTGGTCGCGCGCATGGCAAGCAGGCGGCCGTCGCGGGCGAGCGCCAATTCGACCTTGGTGACCAGATCGCGTCCCTGATAGTCGCTCAGGAACGCCTCGGATCGCGTCGCAGTGAACTTAACCGGACGGCCGAGCTTGCGCGCGGCCCACAACACGAGGGCGAACTCGACGAAGACGCGGTTGCGTGTGCCGAAATTGCCGCCCACGTCGTAAGACAGGACGCGCACGCGTTCGGGCGCGATGCCGAGCACGGCCGCGAGCTCGCGTTTCTGCCGCACTGCACCGCCGCTGCCGGCATGAAGGGTGTAGCGCCGGCTCGCCGAATCGTACTCACCCAGCGCCGCGCGCGGTTCGAGCGGGAGCCCGGTCACCCGGTCGATGTGAAGGTCGAGCGCAACGACATGGTCGGCACGCGCGAACGCCTCCTCGGTCGCCTCCCGGTCACCGAAAAACGTATCGATCGGAACGTTGCTGGGGACCTCGCTCCAAATCACCGGCGCGCCCGGCCGCATCGCGTCTTCGGAATGATAGACCCCCGGCAGCACCTCATAGTCGATCTCGACGGCCTCCGCCGCGTCGAGCGCCTGCGGCACGGTCTCGGCCACGACCATAGCCACGGCCTCCCCGACATGGCGGGCCTTGGCGTCGGGCAAAAGCGAGTGCGGGCCGAAGAACACCGCCCCGCCGCCCGCCGCGTGCAGCTTCATGTCGTATTTGGTCTTGGGCAGCGGATCGTGGGGGATGGCGCCGAGCTCGTCGGCGCGGCAGTCGGCGCCGGTGAACACGCCGAGCACGCCCGGCATCGCCTTGGCGCGCGCCGCATCGATGCCAAGAATGCGCGCGTGCGGATGCGGCGAGCGCAGCATCACCGCATAGGCTTGGCCCTCCAGGCTGAAGTCATCGCTGAAGCGGCCGCGTCCGGTCGCAAGCCGCTCGTCTTCGTTGCGGGGGATCGGCTTGCCGATCGAGCGGAAGCTTAATTCGGTGGGCGGCGCTGCGTGGTCGACCTCGAACATCAGCGGCTTTCATCTCGCCGCAGTGGCTTGGCGAAGCTGAGCTCGTGACCATCCGGATCGGTCACATGGAAGAACCGCTCGCCCCATTCCGCGTCGCGCGGCGCGGTATCCGGGCGGTAGCCCGCCGCGAGCACGCTGGCATGCAGCGATTCGACGTCGGAATGATAGAAGATGACCCGTCCCCACCAGGACCACTTTCGCTCGATCGGTTGCGCGACCAGATTGAGATAGCTCGTGCCCGCCCGAAAACTGGTGAAGGCGGCATCGCCACCGCCGTAAATTATGTCGAATCCCAGCATGCGGTAGAAACGGACGGCGCGCGACATGTCATGAGTGGCCAGCGTGATCGCGCTGATGCATTCAACCATCGGGTAATCCAATCAGCCCAACGATCACTCGCGTTTGCCGGCAATCGCCTCGTGCGGATGACGCAGATCGCCGCGCTTGTTGCGCCGACGCACGTAGTTGATCAGAGCATTCGGCCGCTCACATTTGACCTTGAGCGCAGCAATGAGGGCGTCTTCCGCCGCCACCGTCACGCTCTCATGTTTTCCGGCAGTGCTTATACCGACGGTGAATTCGAGCGTCATGGCGGCGTTCTGTCCCGGTTAGTTGGACGTGATGCCCGGCTCGGTCTCTTCCAGCTGCGAGAACCGGACCTGCAGGATCTCCTTCGTCGTGACTTTTCCGTCGCCGTTCTTTTCCACCAGGACGAGCTGTTGCGCATCGGGCAAGCCTGCGGGAATGATCATCTTCCCGCCGGCTTTGAGCTGATGGAGCAGGGGCGGCGGAATGAGG
>Ga0207665_10002380_pt1 | contig 12701 bp, 13 predicted proteins | sample LARL112metaG_FD_184351 | JGI IMG/M metagenome (GOLD analysis project Ga0207665, IMG submission 184351) | Corn, switchgrass and miscanthus rhizosphere microbial communities from Kellogg Biological Station, Michigan, USA - LAR L11-2 metaG... | ecosystem: Host-associated > Plants > Roots >...
CGCTCAACGACGCCGCCGTGCTGATGCAGGTTGCCGCAGGAGAAAAGAACCACTGGCTGCTGTGGGACAGCGCGCACGCGCACAATGTCGCACGCGTCTACCAGGAACTCGAATGGGAGTAGGGCGCCCCGACGACGACATCGCTTGCCGCCATGAGCGCAGGCGTTTCCTGCAAGGCGCGATGCTCGCTGCGCTTGGCACGTCGCTTGCGCGCGCAGTGGGCAGGCCATGATTGCCGATCATCCGGTGGTCGCAAACGCAAAAGGCGCTAATGCCGCGAAACACAAAGCTTCCGCTCTTCCCGGCAGCCCTGCGCCAAAACCCGATGCGCATTTGACAGAAGCGGCAGCGACCCCAGCGACATCCAACTCGTCACGTTCTGCAGCCGTGCACTCGTCGAAACTGACCGCCGCTGTTTCGTCATCGTCCGTGCGCGCGGTAAAGACGTCTGGGTCTGGGTCTTCATCTCTTTCCGCAAAAGCGAGCGCCACCGTTTCAACCGCCGCCCTCGAACATCCCCCCGCCCCTTCCGCGGCCGCTTCTGCCCTGACACAAATCCGAGATCTCATGTGGCGCCACGTAGGCATCATGCGCAGTGGCAAGGAACTCTCCGCTGCGATCGAGCTGCTCGAAAAAATGCAACTCCCTCGGTCACAGCAACCCGGCCGACACGATTACGAACTATCGAACCTTCACTGCCTCGCCGCACTCATGGCCCGCTCGGCTCTGGCCCGCGAAGAAAGCCGCGGCAGCCACTATCGCTCGGACTTCCCGTACCGCGACGACGACCTCTTCCAAAAACATTCTCTGATTCAGCGCAGCAAAGACGTCACTTTCGAGCCGTGAGTCAACGCGTCTGCAATTCCGTGACGCTTTCTTGAATCACGTGCCCGACAATTCCCAGGCTCTTTGCGCTGATCTTGTCCAGCGTGTCTTGCGGCGTATGCCAATACCCTGCCGAATTCACCAAGTCGATGACATCTGCTGAAGACACATTGCGTTGCAGAAACGAAAGGTGATCGTCATCTACCGGCGTCACCTGATCCAGAAAAATCTGTCCGTACCCCAGTCGCTTCGCCGTCGCCCAGATGAGGTCTTCCAATTCTTTTGTCGAATATTGCTCTTTCCGGATGCCCAGAGCTTTTCCGCCAATGATGTCCGCGAGAATCATCGCGCGAACTTTTTTCAAATCACCGCTGGCTGCCATTTTCGCAGCCATCTGCCGGCTTCCATAACGATTGTCCGGATCTTTCCACTCCGGACGTACCGCTTCTTCGCCGTCAAAAAAAGCGATCCAGATCGAGTAGCGCGGACGCTGTGGGCACATTCGCCGCGCCATCTCCAGCATCAATCCGGTAGAGGATCCGCTGTCGTCCGCGCCCACAAAGTTGTCCAACCTTTTCGTATCGTAGTGAGTCGCCAGCAGAATAATTCCTTGCCGCTCTCCAGGAATTTTCACCACGATGTTTTTCATGGCCAGCCGCCCGGCAGGCGTATCGGAAGAAAACGCGTCCGCGTCCACGGTGCATCCGAAACTGGAGAGTTGAGATGTGATGTAGTCTTGCGCTTGCGCGATTCCCGATGACCCCGCCGGACGAGGGCCAAATCCCACCAACTTGGCGACGTGATCGTAAGCAAGCGCACCATCGAAACCACCTGTCTGCTCTGCCGGCAACGCGTCGTCTGGAACTTGTGGCGCAAGCTTCGAGGCCTTAGCGGAAGCCGCAGCAGCGCTCGCATGATCGTCAGTACTTGTGGCTTTGCAACCCGCGATACCCAGCAAGAACAAAGCTCCCCAGCCCAAGCTGCGCAATGGCCTTGCTCCAGACTGGTGCCACGACATTTTGTTCGCCATGTTTCAGCCTCTCGATTCCGCTGCCAGCCGCCGCTCTCTCCGCGAAACCACGGCCCAAGACACACCGACGCCCAAGAAATAAAGTCCCACCATCGGCGTCATAAAAATCAGCATGGTCATGGCATCGGGTGTTGGCGTAATCACTGCCGCCAATATCGTGATGGCCAGAATTGCGTATTTGGAATTCTGAATAAGGAATTTCGGCGTTACGATTTCAAATACCGACAAAAAGAAAATCAATATTGGAATTTCGAACACCAGTCCGAGCCCAAGCAATACCGTCAATATTAAATCGAGATATTCGCTGACCTTGATCAATGGTTTGATAAACGGAATGCCTGGTCCGGTCTGGCTAATTCCGATCAAGAATTTCAGCAGTTGCGGAAGCATTACAAAATATCCGAATGCGATGCCTCCCAGGAACAGAAATACCGTCGAGAATAGAAATCCGGTGATGGCGCTGCGCTCGTGCTTGTATAGAGCAGGGGCCACAAATAACCACACCTGATACAGGATGTAGGGAGAAGCCAAAACAATGCCCAGGTAAATGCTCAGCGTAATCAGCAGACCGAGATATTCGGTAGGCCCGGTGAACACCAGTTCGTCCGGCATTTTGGCATCAATCAGCGCTTTGCGAATTGGTCTGGCAATAATGAAAATGAAACGCGGAGCGAGATACCAGCCAATTACCGCGCCGATTACCGTAGCGGACAAAGCGTGAATGATACGTTTGCGGAGTTCGACGAGATGCTCAAAAAAGGTCATCTGGCCACCCGTTTCCGGGTCAGCCGTAGGAGGAACGGACGAGCTCGGCTCAAGCTGGCTGTCTGTGGTCATGGGCAGGTAGTTCACCGGGCTCCGTGGAATCCGGCGCAGTGCTGTCAACCCTGGCAGGCGAAGTTCCTTCTGTGACGGGCGCTTGGCCTGAGCTGGCGTCAGCGGGCTCAGCGGACACGGAGTCGCGCGCAATCGCTTTGCTTACCGGGGTGATCGTCGGCTCAAGGGTGCCAGTTGCTTCTGGCAAGCTGCGTGGCGTCTCTGCCCCTGCGGGAGTACCAAATGTGGCGGGTTGCTGCTCCCCATTTGCGACTACCACAGCAGCTTGAGCCTTTTTCAACTCCGCGTCCCGCGCTTGCCTTTCTATGGTGCGCATTTCCTCTTCAAACGCCATCTTAAAGTCGGTAGAAGCTTTGCGAAATTCCGCCATCATCTTGCCAAGACTGCGCGCAAGCTCCGGCAATTTGTGCGGACCAAAAACGACCAGCACCACGATAAAGATGATGACCAGATGGGGAACACTAAACATAAGCGGTCGCTTGTAGCCGTGTTGCGCCTCTTTGGCATCATAGAAAGGGCGCAACACACTGTCAAACCAGTCTTTTTTGCACTCGTGATATACTAGGGAATCTCAGCGGGAAAAGTTCTTGGGCGCGTGAGGTCAGGATGAATCAGAATCGTCGCGGCGTCGTAGTCATCTTCACTGTATTGGCGGCATCTGCCGTTTTTGGATGGATTTACGGCCCATCCGTTCGAGCAACTTCCACCTCCGCGGAGGACACGCAGTCGTCCGTTCGCGAATTCACCACGGTTTTGGATGTGGTGCAGTCTAACTACGCCGAACCAGTCGACGTGGACAAGGAAGTGTACCAAGGCGCTATCCCTGGCATGCTCCGCGTCCTCGATCCTCACTCCAACTTCTTTGATGCCCGGCAGTTTGCGCTTCTGCGCGAAGATCAGCGCGGAAAGTACTATGGCGTCGGCATGATCGTAGCTCCACGCGAAAACCACACCATCGTAATGGCCCCATATGTTGGCGCCCCGGCATACAACGCGGGCTTACGCCCAGGCGACATGATTGTGCGTGTGGACGATAAGGCGACCGATGGTCTGACGACCAGCGAAGTTGCGGACTTGCTTAAAGGACCCAAAGGCACGGTCGTCAAGATTGTGGTTGCCCGAGAAGGATATCCCGAGCAGCTCTCTTTTACCGTGACCCGTGGCGAAATCCCTCGCCACTCCGTGGATATCGCGTTCACACTGAAGCCCGGCATCGGTTATGTGCGGCTCTCTTCTTTCAACGAAACCACCGACCGAGAAATTGAAGACTCGCTGAAACAGCTGAACGTTACCAATCTGGATGGCCTGATTCTCGATATGCGCGGGAATCCTGGCGGCTTGCTGAATGAAGCAGTCGCGGTCGGCGACATGTTCCTGGAGAAGAATCAACTGATCGTTTCGCATCACGGCCGAACGTCTCCGGAACGCCGCTACTTTGCAGTTCGCGGCAACCAAGGCGTGACCATTCCCCTGGTCATTCTGGTCAATAACAATTCAGCATCGGCGACGGAAATTGTTTCTGGAGCAGTTCAGGACCACGACCGCGGCATGATTGTTGGCGAAACAACGTTCGGCAAGGGCTTGGTGCAAACGGTCACACCACTAAGTGAGAACACCGGCTTGGCGCTCACCACCGCTCGTTACTACACGCCAAGTGGACGGTTAATTCAACGCGATTACAAGACCATCTCGCTTTACCAATATCACTACGAGCGCAAGGTTCCTGAGCATCCGACGGAAATCAAATTGACCGACAGCGGACGCCAAGTCACCGGTGGTGGCGGCATTACTCCTGACATCGTCGTAGCGGCGCCAAAATATACTAAGTTCGAGCAGGAACTTTTCCGCGGAGATGTTTTTTATCCAGCGGAAGCGGGCGTGGGCGGGTTCACACGCACTTACCTCGGAACCAGGCCAACGATCACGCACGAATTCACCGTGGACGATGAAGTGATGCACCAGTTCCGGAACTATTTGACCAAGCACAACGTGCGCTTCTCGGAATCCGAAATCGCCGAAAATCAGGACTGGATCAAACGCAAAATCAAACAGGAAGTTTTCATGTCCACTTTCGGTATGCAGGAAGGCTTCAAAGTGCTCCTGGAAGCCGACCCGCAGGTACAGAAGGCCGTGGAAGCGGTGCCTCAGGCGCGTGCGCTCTACCAGAATGCTCGCAAGGTCATAGCCCAGCGCACCGGCGGCTCGATCGATCAACCATAATCGTAAGCTACAGAAACAAAACAAACTCGGAATTGCGATCGGTTTCGCGTATTGGAAACCTTCGTATCCTTTGTTAGACTTTTAACCGCTGCTCGTGGGCGAGTAGCTCAGCTGGGAGAGCGCATCGTTCGCAACGATGAGGTCGCCGGTTCGACCCCGGTCTCGTCCACCATCTTTTCAATCACTTAGGCGACTTTCGGGACAATGTGCAGTTGCCCAAGTTGCCCAATTGGAGCCGGCAGATCGCAGCCGAAGCCGAGCTCGATCTTCTCGACCCATTCCAAACGGAAATCTCGTTCTTCACGAAGTTTGGTGTACCGCTCGGAAACGTGTTTCGGCGCATGGCCGGACCAGAAGTGCCGAGTGCTTCCGGACTTTCCGCCTTTTGCAAATGAGTGATCCGGAAGCGGCGAAATATATTGAAGCCCCCCTTTCGCGTGTTCGATGGCCTGGAGCGTCGCATGCAAGCTATCTCTCAGCCTGTTGGACTGCAGGAGTTGGGCGCCGGTTGAAGTATGAAAGAGCAATCCTTTTCTTCGATTCCCGACGAAATCTCTCAGCATTTTCGCAAGGGGGCTACACAGATCTATTTCCCTTTCTCCAGCTCTCGTTTTGAGATATGGCTGAATCTCTCCAGCCTTCGCCTTCTGTTGAATGTAAAGCGTTGTCGGTAGGAGCGCCACGAGGCGCGTAGCATCTCTAAGTATTTAGTAAACATATCGCGTTTACTCTAGCATCGGCCGGAATCTCGATCACGGAGTTTTCCGCTGCGCTTGGTTAATGTGGTTCACGCCGGAGGAAGTCGCGGTTACTCGAGAAATTCTTTCGTGTTGACGGTGGGAGTAAATAGGAGGTCACGTGCGAGTGTACATCCTCGGGTAACCACCAGATTCAGGAGGCGCAAATCTGGAGTTTCAGTTCAGGTGGCAAGCTGGCCGTTCTGAAGAAACCGAAACCCGCCCTGCGCGTTGATTGGGTCACCCGTGCCGTTTCGGCGCACTAGTTGTCTGAATCATTCTCCCGGATCACGAACCATGCGGGGACCACGGAACCTGTTTTTCAATCGCTATGAGCGCACCTGGGAATATCACCTCGATCAAATACTCTTGTGAACGGGAAGCCTGCGGTTGGGTCCATCCTTGCCCGGATGGGGATCAACGCGCCAATGAGTTTGACGTATCGGGGTCGTCAGCAACGTTTTACGGCTGGACCAATGCTGGCAACCCTAAAGCGGTCTACAAATTCAGGATTCATTACCGATAATTCTCGGACCTTGGCTCTCCCAGCGAGAAGGCGGAGAAGTTTGCGGCGCGACATAAGGAAATCGTTCGTCTCGTAAATGCGGTTTGACTCCAGTTCGACTCCGACGCAATGCGTACTCCGCGAAATCCGGTTAGCTGACCAATTCGGTGCGATGAAGTCTGACCAGATGCCGGACATTCCACGTCCCCCAAACGACTAGGGATTGACACGGCGGAGAGGAATCCTTCTTGTGGAAAGCACCTGAAAGGGATGCTAGAGTTTTGCTGCACCGGGCAGATCGGCCAGGAGTTGTATGGAAATGTCTGACCGCCGGCACCAGGTCGAGGATTTGTATCACGCAGCACTGGAGCGACCCGCAGGCCAGCGCGCCGCGTTTTTGCTGGAAGTCACCGCTGGCGATCTCACACTGCGTCATAATGTCGAAACGCTACTCGCGCATCAATTCCCAGAAGAATTCGCTGGTGATTCGCCCGGGCCGGACGCTGCGGGGCGAAAACTAAATCCCGAAACCCAATCGACGGATGAAACTCGGATTCAAACTGCGGACCCACTGCTTGGCGCGACGATCTCCCACTACCGCGTGATCGAGAAGCTCGGTGCCGGCGGCATGGGCGTGGTGTATCGCGCACATGACGAGAGGCTTGATCGCGACGTTGCACTGAAATTCCTGCCAGCAGGCAGGCTTGCCAGCGATGTGGCCCGTAACCGGTTTCGCATAGAGGCGTTGGCCCTCGCCAAACTAAATCATCCCCAAATCGGGACCATCTACGACTTTGACACTCAGGGAGGCGTCGATTTTCTCGCAATGGAGTACGTCCCTGGAAAAACTCTTTCTGACCACCTGTCACACGGTCCACTGTGCGAAAGGGAGGTTCTAAACCTCGCAACGCAGATTGTCGCGGCGCTCGAGGAAGCCCACCAACGCGGCGTTGTGCATCGCGACCTGAAGCCACGAAACATTATCGTGACACCAAATCGGCAAGTAAAAGTCCTCGACTTTGGCCTCGCGAAGCTCCTGCGACCAGTAAGTGAAATGTCCACCACCGACGAGTTGAGCAGCACAGCGGTTGGCGCCGGAACGCTGCCTTACATGGCGCCCGAACAACTTCGAGGACAGCCGACGGATGTACGTACGGACATCTACGCCGTGGGCACTGTGTTCTACGAGATGGCAACTGGCAGGCGCCCGTTCATAAACAAGATCGCAACGGCGCTGGCCGCGGATATTCAGACCCAGGCGCCGGTACCGCCGCGCCAACTGAGCCCGGAAATTTCACGGCATTTGGAAGAGGTAATTCTGAGATGTCTGGAAAAGGATCCTCAGAACCGCTATCAGTCTGCAAGGGACGTCTTGGAACAGCTTAGCAGCATCACGCTCGAAGAGCGCACGCTGCTGCGGAAACATTTGTCGTTTCGCTTCGCCGCCTTTGCTGCGACGTGCCTCGTAGTAATCGCGATGGCAGGAGCCTACTTCGCTCGTCGGCAGTTTTGGATCAAACCAACGCAGGGGAAAATCATATTAGCGGTGCTGCCATTCGAAAACTTGAACCGGGACCCACAAGAGGACTATTTCTGCGACGGTTTGACCGATGAGATGATTAATCAGTTGGGCCGTTTGGTCCCGCAACGACTCGGCGTAATCGCACGAACTTCGGCTATGCAATACAAGGGCAGCCAGAAACGTGTTGACCAAATCGGGAGAGAGCTGGGCGTGGGCTACATACTCGAGACTAGTGTGCGTCACGAAGGGGCTCGGATACGCATTGCGACGCAATTGATCCAGGTGCGCGATCAGAGCACACTTTGGACCGAAACTTATGACTACGATGTAGCAAGCATATTTTCGCTGGAAACCGATGTGTCGCGGCGCATAGCCAGCTCGCTGGCTCTTCAGTTGCTGCCCGGTCAGCAGATGACGCGACCACAAGTGACGAGCGTCGAGGCGTATGACGCCTACCTTCAAGGCAGCTACCACTGGCACAAAGGCTCGGCCGAGGAAGCGAGAAAAGCGCGCCAGTATTTCGAGCAAGCCGTGAGAATGGACCCGAACTACGCGCCCGGCTATGCTGCGCTGGCCGGTTACGGAGCGACCGATGATCTCCCTACGAAAGTGGCGATGTCAAAAGCGAAGGAATATGCACTCAAGGCTCTGGAACTCGATCCTTCGCTAACTCAAGCACATACAGCGCTGGCGGGAATTCGATTCTACGGGGATTGGGACTGGTCTGGCGCCGAGAGCGAGTTCAAGCGCGCTCTCGAACTGAATCCGAACGACGCAGAAGCCCGCCGAGTCTATTCCTTTTATTTGTTGGCCCTGGGACGATTCGAGGAGGCCATGGTCGAGGTCCAGCGCGCCCAGGATTTGGATCCCATTTCTCTCCTGACAAGCGTCAATGCGGGTTGGACCTTCTATTTCGCTCGTCAATATGACAGTGCCATCGAAAAGTGTAAAAGAGCCTTGAAGTTGGATGCGAGCTCAGATGGCGCTCACGCGTGCCTGGGCCAGAGTTACCGTGCCAAGGGGATGCGCGACGAAGCGATCACCGAAGCCGAGCGCGCGGTCACGTTTTCTGGAGGCAATCCAGTTCGCCTGGTAGCGCTGGCCCGGACATATGCGGCTTTCGGCAGGCAGCCTGAGGCGAAGAAGCTCCTCACGAAGCTGAACGAGCAGGCTAAGCTCCGCTACGTTTCGCCGTACTTATTAGCCATGACGCATGTCGCGCTTGCTGAAGAAGATCAGGCCCTGGCCGCTTTGGAACAAGCCTACGAGGAACGCGACCGTTATCTTGTGTCGCTGAACATTGACGACGCTTTTGACCCGCTCCGAGACAAGGCACACTTCCAAGATCTTTTGCACCGGGTTGGCTTTCCGCCGTAGGGCGAGATTCAGCTGCGATTGCGCCGATTCTCTACTTGGTCTGATCGACCCCGAATGAGGCGGACGCAGAGTAAGTATGCGAATCGTGCACCACGACAGCGACGTAGGGATCACCCGATGCGTACTTGGACTCACCGAGTTGAATTACGAACTGGCCCTTCGACAGGTCGCTGTATGACGGCTTAAATATCTCGTACCTTTTGTAAAACGCCAACGGGTCGGACTGCAGTTCTTTCTGTCTTTCGGCGGAGAGTTGCATGATGGCGATTTGTGGTTCCTTCGGGCCGAGGCTCGGTTCCTCCCATAACTTAACCACCTTGAAGTCGGCTACGGTTTTCCAACCGGTCGAGACTTTGTCTTGGGCCAAATGCGCGGAGCCGGGCTGCCAAAGGATCAGAAACGTGGTGAGGATTCCCCCGAACAGGATTCGCTTCATGTCGCACCTCCGTGGCATGGAATGTAGGGAAGATAAGGTGGGCCTTTTGCAATCTCTCTGTATGCCCATTCGGTTCGAATGTCAAGTCAGTTCACAGAAAACGTGTCGGCACAAAATGAGCATGTGAGGTGGCTCCCGAAATTTGTGAGTGCTCGAGTCGGTTGCTGCTCCTTGGCACAATTGTGACCGAGTTGTGAAGATCAGGCATCCCTTCGGGACGCATACCCAACTCTGAATTCTCAAACCGCCCACTCGGCAAGTTCGACGGGATGCCGAGAACGAGCATTCCGGTCTCGAACCGGCGCGCGCGCTTGGCCTCACGTTTCCGGAGATCCCTCAAACCGGCGGTTTTGAAAAAAATCAAATCGCTGGTGCGATATCTCGTAGAACACTCGACTGAACGGGGATGTTTACCTTGGCTAAATTGGTGCTTATCGTTTCTTCGTGCGTTCTTCTAGAGGTGAGCGACGCTCGCAGGCTTTCAACGGAGGAGGTTGAAGACCCTGTTACTTGTTACCGACGAAAACTTGCGGTGCTCGCGGGCGATGATCGCGCATGCGTTAGAACTTCCTAGTAACTGCTCCACCCAATCCGAGTAAAAGGATTCCGGACAAAAGCAAGGTGAAAGCGGCGGGTTCTGGTATGGCTGTCACTTTGGACTCCACAGAGCCGGCTAAGAATATTCCGAATTGAGGTGCCCCAAACGGAAGCAACTGGGGTGCAAAGTCGGTCAGACAGGTGGTGGTTGCGCAACTGAATAAATCTGCCCAAATAATCGACGGCGCGAATGGCGTAGGCACCAGCCAATTGGAAAATGACCTAGCAGCCTAAGTTCTTTTGAATCTGGAGCGGGCGATGGGAATCGAATTGCGTAGCCAAAAATTAAGTCTCATCGAACGAAGGCGTTACCTCCGCTCCAAAAGTCAATTGTTGCCAAGTGTTGCCAAGTTGAAGGCCAGCACCCAGTCTGAGTGAATTTGTCGACATTAATTTAGCCTGCTGACGGGCACCCAAGATTTTTTCTAAACATCTCTTCGACTCCGCTCGTAAACGATAAGGTCGCAAAGTTGTCAAGAGAACCCCTCCGGGAGGAGAATACATTCTCGAACACGCTGGAATAAGGGAGGAACCCCGTGGCGATTCACAAAGTCATCGAAGTGTTGTCTGAGTCAACCAAGAGCTGGGAGGATGCCGCTGATCTCGCGGTGAAAGATGCAGCCAAGTCTCTGAAAGGCATCAAGGCGATCTACATAAAGAACTTTCAGGGTGACGTCAAAGATAACAAGATTGTGCAATACCGCGTTAATGCCGAGATCACTTTTGAAGTCGGCGGCTGACCGCCGCTGGCCGCTTTCAATTATTGCCAAATGTTGCCAACGAAATATGCACGCTTGCGCCCTGCCAGAAATCGCGGCACTTGATTACAGATACCAGCCATCCCCATGCATGGGCTACGCTTCCACCCCTGTAATAAATACACTTCTACCCTGCCCTGAAAAACTTCCGTCTAGACCAAAAACCCCCACCAAAAGGCATTTTATCAGAACTTCCACGGAAGGAATCCGAAGTTCCGCCCTTCCCGCTCGTCCAAGACATACCGTGCCTGCACGGCGTGGCGAGCACCTTCGGTGCCTAGCTACTGGTACAATATTAATCCTAGGAGGAACACATGAGTGCTGTACTAGAAGAGTTGTTGGCGAAGAGGAAGGCGCTGGCGGCCGAACTTGGTGCGTTGGATGCGGGTATCTCTGCTTACCGTCGTGCTCTCAACGGAGCCGCCCCTCAGAGCAAGCCCGTTGCTACCGTGAGCGGGACCAGACCGACGATGAGTTTGGCCGCGAGAAAGAAGCTCTCCCTACTTGCCAAAGCCCGCTGGGCCAAGAAGCGCAAGGAAGAAGCGAAGAAGTAGGTCAGTCAACAGAATAGGCCCACTGGAGCAATCCGGTGGGCGTTTTTGTTTTTCTAAGCAGTGTCGCCGAGCGCCTATCTACTAAACCTTGGGCCGCGCAGACTTCCGCCCACACTCAAAACCCTGCCAAACGGTATTCCAGCGGAAGCGTTTGGGAACTTCCACGGCAAGAATCGAACTTCCGCCCCTGCCCGCCTACCTGATACAGACGGTGTGCATAGTGTGCAAGAGATAGTGATAGATGCCAAGGGAATGAGCGGAGGCTGACTGCACATTGTTCAAAAAGGGGTTACCGGGCTGGAACAGCGAAGACTTCGCTTTACCTCGTTTGGGCTTGGTTTGGTGGCGTTCACGCGCAAGGATAACCGCGCCCAAACTTTACCTAGTCAAGCACCATCAGTGCTACGACGTGGGTTCTTTGGGTGAAGGCTTTCCAAGCTTCATAATCATCTTCACGGCTGCGCCCGAAGCAGCAGTATCCTTCTTGGACTCCACGAACGAGGCGACAACCTGCATCAATTGCTCGACGACTTCGTGGGTCCAATTCAGGTCAGGTTCCGAGCCAGACTTTAAGCTGAAGTAACGGAATGCCATATCCTCGTTGCCCGACTCCAACAGATTGACGATATTTTCAAGGCCAAACCGGTCGTCTGAGCTTATTGTCAGTCCCAAGCCGCGACATTCTTTGCAGAGTTCTCCGATCTCATGGCCCCACGGATCTCTGTTGTGTGCCCGCAAGTATGCTTTCAATGGCAACTCGGTGACATGGAAGTAAAGAGCGTTGAGCACCCTAGTCAAACGAGGTTTACTACGGAAAAGCTCTTCGACTGCCTCATGATATTCGCGGGCGTAATTCAGAAATGCCATCGCGCTCACATCGGTTTTTTCACCCATATTCTTTAATTCCACCTCCAGACCGGAGAAGGTTTTGCTGACCTTCTTCCCACGTTATCCTAACTTGCGCCATGCTGAAGTACTCATCACTAGAGTCAACTAGTTTTTTCAACGCGGGCGTTTCCTCGCGCCAACCGACCAATCAACTGCGGCATAGCGTCGTTTGCCAGATGATCCATGAATTGCGTCATCATATTGATCCGTTTTTTGCGGGACGCCCTGTCGCTGCTTTCTCGTATCGGATGATGTGAATACTTACAGACAGACTCTGGTCTGACTCGTCGGAGCCTTATGAGCGACTACAAAGTTGGTGACCGGCGTCAAAATAAAACTAACTGGAGGTAAACTCGTAGATGCAGAAATCAAAGCCATCATCGAGACCACTCAGGGGAATCGTTTGCAGGTTTCG
>Ga0207665_10002381_pt1 | contig 12698 bp, 11 predicted proteins | sample LARL112metaG_FD_184351 | JGI IMG/M metagenome (GOLD analysis project Ga0207665, IMG submission 184351) | Corn, switchgrass and miscanthus rhizosphere microbial communities from Kellogg Biological Station, Michigan, USA - LAR L11-2 metaG... | ecosystem: Host-associated > Plants > Roots >...
TCTCGACATACGTCTGAATTACGGCTTCCAGGATGCGCCGCTCTCGCTCGGTCAGACTCGGCAGTGACATGCTTAAATATAGTGGCGACTAGGGGTTGCAGCGGATGGGGGATGGGGGATGGGGGATGGGGGGTGGGGGATGGGGGATGCGGGATGGGATATGCGGGATGCGGGAAGCTACGGGCTGGCCGAGGCGTAGGCGGCGAGGCTATCGAGCCTTAGCCATCCTGTCGGAGTTAGTCTGACTCGCACGCCGCCTTCATCGGTGGTAGTCGACGCCCAGCCGGCGTCCTGCCATGCGCGGAGATAGGGAGGGTCGGGATCGCGGACAAGGAATCCGGTTGATGTGCGCAATCCCAGGTATGCGGCTTCGCTCAGTCGGTTATCGGGGGTCAGTCGCTCTTCGCCGGCAACGACGGGTCCTGCTTTAGCCAGGCGCCGCATCCATTCTGCGTACGCGGCGACATTCCAGCGCCGGACTTCGCCGTCGAACGAATGCGCGGACGGTCCAGCGGCGAGATACGGAACGCCGGTCCAGTAGGCGGAGTTGTGTCGGGAACGCTTGCCGGGTTTCGCGAAGTTCGAGACCTCGTAGTGTTCGAATCCGGCGGCCGAGAGCGTATCGTGCGCGACGAGGAATTCTTCCTCGTATCCCTCTTCGCCACCCTGGACGATTTGACCGCGGTCGGCCCATTTGCCCAGGGGCGTCATTGGCTCGACGGTGAGGCCGTAGAGCGAGAGATGCGACGGATCGAGATCGATGGCGCGTTTGAGATCATCAGGCCAGGATCGGCCGATGTGGTCTGGCAGCGAGAAGATCAGATCGAGCGAGATGTTGTCGATACCCGCCCGTCTGAGGATGGAGACCGCGCGGGCGATCTGCGCCGAGTTATGAGTCCGGTGCATCCACTGGAGTCCGGCGTCATTGAAGGTTTGAGCGCCGAGCGAAACCCGATTGACACCGGCGGCTACCCATTTGGACACGGCGATGTCGTTGACGTCGTCGGGATTGGCTTCGACCGTGATCTCGGCACCGCGCGCCAGCTGCCAGTGGTCGCGAACCGCTGCCAGCACCGAAGCGACTCCCGCTCCGCCCAGTCGGGACGGAGTCCCGCCGCCGAGGTAGACGGTTTCGAGCGCGTCTCTCGTCGCCTTGCCTGCTATCCGAGGGTTCCTGATCGTCGCGTCGTCACGTTCGACGACCTGCTTCAGCTCGGCGCGCAGTGCAACCAGATACTCATCGATCGGCGTGACCGATCTGACCGCGATCGAGAAGTCGCAGTAGGAGCAGCGTCGCGCGCAGAACGGAACGTGGATGTAGAGGTGCCGGGCCGGCATGAACCTCAATATAGGGTCTAGCGACGTCGGATTTCGCCCGCGAGCGTACACTCCACCAGCCCCATTATCTCCAGCGACGTAATCGCCGCCAGGCACTCGGCGAGGGTCAAATCGGTGAGCGCGGGAAGATCGTCGGTCAGCTTCACGCCGTCGGCGAGCGAGTCCCAGACTTTTTGCTCGGTGTCGGGCAGCAGCGGTGTGGGCGGCTTCTCGGGCTTCACAGTGATTCCCATCAATGCCAGCGCATCCTCCGGCTTCGTGATCACCTGTGCTCCGTCCTTGATCAACTGGTTGGTACCTCGACTCTGATCGCTGTCGATTGGGCCGGGGACGGCGCCGACGGTACGGCCAAGCTCCAGCGCCTGGGTGGCTGTATTGATTGCCCCACTTCTGAAGTCGGCTTCGACGACGATGGTGAGCGGCGCCAGTGCGGCGATGATTCGATTGCGCTTTGGAAACGCGCCCAGCCTCGCCGAGGTGCCCGGTGGATTCTCGGACAAGATCAGGCCTTGGGCGCCGATCGAGCGATGGAGTGCACGATGGCCAACCGGATAAGGCACGTCGATGCCGGTGCCGAGAACCGCGACGGTCCCGGCGCCATTCTCCAGAGCGGTGCGGTGAGCTTTGCTGTCGATTCCTCGCGCCATACCGCTGACGACAGTCACGCCGGCGCGGGCGAAGGCGAGCCCGAGATTGCGGGTGACTCGCTCGCCATAACCGGTCGATTTTCTGGTCCCGACGACGGCGATCCGCGGGCGATTCAAGACCTCAGGATCGCCGATCGAGAAGAGGGGCGAAGGCGCGTGGGCGAGATCGAGCAGCTCGCACGGATAGTCCGCCGAATCCTTCGTCCACTGGTGAATGGTGAGCGAGGATTCGCTTGAAGCGATGCTCGCGAAGGTCAAGGCAGACTTACAGTTGCGTCTTCCGGTCTCTCGCTCTTCTTGAGGCGCAGGAGCTCGTTCCACCAACCTGCCAACAACTCGTCGAGCCCGGTGCGAGCGGCGGCGCTGACGGCAAAGGATCCGAACGATCCGGGCGCATTGATCGGCGGGATATACTCCTCGCCCATCAGATCCATCTTGGTGAACACGACGCAGTGCGGCTTCGCGGCGAGATCGCCCGAGTACTCGGCGACTTCGCTTCGCAGCTGGTCGTACTCGGCCTGCCAATCCATCGCGTCGATCGGGATCAGGAAAGCGAGGACACGCGTCCTTTCGATGTGGCGGAGGAACTGGAGGCCGAGTCCCTTCCCTTCATGCGCGCCTTCGATGATCCCCGGGATGTCGGCGACGACGAAGGTCCGGCTGTCGGTCAACTGGACGACGCCGAGATTGGGCTGGAGGGTCGTGAAAGGGTAGTCGGCGATCTTCGGTCGGGCGGCCGAGACGACGGAAAGGAGCGTCGACTTGCCGGCATTCGGCTGTCCGACCAGGCCGACGTCGGCGATGAGCTTTAGCTCCATCTCGAGCGTGCGCGCGACGCCCTCTTCACCTGGCTGCCATTCGCGTGGGGACTGGTGGGTCGCCGTCGCAAAGAACGCGTTGCCCTTGCCGCCCCGTCCGCCCTGGGCAATCACAATCTCCTGCCCGTCCTCCAGAATCTCGGCGAGGATCTCGCCGGTGCCGGCGTCTCGGAGAATCGTTCCGGGTGGGACCGGCATCACGATGTCCTTCCCGGCGCGTCCCGATTTATTGCTCCCCATCCCGTGCTCACCGCGCTCGGCTACCCAGCGATCGCGGTAGGTGTAGTCGAGCAGGGTCGCCAGGTTCTTGTCGCCGCGCACGATGACGTTCCCGCCGCGCCCGCCGTCGCCCCCGTCGGGCCCGCCCATGGGCGTGCGCCACTCCCGGCGAAACGATGTCGCGCCGGAGCCGCCGGTGCCGCCCTCTACTCTGATTACTGCCCTATCTATGAACAACCTTGTTTCTCCAGAGCTGCGAACTTCGGACTAACCAAAGGTAGGCAGGGAACAGAGTGCTCAGCACTCAGTTCGCAGCTACGTCCGTTGCAATTGAGGAACAGGGAGTCTCCGAACGCCAAGATCAACGCTGTGACCGGTTCCCTGACCATGTCTGCCAACCGCCCACCTTTTGTTAGTCCGCAGTTCGCAGTCAAGCCGTAACGACCTTAGCCAGCAGCTGCTTGTACCTCGCAAGATCGTCCCTCGACACCAAATCGTTGAGCGCATCCAGGACAGCTCCAATCTCGATCGCCGTCGAGCCCGCGTTGAGGGCGCCGTGCAGATGGGAGTGGAGCTGACGCTGCTGCCCCGACGTCGCGCAGGCGGCGACGACGCAGAGCTCGCGGGTGCGCAAATCAACTTGCGGGCGTGAGAGCACTTTGCCGTAGCCGTCGATGATCATCCATTCGTCGAGCGCGGGGTGCAGATCCCGGATGTTCTCGCGCAGCTTCTCGTACATCTCGCCGTAAACTATTCGGCACGTCTGCTCTCCACGCTCGCGCCAAAGCTCGATGTCGTCGACGGTCGCGTGCTCGTCGTCGGCGGGAGCCGGGCGCTCGGACACCGCCCGCCAGGCGCGCGCGGCGTTCAGCGCGCGCGGGAAACCAGCGAACAGGTACGATTGGAGAATTATTTCCTCGACCGCGACTGCATCGACTTCATCTACCGCATCTGACATTATCGCTCGCACCTGGCCTTCGGGTGAGCCGGCAATCGCCCCGGCGATCCTTACCAGGTGCCGCAGGCCCGCCGAGAGTGGAGCAAGGTTAGTCCGCGTCTCCGCGCCGGTCGTCATCAGGCTTCGGCGCGTGTAATCAGGCGACGTCAGACTTCAGAGTGATCTCGCCAACGCACTCCCCGCGGGTGTTCTTCACCGGCTTGTGCATCCACTCGTGCAGCCTGGGCGGCAACGGAGCCGGCAGCTCGTCGATCTCCTGCAGCAAACGAAGAAGCGCAGGCACCTGTGCGCGCTGCGCTCCATCTTCGACTTTCAGTGCGACTCCGATTCCACGTGCCGGGATCAACGCGCAATGGACTCCCTCAGCGCCGACTTTCGAGATCACCCGACCCTTGGTCTCCGCGATCAGCGCGGTGTCGAATCGATCGGTGCCGCCGACGAGAAATGGGTTCTTGCTCATGGCGTTGATGACGCGCTGCGGCACCTCTTCACCACGAGCGGCGGCGACGGCGAACCGGGAGTACGCGCGCGCCATCCGCTCGAGAGTCATCCCGAAAACGACGACACCGCAGCCATCGACGGCCTGAACGATCTTCCCACAGGGAACGTCGGTCCACAGTGAGATCTCGTGGAGAATCGCGCGCTGCACGTGATGGTCTCGCCTTTCATATCCGCGAGTCGGCCACGCCTTCTTGCGCGCGAGCGCCAGCATCGCTGAGTGCTTGCCAGAGCAGTTGTTGTGGAGGCGCGACGGGCGGCCGCCGGCTTCGCGCAGAAACTTTGCGCCACGCTGTGAGGACGGATCGTGCGGCCCACAGGCTAGATCGCCTTCCTCGAGCCCGATGTCGCGGAGCATTTGCTCGACGATCGCGACGTGCTCTGGTTCTCCGCCGTGCGATGCGCACGACACGGCGAGCTGTTGATCGCCCCAGCCTAAAGCGTCAAATCCGCCGGAGCTGAGAAACGGAACGACCTGGAATGGTTTGGCGCAGGAGCGCCAATAGGTAAAGGCTTCATGATCGCGGGCAGCGCCGAGGAGCTCGTCCTTCTCTCCCACGATTGCTGCGTGCACACGATGCTCTGATTCGGGGAAGTCCCCGCGAAGTACTGTGATGTCGAGATCGTGCGTTCTCATGATTGCTGCAACCAACGTCCGAGGGGCGGTCTAGAATAGCTTAACCCCGATCATTCCCTTTGTGTACCGTCTCGGATCGCGTCGCACATCGACAAGGACGCTGTTCAACTCGGTGACCGTTTTGACGAGGAGGTCATAGAGCTGCTGGTCGGTGAAGAGTTTCTGCATGGTTCCGTTGCCGCTCGACATCACCGAAACGAGCGAGTCGGCGCGATTCACCACGGTGACGAGATGCACATACAGCGTGTCATCGCGCAGAAGCCGCGAGATCGACCCATTGCCCCGATTGATCGAGCCGATGATCGAATCCGCGGACGCGACGGTGCGATTGAGGCTGACGTACAGCGACGGGTCGTCCAGCAGGCGCCCGATGGTCCCGCGCGGATTCTCCAGTCGCGACATCAGGAGACTCGAGCGCTCCAGCGTCGAATTCAGCTGGTCGTACAAAGTGCGATTGGTGAGCAGCTGACCCAGCGTGCCCTGCCCGCGATTGATCTGATCGACGGTATGCTGCAGCTGTTGGGTGACACCGGCTGCCTGCGTGATTACGCCCGATGCCTGTTGCACAACAGCCTCGTAGTCGACGGCCGGCGCGATCCGCACCGTGTCGCCCTCGTGCAGCGGAGCATACTTCGGCGTCCCCGGACTGATGTCGAGGACCTTGTCGCCGAGCAGGCCCTGGGTTTTGATCTTGGCTCGCGAGTCCTGTCGCACCTGCGCCTGGAGAGTCTGGTTGACCTGGAGGATGATCTTCAGGTTGCGCGTGGTGTCCTGATCTACCGGCAGGAAGCGAATGTCGTCGATGCTGCCTGCGAGCTGTCCGGCGATGGTGACGGGACCACCAATACGAAGGCCGCTGACGTTGCCGACGAACGCCACCAGGTGATAGCGCTTGCCGAAAAGATTTCCCGCCTGGCCCAGCCTGAGGATGGCGAAGGCGAGGATGATGATCGCGACCAGAATCAGCGCGCCGACCTTTAGCTGGTCCCAGGTTAGATAGGAGGAGCGTTTCATCGGGCGGGATGCGGGATGGGGGAAGCGGGATGCGCGAGCACTTAAAAGCCCCCCAGGAATTCGCGGATGTACGGGTCGTCGCTGCCGGTCATTTCCTCGGGGCTGCCGAAGAAGCCGATCCGCTTATTCGCGAGCAGGGCGATTTTGCTGGCCATCCGGAATGCCGACCGAATGTCGTGGGACACGACGACGCTGGTGACGCCCAGCTCGCGTTGAAGCTTGATGATCAGATAGGTAATCGTCGCAGTCGTAAGTGGATCGAGGCCCGAGGTCGGCTCGTCGTAGAGCATGATCTCGGGATTGTTGGCCAGACCGCGCGCGATGCCGACGCGTTTCTTCATTCCGCCCGAGAGCTCCGATGGTACCTGCTCCATCACGCGATCAGGCTCCAGGTCGACGAAACTGAGCTTCTCGCGCACGCGCGCTTCGATCTCATCCTCGCCGAGCGTGGTGTGCTCACGCAGCGGGTAGGCGACGTTTTCATAGACGGTCATCGAATCGAACAGTGCAGCTCCCTGGAATACCATTCCCATCTTCTGGCGGACTTTGAGGGCATCGTCAAAGGTAAGGTGCGTAATTTCTTCGCCGTCGATAGATACCCGGCCCTGATCGGGGACCAATAATCTGAGAATCAGCTTGAGAATCGTCGATTTCCCCGTGCCCGATTCGCCCACCACCACGATAGTCTCGCCTTCCCGGGCGTCGAAAGAGACGTTCTCCAGAATCGGCTCCTCAAAGGCGAGGTAGATGTTCTCGAGTCCGATGACCGTTTGCGCCGCCGCCCGCTCGCGGGTCGCGCGGTGCTCGGTCTGCTCAGCGACCTCTTCCAGCTCACTTCGAATCGCAGCCCGGACGCGCCCCGAGTCGTGCGCTCGGCGCGGCATCGCCGTCTCGTCCTTCTCACTCGGGTGGCGCCGTTCTCCCGGCTGTTGGCGGCGGTCGTCGCTGTCGTCGGTCACTGCTGGAAGATCGCGAGAATGATCTGGGTGAGGAAATAGTCGGTGACGAGAATCAAAATGCTCGCCGACACGACTGTTCGCGTAGTGGAGACGCCGACGCCTTCCGTCCCGCCGGTCGTCTTCAATCCATAATAGCAGGCGACGAGGGAGATGATTCCCCCGAAAACGAAGGGTTTTATCAACCCCTGGATGAAATCGTTGGGAATGAACCGCAGGGTGAAGCCGCCATTCAGGATCTGCTCGAAGACCGTCTTCCAGTACAAGCCCGAAGGCTTACCGAGATAGAAGGTGGCGATGACGTTGCCACCAAGGATCCCGATGAAGTCGTTGATGACGGTTAGAACCGGCAGCATGATCAGCGACGCGAGGACCCGTGGCGTCACCAGCTTCTTGATCGGGTCGGTGCCGAGGGTGTTGAGCGCATCGATCTGTTCGGTGACGCGCATCGAGCCGAGCTGGGCGGCGATTCCGGACCCTACTCGACCGGCGACCATCAGGCCGGCCAGAACGGGCCCGAGCTCACGGATCATCGATCCCGAAATGAGGGCTCCGATGTAATCCGTGGCGCCAAATGTCTTGAGCTGCACTGACGATTGAAGCGCCAGCACCATGCCGGTGAAAAAGCCGGTGAGGAGGACGATTCCGATTGAGCCAACGCCAATCGCATCCATCTGTTGGACCGCATCGGAAGCGTAGAACGGCTTCACGAAAATGAAGCCGACTGCCTTTCCGGCGAGAACAAAGAATTCCTGGAGCGAATAGACGGAGCGTTTGGCTACGTCGTTGAATCGTTCGAGAATCAAAAGATGGATTTGAAGTGAGTGCGAGAGCGTAGCTCGCAAACTGTCGATTGGGCAAGGGGTATGCCCCCTTTGTCTGGCATTTTCTGGGGGCTTAAGTTCCTCCCAGAAGATTGAGGGGTTCGGACTAATATCGCAGTCCGAATCGCGGACTAATTGAGGATCGAGGATCGCTGACACGCGTCCCCAAAACTCCGCTGTTAATTCCGAATTCCTCAATTAATCCGAACTCCGGACTGGCCGTTGGTCCGAACGCCTCAATCACCACCATGATCGAAACCATCTCTCGCGATAGACTGATTGACCTCCTCGAGGCCGGTGCCGACAAGCGAATTGCGATTGTTGGCGACGCGATGCTGGACGTTTATCTGCGCGGCGATGTCGACCGGATTTCGCCTGAAGCGCCGGTGCCGGTGGTGAGGGTGAGGGATCGGGAGCTGGCGCTCGGCGGCGCGGCCAACGTTGCGCAGAACATCGACGCGATCGGTGCGCGCGCTGATCTGGTTTGCGCGGTGGGCGACGACGCCGAAGGCCAGGTGATCAAGCAGATGCTGCGCGGCATCCGCTCGGAGCCGCGGTCCGTCGTTACCGTTGGCCGGCGGACGACGACCAAGACGCGAGTGTTGGCGCGATCGCAGCAGGTAGTGCGCTTCGATGAAGAGGAAGACGTCGACATCGACGGCGACGAGATGGTGTCGCTGGTGAGAGCCGCGCTCGATGCGGTTGCCCAGGCTGATGCAGTCGTGCTGGAAGACTACAACAAGGGAGTCCTCACGCCCGCGCTGATCGCACCGGTGATGCAGGACGCCGGCGCGAAAGAGATCCCGATCGTCGTCGATCCAAAGTACAGAAACTTTTTCGCCTACAAGGGCGCGACAATCTTCAAGCCCAATCGCCGAGAGCTGGAGTCGGCGCTTGGCGCCGCAGTCGACATCGAGCATCCCGAGGCATTGCCCGAATCAATCAAGCGACTCGGCGTCGAGAATCTGCTGCTCACCCTCGGCGATGCCGGGATGGCGCTGATCGATGCGACCGGAGAAGTCGGGCGAGTGCCGACGACTGCGCGCGAGGTTTACGATGTCGTCGGCGCTGGCGACACCGTGACTGCTTACCTCGCGACGATGCTGGCTGCGGGCGCGACGCCAGCGGAAGCAGCAGTCATCGCCAATTTCGCGGCGGGCGTAGAGGTTGCGAAGCTTGGCGCGGCGACCGTCAGCATCGACGAAGTGATCGAAGCTTACGATCAGTTTACCTCCACTGGCGCCGCGGAAGCACCAACCGCTTAGTTGAAGCAAACCAACGGAGCAGTTTTGCACGGAATAAGGAACGCAATCATCGGCGCGTGCATCATGGCGTGCGTCGCGAGTGTTAAAGCAATCGGTCAGGACTCGCTGCCAGTTCAGGAAGACAGGCCTGACGTGGAGGCCGCAGTCATCACCAACGGAATCGAGCTGAGCCCCGATCGCGACTCGGTGATCAGAGCGCCGGCGCCGTCGTGTCCGTTGACGAGCAGTCAGCTGGCGGCGGTGCGGACTGGCGTTGGTTCGGCGTTCGTCGGTGGCAACGCGTATCTATACCACTACTTCAAGAAGGCGTGGTGGTCGGGAACGAAGGCGCCACATTTCTTTTTCCACGCCGACTGGGATCAGTGGTTCCGCGATCAGGACAAGTTCGGCCACATGTTCGGCGGCTATCACCTCGCGCGCATCGGCTACTCCGCGCTGCGTGAAGCGTGCATTAGCGACAAGAAAGCGCTGATCTTCGCGACCGCGTACGCGGCAGCGTTCCAGCTGCAGATCGAGATCTTCGACGGCATGTACGCGAAGTACGGCTTTTCGTACGCCGATATGATTGCCAATACGACTGGCCAGACTTTGTTCGTATTGCAGACTGTCTATCCAGGTCTCAAAGCCGTCAAACCGACGTTCTCGTATCACAAGACGCTCGCGCTATCGAATACAGAGGCCGGGACGATTCCTGGCGAGCTGCGGCCGTCGCTGGATTATTCCGGTCAGACATACTGGTTCTCCACCGACGTGAATCAGCTTCTTCCCGATGGAGCCAAGCAATACTGGCCGTCGTTCATCCGGTTTTCGGTCGGCCACTCGGTGACGGATTGGGTCAACGCCAACACTGGCGATGTGCAGCGCGCGAAGCGGAAGATCGTCTTGTCGCTCGATTTTGACGCCGAGAAACTGCCCGGGAATTGGCCGTTGTGGCGAACGATCAAGCACAATCTGAGCTATTACCACTTCCCGGCGCCCGCGCTGGAGATCACACCGAAGCTGCGCGTCTCTCCGTGGTATCGGTAGGAGCGGGATGCGGGATGCGGGATGCGGGAAGCGGGATTGCTTCCCGCCTCCTGCGAATTTTGGCGTGCGCGGCGCTGGTGACATTCGCGGCCGCGTCCCCGTTGCGTGCACAAGCGTCGGCTTACGTCCCGCTGGACGACATCTCCTATAGCTACATCGACGCCCTGATGGCGCGCGGACATTTTCGCGAGCTGGCGACGATGGAGCGTCCTTACACCGAGCGCGCGCTGCGCGTTGCCATCGACTCAGCCCGGACGCGCGAACCAGGCGTGGTCGTCAGCTCGTATCTCGATGCGTTGTATGCAGCGATCGAGAAGTACGCAGTTCGCCCCAACGATACGGACTCCGTCGCGGCTCAGACATTTCGCGCGCGTGGGAGCGGCGATCTATACGTAACGACGCAGACATCGGGACGGCGCGAGCTGATGCTGGCCGATTCGTTGAACGATGTTCGACCCGCCGGCTCGATTCGCCTGGTAATGGCGGGCGGGCCCGTAGTTGGCTACACCCGCGCGTTGATCGACAGTCGACTCAACGTCGACCCCGAGTACGCCGGTCGTAAGGATCGGAAGATCAACGGCCGCACTGAGGACGGTTACGTCGGTGGTCAGTGGAAATACGCCGAGCTGATGCTCGGACGCGTCGGTCGCAACTGGGGTCCACCAACACAGTATGGCCTGATGCTCGGCAATTATGCCTACACCTACGATCACCTGTACGCGCGGATTGGCAGCGATCGCATCCATTGGTCGACAGTGATCACGCGACTCGATGACAGCGTGCCCACGACGGGGCCGGCAATCGAGCGGTATTTCTCGATTCATCGGATTGCGGTTCAGTGGCGCAATCTCGAGCTCGCTGGAACGGAGAGTTACGTGTACGCGGGCGCTGGTCGCGGCTTCGAGCCCGCGCTGGTGAATCCTTTGAACGTCTACGCGCTATCGTGGCGAAACGAGAAGCAGGAAGGAAATCTCGGACTCGGCGGCGAGTTCGCACTGCGCACCGAGAGCACAGGAATTTTCTCGGGGCAGGTATTTCTCGACGATCTGCAAATCGATCGGACGTGTAATCCAGCGTGCAAGCAGCCGTCGTCGTACGCGCTGACGTTTGCCGCCGAGGGGTTGCCGCTGCGTGGTGAGCAGCGCTGGTTTGCGTCCTTCACTCGCGTTTCAAATCTTGCGTACAACAACAAGAATCCGGGGGAGCACTACGAGAGTCTCGGAGTTTCGCTCGGTCGCGGGTTCAGCGACTACGACGAGTTTCGCGCCGGACTCGATCTGGCGCTGATTCCTCGCACGCCATTGCGGTTGTATGCGGCGCATCGGAGGCAGGGCGAGGGGAGCTACAACAATCCATTTCCACTTCCCGCTGACTACGCATCGACGCCTGGGATGTTCGAGGGAGTGATGATGTCAGTGACACGAGTCGGCCTGAGTGGTGCGTCGAAGTGGCGAGATTTCGAGATGAGCGGTGATGTGGGTGTCAACCACAATGGCAATGACGGGCACGTGCCCTGTGCCTCGCGCACCGGCTTCGAGGGCCGGGTGAAAGTGGCGGTCGAGCCGAGGTGGAGCGTTTTGTTCTAGAGAATTCGCGTCGGATTCGTCTTTACGAGCCGGCGCGATCGTCTATACCTTGGTGTCAGGGCCCTTAGCTCAGTCGGTTAGAGCAGCGGACTCATAATCCGACGGTCGCAGGTTCGAGTCCTGCAGGGCCCACTTCTACAGAAAGATCGGCGCGTCCGATTTGCGCGCGAAGAGCAGGACGCCGCGCGCACCGTCGTGGTCGCTGAAACGGACGTGAATTTCGCGGCAGCCAGCGTCGCGCAGGATGTCGGTGACCCTCGTCACCGAATACGCGTTCATCTGCATCACCGGCGCTCCGGGCGCGCGCCGCTTGGCGAGGTTGAGCAGCAGCTTCGCGCCGGGCAGGTTCATCCGCGACCAGTACAACGCGCGACTGACGAGACTCCTTCTGCCTGTCGTGTAAGGAACCTGGAGCATACCGACTCCACCGGGCGCGATCAGCTCGGCCAGTTTTTTTATCAGACGTTCGCCACGTTCCACAGGGATGTGCTGGAGGACGATGTAGGTGTGGACGAAGTCGAAGGCGCCTTTGACACGCGACAAGGAGTCGTCGCCTTCGACGAGCGAGACATTCCGCAATTCCAGTGCATCGCAATTTCGACGAGCTTCGGCCAGCATAGATGGCGAGACATCGACGCCGGTAACCTCTCGGCAACGATTTGCGAGCGGAATAACCAGGCGCCCGACTCCGCAGCCAAAATCCAGAGCTGATTGCGGAGCGAAGGTAGGATCGAGCCGCTCCCTGACAATCGAGAAGATCATTTCGATGTGCTCTTCTCCCGACTCGAAGAACTTCTCTCGAGCTGAGCCGCTGAGCGCGCCGTGAAATTCCGGCGCCGTCAGCACCGCGAAGTACGGATCGCGTTTTCCGAATGCTTCCCAGTCGCGGTCGGAGTCGTTTAGCTGCATGCT
>Ga0207665_10002382_pt1 | contig 12698 bp, 8 predicted proteins | sample LARL112metaG_FD_184351 | JGI IMG/M metagenome (GOLD analysis project Ga0207665, IMG submission 184351) | Corn, switchgrass and miscanthus rhizosphere microbial communities from Kellogg Biological Station, Michigan, USA - LAR L11-2 metaG... | ecosystem: Host-associated > Plants > Roots >...
ACCCGAAGCAAGGCCAAGAATGTCGCACGGGGGGGTGCGGCAGCGCAGGCGCCCGAGGGCTGCTCGCCCGAGCCTGCGGGTAGGCCGCTTGAGGCACCCGGCAACGGTGTGTCCAGATGGATGGTCGCCGCCTTGTCGCCGTGGTAATACGCGGCGGCGAGGGACAGAATCCGGCTTATAGGCCAACTCATCCGCCCGCTCGGCCTAACGAGTCTTGCGCACCGACCGGTCTAGTTTCTTCAACGCGTCGTCCAGCTGCGCGCGGGAGCGTTGCGCCAGGTCGTCCTCCAGTTGATAGAGCAGCCCGTAAGTAAAGGTGTCCTCGCCTGCGGCGTGAGCGGCCTCGGCCTGGTGGCTCAGATGCGTGCGGCTGACCACGCTGTCCTGATGGTCACCAAGCAGCGTCTGGATCGTTTTGGCGCGGTCGGAAACCTTATCTTCGCCGGTCGCGGCCGCGGTGTATCGAAGTCGCTTGGCGCCCTTGCGGATTCGATGCAGCGCCTCGTCCTTCTCGGCGTCGGCGGCCTGCGCCGCGGCCTTGGCCGCCTTGCGCACCCGTCGATAGGCAGAGTCGATGGTCAGCTGGGCCGGCTCTTCACCTGGCGGGGTCGGCGGCGGCTCCGCGGCCACAAGGCCCTCCAGCGCATCAAGCAGCCGGAAGTAGCGTTGCGACCGCATCGCCGTCAGCGACCGCCGCAGGCCGGACTTATAGTGCTTCTTGGCGCCCTCGACCAGCCGCTCCCGCACCGGGCCTCGGGCCAGTTCCTCGGGTAGTTCATCGAGCGCCCGCTCGTAGCGCTCGGCAAGCACCTCAGCGTCGCGCGCCACTCCCAGAACTGCCGCCAATTGCCGCAACTCGTCGAGGATCCATGCATCGTCGGTGATGCCGAACGCGCCCTCCGAAGCCTGCAACAAGCTGCGAATCTTGCGTGTGATCACCCGCATTTGATGCACCGAGTCGTACGCGTCGGCCCGCACCGCGCGGTCCCACACCAGTAGCTGTTCCACCTGCTCGGCCACCGCGCGGTGCACCGGGTCGGCCGGCGGCTCGACCGCATCCGGTCCGTCTGTGTCCTCGCCGTCGAGGACCCGCGCAAGCTTCGAACCGTGGCCGGCCGGGACCGCGCCCGCATCCAGCAGCCGGTTCGACAGCCTCTCCAGAAGGCCGCGATCGGCACCCTCGGCCAGCTCCAACTCCCATTCGCGCCACCGCTGCTCGGACTCCTCGTCGTCTGCGGCGCGCGCCACGACGTCGTCGTCGCAGAACTCCGCCAGCGCGACGCCGTCGGGTCCGTACAGCAGGTCGACCGTCCGGCTGGTCGAGATGCGCGCGACGGGCCCGACCGGGCGATCACGGACGATGGCCAACACGACGTCCAGCAATTCGTCCGGGACGGTGTCGTTGCTCTCGTCGCCGAGTGGCACCCTGACCTCGGTCCTGGCATCTGGCCCTGCCGGCAATTTGAGGTGCCAACCGGCGTCGGTGCCCCCGGTGCGGCGGCGCAACGTGACTCGGTGGGTGGCGAGATCGTGGGTCGGCGTGTCGAAGTAGACGGCGTCGAGCTGCTGCGACGGGGACCGCTCCACGCGTGCGATCGACGACAGCCCCTCGAACGACGGGCTCACGGTCGATTCGAATACCTCGAACTTGCGCTCGACCTCCAGATACCTGGAGTCCGCCTGGTCACTGGATTTCGCCATAGTGCAAGAAGTGTCCCTTCGGTGACGCCCGTGATGGTTAATGAGCGGTGGACAGAGTGCCACACGAAGGTGAACAGGCCTTGGGACGCCCGGCGGAACTCCCCGGCCAGGTCCCACGCGCGACGTTCCGCCGCGAACGCGGCGATGGCCTGCTGTTGACGGAACGCGGCGATGCCGTCGTCGTTGTCGGTCAGGAACCCGCGATAGTCGGCGAGCGAGAACTTTCCGTCGTCGATCGCCACCTCGCCGTGCCCGGCGGCGATCTCGGCACGCAGGTGCGTCAGCTCATCCGGGCTCACCGAATAGAAGCTGATCCGATCGAAATACAGCTCCTGTTCGATTAACTGTCACTTGAAAGTTTTCAGCGCAGCGATTCCACCTGCGTCTCGCGATGATCTGGAATCTGCTCGCTACATGGCACGCCCTGTTTGCCGTCCAGGTGAGTATCCACTGCGGTGCGACAATGTGGCCATGAGCAGCGAAGGGCGTGGACGCCCGAGGCTGGAGCAGTCGCGGCGGCCGGGCAAGACCGCGCGAGAAGAGATCCTCGATGCGGCGGCCGAACTCTTCACCAACCTCGGCTACGCCAGCACTTCGACGCGACGGATCGCCGACGCGGTCGGCGTTCGGCAGGCCTCGCTGTATCACCACTTCGCCACCAAGGACGACATCCTCGATGCGCTGCTGGCAGGCACCGTCGACGAGCCGTTGCGGTTGGCCACCGAGCTCCTCGACGAGAACGGACCGGCCGTGCCCCGGCTGCACGCCCTTGTGGTCGGCGACGTCACCCAGCTGTGTGCCAGCCGATGGAACCTCGGCGCGCTGTATCTGCTTCCCGAGCTGAGGCTCGACCGGTTCGAGCAGTTCCGACTGAGCCGCGCTGAACTGCGGGGTCGTTACCGCAGCCTCGCCGCCGAGGTCATCGAGGAATGCGACGGTCCCGGCGACGCCGACGACCTGCCGTTTCGGCTGGCCGAATCGGTGATCAACCGTCGCTCCGACGACACCGGGTGTCCCGACGAGCAGCCATGGGTGATCGCCGACGGGGCTCTGCGCACGCTCGGATTCGACGGCGACTTCGCCAAACTTCACAAGCTGACCGCGGTGCGTCTGGGGTTTGCCGATACAGTCCAGGTGTGACCGAATACCAGACCGTCAAGTTCGAGCAGTCCGGGCCCATCACGCGGATCACGCTCAATCGGCCCGACGCCGCAAACGGCATGAACGACACCATGACTCGGGAACTCGCCGACGCCGCTAGGCGTTGCGACACCGACGCGACGAAGGTCGTGGTGATCACCGGAACGGGCCGATTCTTTTGCGCCGGAGGGGATCTGAAGTCGTTCGCGGTAGCGCCGAGCCGCGGCCAATTCATCAAGGGCGTCGCCGATGACCTGCACCGCGCGATCTCGTCGTTCGCGCGGATGGATGCCGTGCTGATCATTGCGGTCAACGGCGTGGCGGCCGGCGCAGGCTTCTCACTCGCGGTGACCGGTGACCTGGTGCTCGCTGCCGAGTCCGCATCGTTCACGATGGCCTACACGCGCGCGGGTCTGAGCCCGGACGGCAGCTCGTCGTACTTCCTGCCTCGGCTCATCGGCATCACCAAGACCAAGGAGCTGATGCTGACCAACCGCACGCTGTCGTCGCAGGAAGCGTCGCAATGGGGACTGGTCACCGAGGTGGTCCCCGACGGGGAACTGGCTGCCCGCACCGATAAGCTCGCCGACCAAATGGCTTCCACCGCAAAGGGATCCAATGGCGGAGTCAAGGCGCTGCTGCTCTCCACCTTTTCCAGTGGGCTCGAAGAGCAGATGGAACTCGAGGGCCGCCTGATCGCCGAACGCGCGGAATCGGCCGACGGGCGTGAAGGTGTCGACGCCTTCCTAGCGAAGCGCAAGGCCGAGTTCGTCTAGAAGGAGTGCTCTTCGGCTGGGAACGCTCCGCTGGCCACCTCGTTGGCGTATTGAGTTGCCGCGCTGCGTAATTCGACACCGACGTCACCGAAGCGCTTGACGAACTTGGCGGTCTTACCGCTAGTCATACCGGCCATGTCCTGCCACACCAGCACCTGCGCATCGCAGTTCGGCCCGGCACCAATGCCGACGGTGGGGATGGTCAGCTTGCCGGTGATCTGGGTGGCCAGTTCGGCGGGCACCATCTCCAGCACGACCGCGATTGCACCGGCTTCCTGCACGGCGATTGCGTCGTGGATGGTCTGCTCGGCGGCATCGCCGCGGCCCTGGACCCGGAAGCCGCCGAGCCCGTTCACGCTCTGCGGGGTGAAACCGATATGGGCCACCACCGGGATGCCGGCCTGCGTCAGCGTCGCGATCTGATCGGAGACCCGCTCGCCGCCCTCCAGTTTGACTGCATGAGCGCCGGCTTCCTTCAGGAAGCGCGTCGCGGTGGCCAGCGCCTGCTGCGGTCCCGCCTCGTAGCTGCCGAACGGCAGATCCGCCACCACCAGCGCGTGCGGAGCGCCCCGCACCACGCCGCGCACCAGCGGAATCAGCTCATCGACGGTCACCGGCACGGTGGTGTCGTAGCCGTAGACGACGTTGGCGGCGGAGTCACCGACGAGCAGCACCGGAATCTCGGCGTCGTCGAATACTCGCGCGGTGGAGTAGTCGTAGGCCGTCAGCATGGCCCACTTATGGCCTTCGGCCTTCCACTTCTGCAGGTGATGGGTGCGAACCTTCGTCCGCGGTGCGGACGATTGGGCGGTAGCGCGCTTCGAATCGGCAGCACCGTACACGGTCTGCTCAGACATCGTTGTCCCCCATTGGGTGGGTCGGGTCGAATCCTCGTGGCCGGTACGGTCCCCGGGTTTCGTCTGACGTTCACAAGTCTGCCACCCCGACGCAAGAAAGTTAAAAGCCCCGTTGAGTGGACTTCCTCACACCTGTCCTCGTCGCGCCTAACATCGGCGGAATGCAAAGGCTCAGCGGACTCGACGCCAGTTTCCTGTATCTGGAAACCGCCAAACAGCCATTGCATGTGTGCTCGATCCTCGAACTCGACACCTCGACCATGCCCGGCGGCTATACCTTCGACCGCCTGCGCGACGCGCTGGGTCTACGCATCAAGGCCATGCCGCAGTTCCGCGAGAAGCTCGCTGACAGCCGGTTCAACCCCGACCATCCGGTCTGGGTGGACGACAAGGACTTTGACGTCGATCGGCATCTCCACCGCATCGGTCTGCCATCGCCCGGTGGCCGGCGCGAGCTCGCCGAGATCTGCGGCCACATCGCGTCGCTCCCGCTGGACCGCAGCAGGCCGCTGTGGGAGACCTGGGTGATCGAGAACATCGCAGGCACCGACGCGCACGCCGGCGGCCGGCTGGCGGTGATGACGAAGGTGCACCACGCTGGCGTCGACGGCGTCACCGGGGCCAACTTGATGTCGCAGCTGTGCAGCACAGAACCGGACGCACCAGCGCCCGACCCGGTCGACGGCGTCGGCGACGCCAGCGGCCTGGAAATCGCGTTGAGCGGTGCGGTCAAGTTCGCCACCCGGCCGTTAAAGCTGGTCAACGTTGTGCCGACCACGCTGTCGTCGGTGGTGGACACCGTCAAGCGCGCCCGCAGCGGCCTGGCGATGGCCGCACCCTTCGCTGCCCCGAAGACCGCTTTCAACGCCAACGTCACCGGCCACCGCAACATTGCATTCGCCCAGCTCGATCTCGAGGACATCAAGACCGTGAAGAACCACTTCGGCGTCAAGGTGAACGACGTCGTGATGGCTTTGGTGTCCGGGGTGCTGCGCAAGTTCCTCGCCGACCGCGGCGAACTGCCCGACAACTCGCTGGTCGCGATGGTTCCGGTGTCGGTGCACGAGAAGTCTGACCGGCCCGGCCGTAACCAGGTGTCGGGCATGTTCTCCAAACTGGAGACGCACATAGAGGACCCAGGCGAGCGCCTTAAGTCGATCGCCGAAGCGAATTCCGTTGCCAAGCAACATAGTTCGGCGATCGGTGCGACCCTGCTACAGGACTGGACGCAGTTCGCCGCGCCCGCGGTGTTTGGTATCGCCATGAGGGTGTACGCCGCCAGCAGACTGACCGCCGCGAAGCCCGTGCACAACCTGGTGATCTCCAACGTGCCCGGCCCGCAAGTGCCGCTGTACTTCCTGGGTAGCGAGGTGAAGGCGATGTACCCGCTTGGCCCGATTTTCCACGGCTCGGGGCTGAACATCACCGTGATGTCGTTGACCGGCAAGCTCGACGTCGGCATCGTGTCGTGCCCCGAACTCCTGCCCGATCTGTGGGACATGGCCGACGACTTCGAGGTAGCTCTGGGCGAGCTGCTCGACGCCACGAGATAGTCACTGCGAACCCGGCCTCGCCAGGGCCGATGCATGTTCATGGCAGCATGTGGTGCCATGAACCTCAAGATCGGGGCCCTCGCGACGATCGTTGCCCTGCTGCTGGTTGCGTGCAGCAACGGTCGCGCCGTCATCTCGGCGCCCCGACCGGGCTCACCGATCCAGTGGGCAGCATGCAAGGCCGCCGAGTTCGACTCGACCCGTGCGCAGGTCGGCGCCGAGTGCGGAACGTTGTCGGTGCCGATCGACTACGCCAAGCCCGGCGGCGACGTCGCCCAGATCGCGATGATCCGGTTCAAGGCAACCGGCCAGAAGATCGGCTCACTGGTCGTCAACCCCGGCGGCCCCGGTGAGTCGGGTGTCGAGCTCGCCGCCTCGCTGGCGCCCACGCTGCCGCAGTCGCTGCGCGAGCGGTTCGATCTCGTCGGCTTCGATCCACGCGGCGTCGCCAAGTCCGCGCCCGCGGTGTGGTGCAACTCCGACGCGGACAACGACCGGTTGCGCGCCGACCCCACGGTGGATTACACGCCGGAGGGCGTCGCGCACATCGAGAAGGAGAACAAGGAGTTCGTCCAGCGCTGCGTGGACAAGATGGGCAAGCAGTTCCTGGCCAACCTCGGAACCGCCAACGTGGCAAAGGATCTCGACGCGATCCGCGCCGGCCTCGGCGACGAGAAGCTGACCTATCTCGGCTACTCGTACGGGACCCGGATCGGAGCGCTCTACGCGGAGGCCTACCCCGACAAGGTTCGAGCGATGATCCTCGACGGCGCCATCGACCCCAACGCGGACCAGATCGAGGAGGGGATCCGTCAGGCCGCCGCGTTCCAGAAGGCGTTCGACAACTACGCCGCCGAGTGCGCCAAAAGCCCGGACTGCCCGCTGGGCACCGATCCCGCCAAGGCCGTGGACGTATACAAGAGCCTGGTCGAGCCATTGGTGAAGAACCCGGCGAAGACGCAGGACCCCCGCGGGCTGAGCTATAACGACGCGATCATCGGGACCATCCTTCCCCTGTATTCGCCGAGCCTGTGGCGCCGACTCACCCAGGCGCTCTCCGAACTCAAAAACGGCACCGGCGACACCATGCTCGCGTCCGCCGACATCTACATGCATCGCGATGCGCAGGGGCACTACACCAACGCCACCGACGTCCGGGTCGCGGTCAACTGTATGGACAAGCCCCACATCACCGACCGCGCCAAGGTGGTCGAAGCGGACCGTCGCAGCCGCGAGGTGGCGCCCTTCATGAGCTACGGCGAGTTCACCGGCCTTGCGCCGCTGGACACGTGCGCGTTCTGGCCGCTGCCCGCGACGGGCGACCAGCACGAGATCCACGTGAAGGGCCTGCCGCCGATCCTGGTGGTGTCGACCACCAATGACCCGGCAACGCCGTACCAGGCAGGAGTCGATCTGGCCCATCAGCTCGGCGGCACCCTGGTCACCTTCGACGGCACCCAGCACACCGTTGTCTTCCAGGGAATTAAGTGCATTGACGACATCGCGGCGCGCTACCTTGTTGACGTGACCGTGCCGCCACCCAACACGCGATGCTGACCATCGACACGGTCGGCAGTGGAGGCCCGCGCGACGTTTCCGACCTCTTGCCGATGCTGCGGGCCTACTGCGACTTCTATCGCGTGGATCCGTCCGACGAGCGGCTGCGGACACTGGTGACCGCGTTGATTGACGATCCGTCCGAGGGACTTCAGCTCATCGCGCGCGACGTCGATGGAACACCATTGGGTTTCGCGACGATCTACTGGACATGGCAGACGCTGTACGGCGCCCGGGTCGGGGTTCTCAACGACTTGTTCGTGAAACCGGAATCCCGCGGGTCGGGTACCGGGCGCGCGCTGATCGAGCGCAGCCTCGAGCTCTGCCGGGAGCGCGGCGCCGAGAAGCTGGTGTGGGAAACGGCGCCCGACAACACCACGGCGCAACGGCTTTACGACGGAATCGGCGCCGAAAAGTCGACCTGGCTGACCTACGAGCTCGACGCCGGATAACAGCCAGGTCACCGTTGTATTCCAGCCGCAGACCGGCGGCCGTTAACCATGCGAACATGTTCGCCATGTGGCGGGCGGGCAGGTTTGGAACGGTGCTGCTCCCGATCTTTCTGATGTCGGCGATCGCGTGCCCTGCTGCCTGGGCTTCGCCTGACGGCGAGTCGATCCAGCAGTACGGGCAGCCGCCGGTGTGGGGAAGCTGCCAGCGGTGGATCGGCGCCTTCGGCAACATTGAAGCCATCCCCACCGCTGTGTGCGGCACGGTGTCGGTGCCCGTCGATTACGCAAAACCCGAAGGCGCCCAAACTCAGTTGGCGGTGATCCGCATCCCGGCCTCCGGCGAGAAGATCGGCGTGCTCGTGGTCAACCCGGGCGGGCCGGGCGCTTCGGCCGTTGACACCGTCGCCAGCATGGGCGCGTCGCTGGCCGACACGGACATCCTGCGCCGATTCGATTTGGTCGGCATCGATCCGCGCGGCGTCGGCCATTCCACGCCGGAGCTGCGGTGCCGCACCGACGCTGAGTTCGATGCGTTCCGCCGTGAGCCGATGGCCGACTACAGCCCAGAAGGCGTCGCCCACATCGAAGCGCTCAACCGCCAGTTCGCCGATGCGTGCGCCCAGCGGATGGGCACGGAGTTCCTCGCCAACATCGGGACCGCGTCGTCGGCGCGCGACATGGACGTCGTGCGCGCGGCACTGGGCGAGAACCAGATCAATTATCTCGGCTTCTCCTACGGCACCGAACTGGGCGCGGCGTACGCCGAGCGATACCCCGACCGTGTGCGGGCGATGGTTCTCGACGGCGCCGTCGACCCGAGCCTGGATCCCGTCGCCGAGAGCATCCGTCAGATGGCGGGTTTCCAAACGGCTTTCAACGATTACGCGGCCGACTGCGCGAAGTCGGCAGGCTGCCCGCTCGGCACGGATCCGGCAAAGTTCGTCGACCAGTTCCACGAGCTGGTCGACCCGCTGGTGAACAAACCGGGCGGGACGTCGGATCCGCGTGGCCTGAGCTACCAGGACGCGATGACGGGCACCGTCAACGCGCTCTACACGCCGCGCTTTTGGCAGTACCTCACCAGCGGGCTGCTTGGCCTGCAGCGCGGCACCGACGCCGGCGACCTGCTTCTGCTGGCCGATGACTACCAGCACCGCGACCAGTCGGGTCATTACAAAAACCTGCAGGATGCGTTCGCCGCGATTCGATGTGTCGACGCGCCGTATCCGACCGACCCGGCCGTGTGGGCCGACGCCGATCGGCAAATCCGCGAGGTCGCGCCGTTTATGGAGTACGGCACCTTCACCGGGTTAGCCCCGCGCGACGTGTGCGCGATGTGGCCGGTGCCGCCGACGTCGAGTCCGCATCCAGCCACCTCCCCGGGTCCCGGCAAGGTCGTCGTCGTCTCCACCACGCACGATCCCGCCACCCCGTATGCCGGAGGCGTGGATCTGGCCCGCCAGATGGCCGCCGGGTTGATCACGTTCGACGGCACCCAGCACACCGTGGTGTTCAACGGTGACGAATGTGTCGACACCGCGGTGGTTAACTTCCTCATAGATTCCGTCATGCCGCCCGACGGTCTGCGCTGCTAGCCGCTAAACGCATCGGCCGCGTAACACAGAATTAACAGCCGGAACCTACGCTGCGGTCATGGATCGGCAGAAGGAATTCGTGCTGCGCACGCTGGAGGAACGCGACATCCGCTTCGTCCGGCTGTGGTTCACCGACGTACTCGGATACCTGAAGTCCGTAGCGATCGCGCCCGCCGAACTCGAAGGCGCCTTCGAGGAGGGCATCGGCTTCGACGGCTCCGCGATCGAGGGCTTTGCCAGGGTCTCGGAAGCCGACATGGTGGCCCGGCCCGACCCGTCGACGTTCCAGGTGCTGCCGTGGACCAGCAGTTCGGGCAAGCACCACTCGGCGCGGATGTTCTGCGACATCACGATGCCCGACGGCTCGCCGTCGTGGGCCGACTCGCGACACGTGCTGCGCCGCCAGCTGTCCAAGGCCAGCGACCTCGGCTTCTCCTGCTACGTGCACCCCGAGATCGAGTTCTTCCTGCTGAAGCCGGGCGAGGATGACGGGTCGGTGCCAGTGCCCGCCGACAACGGTGGGTATTTCGACCAGGCCGTGCACGACGCGGCGCCGAACTTCCGCCGCCACGCCATCGACGCGCTGGAGCAGATGGGTATCTCGGTCGAGTTCAGCCACCACGAAGGCGCGCCGGGCCAACAGGAGATCGACCTGCGCTACGCCGACGCGCTGTCGATGGCCGACAACGTGATGACGTTCCGGTATGTGGTCAAGGAGGTCGCGCTCGGCGACGGCGTGCGCGCTTCGTTCATGCCGAAGCCGTTCGCCGAGCACCCCGGGTCGGCGATGCACACGCACATGAGCCTGTTCGAAGGGGAGACCAACGCCTTCCACAGCCCCGATGACCCACTTCAGCTCAGCGACGTCGGAAAGTCTTTCATCGCAGGCATTCTCGAGCACGCCAACGAGATCAGCGCCGTGACGAACCAGTGGGTGAACTCCTACAAGCGACTGGTGCACGGGGGCGAAGCGCCGACGGCGGCATCGTGGGGAGCGGCCAACCGCTCGGCGCTGGTGCGGGTTCCGATGTACACGCCACGCAAGGCATCGTCGCGGCGGGTGGAGGTGCGCAGCCCCGACTCGGCGTGCAATCCGTACCTGACGTTCGCGGTGCTGCTGGCGGCGGGCCTGCGTGGCATCGAGAAGGGCTACGTGCTCGGTCCGCAGGCCGAGGACAACGTGTGGAACCTCACGCTGGAGGAGCGCCGCGCCATGGGCTATAGGGAGCTGCCGGGCAGCCTCGGGGTCGCCCTGACCGAGATGGAGAACTCAGAACTCGTCGCGGAAGCGTTGGGCGAGCACGTCTTCGACTTCTTCCTGCGCAACAAGCGCACCGAATGGGGGGACTACCGCAGCCACGTCACACCGTTCGAGCTGAAGGCCTACTTGTCCCTGTAGGGGAAACGTCGAATAACGGCTGCGCTACCTTCGTGTGGTGGCCAAACCTGCGACGCAGCGACCGAAGCTGCCCAGCGTAGGCCGGCTTGGGCTGGTCGAACCGTCCGCGTCCGGGGATCTGGACCGGCTGGGCTGGAACACCGACACCCACGTCGAGCTGTTGTGGTCGCTGTCGCGCGCGCCCGACGCCGACGACGCGCTGCGCGCGATAGTCCGGCTCGCCGACGCCGTGGGACGGGACTGGGACGAACTCAACCAGGCTCTTGTCAAGGACAAAGGGCTGCGGGGCCGGCTGTTCGGTGTGCTCGGCTCGTCGCTGGCGCTCGGCGACCATCTGGTCGCCCATCCCGACTCGTGGCACCTGCTGGCGGGCGCCGTCACGCTGCCGTCGGCCGAAGAGCTACGGGCGGCATTCGCCGATGTTGCCGAAAACGCCGAAATCGGCAGGGACACAGCGGCTGCGGTGTCTCCGTTGCGCAAGCTGTACCGCGACCGGCTGCTGGTGCTCGCGGCACTTGATCTCGCGTCGACGGTAGAGAACGAACCCGTGCTGGCGTTCGCGACCGTCGGTGAGCACCTGTCCGATCTGGCCGACGCCGCGCTGGGCGCCGCGCTGACGGTCGCCACCCGCTCGGTCTGCGGAGACGATGTCCAGTGCCCGCGGATCGCGGTCATCGCAATGGGCAAGTGTGGCGCGCGCGAGCTGAACTATGTCAGCGATGTCGACGTCATCTTCGTCGCGCAGGATGCGGACGCGACCGCGACCAGGGTGGCCGGCGACATGATGAGGTTCGCGGGCGACACCTTCTTCGAGGTGGACGCGGCGCTCCGACCAGAGGGCAAACACGGCCAGCTGGTGCGCACGCTGGACTCCCACATCGCGTACTACCAGCGCTGGGCCAAGACATGGGAATTCCAGGCGCTGCTGAAGGCCCGGCCCGCCGCGGGTGATGCCGAGCTCGGCCGCCAGTACATCGACGCGCTGATGCCGATGGTCTGGACGGCCAGCCAGCGTGAGGACTTCGTGCCCGAGGTGCAGGCGATGCGCAGGCGCGTCGAGGAACTCGTGCCTGTCGGCGTGCGGGCCCGCGAGATCAAGCTCGGCACCGGCGGGTTGCGCGACGTCGAGTTCGCCGTACAGCTGCTGCAGCTGGTGCACGGCCGCAACGACGAATCACTGCATGTCGCCTCGACGGTCGACGCGCTGGCCGCGCTCGGCGCCCGCGGCTACATCGGCCGCGATGACGCCGCCAACATGACCGCCTCCTACGAGTTCCTGCGGCTGCTCGAACACCGGCTGCAGCTGCAGCGGCTCAAGCGCACGCACATGCTGCCCGAGGCCGACGACGACGAGGCGCTGCGCTGGCTGGCCCGCGCGGCACACGTGCGCCCCGACGGTCGGCACGACGCGCTAGGTGTGCTGCGCGAGGAGCTCAAGCGCCAGAACATGCGCGTGTCGCGGCTGCACGCCAAGCTGTTCTACCAACCGCTACTGGAATCGGTTGGCACAGTTGGCATTTCGGAGCGCATGACACCGGAGGCCGCCGAACGCCAGCTCGCGGCCCTGGGTTACGAGGGCCCGCAGAGCGCGTTGACCCATCTGGCGGCGTTGACAAGCAGCAGGGGCCGTCGCGGAACGGTGCAGCAGGTGTTGCTACCCACACTGCT
>Ga0207665_10002383_pt1 | contig 12691 bp, 13 predicted proteins | sample LARL112metaG_FD_184351 | JGI IMG/M metagenome (GOLD analysis project Ga0207665, IMG submission 184351) | Corn, switchgrass and miscanthus rhizosphere microbial communities from Kellogg Biological Station, Michigan, USA - LAR L11-2 metaG... | ecosystem: Host-associated > Plants > Roots >...
TTGGGCGGGCAGGCATGGTGACCCGCAACTTCGTCCGTCCCGGCGCAACTGTAATCGATGTGGGCATGAATCGCGTAACCGATCTCGCAGAATTTCAACGGCTATTTGCCGGCAACGCCAAGCGCGAAGAAAGCTTTCGCACAAAAGGTTCGGTTCTCGTCGGAGATGTGCATCCTGAAGTCGCGGAAGTTGCGAGCGCGATCACGCCCGTGCCTGGAGGCGTCGGCCCGCTGACCATCGCGATGCTGATGTCAAATACTGTGAAAGCTGCTAAGATGCGCCGCGGCACACGAAAACCAGAATTGACACGCGCATAAAGCATTTTCACCACGGGGCCACGGAGAAATCCATCAATCTCTGTGACTTGCAGCAAGGGGTAACGATTTGGCAAGAGCCTCGGTTTCTCAAAGTTTCAAGAAGCAAAGTATTTCTCCGTGACTCTGCGTCTCCGTGGTGAAATAAGGGTCTGAAAATGCTCAAGATTGGTCTCACCGGCGGTATCGCTTCCGGCAAATCGCTCGTCAGCCGAATGTTCGTTGATCTCGGCGCCCACTGCATTGACGCCGACGAGATTGCGCACGAACTCATGCGCCCCGGCGAAGCGGTCTATGACGAAGTTGTCCGGAAGTTCGGCAACGAAATTCTGAATCCCGATCAGTCAGTCAATCGCGCCAAAGTCGCCGAGCTTGCCTTCGATAAGCGGCGTCCGCGAATCTATGAACTGAACCGCATCATGCATCCTGAGGTCATCAAGCGCTACGAATCCTGGATGGAAGAAATCCGCCGCCGCGAGCCGGAGGCCATCGCCATCCTCGAGGCCGCGCTGGTGCTTGAGGCCGGCCTGCGCAGACGCTTTGACCGCATTGTCGTCGTCACCTGCAAGCCGCAGCAACGGATCGAACGCTGGGCGCAGCGCTTCAATCTTGATCCAGAAACCGCCAAGACCGAAGTCACGCGCCGCATGATGGCCCAGGCCCCGGACGAAGCCAAGATCCAGGCCGCCGACTACGTCATTGACAACAGCGGCAGCGTCGAAGCGACCAGGAATCAGGTCGAGAGAGTTTACGAGACACTGCTGCCCCAGGCTAAAGCCAAGTCGGCTTGAGATTGAAGCAGCCAAAGTTCTGACCCACAACGGCTCCAAGCAGGCTAATGGTGTGCCAGACTGCGGTGTACCAGACCCAGTCCTCGTACTTTGCGACTCCACTCCACATCGCGTAGCATCTAAATTGCATGCAGGTGTCCACCGCCGTTTCGGACCTTAAGCCGAAGCTCTGCTTCAGTGAAATTCTGAGCTTCGCCTACGACACTTTCTGCAGCAACAAAGTAAGGTTCCTGCTCACCGGGTTAGGCATGGTGATTGGGACTGCTTCCTTGATTCTGGTAGTCACCATTGGCCTCACCGGCAAGCAATATGTCCTGAATCTCATCCAGGGCATCGGCGCGAATTTGATTTATGCCGAATATGAAGGCGGGGCGCAAAGAATCACCAACACCGCCGCCGATCCCCTGACCGTCGATGACCTCACAGCCGTAAGAGAACAAGTCCCCAGCATTGTTTCTGGATCTCCCGTAGTCATGCTCAACGAGCGCGTGCCGGTCGGCGACGGCAAAGAGCGCGATATTCAAATTCTCGGCACCTATCCGGAATATTCCAGAGTCCGAAATCTGGTGGTGGTTTCAGGGCGGTTCTTCGATCAGCAGGATGAGCAGAGCCATAACAAAGTCGGCCTGATCACGGAAAAAATGGCAGAGGAGATTTACGGCACTCCCGAAGCTGCGGTGGGCAAGATCGTCAAACTGAGCGGCCTGCCATTCACTGTAGTAGGCACTTTCCGTGAACGGGTGAACACATTCGGCGAATCTGAGGTGACCACTAACACGCTGGTCATTCCTTACACGGTTGCCCGCTACTTCACCGATACTCCCACCGTGAAGCTGATTTATTTCTCGGTTTCTGACTCCTCGATGGTTGAACCCGTCACTGAACAGGTCAGAAAGGTTATTCAGTCACGTCACCGTGCTGAATCGGTCTACAACGTCACCAATCTCACCCAACTGGTAAAGGTTGCTGAGAAAGCTGCTGACGCTCTTACCTTCATGCTGCTCGGAGTTGCGGCCATTGTGCTGCTGGTCAGCGGCATCGGGATCATGAACATCATGCTGGCGACGGTCAGCGCGCGTATCCGGGAGATTGGTATTCGCAAGGCGCTGGGAGCGACCAACCGCGAGATTCAATTCCAATTTTTGTCAGAAGCAATTCTGATTTCGTTCGGCGGGGGATTGGTCGGAGTCGTGATCGGGTTGGCCTTGCCTTATTCTGTCCGCTTTCTGACCGAATACCGAATCCCCATCTCGGGCTTGTCGGCCATCGTCGCAATCGTGGTGTCATCGCTCGTGGGAGTTTTGTTCGGCACCATGCCCGCTTCTCGCGCCGCGAAACTCGATCCGGTGGAAAGCCTGCGTTACGAATAGTTAGGCGACTGGCACTAGAGCGCCTTCCGGCAAGCTTCGCGAAGTCTCTCGCGCAAGCTGTCTCTCTGCTATCCACTGCACAACCGCGTACACCGCCGGCAACACAAAAATCGGATCAATAGGCCGCCGGTAGTAGTCCTCAGGATGGGTCAAGTAGTACACAATCGGAAAGCAGAACAGCGCAATGGCGAAGGGCGCAGCCAGCGACGGATCGAGACGCCAGGCTCGCCACAGTCCCGCAAAAGCCAAGATCGTCAGCGTCGTGCATAGCAAAATGTTGAACGGGTCGGCGGGTTCAGCCTTCAGATATCGGCTGCTCAGGCTCCAGAAATTTGTCCACATGTAGAGCGCTCGCCGCAGTGATAGCGTCACAAAAGACCACGGGGCAGCGCGGATGAAATCCATTGCCTGCGCGCGCTTGTGTTGCATATATTTCAGTTCACCGAGTTGCTGAAACTCCGCCCACTCACGCGGCGTGTCTGAGGGGTGAAAGCCTCCTGGCGCGAAGTGCCACGTCTGCCCCTGATTTCCGACATAGAGTTCCAAGCCAACGTTATCGCGAAAGGGAATCAGGGTGTCGAAGGCGCGATAGTTACGCACGAACCATGGCGAGACCGCCAGCACGAAAGCAATCGCAGCCGTTGCACCCGCTCGCGCCCAACGCAGATTCTTCTGCCACAATCGGAACGCCATCCAGGCTGCGACCGGCGCCGCCACCGGCAGCACGATCGGATCGGTAAGCGCAGAAACCCCACACAACACTCCATAGCCGAGCCAGGTTCGCCAGTTATCGGTTTCCTCCAGGGACAAAGCCACCAGGAAAATCGAAGCCACCAGTAACGTGGTCAGCGTCGTGGCCCAAATGAAATCAGCAGAGAAGTAAATTGCGTATGGAAAGAACGCCCAAGTCCATCCTGTCCACACCGCCGTGCGCTCGCCAAATTGTTTGCGCGCGATCAGGAATATCGGAATGCACGTCAATGCCGAAAACAAACTGTCGAGTGACAGCATGGCTAACGCTGACGCCTTCGTATAAACCCCAAAGATTTTGAAAACGCCGGCCAATATCACGGGATATAGCGGAGTCATCCATGCGGTTGGTCCGGTATCCGCGTGCAGCGGACTGCTGAAGCCACGGCCTTCGACAATCGACCGCGCAATCCTTCCGGTCTCGCCAGCAAAGCGCCAGTGGTCCCGGTCGGGATTCAGCCGCTCCGGATACAAAAATCCAACCACAGCCAGCCGGATGACCAGCGCGACTAATACCATCAAGATGTACTTGCGTGTAAAGCGGCGTTGCGCTTTAAGCAAGAGACAGCCCCAGCGAACTGTATTGGAAAGACTGAAAGGATTCTACACGTGACCAAGGCGACGAGCTTCGTATGAACGTATCAGGGGCGTCCCTGGAGGCTGGTTCGCTTTCGGGGAATTCCTTTCAGCGCTGCCCAAAAACAAGAACGCCGGGCTGGTTGGCCCGGCTGCTTCCTTGTCATTCATCTGTGGGGAGCTTGACTGGTTCCGTCACTGTCCCCGCGGATCTCGCAAAACTCGCTGCTTCACCGCGTCCCCAAAAAATCCCTCGTTCGAGCTTTAGCCCAACTACATTACGAGTGCCAGGTTCTCCAGTTCCTTCTGCAGAACCGGCAGAGCGCAACCGGCCATTTCTACCCGGCTCACCGCATCTCTTGCCGCCTGTGGCGACACCCCGTAGCCCCGCCCCATCAGGAAAATCTGTACCAGTTCGGCGGCCTCGTGTGAATCCGACAGCCCGCCTTGCAGCAAGTCATTTCTTAACGCCGACAATTCAATGGTCGAGAACCTCTCCCTCATATATCACCTCCGACCCTGACTGCTTCTACCCATTAGACTCAGCTGCACTCACTTTTGTTGCATGCAATTTCTCTGCCGAACTTCAGGGTCTTCCGGTAGTTTTCGCCGGAAAAACCTTACTGGGTTAAACCCTTATCCATCACTGAAGTTGCTAGGTTCATCGGCCAATCAAGCTAAGAGCTTAAGCTCCACAGGACGCTTGGGCGTCTCATCGCCGACAAAAAGTGTCAATCGGGGACCCGGATGGTGTTCGTTTTGAGACGCATGCCTGGCTCATTTAGAGATCAGTCATGTCGAAACTGACCATAATTGAGCCCGCCCGCCGTTACCCCCCGCCGGCAAACGCGGGCAAGCCGCTACAATGATCCCGTGAGTTCAGTAGCGACTCCCGCCTCCGCACCCGTTGACAAACCCTGGCGAAAGTTCACCCTGCGCCAGCGCTTGCTGCTCTGGCTGATCGAGTGGGCAGGATACATAGCGATTCGGGCTCTTTGTCCCACTATGCGATTTTCAGTTTCCTGGGAAGACGCCTCTCCCAAGAGCTTTGCCGAGAGGCCTTACGTTTATTCCTTCTGGCACAACTGCATGATTCCGGCGATGTACTGGTGCCGCGACCTGGATGTACGGGTCATGAGCAGTGACAGCTTCGATGGTGAATACACTGGCCGGATCATGCAGAAGTTCGGTTTCGTCAAGGTCCGTGGATCGACCTCCAAGGGGGCGATTCGCGCGCTGCTCGGTATGCGACGGGCGCTCGAGGAGGGCTGGACCGCGGCCTTCACCATTGATGGCCCAAAGGGGCCCCGCTATGTTGCGAAGCCAGGACCTGTGATCCTGTCAAGAAGTACCGGCGCGCCCATGGTGGTGTTTCACATTGCCATAGATCGCGCATGGATTCTGGACACCTGGGACAAGGCCATGATCCCAAAACCCTTTTCTCGGGCGCTCATTCGCGTCAGCCGCCCGATTCCAGTTCCTCCGGACGGCGATCAGGAGCAGTATCACCGCGAGTTGCAAGCGGCGCTCGACCGGGTGCGTGTGTTTGCCGAGGAAAACATCGGAAGAGTAGGGGCGCAACAGTTCCCATTCGCCACGGACAATCGCGACGAGCACTAATCTGGAGCAGCAGTAACGCGCTGGGGCGTTACATTACTCATTAGGACTTTCCGGGTGGGTTGGCACTCTCCCATGTGATGATTCGACGTATCACTTCTTAAGCGAACACTGTGGGGAACAAGATCCGCTCGATTCTCTTTGGAAGGTATGGCATCACGACGTTTGTGGGAATGCGTTCCAATGAATTCAAAAAGGCTATTGGGTCTGTGCTTCGGAATCCTGCTCGCGATTCTCGCCTACTTTCTCGGCTGCGATCCAAAGGGGAAAGAGATTAGAACGCTAAGAGGCATGACGAGGCAGGAGCGTCTTGAAGCATTTGCAAGCATGGACCCACAGAAACAACTAGATCTTCGCCTTGCGGCGCAACAGGGCGAGCCAGGGGACAACTTTTCATTCTACGTTGCCCCAAATTGGAGAACGGTGCTTCCAGCCCTCGAACGCCGCCTTTCATCGGAAAAAGGTGATGCCGAGAAAATACAACTGCTCTGGCTATTGGCCACAATCGGAGGGAACTACTGCTCACTAGCCGAACGCAGCGACGTTATAGACGCGGCTGCGAAAGCGCTCGCGACAATAAGCACTTCCAACAAGTCATACGCAGAAGAGCACATGAAGAGGGCATTTCATCCCGCGAAAGTATTGACGCCTTGTCACTGAATCCGCTTCCCCCGATCAAAAGAATTCGCATCAACGTGTTTATTCTTCCGAGAGCTGCTTGGCCAGCGTGCTGATTGATGACACCGCATAGAACCCGGAAAGGTCGGCGTGGCCGGCTAGAGTGTCGCGCTCTTTCCCGTCCACCAGAAATTTCACCCGGGTGATCCCAGGAATGTTGTTAGAGAGCGTCTGAACGATTGAAACCAGGGTGAGCTCTTCCGCCAGTATGCCTGAGATCTGCCCATCGGCGAAGGCAGCGTTCAGGTCGATGACCGCCAGGCCCGGATCTACGAGATAGACTTCGCGGATTTCCGCGCCTGCGCCCAGCCGGTGTGCAGAATCCTTCGATTGATAAATATTCAGGAGCGCGCGCAATAGATCGTCCGCTCGTGGCTGCCGTTCTGATGAGAGTGAACGGTCAAGGATTGCGCGTGCAACTTGCCATCGTCGTCGTGAGCCACCCACATCGTCACGTTTTCAGCCGGACCAGCGGCCGGAGGCCTGACGTGCTCAGCTTGAAGAGTTCGAGGCGAGGCTATGTCCGCGCGACGCCGCAATTGGGCAACATAAATGCCCATGCCTATGGCCACAGCGAACAGCAGTGCGGTCGTAACCACTAGTGTGCGCGGGATCATTGCCCACGTCCTGCCCTGGTGAGCAAAGGCATGGCGGAAGCAATACCGTTGGCCAGCACAGCGCAGACCATCTGCTGGTAATCCGACGACGCCAGCTGTGAGATGTCGCCGGTCGTGGGCGCAACTTCCACCGCCATCGCAGGTACGATTACGTTGTTCAGCGGTCGCAACGGCGCAGTAAAGCCCCGCACTGGGAACCCGGTGCTATGGATCGACCCGGTGATCTGCTCCTGAACCAGGCGGCTTCGGGCGAGGGACGCGGCTTGAGCTGTCGGCCAATCCACGAACGAGCCGCGGTTGTCTTCTCCAAGCGGAAGCATTGCCGTGAACAGCCGCAGGCCGCTGCCTTGCGAAGTTGCGTGAATTACAAGGTAAAAGAATGGCTGCAGAGCATTGACTTGACTTGCCCGCTGGTCGCTAGAAAGCATTAAGTCAGCATCGCGCATCAGTTGCGACTGAATACCGCGGATGAGCAATTCCCGCCGAAGTCGGCGCGCCAGCACCAGAGTCACATCCTTTTCAGGGAAGGCCGCATTCAAGGCTGCGCCGGAGTCCGTGCCCCCGTGGGCAGGGTCAATCATGATCAGCAATGCTGGAGCATGGGTTGGAACCGGAGTAGCGTTCTGAGGCGCCTGGGGCGTCGGAACCGCCGGCTGAGGCGTTATCTGGCCGACTGCGACTGCGCCCAGCAACACCAGGTACCCAGCTCGCAGTCGCTGAGCTTTATTCCAGCGCATAGACGGTTAAGCCGCTCAACAGCTTGGGATAGAAATCCGTAGATTTCTGCGGCAGCACTTCTCCGGCAAACGCGATGTCTCGCACCTGCTGCACGCGCGCTGGATTCATCAAAAACGCGACATTGGCTTTTCCCGCCCGGACCATGGTCATCGCCTCATCCGCGTCGCGAATGTAAGTAAGGTTCTGCTGGTCGCGGATTGATTCTTCAGAGAGGCCGAGCACGCCTTCCAGCAGACACTTGTGCAACTGCACAACGTCAAGTCCTTGCTGGCGAAGCGAGAGCCCACCAAAGGCTGAGGCCGGAGCTTTCGAGCGGCTTAGCAGAAATACGCGGTCTGCTCCAACTGCCAAAATAGCGTTGCCAGTCTGCCCTGCCTCTTTGAGAATTGCCTTGGCACGAATCGAATCAATAGACCGATCCACCTCTCCCACGCTGAAGAACCCACATGCGCCCTGGCCGAATGACTCCATAGAGAAAGAAGCTAAGCCGTGCACCACACGGTGAGTGGGGAGAACCAGCAGGCCAGGACTGTCCATATTGACGAACGTCATCATGGCGAATTCGTATGAAGGCAGTTCTTGCGAGAGAGAGGATGATCTCGACGGGGCCGCATCTCCGTGCGACGCACCGGTTGCGGCTGCTGCGGCGCGACGTTCGTTGCGATAGTTCAGCGCAGTTTCGTACCGGTGATGACCGTCTGCAATGATCAACTTCTTATCACGCATTTTCGCGCCGACAACATCAAGAATGCCAGGCTCCGAGATCTTCCAGACCTGATGCAGCACGCCATATTCGTCTTTCAGTTCGATGATCGGAGCTCCAGATGAAGCCAGTGCGGTCTCGATTTCTGCGGATGGGTCGGAGTAGAGCATAAAAATCTGGCCGAAATGGGCGCGAGTCGCCCGGAGCAGGTCCAGGCGGTCGGCCTTGGGTTTCGCGAGAGTCTGTTCATGCCGGAAAACAACTCCCGCGGAATAGTCCTCGACCTTGCCGAGCGCTATGAAGCCTTTTCGTTCCGCCTCCGACTTCGTACCCGGCACGGTGAATCGCTGGGTGTAGCGGTAAACGGAAGGCTTGGGGTCTTGCTGAAACACGCCTCCTGCCCGCCAATCCCGAAAGAAAGCAGCAGCTCGGGTGTAGGGATTGTCGGCCGGGCCGTCATTGGCATTCCGCTTGCCCAAAATAATACGGACAAGATTGTATGGGCTGGTGGCGTAGTAACCGTCCCGCATTTCGGGAGTAATTTTGTCGTAAGGCTGGGTTGCAACCTCAGAGACCGCAACCCGAGCGGGATCATAGCGAAGCGCGCGAAATGGTGAGATATGGGCCATGGGAAAAAGTATCCAGCGATTGTACCAAGGCCGTCACACATAACCGTGCAAGCTCAACCCACATCCAGAGCAGGTGTGAGCACTGGTCTGCCTGCCTTGAGCAAACTTTTGCACAAGGCGTGAATCCAAGAACTGTTAAGTAGGAGCCCATTGTGGCACCGATCGCGAAAAAGCGTTACAAAGATTTAACATCCCTACTCGCGAGCTGTGCTAACATCTGCAGTCAATTCGTGGATCTTATGACGCGCCAGGACCAGCGCGGCGGCTTCTCTCAACCGGAGATAGCAATTGGCAAGAGGATTACAAATCCGCTCCGGTCGGCTTCGGTCTCGTTCCGAATTATTGCCTGCCTGATTTCGTTTCTTGCCGGCTCCGTCTTCTTGATTCCCGGGCACGCCTTCGCTCAAGCAGCCGACGTCGATGATGTTCATGTTGCCCCGCGCCTGGATACCAGCAGTCCAGAGAAAATCACCGAACAGACCGTTCTCGCGGGAACAATACAGACGCATGCTGCGACTCTCCGGTCAAAAGTTGATCTGGTTCTGGTGCCGGTAACGGTTACCGATCCACTGAACCGCCTTGTCACCGGGCTCGATAAGGAAAATTTCGCAGTTTACGAAGGCAAAGACCTCCAGGACGTCCGCCATTTCTCCGCTGAGGACGCTCCCATTTCTCTGGGCGTGATCTTTGATATGAGCGGCAGCATGAGCAGCAAGATCGAGCGCGCGCGTGAGGCTGTGATCGAGTTCTTCAAGACTGCCAATCCTCAGGACGAGTTCTTCCTCATCACCTTCGCTGACAAACCCGAGGAAGTTTCCGACTTTACCCAGTCCATCGACGACTTGCAGGGAAAGCTGGTCTACACCGTCCCCAAAGGCCGTACCGCACTGCTGGACGCCATTTATCTCGGAATCAGCAAGATGCGCCAGGCCAAGTACCCCAAGAAGTCGCTGCTGATCATCTCCGATGGTGGCGATAATCACAGCCGCTACACCGAGGGCGAGATCAAGTCTTTGGTGAAGGAAGCTGATGTGATGGTCTATTCCATCGGAATTTACGACCATTATTTCCAGACTGAAGAAGAGCGGCTGGGGCCTCAGATGTTGGGGGATATTTCGGAATTGAGCGGAGGCCGGGCTTTTACCATAGACAACCCCAATGACTTGGCCGACGTAGCTACAAAAATTGGAATCGAGCTACGCAACCAATATGTACTCGGATACCGTCCAAAGAACCCAGGGCACGACGGCAAATGGCATAAGATAAAGGTCAAGCTTCTACCGCCTAAAGGACTGCCGCCGCTCCATGTTTATGCCAAAACTGGGTATTATGCATCCTCGCAATAGATTCTCTTCCAGAGTAGTTGCTGGCTTGTTTCTGACCGCATTGCTGTTTTTCGCGGAGAGCGCGTTCTCTCAGGCGACTCCAGCGCCAGCTCAGGGCAACACCACTGCCCCAACTACTGGTCAGCAGCCAGCCGGTAACGGAACTCAGAGCCAACCTTCTACCGCGCCTCAGTCCCAACCGTCGGGACCGGCGACGACTCAAGCCCCGACTGGTTCCTCGCCCTCAGCTCCGGCTAACCAAGCACCGGCACAGAACGGCGCGCCAGGCGCGTCAACTCCAGGACAAGGCCAGGGGACCTCACCCGACGCGACCGACAACGGAATCTTCGTCTTCAAGGCCGAAGCCAAGGAAGTCGTTTTGCACGCGACCGTCGTCGACGACAGAAATCATCTGGTGATGAACCTCGGGAAACCTGATTTCACCGTCTACGAGAACGACAAACCGCAGCAGATTCGTTCCTTCCGCCAGCAGGATTATCCCGTAGCCATGGGCATCGTGATCGACAACTCCGGTTCCATGCGGGAGAAACGCGATCAGGTCAACAAAGCAGCAGTCAATTTAGTCCGCTCCAGCAATCCCGAGGATCAGGTATTCGTGGTTAATTTCAACGATGAGTATTACCTCGACCAGGACTTCACTTCCGATATTAAAAAGCTCCAGGGCGCGCTTGAGCACGTGGAAACACGTGGTGGCACTGCGCTCTTCGACGCAATCATCGCGTCCGCGGATTACCTGCAGAAATCGCAACTACAAAGAAAAGTTCTGTTCGTGGTCACCGATGGGGAAGACGATGCCAGTCAATCGTCGCTCGAACAGGCAGTGCAGAAGTTGGCCCAGGAAAACGGTCCCGTGGTTTACACCATCGGGCTGCTCGGTGATGAAAAAGTGCGTCGCGCCAGGCGTGCGCTTGAAACCCTCGCCGATCGCACCGGTGGGATTGCATTTTTCCCGCCCACACTCGACGAAGTAGATCAGATCAGCCGCACCGTTGCTCACGACATTCGTAATCAGTACACCATCACCTACGCTCCGAGCACCCCCAAAGCCGTTCAAGGGTATAGGACGATTCACGTGGATGCCCACGCCCGGGCATATAAGAAATTGACCGTCCGCACGCGCAGCGGCTACTACCCCGGGCAAGAGTCAGTGATGCGCTGAAGGCCGATTTCCTTCGTGTGCCTTCGTGTCCTTCGTGGTTGATTGCTCTTTCTAACCATGAAGGATACAAAGGATCACCCAGGTCGTTACCGCATTGACCTCTGCTCACAGCTTCCGTACCCTGAAGGGTGCCCATTTCTTCCAACGCCCGCCTTCGAGTGGCCGAAAATATCACCGAGTTGGTTGGCGAGACCCCGATGCTCCGGCTGGGGAGCATCGTCCCATCGGAAGCGGCGGAGGTTTTCGCAAAACTTGAATACTTGAATCCAGGCGGTAGTGTGAAGGACCGCGCCGCCATAGGGATTATCCAGCGGGCCGAGCGTGATGGTGCGCTGCGAGCGGGAGGCGTGATCGTCGAAGCCACCGCGGGAAACACCGGAATTGGGCTGGCGCTCATCGGCGTCAATCGCGGCTACAAAGTTGCGCTGTTTGTGCCCGAGCGTTTTTCTGAAGAGAAAGTCATCATCATGAGAGCGCTGGGCGCAGAGGTCACCCGTACTCCCGACGACGAGGGCATGCTGGGCGCGATCAAGCGGGCGCAGGCCTACGCATCAAAAACTCCTGGCTCTTTTGTGGCCGGGCAATTTGATAATCCCGCTAATCCTGAGTATCACTACCACACGACGGCCGAAGAAATTTACGACCAGATGGAAGGCAAGATTGACGCAGTCGTGATCGGCTCGGGCACGGCCGGCACCTTCACCGGCCTGGCTCGTTTCTTAAAGAAGAAGTTGCCGCGCGTGCTGGCAATCGCAGTCGAGACCCAGGGGTCGATTTTGGGCGGAGGGCCACCGGGTAAGCATAAGGTTGAAGGTATTGGCGCAAGCTTCATTCCTGGGAATTTCGATCGTTCGGTTTGCGATGAAATTCTCATGGTCAGCGACAAGGATGCATTCGACACGGTAAAAGAACTGGCCGCGAAGGAAGGCGTGCTGTCCGGATCAAGCGGGGGCGCGAGTGTGTTCGCAGCTTTGCAGGTGGCTCGAAGACTAGGAGCGGGGAAGCGCGTGGTCACCATAATTCCCGATTCCGCAGAACGATATTTGTCCAAGAAGATTTTCGAAGGCGGAATATAGAAGCGCGTCGTCGGTCGTTGGTCGTCGGTCGTTGGCCAAAAAAACTCCGATTCCGCTAACGGGTTCATCGAGGAAGGCGTTTAGGAAGTCCTATGGAAGTTAGGACGCTGGTAACGTTTCGCAGCAACAAGTTCAACACTTCTATTAGCAAGCCAAACTACATCAATCCCGAATGCTTCGGTGACGATTTAGCAGAATGGTTGCTGAGAGAACTCATTAGTGCTGGGATCGCTGCGGATTCCAAACTTGGACAGGAGGATTTCGGCTGGTATCTCGGGTTTACATGTGGTCCCGACAAGTACGATTTTATCGTCGGTTTCAACCCAG
>Ga0207665_10002384_pt1 | contig 12690 bp, 10 predicted proteins | sample LARL112metaG_FD_184351 | JGI IMG/M metagenome (GOLD analysis project Ga0207665, IMG submission 184351) | Corn, switchgrass and miscanthus rhizosphere microbial communities from Kellogg Biological Station, Michigan, USA - LAR L11-2 metaG... | ecosystem: Host-associated > Plants > Roots >...
AGCCCGTTCCTGCCCCGCTCGTCCCAGCGGGTCTACGAGATGCTTGGCGGCACCGGCGAGTGGTCGGGCGTGCCGCACATCGACGAGGTGGACGAGGACGGCGGCCCGTCCTACCCGGTCATCACCGGCGACTACGACGTCGCGGCCCGCTGGGAGCACAGGCCGATCCGGCCGGGCACGCGGCTGCAGCCGCCGCGCCCGCTTTTCGCCAAGCTCGACCCCTCGGTGGCCGACGAGGAGCTGGCCCGGCTAGGAGAGACATGACCCGGAAGGCCAGGCGACAGTGATCCTGGAGGGTGCATGACGCCCGAGGAACGGGCCGCCGCCGCGCTGCCCGGCGAGGCGCTGGACAGCCACTGCCACCTGGACATCATGAAGGTCCCGGTCGAAGAGGTGCTGGCCGACGCGCGCGCGGTGGGCATCTGCCGGGTGGTAACCATCGGCACCGATCTGGCCTCGTCGCGCTGGGCCGCGGAATGCGCCGCCGCCCACCCGGACGTATACGCCGCGGTGGCCATCCACCCGAACGAGACCGAGGCGGCCGTGGCCGCGCAGCCCGGCGGGGGCGGTGCCGGGCAAGCCGAAGCGGTACCCGCGGACGCGGTGCTGGCCGATGAGGTGCGGGCCGAGGCGGTGCTGGCCGACGCGGTGCTGGCCGAGATTGAGGCGCTGGCCGCGCTGCCCCGGGTGCGGGCGGTCGGCGAGACCGGGCTCGACTACTACCGGGACTGGGCAGCACCGCCGCTGCAGCGAGACTGGTTCCGCGCGCATATCGAGATCGCCAAGCGGACGGGCAAGGCGCTGGTGATCCACGACCGGGAGGCGCACGAGGACGTGCTGCGCATCCTGGCCGAGCAGGGCCCGCCGGACCGGGTGGTGTTCCACTGTTTTTCCGGCGACGAACGGATGGCCAGGCAGTGCGCCGAGGCGGGTTACGTCATGAGCTTCGCCGGAAACCTCACGTTCGCCAGCGCCCAGCCGCTGCGCGATGCGGCCGCCGCCGCCCCGCCCCACCTGCTCCTGGTGGAGACCGATGCCCCGTTCCTCACCCCGGTGCCGTACCGGGGCAAGCCCAACGCCCCGTGGTTCGCGGCGCTCACCCTGCGCAAACTGGCCGAGGTGAAGGGGATGGACATCGCGGAACTGTGCGGGCAGGTCACGAGGACCGCCGAGCGCGTCTTCGGCCCCTGGTAACGACCGTGGCGGATCAGCGGCTGCTCGGGCCCGCGGACGTCCGGGACGTCGCGGCCAGGCTGAATCTCCGGCCGTCTAAGCGGCTCGGCCAGAACTTCGTCATCGACCAGGGCACGCTGCGACGGGTGGTAAGGCTGGCCGAGGTGCGCCCGGACGAGGACGTGCTCGAGGTTGGTCCCGGGCTCGGCTCGCTGACCCTGGCACTGCTCCCGGCCGCCCGCCGGGTACTGGCCATCGAGTTGGACCCGGTGCTGGCCGCCGAACTGCCGGCCACCGTCGCCTCGTTCGCCCCCGGCCTGGCCGGCCGGCTGGAGGTCGTCACCGCCGACGCGGCCCAGGTAACCGGACTACCCGGCGACCCGGTCACCGTGCTCGTCGCCAACCTGCCGTATAACGCGGCCGTGCCGGTCCTGCTGCACTTGCTCGACACGGTGCCCTCGCTCGGGCGGGGCGTGGTCATGGTCCAGGCCGAGGTCGCCGAGCGGATGACGGCGGCGCCCGGCAACCGGATCTACGGCGTGCCCACCGTGAAGCTGGCCTGGTACGCACAGATGCGCCGGGTCGGTCCGGTGCCCCGCCGCGTGTTCTGGCCGGTGCCGCGGGTAGATTCCGCCCTGGTCGCCTTCGCCCGGCACGAGCCACCGGGACCGCGGGTGAGCAGGCGGGAGCTTTTCGGGGTGATCGATGCGGCGTTCGCGCAGCGCAGGAAGATGCTCCGTTCGGCCCTCGGGTCGTGGGCTGGCTCGGTGACCCAAGCCGAGCGGATCCTGCGCGAGGCCGGCGTGGACCCGGCGGCCAGGGGAGAGTCACTCGACGTCGCGGAGTTCGCCGCCATCGCGGCAGCGCGTACGATCATCAAGTCGTGACCGCTGTGACCGTGCGGGTGCCCGCAAAAGTCAACCTCCAGCTGGCCGTGGGACCCGTCCGGCCGGATGGTTTCCATGAGCTCGTCACCGTGTTTCATGCGATATCGCTCTACGACGAGGTGACGGTCAGTGAAACCGGCCAGCGCCGGGTCACGGTGACCGGCGAGGGCGCGGCCAGCGTTCCCGACGGGGACGACAACCTGGCCGTACAGGCCGTGGCCGCCCTGGCCAGGGCCGCGGGCGTGCCACCGCGCCAGGTTCCCCGCGTCGTCTCCGAACAATCAGGCACCCCGGCCGCCGCGGGCCCGGGTGTCGCGATCGAGATCAGGAAACGGATACCGGTGGCGGCCGGCCTGGCGGGCGGCAGCGCCGACGCGGCGGCGGCGCTGGTCGCGTGCAACGAGCTGTGGCGGACCGGCCTGAGCCAGCAGGAGCTCGCGGAGGTGGCCGCGGGCATCGGCAGCGACGTGGCGTTCGCGCTGGTCGGCGGGACAGCGGTGGGCCAGGGACGAGGTGAGCGGCTGACTCCCGCGCTGGCGACCGGCCAGTACCACTGGGTGCTGGCCTTCGCGACCGCCGGCCTGTCCACCGCCGATGTCTACCGCACGTGCGACCGGATCAGGGATGCCCGCGACATCATCGCGGCGCCGCCGCGGCTGAACACCGAGCTCATGTCCGCATTGCGCTCCGGTGATCCGGCCGAGGTCGGTCCGCTGCTCGGCAACGAGCTGCAGCCCGCGGCGGTGTCGCTGCGCCCCGAGCTGCGCCGGACCCTCGCGGTCGGCCGCGAGTACGGGGCGCTGGGTGCCATCGTCTCGGGCTCCGGTCCGACCTGCGCGTTCCTCGTCGCCGACGCGCACCGGGCAGTGGATCTCGTGGTCGCGCTCACCGGCGCGGGCGTGTGCCGGTCGGCCGTCAGGGCGGTCGGCCCGGCCCAGGGCGCGGTCGTGGTCAGCCCTTCGGAGGTGATGAGCTGACCCGGTGCCAGCTGGGCCCGGCCGGGCTCGGCGCCGCCAAGGCGGCCGTGCCGAGCCGGGCTAAGCGTCGAACGGCGCGAGCAGGGTCCGGAGGAGGCCGGCCAGCAGCTCCCGCTCACCGCGATCGAGCCTGGCCAGCAGCGCTTCCTCGCGGCCGAGCAGGTCGGCGAGCGCGGCGTCCACCCGGGCGCGGCCCTCGGCGGTCAGGGTGACCAGCACGCCCCGCTTGTCCTGCGGATCGGGCTGCCTGAGGACCAGGCCGGCCGCGGCCAGCCGGTCGATCCGGTTGGTCATGGTGCCCGACGTCACGAGCGTCGCCCGCAGCAGCGCTCCCGGGCTCAGCTGGTAGGGCGAGCCCTGCCGGCGGAGCGCCGAGAGCACGTCGAATTCCCAGGTCTCAAGCCCGTGCCCGGCGAACGCGGTCCTGCGGGCCCGGTCCAGGTGCCGGGCCAGCCGTGACACCCGGCTGAGGACTTGCAGCGGCTGGACGTCGAGGTCGGGACGCTCGGCTTGCCACGCGGCGACCAGGTCATCGACCTCGTCTCTCAGCTGCTCGGTCACGACCCTGAGCATATCTCTTGACGTCAAGAGGACTAATCCGGTAGACCTGGGCAAGTGTCTTGATATCAAGAGAGATGTGATCGCATGTGGGACCCCGGACAGTACCGCCGCTACGGTGACGAACGGGCACGGCCCTTCTTTGACCTGCTGGCCCGCGTGGCCGCGGCGGACCCGAAGCTGGTGCTGGATCTCGGCTGCGGTCCGGGCGAGCTGACCGCCACGCTGGCCGAGCGCTGGCCGGATGCCGAGGTCATCGGGGTCGACAGCTCCGCGGCCATGATCGAGTCCGCGCGCAGCGGCGCGCAGCGGGACGGGCGGCCGTCATTCGTCACCGGTGACGTCAGGGACTGGGAGCCCGCGGGCCCCGCGGACGTCCTGGTCTCGAACGCCGTGCTGCAGTGGCTGCCGGACCAGCTCGGCGTGCTGGCCCGCTGGACCGGGTTCCTCGCCGACGGCGGCTGGATCGCCGTCCAGGTCCCGGGCAACAACGATCAGCCGGCTCATGTGATCATGCGCGAGCTCGCCTGCTCGGCGCGGTGGCTGCCGCTGCTCGACAGCGTGACGCTGAACCGGCAGGCCGCCTCCCCGGCCGATTACCTCGACCTGCTCGCCGGGGCCGGGTTCCAGACGGACGCCTGGGAGACCACCTACCTGCACGTGCTAACCGGGGGCAACCCGGTCCTGGAGTGGTACAAGGGCACGGGGCTGCGCCCGGTGATCGATTCGCTTCCGGCCGACCTGGCCGACGAGTTCCTGGCCGAGTACGGCACACGGGTGCGCGAGGCCTACCCGGCGGGCGCTTACGGGACCGTGCTCCCGTTCCGCCGGGTGTTCGTGGTGGCCAGGCGCGCGTAACGGCCGGATCCGGGGGATCCCGTCCTTAAGTCCCGCCCGGCGCTCGCCACGCTGGCCGAGATGCGCGGTGCGGGATCGAGATGCGACAGCCCGTTCCAGGCCAGGTTGACCAGGTGCGCCGCGACCTGCTCAAGCTTGGGCTTGCGCGCGTCGAGCCACCACTGGCCGGTGACGGCCACCATGCCCACCAGCATCTGCGCGTACATCGGGGCCAGCTTCGGGTCGTAGCCGCGCTCGGCGAACAGGTCGCCGAGTATGTACTCCACCTGGCTGGCTATGTCGCTGATCAGGCTGCCGAACGTGCCCGCGCCCGAGGCGGGGTGCGAGTCGCGGACCAGGATGCGGAAGCCGTCCGCGTTGTCCTCGATGTACCGCAGCAGCGCGATCGCGGCACCCTCGAACTTCTCCCTGGTGTGCTCGCCCGCGAGAATCTGGGTGGCCATCGCGAGCAGCCGGCTGACCTCGCGGTCGACCACCACCGCGTAGAGCCCTTCCTTGCCGCCGAAGTGCTCGTACACTACCGGCTTGGAGACGTCGGCGCGGGCCGCGATCTCCTCGATGGACGTTCCCTCGAACCCGCGCTCAGCGAAAAGGTGCCTGCCGACGTCGAGCAGCTGCTCCCTGCGCTCCTTGCCCGACATCCGGCGGCGGCTGGCTCTCGGCCCTGGCTCGGTCACGCACCGACCCTACGCCCAGCGGCCGGGAAATGCCGACCGCAAATGGGCTGTGTGCCGGTCAGCGGGCGGCGCTGTCCGAGATGGCGGCCACGGGATGCTTGGTCATCGAGCCGAGCGGCCTGCCGCCCTCGTGGGACCGCTTGGCCGTCAGGCGGTCCCGGTCCGGCCAGCGCACGTCGTAGACCCAGCCCAGCTTCTCCAAGATCCAGATCAGCCGGGCGCTGATGTCGATCTGCCCCTTGAGCACGCCGTGCCGCGCGCAGGTCGGGTCGGCATGGTGCAGGTTGTGCCAGGACTCTCCGAACGAGGCGATGGCCAGCCAGGACACGTTCCTGGCCTTGTCCCGGACGGCGAACTCCTCCTTGCCGAACGTGTGGCAGATCGAGTTGATCGACCAGGTGACGTGCTGCAGCAGCGCCACCCGCACCAGGCCGGCCCAGAACAACGCGGTCACCGCGCCGGCCAGCGTCATCGACCAGAGCCCGCCGATCAGCGCGGGCAAGAACAGCGAGATGCCGGCGTAGGCGGGGAACCACCGCGAGATCCGGCGGATGCCGGAATCGGCGAGCAGGTCCGGGCAGAACTTCTGCTGCGAGGTGCGGTTCCCCTCGAATATCCACCCCGCGTGCGCCCAGGCAAGTCCCTTGGTGAGGGCCTTCCAGTCGTTGCCGAACCGCCAGGGGGAGTGCGGGTCGCCCTCGCGGTCGCTGTACTTGTGATGCCGCCTGTGGTCAGCCACCCAGTTGAGGATTGGGCCCTCGAAGGCGAGGCTGCCAGCCACCGCGAGGGCCAGCCGCAGCGGGCGCTTCGCCTTGAACGACGAATGGGTGAAGTAACGGTGGAAGCCCGCGCTGATGCCGAGCCCGGAGACCATGTAGAACACGAACGCGAGCAGGATGTCGTGCCAGCCCAGGCCCCAGCCCCACGCGAACGGCAGGGCCAAGAGCAGCGCCAGCAGCGGCACGGCGACGAAGATGCCGACCAGGGTCCGATGACCCGCGCCGCCGGGTGCATCTAGGTCGGGCCTGGCTTGGCTGGGTGCGTTCGGGGCGACGCGGATATCGGGCGGTGCGGCCATATCGTCATCGTCCTTCCAGTTGCTCGATGGTCCTGGCGTCCGGTCGACTCAGGTCGAGCTTGCGGGCGGTAACTTCTGTACGCTTACGTAACCGTAACCTACGGAGACGTAAGTTTTGCAAGGGCGAGGCGAAGATTTCACCAAGCTGTCGTGATCCTCACACCCGGGGTCACCGGTTCGGTCTCACGATCCGAGACGACGCACCTACCCGAGGACCGCCCGACTATGCACCGCCGAGCGGTAAGCGATCCAGATAAGGTAGTGAGGCAATGAACCTTCCCGGGTCGTCTAGCCAGGCAGGACTACGGGTTTTGGTCCCGTCAACAGAGGTTCAAATCCTCTCCCGGGAGCCCTACGTAGGTTAATTAATTACCAAGATCGTCATGCTCAGTCTGGGCGCACATCGCTGCCCAAGCCCTGTTGCATACCACAAGCGGAAGGAGTCGCCCTTGCTGAGGCAGGTCGCGGAGGGTGTGCTGATCCACGAGAGCGAGTTCTGCCAGAGCAACGCCGTTGTCGTGCACGGCCGGGCTGGCGTGTTGCTCATCGACCCCGGGGTGCTCGGCTACGAAATGGCCGCCCTCGGGAACGACCTTCGCGAGTTGGGCCAGCCCGTTGTGGCAGGGTTTTCTACGCATCCGCATTGGGATCACCTGCTCTGGCACGCCCGGCTCGGCGCGGCGCCCCGTTACGGCACGGCCCGCTGCGCGGCCGCTGCCCGACATTGGCTGTCGGACGCGCGTTGGAAGGCCCGCATCGCCCAGCTGATACCGCCGGACATCGCCGAGCAGGTACCGCTGGACCTGCTCGGCCTCATTACCGGACTGCCCGCCGAGACGGCGCAGATTCCTTGGGATGGCCCTCAAGTCCGGATTATCGAGCATCAAGCGCATGCCCCGGGCCATGCGGCGCTGTTGATCGAGGAACGCGGGGTTCTCGTCGCCGGCGACATGCTTTCTGATGTCTTGATTCCGATGCTCGACCTCAACGACACCGCGGACCCGATCGAGGACTACCTCGCCGCGCTGCGGCTGCTCGAGGGCGCGGCGGGCGACGTCGACGTCCTCGTCCCCGGCCACGGGTCCATCGGCGGAGCTGATCAGGTACACGCACGGATCGACCAGGACCGGGCGTACGTGCACGCCTTGCGAGACGCTCATGTTCCCAGCGACTCGCGGATCGGCCCATCGGCCAAGGACGGCTGGGACTGGGTGGCCAGCGTGCACGCACGGCAACTCCAGCGCCTCGCCCGAGGAAGCGAGCGCGACGGGACGCCCGGCTAGCGATCCTCTGGCGAAAACACACTCCGGGCGATGATCGGCGGCAGGAAACAGAACTGGCCTATCGGGCACCCCGGCTACGGCCTCGAGGTTGTCACGGAAACGCGCCGAGTCGGCGATCGGGAACGAGGCTTCGCGGGAGGTGTGGCTGGACGCGCTACTGCCAGGGCGGCGGTTCGTGGTCCAGGTCGGCCTCTGCGAGCAGGCGGGCGGCCGCGCCGGGGTCGTCCAGCAGGGCGGCGAGCAGGTGCCGCGCCGGCCATATGCCCGACGCCCAGGCCAGCCCGCAGGCAAGGCCGCCGGGGCCGGCTGCGTGTACCGCGCCGAGGGTGTAACGCCACGGCACGCAGACGCCGTCGACCACGAGCGATTCGTGTGCATAGTAGGTCGTGGGAGCGTCGGGCAGCACCGCGCGGATGATCGCGGGGACTGGGCGGCGTACAGGCGGCGACTCGACCAGGCCGGCGTTTTCCTCCGAGACTAGTGGCAGGTCTAGCAGGTCAGCGAGCCGTGTGGCCCGGTCGTGTGGCGCCAGCACCAGCGGCTGGGCGGCTACGAGCGGCCACAGGTCCGGGGCGTCGAGCACCAGCGCGTCCCTGGCGTCGGCTACAGCGATCTCGTCCCCGCACACCACGCGCACCCGGTCCGGTGGTGTGGCCTCGGCGACGGCCGCCAGCGCCGTCCACAGTGCCCGCAACTGGGCCCGCGTCACCGGCCGCCGGGGGTCGGCCAGCCGGTCCAGCAGCTCGTCCGCCCCGCCGGGCTCGGCGAGCAGCTCGGCGAGCGAGGTGCGTACTCCCAGCGCGCGGGCGACCGCCGGGTCGGCTGGCAGGGCGGTCTCGTCGTACAGGCCCGCGAGCAGCGGGTCGGCGCCGACGGCGCGCACGTCGGCGGGCCGGCGGCCGCCAAGGACTGGGTGGCGGCGGAGCCACCAGGCGGTGTAGGAGGGCACATCGGCGTGGCGGCCGTCTGCGAGCAGCACCCGGGCAGGCTCGACAAGCGCTGCACGCAAGGACGGCGTGGCGAGCAGCTCGAGTGCCCGCGGCCAGCGCGCCGGGTCCACGAGCTCAAGGTCGCGGACGGCCAGTACCTCGGCCGCCACCGGCGGCACGCCGCCGGTGGGCAGCCGCGCACATACGTCGGCCGCCCATTCTTTCGCGCCATCCAGGTCGAGGTCTGGTGCGTCAAGGGCGACGTCTTCGGCGGCCAGCAGGGCAAATGACGACAACACGCCGACTGCCTCGAACGTCGCGGCTTTGTGGCGCTGGAGCATCGCCGGGCTGAGGGTGCCGAACGGCGTGCCCGCCGCTATCACCTCGGCCAGCGGGCCGCCGGGGAGCAGCAGCTCCCCCGCTGGATACCACTCGTCGTCGGCGCCCGGCAGTGCCAGATCCGCGAGCCAGGGCTGCTCACCCGGCCGCAGGTTTGCGGCTGCGGCGAGGCTGAGCACCGCGTCGGCGACGGGCCCAGAATCGTCGGAGTCGTAGGAGCCCGCCACGGCCGCGCGCACGGCCGGGTCAGCGAGGACGCCCCGCGGCGTTGCCTCGGCTGCACCCAGCCGGGCAAGCAAAGGGTGCACCGCGCCGGGATGCACGATGCGCAGGCCCAGCACCGACAATTGCCCGGGGTGATCGAGACCGGGACCGGGCAACAGCAGCCCGCGCGGGCCCCGCACCAGCCGCCCGTCGGCCAGCGGCACCGGCAGCGCGCCAAGCTCACTTGGATCCGCGGCGGCCAGCGCCTCATACAGCCGCCGCCACCAGGCTGGATCACGGTCGAGCGCGGCGAGCATGTCGGCAAGCTCGGCCATCCGAAGCCGCCGGACGCCGAGCACTGCGTAGCCGGGATGGCGGGCCGGTCCCTCGATCAGGCCATCCAGCACTGGCGCGAGGTGACCGACGAGGCCTGGAACGGCTGGCTCCAGCAGGACCGCGTCACGCGGGCGGATACGCCGGCCGCGATGCTGTGCGGCGGGAAGGAACGCGGTCTCCTGCAGCCGCGCCAGGATCGCCCGCCGCAGCTGCGCGTCCAGCTCGCCCAGCCCGACCGGGCCCGGGACCAGATCGAGCAGGCCATCCCCTGGCCCGAAGCAGGGAAACAGGCGAGCGTAGACCTCGGCGGCCTGATCCAGCAGGAAGTCGGTGAGCGGGCCCGGTGCGACGTGACGGCGATCGGGACTGAGCGGGAACGAGGCCAGCAGCAGTGCCGGGAGGCCAAGAGGCTCATCGGTCGGCGTAGGCGCGTGCACCACAGCACCGACGCCTTCTGGCAGGCCCACCGGTGTGTCACCATCCTCGCCGCCGGGGCTAACCGGCACCGCCCAGCGCACCGACCACCACGACCGCGCGCGCTCTTCGGCAGGGCGGTCGGCGAGCAGCCCCGGATCCGCCTGGCCGGCCGCGGTTCCCGTGCGCCACCTGCAGGCGGTGCCGTCGACGGTGATGGTGACGCCGTCGCCGTCGTACGCCGCGGTGAGTACACGGGCCACGCCGTCCGCTTCGATCTCGATGGCAGCCAGCGCGGGCAGCGCGAGAAGCAGCGCGGGCCCCGTCTCGGCGAGCAGCCGCCTGACGAGCCGCTCCGCGGCCTCGTCCCGCAGCGGCAGCGTGACCGCTGTCGCGAAGCCCTCGGGCGGCGCGCCGCCGGCCGGGAACGGCAACCGCAGCACGGGCAGGTGACCCGACCGCGCGGCCAGCTCGCCAGCCAGAGCAGGAATCCCCTGGATGAGGTCACCGGCCGTGCTGGCCGACCAGCTCACCGCACCGGTGAGCGAGCAAATGCGAGGCTCGTCGCTGACCGCCACAGCAGCAGCGAAACCCACACCGAACCTGCCGACCGCCATCTCCTGCGCGGGCCCTCGCTTGCCCGAAGCGCGCAGCGTGGACAACGCCGCGACACCCGCCGCATCCAGCGGCGCCCCAACATTCGCGGCCACCAGCGTTCCAGCACGCAACGTCAGCCGGAGCCGGCCCGCCAGCCCGGCGCGCGACGCCGCATCCGCGGCGTTCTGCGCCAACTCCACCACCACGCGATCCCGGTAGCCGCCGAGCGCGTAATCCTCCTCCGCGTTAGCGTCCTCACGAAACCGCGCCGGCGACGCCGCCCAGGCGTCGAGCACCAAGCGGCGCAACTCCGCAGTGCCGAATGGATCAGCGTGGCTGTCCTGCACAGCGTAGATCCGCCTTCCGTCACAATGGCCGCATACCCGGGGCGCTCCCCACAACCCCGCGCCCGCCAGCCCCATACCGGCCAGACCCCACAGCCAGGCCTAAGCCCCGGCCAGCGATAGCGCACCTGACGCCGGAGACACCATCCTCCGCCATCATGAGACGTCTAGCGTTGCCCATCGACAAAATGATCCTTGAAGCCCCTGTTTGGACTGCCCTGTCCTGGCCGCTGCCTATCCAGGCTCCCCGGAAAGCACCCCTCAGGCAGTCCCAAAGAAGATAGCTGTTACAGTGCGTAATCAGAGCGCCGGTTCCGCAGGCCTGCGCAACTGCGCCGTGGGGATGCCTCCGGCAGAGGCAGGTCGGCTCGTGGCCACGGCGGGGTGCCGGTTTCAGCTCGGGGCTAGAACTGTCAGTGCCCCAGCTGCTGGGAGAGAATCGCCTTGGGTTGCCGCGGGCTGGTAGCGCGGCGAGTCCCGGGAGGAGGCCACGGTGGAGGAGCACTTCGTCTGGATGACCACCCGCCAGCTCAAACCGGGCACGCTGGTGGAGTTTGAGCGGGCGTGGCGGCCGGACACGCATCCAGAGGGCATGCTGCGCGCTTATGCGTACTGGTCTGCCGATGAGCGGGAAATCATTGGGGTCTCGTTCTGGGCCTCGCCGCAGCTGTGCGAGGCGTGGCGGTCCTCGGAGTCCGAGGCCCGTCGGCGGCTGGCAATGGCTGCCTTCGTCGTCGGGGAGCAGGAGCGGTTCTACCGCGGCCGAGAGCTCCACGTGCCCGATCACTAGGGGTTATCCCCGCCCCAGTTGGTCGCAGATGACCGGGTGCGGAGTTCCCGCGGCGGCCTCCAGCGCCGCGTCAGGCGGCTTGTCGCATGTGCTACTGCTGGGAGTTGCGTTGCTCGTTCCGCGGTGGCAGCGATGCCGCGCCCGGCTCGAGCCGCAGCAGGCCGCGTTCCAGCACGACCGGCACAAACAGCTCGCGGTAGCCGTGTTCGTCGAAGAGGACGGTGACGTGGTCGCCGTCGTAACGCTGTACCGTGCCTTGGCCCCAGCGCTCGCTCATGACGCGCGCGCCCACGGCGAACGGGACTTCGGCCTGCGCGGCCTTGGCAGATGCGAGATCGTTGTCGCAGTTTCCGCAGGGGCCGCGGTAGTCCTGTCCGAGGTAGGTAAGCAGGAACGAACGGCGGCAGCCGGTGTGCTCGGCGTAGCGGCGCATCATCGTCAGCCGCGAGCGCTCCACCTCGTCCTCGCGTCCGGTTTCCGCCTCCGACGCCTCCAGCGCCGCGGCGACGGTCATCGTCTCGGCCCAGCGGACATTGCCGTCGGCTTGCCAGAGCGCCGCGCCGAGATCGGCCAGACGGGTGAGCGCGGCTGCCTGCTGCCGCGTGCCGGGCTCAATCCGCTGACCGGCCGCAAGCATGGCCGCAGCCCGCGCGACAGCCGCGCCAGGGACCCCTCTGGCGATCAGATGCCGGACGATCTCGAAGTCGTCATAGCGGTAGAGCAGCCGGGCGCGCGATGGCTTGCCATCCCGTCCGGCGCGGCCGATCTCCTGGTAGTACGAATCCGGCGAGGGCGGCGGGTCAAAATGCAGCACCCACCGGACGTCTGGCTTGTCGATCCCCATGCCGAACGCGACCGTGGCGGCGATGATGCGAGCCGGGCCGTCCAGGAATGCCGTCATGGCGTCGTGCCGCTCGCGCCTGGAAAGCCCGGCGTGATAAAGCGTCACCTGCTCGCCTGCCGAGCCGAGCGCGTCGTGGGCCGCCTGCGCGCTGGCATGCGTTGCCGCATAGACAATCCCCGGCCCGGCGAACTCGGCCGCCGCACGGACAAGCGCGCCCTGCTTGTCGGGGACCGTATGCGCATGGTGCGCCGAGAGATGAATGTGCGGGCGGTCGAAGTCGCCGAGCACCACGACCGGATCACGCAGGCCGAGCCGCCGGATGATCTCCTGCCGCACCGGCGGCGCGGCGGTCGCGGTCAAAGCTAGCCGGACCGGTGCGCCGGCCGCCTCGGCCTGCGCTCC
>Ga0207665_10002387_pt1 | contig 12686 bp, 11 predicted proteins | sample LARL112metaG_FD_184351 | JGI IMG/M metagenome (GOLD analysis project Ga0207665, IMG submission 184351) | Corn, switchgrass and miscanthus rhizosphere microbial communities from Kellogg Biological Station, Michigan, USA - LAR L11-2 metaG... | ecosystem: Host-associated > Plants > Roots >...
GCGGTGGTCACGAGCTTCATCTCGGGCCAGATCGTCTCCCGGACTGGGCGCTACCGTCCGAATACGCTGATCGGGCCGGCAGTGCTCGGCGCCGGCGAGCTCCTGCTCTGGCGGATGGGGGTGAACACGACGAACGCGCAGGCCGCCCGGAACATGGTGATCTGCGGCATCGGCCTCGGGGCGATGATGCAGATCTTCGTTCTCTCGGTGCAGAACTCGGTGTCTCGCAGCGCGATGGGGACGGCGACGGCCCTGACGCAGTTCTCGCGCTCGATCGGCGCGACCCTCGGTGTGACGCTGATGGGCGTGCTGGTCAACCAGCGCCTGCCCGCCGGCGTCAGCGGACAGGGCGTGTCGATTCACCGCCTCCCCCTCGCGGGCCGTGAGGCACTCGCGCATGCTCTACAACCGGCGTTCCTTTTGGCAGCTGTGATCTGCGGACTCGTCCTGATCGTCTCCGTGGTCTGGGTTCGGGAAGCGCCTCTCAAGAGCGGCTTCGACGATCTGCCGGTCGGCGACGAGGCCTCGCCGCAACCGGGAACTCGCGTCGCGGCGAGTTAGGATGGGTGTATGAGTTCGACCGACTTCATGCCACTTGATGGCTGGGATCACGTCGAGCTCTGGGTCGGGAACGCGAAGCAGGCGGCCTACTTCTACGAGCAGGCCTTCGGGTTCACTCGCACGGCCTACGCGGGGCCCGAGACCGGCGTCCGCGACCGGGCCTCTTACGTCGTCGAGCAGGGCGACATCCGGCTGGTCCTGACGAGCGGCCTGCGCGCCGACAGCGAGGTGACGCAGTTCGCCTGCCGGCACGGCGACGGCGCTCGCGACATCTCGCTACAGGTGCCGAGCGCCGACGACGCCTATCGAACGGCAGTCCAGCGAGGAGCCCGGGGCATCGCGGAACCGCATTGGGCCGAGGACGAGTTCGGCCGAGTCGAGCTCGCGTCGATCGCGACTTACGGTGACGTCATCCACACCTTCGTCGATCGCAAGGACTACGCCGGGCCTTACCTGCCCGGTTACCGCTCGACCGTCGAGAACGGACACGCAGATCCCGGCGTCGGCCTGATTGCGCTCGACCACGTTGTCGGCAACGTCGAGCTCGGCCGCATGAACCACTGGGTCGAGTACTACGAGCGCGTCTTCGGAATGACCAACATCGTCCATTTCGGCGACGACCAGATCCAGACGGAGTATTCGGCCCTGATGTCGAAGGTGATGGCTGACGGAAGCGGCAAGATCAAGTTCCCGATCAACGAGCCGGCCGAGGGAAAGCGCAAGAGCCAGATCGAGGAGTACCTCGAGTTCAACCACGACCCGGGCGTCCAGCACATCGCGATGCAGAGCGAGGACATCGTCGGCACGGTCGCGAAGCTGAAGGAGCGCGGCGTGCTCTTTCTCGACACGCCCGATGCGTACTACGAAGAGGTCGAAGGGCGGGTCGGCGAGATCTCGGAGGACTACACTGACCTGAAGCGCCTGAAGATCCTGGCCGACCGTGATGAGGACGGCTACCTGCTCCAGATCTTCACGAAGACCGCCCAGGACCGGCCGACCGTCTTCTTCGAGGTGATCGAGCGGCACGGCGCTACAACCTTCGGGGAGGGGAATTTCAAGGCCCTCTTCGAATCCATTGAGCGCGAGCAGGCGCTGCGCGGAAACCTCTGAGCTTCTCGCTCGACCACGTCCAGGTCGTCGTGCCGACGGGAGGCATCGACGAGGCCGCGCGCTTCTACGGCGAGGTCGTGGGCCTGGAGCCGATCGACCGGCCTGGGACGCTGGGCGGCGTTGGCGCCTGGTTTCGCACCGGCGCCCAGGAGCTGCACGTTTCCGAGTACGAGGGGTTCGCTCCCGCGGCGAAGGCTCACCCCGCGTTCGAGCTCTCCGGCGCCGAGCTCGACGCCCTCGCTGGGCGGCTGAAGGAGGTCGGCGCCGAGGTCCGCTGGGACGAGCGGCTGCCGGGCGCTCGCCGGTTCTACTCGTTCGACCCGGCCGGCAACCGGCTCGAGTTTCTGACGCGAGCGTAACTGCGCTCACTCTTGTAAAAGGCGCGTAAGGATTCGACGCAGTCGCCAGGACTCTAGGTTCGGGCAACGCATGGATCGGACAGCCTAGAACGCACGGACTTCGTAATCCATGCGAAAGGGAGCAACCACATGAAACGTTTGTTGGCACTTCCGGTTCTCGCGGCGGGCGCTCTGGCGCTTGCTGCGTTGGCCTTTGCTCACCCCGTTACCGCGAACAAACACCAGCCGACCGCCAAAGGCGGGAAGCTCACCTTCACGGTGACAACAACCGATCATGGCTGCGACTTCCGGCCGTGGGCGACCGACACGCTCAAGCGCACCTACAAGGTGCACCTTCGGCAAGACGGCTCCTACACCGTCCGCCGCGAAGACAAGGGGCGCTTCGCGACCCTGGCCGGCCAAAGCCCAAGCGCTGATCCTTGCCCAGGCGTTATCCGCCACGGCAAGCACGGCTCGACTCTCAACGCCGGCGTCACCGGCAAGCTTCACGGCTATCTCCAGGGCACCGTCACCGGCGGCACCTTCATTCCGACCGGGACCTGTACGGCGACCTGCTCTGCCGATGACTTCATCGCCGGCTTCTTCACTACGGGCGCGTCGTTCACATGCAGCCAGGGATACGCCGGCTGCCGCTTCAACTTCAGCTACACCGCTCAGCACCAGCACAAGCAGGGCCTCCTGTACCACCACTGGGTGGACCGCGGGCTCGACGGCGTCCACGAGATCTTCATCGGCGACATCGCCAACTCGTAGCGCCCGAGTCTCTTGGCCTGATGAGGAGCCCGTGACAGCGGGCTCCTCACTTTTTGGAGATTCTTTCCGGCGTGAGCCCTCAGCGACGAACCGCATTCGTCTCCGTTCTCGCCGCCTGTGCGCTGATCGCGATCAAGCTCGCGGCAGGGATTCCCTCGCACAGCCTCGGCCTGCTCAGCGAGGCGGTTCACTCGGGCACCGATCTCGTCGCGGCGCTGCTCACTTTTTTCGCGGTCGGCGTCGCCGTTCGGCCTGCCGACCCAAGTCACGCCTATGGGCACGGGAAAGCCGAGCACCTCGCCGCGCTCGGCGAGGCGGCGCTGCTCGTTGCCGCTGCGCTCTTCGTCATCTGGCGCGCGATCTCGCACTTCGCCGGGCTGACGCCGGTCACGGTGCAACCGAAGTGGTATGCGTTGGTCGCGCTCGCGTTCGTGATCTGCGTCGATTTCAGTCGGATGATTGTTTCCTTGCGCGCGGGCCGGCGCTACGGATCGGCCGCGCTGCAGGCAAATTCGGTCCACTTCGCCGGTGACCTGGCCGGCTCCCTGGCCGTCTTCGCAGGTCTGCTCGCCGTGCGGGCAGGCTGGCAGGACGCGGACTCCGCCGCCGCGCTCTTCGTCGCGGTGCTCGTGCTGGCGGCAGCCGCGCGGCTGATGCGCCGGAACATCGACGTGCTGATGGATCGCGTTCCGTCCGAGGCCCAGGAAATCGCCTCGCAGGCGATCGCGTCGGTCGACCCCCCGGTGCAACTGCGGCGACTTCGGATGCGCCAGGCTGGGAGCAAGCAGTTCGCCGACGTCGTCATCGGCGTGCCGCCCGGCTCGGCGGTCGGCCAGGGACACGCCGCGGCGGACGCCGTCGAGGCCGCACTGCACGAGGCTCTTCCGGAGAGCGACGTCATCGTCCACGTCGAGCCCCAGGATGACGAGCCGGCGCTCCGCGAGCGCGCGCTCGCTGCAGCCCAGAGCGTGCCTCGGGTGCGCGAGATCCACAACCTCTCGGTGCTGCGAACCGACGGCGGCGCCGAGGTCTCGCTACATCTGAAGCTGCCGGCCGATCTGCCGCTCGAGGACGCTCACGCGGTGGCGAGCGAGGTCGAGCAGGCGATTTCCGAATCATTGCCCGAGGTCGTCTCGGTCCAGACGCACCTGGAGCCGCTCTCCGAGCCGGCCAGGGGTACGACTGTTGACCGGGACACGCGGTTCGTCGAGGAGATCGTCCGCGAGGCGACTGGAGCTGCGCCCCGCGAGCTTCGCTTTTTCGAAACCGACGAAGGTCTCATCGCCTTCGTGACCCTCGGCCTCGATCCCGGAACCACGCTCGCCGACGCCCACCGCCGCGCCAGCGAGGTTGAAGAGAAAATCAGGCTGGAGCGCCCCGAGATCGCGGACGTGATCGTCCACACCGAGCCATGATTACCGCGAAGAATGCTGCGCATTTTCCGCGGAGCTGGCTTGTCCCATCGCTTCGCTCGGGAGAGCTATGAGGCTTTGCCTGTTTACGCCATTGAATCGTCCCGTTCGGGGTTGGGTCGGCGCGATCGAAGGCGACCACGTGGTCCACCTCGCGGCGCAGAGCCTGGCCTCCTTCTTCACCGGCGGCGGCTCGGCCCGCGAGCACGACGAGTACGCGCTCGAGGACGTCCGCCTGCTCGCACCCGTCCCGCGTCCGCCCTCGGTGCGCGACGCCTATGCCTTCGAGGAGCACATTCGGAATGCCGCTCGCGTCACCGGCCGGCCGGGCGTGCCTGACGAGTGGTACGAGCTGGCCATCTTCTACTTCTCCAACCCGGCAGCGATCTACGGCCCCGACGAGGAGATCCCGTATCCGGCCGACACCGAAGAGCTGGACTACGAGCTCGAGGTGGCTGCGGTGATCGGCGCGGAGGCCGCCGTTGGCGGGTTCACGATCATGAACGACTGGTCGGCCCGCGACCTCCAGCGGAAGGAGATGAAGGTCGGCCTCGGCCCCGCCAAGGGGAAGGACTTCGCGACCTCACTGGGCCCGATCGTCGTGACGCCGGACGAGCTCGGCGACCTGCGGCTGGAAATGGTCGCCCGCGTGAACGGCGAGGAGCGCTCGCGCGGGAACATGGGCGACATGTACCACTCCTGGGAGGCGATCATCGAGCGCGCATCGGCGAACACGCAACTCGTCCCGGGCGACGTGATCGGATCGGGCACTGTCGGCACCGGCTGCATCCTCGAGCACGGCGACGGGCGCTGGCTGCAGCCCGGCGACGTTGTTGAGCTCGAGGTCGAGGGAATCGGCGTGCTGCGAAACAGCGTCGGGGCGAAGCCCGCGTAGTCAGACTCCAACCTGTGGAAGCACCGGAGACCCACTACACCCTGAGCGGCGACGTCAATATCGCCTACCAGGTCGTGGGCGAGGGGCAGCTCGACCTCGTCTTCATTCCGAGCCTGACGCATCACGTGGAGCTCGTCTGGGAGAACCCTCCACAGGCGCAGTTCTTCAGCCGCCTGGCGTCGCTGGGTCGGCTGCTCCTCTTCGACAAGCGAGGGACAGGCATGTCGGACCGCGTCGTCGGGGCAACGCTCGAGGTTCGGATGGACGACATCCGCGCGGTCATGGACGCGGCCGGCTCCGAGCGCGCCGTTCTCTGTGGCCTCGGCGACGGCGGCCCTCTTTGCGCGCTCTTCGCGGCCACGTACCCGGAGCGCACGACTGCCCTCGTCCTGATTCACACGGCTGCGCGCATGGTTCGGAGCCCCGAGCTTCCCTGGCTTCCGACGCGAGCCGAGCGGGAGCGAGAGATTGAGGAGTTCGCGCATCGCTGGGGCGACCGCGAGGCGACTGCCGAACTCTTTGCCCGCGGCTCGCCGAGCGCGACGGAGGAGGAACGGCAAGGCTTCGCGCGGGTGATGAGAATGAGCGTCAGTCCCGGTTCGGCGGCTGCCTACCTCCGGATGAACCTGGACGTAGACGTTTGCGACGTGCTGCCGCTGATTCGTGTCCCGACTCTGGTCATGTACCGAACGGAGCTGGATGTCCTGGACACCCGGAACGCGCTCTACCTGGCGGAGCACATTCCTGGGGCGCGCCTGGCAGAGATGCCGGGCCGCGACTTTGCACCGCAGTTGGGCGATCCGGACAGGTTCTTCGCCGAGCTGGAGAGCTTTCTGAAGGAAGTTGTGGACGGGGAGGCGTGGGAGGCCGAGCCGGACCGCGTCCTCGCGACCGTTCTCTTCACGGACATCGTCGATTCCACAGCCCGGGCAGCCGGGCTGGGCGACCGCGCCTGGCGCCGGCTCTTGCAGCAGCACCACGAGATCGTCCGCTCGCAACTGGGACGTTTCCGGGGCAAGGAGATGGACACAGCCGGCGACGGCTTCTTCGCCACCTTCGACGGGCCGGCCCGGGCGATCCACTGCGCCTTTGCAATCAGGGACGGCATCGGCGACCTCGACCTGTCGGTTCGCGCAGGCCTCCATACCGGCGAGTGCGAGCTCGTCGACGGCAAGGCAGGCGGTATCGCCGTCCACATCGGGGCGCGTGTCGCATCCCTCGCCGAGCCCGGGGAGGTCCTCGTTTCGAGCACGGTCAAAGATCTCGTCGCCGGCTCGGGAATCGAGTTCGAGGATCGCGGCGAGCACCAGCTGAAGGGCATCTCGGAGGCCTGGCGCCTGTTCACCGTGGTGCCTTGACCCGCCGGCCGGGTGCTCAGTTCGGAGCGTTGCCGAACTTCGTAACAGACTGTTACTTGTCCTGGCGAGCTGCGGGACGGCTTACATTGCCGGGCCGGCAGTCCGATCTCGGACGCTTGGGACCTGTCGAACTTCGTAACAGTCTGTTACTTGGTGTTCGAACGAGCCGCTTGAGGTAAACGACACCTGGTGCGGAAGATCGCCGTCATTGGCGCCGGGGTGATGGGGCTCGCTACGGCGCGGGCGCTCGTGCGGCGCGGGGATGACGTCCAGGTCTTCGAGCAGTTCGAGCCCGGCCATCGGCGCGGCTCGAGTCACGGGCGCTCCAGGATCTTCCGGCTCGCCTATGCGGAGGAGGAATACGTCCGGCTCGCTCAGGAGTCGCTCGGGCTCTGGCGGGAGATCGAGGCCAAGACGGGCGAGACCTTGCTCGAGCTGAACGGACTGCTCGAGATCGTCCAGACGCTCGACCAGAGCACGGCGCGCACGCTCGAATCCTGCGGGGTCGAGTGGCACCGCCTCGAACGAGACGAGGCCGAGCGCCGCTATCCGATCCACGTGCCCGAGGGCTCGTTCGGGGTCCTGCAGCCGGAAGCCGGCATCGTTCGGGCCGACAAGGCACTCGAGGCCTTCGCTCGAGGCCTCGAGATCCGGTACGGCACCCGCGTCCACCCGGACGAGCTGGACGCCGAAGTTGTCGTCGTCACGGCCGGCTCATGGGTGAACGAGCTCCTCGAGGAGACGCTGCCGGTCAAGGTCACACGCGAGACCGTCTGCTACTTCCACCCCGAGAACGGCAGACCGATCCCCTCGCTGGTCTCGTTCAAGCCCGCCAGCCACACGCACGAGATGTACTCCCTCGCCGACCCCGTCCATGGGCTGAAGGTCGGGGCGCACCACGCAGGCCCGGAGGTCGATCCCAACGACCCCGGCGAGCCCGACCCGCGCCTGATCGAGCAGATCGTGAGCTGGACGCGCGAGACGTACCGGCTTGCCGACCCCGACCCAATCGCAACGGAGACGTGCCTCTACACAACCACACCGGACGAGGGGTTCGTCCTCGAGCGCCGCGGGCGCCTGGTGATCGGCTCGCCGTGCTCGGGCCACGGCTTCAAGTTCGCGCCCGCGATCGGCGAGCGCCTTGCCGATCTCGCCGACTAGAGTTTCGGTATGCCGTTCTACCAGCGCCTCGGCGAGATCCCCCGCAAGCGGCACATCCAGTTTCGCGACAACGGGACGCTCCTGACCGAAGAGGTCATGGGCCTCGAGGGCTTCGTCGGGAACGAGTCGATCCTCTACCACCTGCAGTCCCCGTGCCGCGTGATGAAGCTCGGCGATTTCGAGGAGATCGAGCGCGAGGAGTGGGTGCCCGACGCCCATGCGCACCGGCTCTTCAACACCTACGACGTCGATCCAGGCGGCGACGAGATCACCGGGCGACGCCTGCTGATGTGGAACGACGACGTCGAGATCTCACTCACCCGGCCGGACGAGCAGATGGACTACTTCTTCCGCAACGGCGAGGGCGACGAGGTGATCTTCGTCCACGAGGGCTCCGGCACGCTCGAGACCAACTTCGGCGAGGTCCCCTACAAGGACGGTGACTACGTCGTCATCCCTCGTGGCACGACCTACCGCTTCCGTGCCGACGGCGAGCAGCGTTACCTCGTTTTCGAGACCCCCGGTCTGATCGAGATTCCGCGCCGCTACCGCAACCAGTACGGGCAGCTCCTGGAGGGCGCGCCGTACTACCACCGCGATATCCACCCGCCGACGGAGCTGCATACGCACCGCGAGAAGGGTGAGTTCCCCGTCAAGGTGCGCGTGCGCGGCGGCTACCAGACCTACCTGCTGGACTACCACCCCTTCGACGTGGTGGGCTGGGACGGCTATCTCTACCCGTGGACGTTCTCGATCCACGATTTCGAGCCGATCACCGGACGGATCCACCAGCCGCCGCCCTCGCACCAGACCTTCCAGGGCCAAAACTTCGTGATCTGCTCGTTCTGCCCGCGCAAGCTGGATTTCGACGAGCTGGCGGTGCCGATCCCCTACCACCACTCGAACCTGCAGTCCGAAGAGATGATCTATTACGTCAGCGGCAACTTCGGCTCACGGAAGGGCGTCGACGTGGGCTCCATCACGCTGCATCCGTCGGGGCTACCGCATGGCCCGCAGCCCGGGTTGGCGGAGAAGTCGATCGGCGTCCGCGAGACCCACGAGCTCGCGGTCATGTGCGACACCTTCCACCCGCTGAAGCTGACGAAGCTCGCCAAGGAGCTCGACGACGGCAAGTACTGGCACTCCTGGTTCGAGAACGCCGAGGATGGCGACGCCGCATCGGTTGACGGCGACGCCACCGGCGCGGGCCTTACCTCACACTTCTAGCCTGGGTCAGCCGGCCGGCTGAATGTTCTGGTTGATCCGGAAGAGGTTGCCCGGGTCGTACTGCTTCTTGATCTCCGCCAGGCGCTGGTAGTTGTCGCGGTAGCTGGCCTGCACCCGCTCCTGCCCCTCATCCATCATGAAGTTGATGTAGGCGCCGCCCGCCGAATACGGATGCGTGGCCTCCCAGTAGTCGACCACCCAGGACTTCAGCATGTCCGCCGAGGCCGGGTCCGGGTCGACGGCGAAGATCACCTCTGCCCAGCGCGAGTCGCGATAGGCGAACGCGGTGTCGGCGGAGCCGACCTTGTGGACCGCTCCGTCGATCGGGTACAGGTGCATCGACGCCTGCGGCGTCGGCAGCTGCGAGCCGTGCTCGACATGGGCCGCGATCGCCTCGTCGCTGAGCTCGTTGACGAAATCGGCGCGCCAGTAGTGCTGCTGGCCTGGCGGATAGAGAGCGTCGAACGCGCTCTGAATCATCGGATACGGCGCCGCGTGCACGAGGTCGAGCGTGGGCCCGAACGCGCGTGCGGGCCCGAGCAGCTCGTCTGCCACCTCCTGCGTCCCGGTGCAGAACCAGACGATCCCGCACATCTTCTGCAGGTGCAGCTCCTCCGGGAACGGCGGCCCGGGCGGAACGGTGAGGAAGGCGAAGAAGCCGTTGAAGTGGTCGGGAGCGTCGGCGATCCAGCCGTCGTAGGCCCGCAGTACGTCGGCCGCCCGGTCAAGCGGCCACAGCATCGGGCCCCAGATCACCGTGTCGACCGGATGCAGCCGGAACGTCAGCGACGTGACGACGCCGAAGTTCCCGCCGCCGCCGCGGATCGCCCAGAAGAGGTCGCTGTTCTCCTTCTCGTTTGCGGTCACGAAGGAGCCGTCGGCGAGGACGACGTCGGCGGAGACGATGTTGTCGACCGAGAGGCCGTACTGGCGCGTGAGGTAGCCGATGCCGCCGCCGAGCGCGAGCCCCATCCCGGTCGTCGAGAGAACGCCGCCTACGGTCGCAAGCCCGAAGGCATGGGTTGCATGGTCGACGTCGCCCCAGGTGCAACCGCCCTGCGCCGTCGCGGTCTTCTCGGCCGGATCCACGAGGATGCCTTTGAGCGGTGAAAGATCGAGGACGATGCCGTCGTCGACCACGGAGAAGCCGGCGGGGTTGTGCATCCCGCAGCGAACCGCCAGCGGAGCGCCGGTCTCGCGCGCGAAGTTGACGACCGCGATCACGTCGGCGACGTCTACGGCTTGCACGATGAGCGACGGTCGCTTGTCGATCATCGCGTTGTAGACCTGCCGTGCCTCTTCGTATCCGGGGTCGTCAGGGCCGATCAGCGGGCCCCGCACCTGCCCCTCGAGAGCGGTGGTGTCGAGTTCGCGGGCAGTCACTGTCGCCATGGAGGTCTCCTTCGCCGGGGGTGTCGTCGAATCTAGTACGACCCCCCGGCTCTGACAAGAGGGGTCGACACGTGCACCGCCGGTAGCGTCTGGCGGATGCACGTGATCCTGGACTGGGACGGCACGGTGACGGTCGACGACACGTTGATCGTTGCGTTGCGCGAGTTCGGCGATTGGCAGGTCTATCTCGATGCGGCCGCCGCTCTGAGGCGCGGCGAAATCACCCTGCACGAGGAGATCCGGCGCGACGCGGAATCGATCAGAGCGCCGATCGGCGAGGTGGTGGACTGGCTCGTCGAGAACCTCGAGCTGCGGCCCGGCTTTCACGAGCTCGCCGAGGCACAGAAGCCGACCATCGTCTCCAGCAACTTCCGTCAGCTGATCGAGCCGATCCTCGCGCGCGAAGGTCTCGAGCTAGAGGTGCGGGCCAACAGCGTGGCGTGGGAGCCCGAAGGCTGGCGGGCGACGTTTCGGAACGGCGATGCGTGCGGAACCTGCGGCGAGCCGTGCAAGCGGGCCGACTTGCCGACGAATGGCGAGATCGTCTACGTCGGCGACGGGTACTCCGACCGCTGCGCGGCGCGCGCCGCCGATCGAATCTTCGCCCGCGATGGGCTTGCGCGCTACCTGGATGAGCAGGGCGTCTCGTTCGAGCCCTTCGACGATCTTTATGACGTCCTCCAGGCTCTTCCTTGAGTCTGCTGGCGCTTCCCGAGCCCTACGACTTCGAGCTCTCGACCGAGCGGTTCCGGGCCTTCGGGCCGGACCTGGCGAACCTGTGGCACGAAGGCGGCCTCCACCGCGTCGCGGATGGCCGGGAGATCCGGATCGAAGCCGCGCCCGGCGGTGTGGACGTCCAGCCGTTCGACGCGCACATCGAGCCTGTGGCTCGAGCGCTCGTGGGCGCCGACTTCGAGCTCGAGCCCTTTTATTTTTGGGCCCGTGGCGACGAGGTGCTGCACGAGCTCGTGGCTAGGCTTACCGGGTTCAGGCCGCCGCTTGCACCCGACCCGTATGAGGCCCTGGTCAGCGCGATCACCGCTCAGCAGGTCTCGCTCTTCTCAGCCTTCGCGATTCGCAACCGGATGATCGAACGTTTCGGACAGCGAGCCGCCCACGCCTACGCGTTTCCCACTCGGGAGCGGATGACCGGGGCGCGCGAAGAGGAGCTGACCGAGCTCGGCTTCTCTCGCCGGAAGGCGGAGTACGTGCTCGGGGTCGCTCGTTCCGACGTGGACTTCGACGCGCTGCATACCCTTTCGGACGACGAAGTGAAGGCGACTCTGACCTCAATCCGAGGGCTCGGCGAATGGACGGCCGACTGGTTCCTCGCGCGCCATCTCGCGCGCCCGCGTGCGTGGCCGGCGGGTGACCTCGGCCTCGTCAAGGCTGTTTCTGCGTTCTATGCCGGCGGCCGCAAGCTCACGGATGCCGAGGTGCGCGCTTTCTCGGACCGGTTCGAGCCGTTCCAGAATCTGTCCGCCCATTACCTGCTGACCGGCTCTCGGGTGGCCCCGCCCCGATGAGGATCCGCGAGGCGACGGCGGACGACCGTGACCGTTTGCGCGAGCTCTACGAAGAGTTCGCGCGTGAGATTCCGCCGCCGCCGGGGATCCCGGTGGACATCGAGCACGAGCTCACCGAGCTCGACGATTACCTCGGCGACCAGAACGTCGCGCTCGTGGCCGAGGAGGATGGGGGCCGGGTCGTCGGGTTTGCGCTGGCCAAGATGGAGCACCCGGGAATCGGTCATCTCAGCGACCTCTACGTCGTTCCCGAAGCGCGCCGGCAGGGGGCCGCACGCGAGCTGATCCGTGAGGCAGCGGCGCGGCTACGCGATGGGGAGGACGCGAGCGTGTTGACCCTCGGCGTCCAGGTCACGAACGAGGACGCGCGCAACGCCTACGAGCGGCTCGGCTTCCGGCCGGAGTCGGTGCGCCTGTTCGCGCCGATCGAGCACCTGCTCGAGCAATCGGAGCGCGCGCCGCGCGGGCCGAGCTTCGGCTCGGTGCACGTTCAGACCGACGACGAGGGGGCGGTCGAGCAAGCGGTGCGAAAATACGTTCCGCGCTTCGGGCGCTCGGCCGGCAGTGTCGTCACCGAGCCGCAGAACGGCTGGACCGCGGTCTACGACGAGCTCTGCGACCGGGAGCCGGGCGCGCTCCGCAGGCTCGGGAGCGAGCTGTCGAACGCCACCGGCGCCGTCGCTGTCGCGATCGGGCTCGAGGAGGGAGCGGTCGTCCGCTACATCGTCTTCGAGCGGGGCTCGGTGGTCGACGAATACTTGTCCGTTCCGGAGTACTTCAAACCGCTGCCGCCAGGCGACGCGATCGCGCTCGGAGCGAACCCGACCGTCGTCGCGCGACTGACCGGCGCCGATCCGCACGAGTTCCGGCTAGTCGCGCGGACCGCCGACGTGCCGGAAGAGCTGGGCCCGCCGCAGGAACTGCTCGAGCAG
>Ga0207665_10002389_pt1 | contig 12683 bp, 13 predicted proteins | sample LARL112metaG_FD_184351 | JGI IMG/M metagenome (GOLD analysis project Ga0207665, IMG submission 184351) | Corn, switchgrass and miscanthus rhizosphere microbial communities from Kellogg Biological Station, Michigan, USA - LAR L11-2 metaG... | ecosystem: Host-associated > Plants > Roots >...
AGCGCCGCGCCGACCGCCGTCTGCTGACCTCCGTGCCGGCCATGCTCGCGGGCGAGGTGGCCCTGTACGCGTTCGGCCTCACCTGGCTGGCCATCGCCCTGCACACCGGCCCGGCCGAGACCATCTCCCTGGGCCTCACGCCGTTCCTCATCGGCGACGCCATCAAGGCCGCCCTCGCCGCCGCCCTGCTCCCGGCCGCCTGGAAGCTGACCCGCCGTTAGACGGCGGCCCGGGCGCGGGCGGTGACCAGGACCGGGCCGCGCTGCTCGTGCTCGAGGCGGCCCGCGGCGGCCAGCGCCGCGTCCGGGCCCAGGTAGCGCTCCACGATGCGCACGCCCAGGTCGATGCCGGCCATCGGGCCGCCCGCGGTGAGGATGTCGCCGTCGTCGACCACCCTGGCCTCCTGGCGGACCTGCGCTCCGTCGCGGGCCAGCAGGCCCAGGGCCAGCTTGTTGGTGACCGCCGGGCGGTCCCGCAGGAGGCCCGCGGCGGACAGGAGCATCGCGCCCGTGCACACCGAGGCCAGCACGGTGCCCGCGGCGTGCAGCGCGGCCAGGCGGGCGGCCAGCGCGCCGTCCTCGATCTGCTTGCGCACCCCGGCGCCCGGGTCCCAGTAGCCGCCGCCCGGCACGACCACCAGGCCGGGGGCGTCGCCGAGCGGGCCGTCGACCGCCACCCGCAGCCCGTTGGAGGCGCGCACGGTGCCGGCCTCGCCGGGGAAGCCCGCGGCCCGGACCGGGAAACCGGCCGCGGACAGGACCTCCCACGGGCCGATCGAGTCGAGTTCGTCGAAGCCTTCGAAGAACAGCACGTCAACGTCGGGAAGCGGCGCCCGGGCGCCGTTGGTGTCGGTCATGGCAGCCATCCTCGCGCCGCGCCCGCCGGCCAGACAGTGGCAGGAAAGACAACTATCATCGGATTCGTGCCAGCCACCTGGCCGCTGCCGCCCGCCGCGCCCGCGGAACCGGGCGGCACCGCGCTCCCGCCCGCACCGCCCGCGCCGCACCGGGTCGTGACCCTGGCCCTGCCCGGCGTGATCCTTCTCGACCTCGCCGCGCCCACCCACCTGTTCGGCCACTGCGGCCACCCCTGGTACAGCTACGCGGTGGCCGGCCCTGAGCCCGGCCCGCTGACCAGCTCGACCGGGCTCGACATCGTCGCCGGCGGCGGCCTTAGCCTGCTCGGGACCGCGGACACGATCGTGGTCCCTGGCACCGAGATCCTCGACCGCCCGCCCGGCTCCGTGCTGGCTGCGCTGAGCGCCGCCGCCGCCCGCGGCGCCCGGATCATGTCTGTCTGCACCGGCGCGTTCGTGCTGGCCTACGCCGGCCTGCTGGACGGCCGCCGGGCCGCCACGCACTGGGGCTGGGCGGCCGCCCTGGCCCGGCAGTTCCCCGCGGTGACCGTCGACCCGGCCGTGCTCTACGTGGACGAGGGGCAGATCCTGACCAGCGCCGGCGTGGCCGCCGGGCTCGACCTGTGCCTGCACGTGATCCGCCGGGACTACGGCGCGGACCTGGCCGCGCGGCTGGCCCGGCGGACCGTGGTCGCGCCGCACAGGGACGGCGGCCAGGCGCAGTTCATCCGCCATCCCGTGAGCCCGGCCAGCGGCGCCAGCGGAAGCCCGGGCCTGGCCGCCACCCGGGCCTGGGCCCTGGAGAACCTCGGCGCGGACCTGAGCGTGGCCGTGCTGGCCCGCCGGGCGGGCGTGTCCACCCGGACGTTCGCCCGGCGGTTCCGCGAGGAGACCGGCACCACTCCCGCGCAGTGGCTGCTGGACCAGCGGGTGCTGGCCGCCCGCCAGCTGCTGGAGCGCACCGGCCTGCCGGTCGAGCAGGTCGCGGTGCGCAGCGGCTTCAGCACCGCGGCCGCGTTGCGCGAGCATTTCGCCCGGCGGGTGGCGACGACCCCGACCGCCTACCGCCGCGCGTTCCGGCTGGCCGCCCCGGCCGCGCGGCCAGCCTGAACGACGCCGCCCGGGCGAAGGGCGGCGGCCGCGTGAACTCAGACCGCGCCCGGTACGTAATACGAGGTTGTATATCGCACATCACGGGCAAGCGCCGATTCTCACCGGGGATGCGTGCGAACGGCGGGACCGCGCTGACGGCTGGGGGGCCGGCCGCGGACGGGCTAACGGGGAGCATAGTGACGGCGGTAAGAGAAGCGTTGCGGCCGGCGCCGGTGAACATCCGGCGGGCGGCCGATCCAGTCGGCGTGGGCGTGGTCACCGATGACCCGGCCGCGGCGGCCCCGATCATCGCGCAGCTGAGGGCCCGGCCCGAGCTGGGCGTGCGGCACATGCTGCCGCCGCACCGGGGCGACGTGATCCTGGCCCTGGCCACGACGCTGAGCGGCGGCATGCTGGCCGAGCTGACCAGCCTGGCCGGGCAGGCCGGCCATGGGGCCCAGTGTGTCGTCCTGGTGGCCGACCCGATCCGGGAGGCCCTGCTGGGTCCGCTGATCAGCTGCGGGGTGGTGAGCATCCTGCCCTGGCGCGGGGTCACCGCTGAGCTCGTCGCCCGGGCGGTGCTGGCCAGCCATGCGGGCCGGGCCATCCTGCCGTCCACGGTGGCCCGCTGGCTGGTCGAGGAGGCCCGGCTGACCCGGCACGAGCCCGCCGCGGCCGCCGCGGTCGGTCCTGGCCCCGGCGGCCTGTCCGAGCGCGAGCTCGACGTGCTCCGGCTGCTCGCCGACGGGAAGGACACGGCGCAGATCGCGGCCCGGCTGCGGTACTCCGAGCGGACCATCAAGAAGATCCTGCAGGACCTGACCACGCGGCTGCAGCTGCGCAACCGCACCCACGCGGTCTCCTACGCCCTGCGCATCGGCGCTATCTAGGCGGCCTGCCTGGCGCAACCAAAGTTGACAACTTCCGTAGTGTCAACTTAAGTTGCCACTATGCCGCAGATCGAAGTTCAGGAGACCGGCGACCCGGGGGACGGGCTGGCCGCGGTCGTCGCCCTGCGCCGGCTGGCCGACCGGCTCGAGGACGCGGCCGTCGAGCAGGCCATCGGGACCGGCTGGAGCTGGTCCGAGGTCGCCGAGGCCCTCGGCGTCACCCGCCAGGCCGTGCACAAGAAGCACAGCCACCGACTGGCCGCGGCCGGAGTGTCCCCGAGGAGGAGGCCATGATGCGGACCGACGGCGGGTTTGTGCGGGTCGTGCTGCGGCTGGCGCAGGCCGAGGCGGTGGCCGATCAGTCACCGTCGGTCGAGGCGGAGCACATGCTGCTGGCCCTGACCGCGCCGCAGGGCGGCCAGGCCCGGGACCTGCTGGCCGAGGCCGGCCTCGACCACACCGCGGTGCAGCTGGCGCTGGCCGCCGACGTCGAGCGGTCGCTGGCCCTGGTGGGGGTGCGGCTGGCCGCCGGGCGGATGCCGAGGTCGTCCTACTTTCCCGGGCGCAAGCCGCGGCTCGGCGCATCGGCCAAGTGGGTGCTGCACCGGGCGGTGGCCGCGTCCCGCGGCGGTCCGGCGAACCGGATCGAGCCGCGGCATGTGCTGGTCGGCCTGCTCAACGCCCGGGTCGGCAGCGTGCCGCGGGCGCTGGACCTGGCCGGGATAGACCGGCCCGCGCTGATCGCCCGCGCGCTGGCCGGGTAAGTGACGGTGGGCCCGCGCCCCCGGCACCGTAATCCTTAAGGCTGTATTTCCTGGGAACGGGGCAGGCTGCGAGCCTGGCCGGCCTACCAGTAGCGGCGCTGGCCGGGGATCGTCTCCAGGTCGCCGAGCAGCAGCTCGCGGTCCGGGTCCTGGGCGATGTCCCTGGCCGCGGCCAGCGCCTGGTCGGTGTACTCGCGGGCGCGGCCGCGCTCGCCGGCCACGGCGTGCGCCCGGGCCAGGGCCTCGTAGGCGAAGGCCAGGTCCCAGTCGCCGATGCCGTTCTCCTGGCAGGTGCCCAGCACCAGGCGGGCGTGGTACAGGGCCGGCTCGGCCCGCCCGAGCTCGGCGTACACCCGGGAGATCAGCCAGTCGCCGCGGGCCAGGTGCGCCGGGGTGTGCCCGGGGACCTGGGACCAGTGAAACCGTGACGCGTGCGCCGCGCCGATCATGCGGCTGATGTCGTCCTGGCTGTGGTCGGGCAGGCCCATCAGCCGCCAGGTCTCGTTGAACAGCTGGGCGGCCAGCAGCCGGACGTCGCTGACGCTGCTGGTGCCCGGAGCACGGTGCGAATCATCCGGATGCTTCCCGGCCATGGCGGTTCGCTCCTTTGCTGCCGGATGGCTCCTGCGGACAATAGTGCCGCAGCAGAAACCAGGGAGCGGGGAGCGCCGCGAAAAGCCGCGATGGCCAGGCGGTTCCCGGCGATTGCGGGGCTAGCGCCGAGCATGATATGACGAGCCGAATGATCGCGAATCCCGCCGCCTCGCGGCCGGCCGCGTCGGGCAGCGGGGCCGCGGCCGCGCCGGCTGTCCGCGTATCCGGCATGCGCAAGCGGTACGGCCCGGTAACCGCGCTGGACGGCGTCGACCTGGACGTCGAGGCAGGGGAGTTCTTCACCCTGCTCGGCCCGTCCGGATCCGGCAAGACCACGCTGCTGCGGCTGATCGCCGGGTTCGAGCATCCCGACGGCGGGCGGCTCGAGCTGGGCGGCCGGGACGTGACCTCGGTACCGCCGTACGCGCGCAACGTGAACACCGTGTTCCAGGACTACGCGCTGTTCCCGCACATGACCGTGGCGCAGAACATCGAGTACGGGCTGCGGGTCAAGCGGGTGCCCAGGGCCGAGCGCCGGGAGAAGGCCGGCCAGGCGCTGGAGATGGTCCGGCTCGGCGGGCTCGGCGACCGCAAGCCCGCGCAGCTGTCCGGCGGCCAGCGGCAGCGGGTCGCGCTGGCCCGGGCCATCGTGAACCAGCCGCAGCTGCTGCTGCTCGACGAGCCGCTCGGCGCGCTGGACCTCAAGCTGCGCCAGGAAATGCAGCTCGAGCTGCAGCACGTGCAGCGCGAAGTGGGCATCACGTTCGTGTACGTGACCCACGACCAGGAAGAAGCCCTGTCGATGAGCGACCGGATCGCGGTGCTCAACCAGGGCCAGATCGAGCAGGTCGGCGCGCCGCTCGAGGTGTACGAGCGGCCCGCGACCGCGTTCGTGGCCGGGTTCATCGGCATCTCGAACCTGATCGAGCGGGACGGCAGGCAGATCACCGTCCGGCCGGAGAAGATCCGGCTGCTGACCGGCGACGAGGAAGCGCCGGACGGCGCCACCGTGGAGGCCGGCCAGGTGCAGGACGTGAGCTACGTCGGCGTGATGACGCGGTACGTGGTTGACCTGGACCGCGGCGGCCAGCTGGTGGTCGCCCGGCAGAATGAGACGGCCCCGGCTGAGCCGGGCGGGCTGCGCGGCTCCCGGGTCCGCCTGGCCTGGCACAGCGAGCAGGCGTTCACCGTGCGGCAGGGGCCAGGCCCGGATCACGGCGATCCCGGCCGACAGGAAAGGTAGGCACACATGATGCCTGGGATGGGGACATTTTCCCGCGCGGCGCGGAGCGCACTGGTTGTGGCCGCAGCGGGCTTGCTGGCGGCAGCGTGCGGCGGCAGCGGCGGCAGCGCCACGCCCCCGGCGGGCGGCGGGACCAGCGCGGCCAGCGGCGGGGCGCTGCAGGTACCGACCGCGAACCTGCCGGTGCTGCAGAAGATCGGCAAGGGCGAGGGCACGCTGAACCTGATCGCCTGGGGGGGCTACCTCCAGCCGCTGTGGGTCAAGCCGTTCGAGCAGCAGACCGGCTGCCAGGTGCACGGCACGGAGGCGGGCAGCTCGGACCAGATGGTCACGCTCATGAAGAACGGGGGCAACGGCCAGTACGACATGGTCTCCTCGTCCGGCGACGCGGACCTGCGGATCATCTACGCGGGCGACGCGCACCCGGTGAACATGAGCCTGATCCCGGAGACCAAGGACTTCTTCCCGGCGTTCCAGGCACCGGCCTTCAACACCGTGGGCGGCGTGCACTACGGGGTCTCCCTGCAGTGGGGCCCGAACGTGCTGATGTACAGCAAGAAGGCCTTCACGTCCGCGCCGACGTCGTGGAGCGTGCTGTACGACCCGAAATACAAGGGCCAGGTGACGGTTCCCGACAACCCGATCCAGATCGCGGACGCGGCGCTGTACCTGAAGACCCACGACCCGTCGCTGAAGATCACCGACCCGTACGAGCTGACCCAGCCGCAGTTCCAGGCCTCGGTCAAGCTGCTGACCGACCAGCGCCCGCTGATCAAGAAGTACTGGGGCCTGGCCTCGCAGGAGATCTCCGAGTTCAAGAACGGCGACGCGACGCTCGGCGCGGGCTGGCCGTACCAGGTCAGCGCGCTGACCGACGCCAAGTTCCCGATCGGGTCCGTGGTCCCGTCCGAGGGCGCCACCGGCTGGGCGGACAGCTGGATGCTGGCCGCCAAGGCCCCGCACCCGAACTGCGCGTACATGTGGATGCGCTACATCAGCCAGCCCAAGGTGCAGGCCCAGCAGGCGGTCAACTACGGCGAGACCCCGGACAACAAGCTGGCCTGCCCGTACATGAACAAGATCCAGGCGGGCTCGTGCGCGCTGTACCACGCGAACGCGCCGCAGAGCTACTTCGACTCGATCTCGCTGTGGAAGACCCCGGTCGCCACCTGCGATAACGGCCAGCAGGACTGCGTGCCGTACTCGGAGTGGCAGCAGGCCTGGACCACTCAGGTCACCGGGTAGCCGTGACCGCTGCGCAAAGCGCGGGCCCGGCCGCCGAGGGCGGGGCGCCCGGCCAGGATCTGGCCGGGCGCTGGCCCCGGGTCTCGGCGGTGCTGTGGCGCCGCCCGTGGGCCCGGGCGTCGCTGCTGCTCACCCCGGCACTGGCCTGGTTCGTGCTGATCTACCTGGCCGCGCTGGTCGTGCTGCTGATCACCGCGTTCTGGCGGATCAACCCGTTCACCTCGAACATCGAGCAGGTCTGGGGCCTGAACAACTTCACGCTGATCTTCCAGACCCCGGCCTACCGGGCCATCGTGCTGCGCACGGTCGGGATGGCCGCCGGCGTGACGATCGTGGACGCGATCATCGCCCTGCCGTTCGCCTACTACATGGCCAGGATCGCCAGCCGGCGTACCCGGACCTTCCTGTACGTGGCGATCCTGCTCCCGCTGTGGGCCAGCTACCTGGCCAAGGTCTACGCCTGGCTGCTGATCTTCACCCACGACGGGCTGCTCAACTGGTCGCTGGGCAAGGTCGGCATCGGCCCGGTCAGCCTGATCTACTCCAACCCGGCCGTGTTCATCGTGTTCTGCTACGTGTGGCTGCCGTTCATGGTCGCGCCGATCTACGCGGCACTGGAGCGCATCCCGCCGTCGCAGATCGAGGCCTCGCAGGACCTCGGCGCGCGGACCTGGCGGACCACCCGGCTGGTGATCCTGCCGCTGATCCTGCCCGGGATAGTGGCCGGGTCGATCTTCACGTTCTCGCTGACGCTGGGCGACTTCATCACCCCCATCCTGATCGGCGGGTCCGGGTCGAACTTCATGGGCAACGTCATCGAGCAGAGCGTCGGCATCGCCAACAACGTGCCGTTCGCGGCCGCGATGGCCATGATCCCGATCGCGATCATGGCGATCTACCTGCTGCTGGCCCGCGCGGCCGGCGCGTTCCGGTCCCTGTGATGGGGGCACTGTGATGGGGGGACTGTGATGGAGTCCCGCGGGCTGCGCGTCGCGCTGCGCATCTGGGTCGTGCTCGTGCTGCTGGTCCTGTTCCTGCCGATCGCGCTGATCTTCCTGTACGCGTTCGACAAGTCCACCGTGCAGAGCTGGCCGATCTCCGGGTTCACCCTCCGCTGGTTCTCGGTCGCCTGGCACGACCCCGAAGTCCGGCAGGCGTTCCTGCTGTCCCTCAAAGTCGGGCTGCTGGCCACCGTGATCGCGCTGGTGCTCGGCTCGATGGTGGCCTACGCGGTGCACAAGTTCGCGTTCTTCGGCCGCGAGGCGGTCTCGTTCCTGCTGATACTGCCGCTGGCCCTGCCCGGCATCGTCACCGGCATCGCGCTGAGCTCGTTCTTCTCGTTCACCGGGACCGGGCTGTCGATCCTGACCATCGTGATCGGGCACGCCACGTTCTGCATCGTGGTGGTCTACAACAACCTGGTGGCCAGGCTCCGCCGGGTGCCGGGCTCGCTCTCCGAGGCGTCTGCCGACCTGGGCGCCCGCGGCTGGCAGACGGCCCGGCTGATCACGCTGCCGATGGCGGCCACGGCGCTGATCTCCGGCGCGCTGCTGGCCTTCGCGCTGTCCTTCGACGAGGTCATCGTCACCGTGTTCACCGCGGGTGCGCAGAACACGCTGCCGCTGTGGATCTTCGGCGCGATCCGGCTCGGCCAGCAGCTGCCCGAGGTCAACGCGGTGGTCTCGGTCGTCATCCTGCTCACGCTGATCCCGGTCGGGCTGGCCGCGCGGCTGGCCGGCTCCGGGGGGGTAACGCGAGCCGGCCAGGCCGCGCCTGCCGCGGAGCAGGCGGGCCTGGCCGGCCGCTGAGATCAGCTCTCGGGCGTCAGCCCTCGATAGCCACGATGAGCTTTCCGTAGTCCGTGGACAGGCGCTTGGTGAAGGCCGTCAGCGGGAACTGGGCCGCCCGGTCCAGGTACTGCGTCGCGGTGGTCGCGCTGGACAGGGAGTGGAAGAACGTGTGGCCCTGGTGCAGGTCCCGGAGGAACGCCGCGCTGGCCGCCCGGGATTCCGCGGTAGGCATGGTCATCGACCGCATGGTGCCCGCCATCGCGGCGAACGCCTTCTGAGCGCCCAGCGCGCCCTTGGTCACGCAGGTGAGGTCCCCGGATGCGCAGGCTCCCTCGGCGCTGGCGTAGGCCGACATCGCGCGGCCAAGCTTCTCGAACGCGGCCTCGGTCCGGTGAAAGGCCACGGCCTTGGTTACCTGAGTGCCGCCCGAGCCGTTGGTGCCGGAGCCGTTGCCTGAGTCAGCGCCGGTGCCCTGGCTGACCGTCGGCTGGCCGAGCGAGTCCAGGCTCTGGTTCACGCTGGTCTGGGTGGTGGAGCTGACCGCGATGGCCAGGATCGCGACGCCGACGATGACCAGCGGGCCCAGGCCGATGAACAGCGCGACGAGCTTCTTGGCCCCGTCGGAGAGCACCAGCGGCCACGGCGGGGCGCCGCGAACCGTCCACTGGTCCTGGTTGGCCATGGCCACCTGGCCGTAGCCGGCGGTGGGGCTGTAGGGGGCCGTGCCGTAGCCGGGCGCGGTCTGGTAGCCAGGGGTGTTCATCTGGTAGCCGGACCCGGTGCCGTAGGGCTGGCCGGGGACGGCGGGGCCGTAGCTGGGGTCGGCCTGCGCGGTCCAGCCGCCCTGCGGGACCGCGCCCGCGGCGGTGGCCGAGCCGGGCGCGCCGGGCGTGCCGGGCGCGCCGGGGGCCGCGTACGGATCGGCTGGCTGCGGCGGCGTGCCGTAGCCGGGCGTGGCCTGCGCCGCGTACGGGTCACCGGCCTGGCCGTAGCCCGGCTGCTGGCCGTAAGCCTGCTGCTGCCCGTAGCCCGGCTGCCCGTGTCCTGGCTGACCGTAACCGGGCTGCTGGCCGTAGCCCGGCTGCTGGCCGTAGGCCTGCTGCTGCCCGTAGCCGCCCTGGTCCGGCTGGCCGAACCCGCTGGGCGCGAAGCTGCCGTTGGCCGCGCCGCCCTGGGCGCTGCCCGCCGGGTCGCCGAACAGGCCACCCGGGTACTCGCTGGTCAGCATCCAGTAGAAGCCCTGGACCCGGGCGAACCAGCGGACCACGGCGGCGCTCGCCTGGTACAGCGACTCCGGCATCCGCCCGGTGATCAGCACGATCAGCCAGATGACGAACCCGCAGATGGCCTGGCCGTAGAGGATCAGCGCGGTCAGCAGGAAGGCCGGGAAGATCAGGATGATCCGGAAGAACACCGCCGCCCGGTTCAGCCGGCCCGGCCGGGTGGCCAGCCGCAGCGGGTAGTCCGTGTCGTCGAAGGTGAACGGCGGGTACGCGTCGTAGAGCAGCGACTGGTAGCCGTGCACCCGGGTGTACCAGCGCAGGGTCCCGGTCAGGAACTCGGCGAACGAGTCCGGCAGGCGGCCCGTGAACAGCGCTGCCCACCAGCCGATGAAGAACACAAAGGCCGCGCCGATCTGCACGAAGTACAGCACGATCGCGTGCGGGATGATCATCAGCCAGCGGAAGAAAATGGTGACCCGCGACTGCGGGGCCGACGGGGCGAAGCCGACTTGGATCGGCTCCCGCCCCTGGAACTGGCCGCCTTGCGCCGGGACCCCCGGAGGCGGTGGCATGGCCGGTGTGTATGTCACGTTGCTGCTCCTCGCAGGTGATGATGCGATGCCGGGAGCCCGGCGTAGTACGTACTGATCAGCCCTGAGGACCCTGGACAGCGGCCAGGGCCCTGCTTACTCTTGACTGTATGATCAGTCAGCCAAGTTACCCCCGTGCGCCAATCGACCAGGCGGGCCTGGCCCAGGCCCTGATGCCGTTCGGCCAGAGCCGGATGCTGCCTCCCGGTGCCTATACCGACCCGGCGGTCTTCGACTGGGAGCAGCGCTGCTTCTTCGGTGGCGGCTGGCTGTGCGTGGCCCACAGCTCGCAGGTCGCCAAACCCGGCGACCAGCGGGCCGAGCACATCGGCCAGGGCAGCGTACTGCTGGTCCGGGACGAGGACGGGGTGCTGCGGGCGTTCGCCAACTTCTGCCGGCACCGCGGTCACGAGCTGCTGCCGTGTGGCAGCACGGAACAGCGCAACACGATCATCTGTCCGTACCACTCGTGGACCTACTCGCTGTCGGGCGGGTTGCGCTTCGCGTCCGGCTTCAAGGGCCGGCCGGGATTCGACCAGTCAAGCTGGGGGCTTGTCGAGCTACCCGTAGCCGAATGGCACGGGCTGGTCTTCGTGGACGGCTCAGGGACCGCCGGGTCGCTGAACGACTCCCTGCGGTCCCTTGACGAGCTGATCGCGCCGTATGAGCCGGAGAGGCTGGTTATAGCCGGCCGGCACGACTACGACTCCACAGCCAATTGGAAGATTCTCGCAGAGAACTACCACGAGTGCTACCACTGCCCGGTGATCCACCCGGAGCTGTGTGCGGTCAGCCCGCCGAAGAGCGGGGAGAACTACGAGGCGGCGGCCAGCTGGATCGGCGGCTGGATGGAGCTGCGCGAGGGCATGACCACGATGTCCATGGACGGCAGCAGCCTGGGGGTGCCGCTACGCGGCCTGGACTCCCATGGCCTGCGCACGGTCATCTACGTGAACGTGTTCCCGAACGTGCTTCTCAGCCTGCACCCGGACTACGTGATGACCCACCGGCTGGTCCCGCTGGCGGCCGGCCGGACCAAGATCGAGTGCACCTGGGCCTTCGCGCCCGAGGCGCTGGAGAAGCCGGGGTTCGACCCGGGCTACGCGGTCGAGTTCTGGGACCTGACCAACCGGCAGGACTGGTCGGCGTGCGAGTCCGTGCAGCGCGGCCTGTCCTCCGGGCACGCTCAGCCAGGCCCGCTGTCGCGCGAGGAGGATGCGGTCTACCAGTTCGTCACGATGGTGGCCCGCGGCTACCAGGGCGAGCGGGTCTGGGACGTGCCCGCCCCGGCGCCGGCCGCGGACTGACCGGCGCGGAAGAGACCGGGGCAGAGCGGCGTTCACGTTGGGGGCTAGATTATGCATCCCCTAAGCGAAGGGTCTCCCACGTGGCGCTGCTCGATATCCCCCTCACCACCCTGGCCGGCCAGCCCACCACGCTTGGCCAGGTCGGCGCCGATGTGCTGCTGATCGTCAACGTGGCCTCCGAGTGCGGGCTCACCCCGCAGTACGAGGGCCTGGAGCGGCTGCACGAGCGGTTCGCGGACCGCGGCTTCGCGGTCGTCGGCTTTCCCTGCAACCAGTTCGGCGGACAGGAGCCGGGCTCGGCCGAGGAGATCGCCGAATTCTGCTCGGCCAACTACGGGGTGACGTTCCCGATGATGGCCAAGACCGAGGTCAACGGGCCCGGCCGGGACGCGGTCTACCAGGAGCTGACCCAGCTGGCGGACGGCGAGGGCAAGGCCGGCGACGTCCAGTGGAACTTCGAGAAGTTCCTGGTCACCGGGGGCAAGCCGGTTCGCCGGATCCGCCCGCTGATCGACCCGGAGTCATCCGAGGTCGTGGAGGCAATCGAGGCCGCGCTCGGCTGACCGCCGTTGTCGGCCGCCACCGCGTTACCTGGGTTGCTCAACGAATCTTGATCAACGTTTGTTGATCAAGATTCGTTGAGCAACGTTCGTTGATAAAGAAACGTTGCTCAACGTTCGTAGATCTAGAAACGTTGATCTGCATTTCTTGATCAAGGAACGTTGCTCAAGAAATGCAGATCAAGGAACGTTGATACTGGGATTGGCTAGACGAGGGCGCTGGCGCCGCGCTTGGCCAGCTGGTCGGCGATGATCACCTTCTGCACCTCGCTGGTGCCCTCCCAGATCCGCTCCACCCGCAGCTCGCGGTAGAACCGCTCGGCCACGTTCTCCCGCATGTAGCCGCGGCCGCCGAAGATCTGGACCGCCCGGTCGGCCACCCGGCCGGCCATCTCCGAGGCATACAGCTTGGCCATCGAGCACTGGGCGTGCTGGACCTTGACGTCCGTCCCGTCGTCGATGCCCCTGGCCGTCTCGTAGACCAGCGCCCGGGCGGCGAACAGCTCGGTCAGGCTGTCTGCCAGCATGG
>Ga0207665_10002390_pt1 | contig 12681 bp, 11 predicted proteins | sample LARL112metaG_FD_184351 | JGI IMG/M metagenome (GOLD analysis project Ga0207665, IMG submission 184351) | Corn, switchgrass and miscanthus rhizosphere microbial communities from Kellogg Biological Station, Michigan, USA - LAR L11-2 metaG... | ecosystem: Host-associated > Plants > Roots >...
CGCCGGCCACCCGGCCGGGTCGGCTGAGCGCCGCCCGCAAGGCCGCCGCCGCACCAATGGACTGCCCGATGAGTACCGAACGGGCCGGGCCACTCGCCCCGGCGACGGCGTCGAGGACGGCCACGATGTCGCCAGGGAACGCGCGCGCGTCGTGTTCCCCGTCCCACCGCGTGCCGCCGAACCCCCTCAGGTCCAGCGTGATCACCGTGTAGTCATCGCGCAGCGCCGCGACCTGCTGCCACCAGGCGGCGTGGTGGCCGCCCGAGCCGTGCACGAACGTCACCGCGGGACCAGTGCCGTGCACCTCGTAGTAGAGGCGGAGGCCCTCGTGGTCGGTCCAGCTCATCGGGACAGGACTTCCCGTGCCTGTTCCGCTGACCCTGCTGACTGGGATTGGGCGGCGGGCGCTTCAGCGGGCCGCTGCTGCGCTGGGTCGTGCTCCATCGGCGGTGGGAACTGGCGGCGGTGGTGGTAGACCAGCTCGATCATGGTGTGGTCGGGATCGTGGGTGTAGCAGAACATCGAGTTGTTTTCCGGGCGGGTGATCGGCCGGGTGTGCCGGATGCCCAGCTCGCGCAGGTGGGCCAGGAAGCCGTCCCAGTCCTCCACCTCGACCGCGAAGTGGTACGGCGCCATCCGGTCCATCTCCTCGACCGGGGTGAAGTGCAGGTCGAAGTTGCCCCGGGTCATGAGCACGACCTTGGTGTTGCTCTTGGGCTTGATGTACTTCATCCCGAACACCTTTGTGTACCACTCGATGGTCCGGTCCGGATCGGTGGTCGGAAAGTTCACGTGATGGATGTAGGCGGGCCGTCCGCTCATACGATCGTCTCCTCGATGACAGGGTTGGCGAGGGTGCCGAGGCCGTCGATGCTGATCTCGACGACCTGACCCGGGACCATGGTGGCTGTCTCGTCGGTGCCCATCCACACGACGTCGCCGGGCCGCAGGGTGATGTAGCGCGACATCGCGCCGATGAAGTCGTAGGGGTCGAAGAGCATGTCGCCGGTCGGGAACGACGCCCTGACCTCGCCGTCGACCCGGACCGTAGTGGTGGCGGCCAGCGGGTCCGTCCCCGTGACGAGGTACGGGCCCATCGGCTTGAACGTGTCGCTGTTCTTGCAGCGCCAGAACGTCCGGTCGGTTCGCTGCCAGCCCCGCGCGCTGACGTCGTTGCCGATCGTCCAGCCGAGCACGGCCCGCTCGGCCTCGGCCCGGGTGCAGCGCCGCGGCACGGTGGTGCCGATGACCGCGACCAGCTCGCCCTCGGCGACCAGCGGCTCGTCGCAGTCCGCGGGCCGCACGATCGGCTCCAGGTGCCCGGTCAGCGCGTTGTTGGCCCGGTAGCCGATCTCGGGCCGGTTGGGGAGGGCCTGGCCAGCATGTCCTTGGTAGTTCAATCCGGCGCAGAAGAACGTCCCCGGCACGACCGGCGGCAGCCAGCGCAGGCCGTCCACCGGGCGCACCGCGGCGCCCTGGGGCTCATACGCGGTGAACGGGTCGCCGTTGACCGGGACGACCATATCCCCGTCCACCAGGCCGTACCTGGCCTGGCCCGCGTCGTCGAAGCGGCACCAGATCACGGGCATCTAGGGCACCAGCCGGTGCGACACGCGCTTGCTGATCAGGTAGCCGGCCAAGCCCTCGGGGCCGCCTTCCTTGCCGTAGCCGCTCTCCTTGACCCCGCCGGACGGCGCGTTCGGCACCGAACCGCCGCAGTGGTTGACGGACACGATGCCGGCCTCGAAGCCGGCGATCAGCTTCTCCGCGGTGGCGGCCGAGTCGGTGAACCCGTAGGCGGCCAGGCCGTACGGCAGCGAGTTCGCGGCGGCCAGCGCCTCGTCGAGATCGGTGAAGCCCATGACGGGCGCGAGCGGCCCGAACGGCTCCTCGTGCAGGATCTCGGCGTCGCCCGGCACGTCGGCCAGTACGGTGGGCGGGTAGAAGAAGCCGGGGCCAGGGGTCGGCTCGCCGCCGAGCAGGACCCGGGCGCCGCGCCGGACCGCGTCGGTCACCAGCGCGTGCACCGCGTCCCGGCGGCGCGCGTTGGCCAGCGGGCCCATCTGCACGCCGTCCTCGAGCCCGTCGCCCACCGTGACGGCCTTCATCGCGGCCACGAAGCCCTCGGTGAACTCGGGCAGGATCCGCTGGTCGACCAGGAACCGGCTGGGTGAGGTGCACACCTGCCCGGCGTTGGCCACCTTGGCCGCGACGCAGGCCCGGACCGCGGCCGCGACGTCGGTGTCGGCGCACACGATGACCGGCGCGTGTCCGCCCAGTTCCATGGTGCTGGCCTTCATGGCCGCGGCGGCCAGCCCGGCGACGTGCTTGCCGACCGGGACCGAACCGGTGAACGCGACGTACCTGATCACTGGGGAGGCGATGACCCGGCGGGATATCTCGTCCGGCACCCCGAACAGGACGTTCAGCACGCCGGCCGGCAGCCCGGCGTCGGCGAACGCGCGGGCCATCAGGCAGGTGGTGCCGGGCGTCTCCTCCGACGGCTTGATCACGATCGAGCAGCCCGCGGCCAGCGCGGCCGCGATCTTGCGCATCGGCCCGCCGGCCGGGAAGTTCCACGGCACGAACGCGCCGACCGGGCCGACCGGGCTCGTCCGCACGGACAGCACCTGGCCCGGGTCGGTCGGGATGATCCGGCCGTAGGCGCGGCGAGCCTCCTCGCAGTAGACCTCGAGCTGGGTGGCGGCCCGGTGGGCCTCGCCGGACGCCTCGGCCAGCGGCTTGCCCTCCTCCAGCGTCATCGCCCGGCCGATCTCGGCGGCCCGCTCGTGGATTAGCGCGGCGGCCCGGCGCAGGATCGCGCCCCGGCGTTCCGGGCCCGCGTCCCGCCAGGCCGGGAAGGCGGCGCCGGCCGCGCCGATGGCCCGGTCCACGTCGTCCGGCCCGGCGAACGGCACCCGGCCGAGCACCTGCCCGGTGGCCGGGTTCACGATGTCGTCGCCGCGGCTGTGCGTGCCGTCGGTCCACTCGCCGTCAATGTACAGCCCGGCCTCGGGATAGGTCATCTGTCCTCCCGGGAGCTCTTCAGCGCGAAGATGGTGTGCGGCGGGGTCTGTTCGTGGTCGCGCGGCCCGTAGCTGTCGTCGACCCGGTCCATGTCGGAGGCGAACTCGACCCGCCCGCCGCAGGGCGCGAGGATGAAGCGGAAGAAGTTGGACCCGATCGTGTGCCGGCCCAGCCGCCGGGCCTCGTGCCAGCCGCGGTCGATCATGTCGTTGGCGCCGACGATCACCTCGTCCACCGTGGCCACCTCGTAGGCCGTGTGGTTGACGCCCGCCCGGTCGGCCCGGTGGCCGAGCAGCAAGGTGTGGTGGTCGGTGTCGCCGGGGGCGCGCATGAACACCCCGACGTCGCGGACCCGGTCGGTCGGCACGAAGCCCAGCCGTTCGGTGTAGAAGGCTACGGCCTGTTCCTTGCCTGCCTGGGGGATGTTGAGTGCTACATGGCACAGCCGGATCGGGCGGACCCGGCCCGGATGCGCGACGGGTTTGTTCCAGCGGTTCTCGGCGCCGGTCCGGTTGAGCCCGGGCCGCTCGCCGTACCAAGGCGAGGGCGCGCTGACCGTCAGCCCGACCCCGAAGCCGGTCTCGTCGACCGTGTGCACCTCGCCGGCCGCCGCCGTGACCTCCCGGTCCGACGCCAGCTCGGCCGCCAGCTGGCCGAGGGCCTCGGCGCTGTCGACGCCCCAGACGATTTCCCGGATGGTGGACCCATCCTCCACCGATGGCGGCAGCAACGGGTCGTCCGCCGCACGCAGCTCGACGACCTGGCCGGTCTGGGTGGCGAACCGGGTCCCCGCGCCGCGTTCCAGCCCGAAATCTTCGAAGAAGCGAGTGCACTCGTCCAGGTCCGCGACGCCGTAGACCGCCCTTTCGACCCGCGTGATCGTCATGGCCAGCAGCTTAAACGCGTCCCGCTGACACGGGGCGAAGACTTTTCTTGCACGTTCGGGCGCGTGGTCAGGGGCGCGGGACCGGGGCCGGCACGGTCAGGATGCCCAGGGTCGACTGGCTGGGCAGCAGGCCGGATTCGAAGGCGGCGCCGAGGATCGGCCCGGCCAGTTCGGCCAGTCGCTGCGCGCGGGCCGGGCCGAGCGCCCGCCACGGAGCGTCGGCGAGCCGGTCGGTGCGCCATTCGATCTCGTCCCGGCCGTCCCGGCCGCGTTCGGTCGCCGTGCCCGACGCGTCGATCCACCCCCGGGCGGCCAGCCGGTCCCGGGCCGCCGCCCAGTCCGGCGCGCTCCAGCCGCGGCTGGCGAACGTCTCCTCGGGGGCGGCGCCGATGGCGGCGAACGACACCAGCGCCTCGCACGGGTCGAGGCCGGCCGCCATCAGCGCGGCGATGTGTCCGTCCCCGCGGTGCTCGCGCAGCAGGCTGATGGCCTGCCAGAGCACCAGGTGCGGCTGGCCGGGCCAGGGCAGGTCCGCGGTCGCGGCCGCGAGCGGGCGTCCTGCGGTGTCGGCGGCCGCAGCCGCCTCGCGGGCCAGGTCTGCCGCCTCGGCCAGGCCGGATGAGCCGATCAGGTCGCCGAGCAGTCTCCGGTACAGCCGGTCGACCGCCCTTTCCCGCACGGCTAGCACGTGCTCGGGCGGGGCCACCGACCACGCGGCGGGCACATGCTCGGCCACCATGTCCGGGCTAAAGCTGTAGCAGGCCGACGTGGCCGCCAGGGAACCCACGGCGCCCAGCGGGGCCAGCCGCCACGCGAAGTAGCTCGGCCACCGGGTCGTCACGTCGTAGCCCAGCGCCGCCGCCTCGGCGAACACCTCCGGCGCGTACCAGAACACCGCGTGGACCGGTTCCAGCTGATGCCACATCCGCCGGGCCAGCCCGTAGTCCTCCGCTGCCATACCTCGCTCCTCTCCGGGACGGTGGTCTCCCGGACAGCATGCGGTAATGGCCTTATGCAGTTCAACACTTACACCGTGACTGCAGTGCGCAGCCCTGGCCCGGGCCCGGAATCAGGCCGTCTTGCTGTCCGGCTGGGCCGGCGCGGCCGGCTGCGACCGGGCCTGGCGGCGGAACCAGTCGGTGACGAAGTCCAGGAACAGCTGGACCCGGGCGAGCGTCTGGCCGCCCGGCGCGTACAGCGCGTACAGCGGCCGGTCCGGCACCTCGCAGTCCGGCAGCACGCGGACCAGGCTGCCGTCGCCGAGCTCGTCCCGGACCAGGCGGATCGGCAGCAGCCCGATGCCGCGGCCGGCCAGCGCCGCCTTGCGCAGGGTCTGGTAGCTGTTGGACGAGTAGACCGGGTCGTTGACCTTGAGGTGGACGTCGTGTCCGGCGCGGCGCAGGTACCAGATCGGGTCGTTGGTGTTCAGCAGGCAGTCGTGGTCGCCGAGCTCGCCCACCTCGGCGGGCTCCCCGGCGCGGTGCAGGTACAGCGGCGCCGCGCAGAGCGCGAACGGCAGGTCGGCGATCTTCCGCAGCATGAGGTTGCAGTCCCGCACGTGCCGGGTGTGGAAGGCGACGTCGAAGCCGCGGTCCAGGAACTCGTACGAGCGCTCGGACATCCCGCCGACCTCGAACCGGATGTGGATCTTCGGGTAGTGCGCGGAGAACGCCACGATCGCGTCGCCCACGTCGTTGCTGCCGATCCACTTCGGGCTGATGATGGCCAGCGAACCCTCGGGCTTGTCCCGCAGGCTCCTCAGCTGCGCGTCCTCCCGGTCGATCTCGTCGATGATCCGCGCCGCGAACTCCGCGTACCTGGTGCCGGCCTCGGTCAGGCTGATGGTCCGGGCCGTCCGGTTGACCAGCCGGACGCCGAGCGAGCGCTCGAGCTCGGCCACGTGCCGGGACACCAGGGACCCGGAGATGCCGAGCGTGCGGGCCGCCTGGCTGAAGCTCCGCGCCTTCGTCACGCCGACGAAGCTGCGCATGATGGTAAGCCGGTCCACGCTCTGACCATACCCAAACCCGTCTTTGCCGGTTCTGCATCCTTAGCTTGCAGGATCGGGAACCGGTACGCCCAGCGCGCCGGCCGCCGCGGTCAGCTCGCGCCACACCTTCGGCCCCAGCGGGATCCCGGCGGCCCGCCGCTGCGCCTCGGTCCGGTAGCCCCGCTCCCCGGGAACCAGCACCTCGGCCACACCGTCAGCCGGCGGGAGCGCCTTGATCGCGTCGACCGTGTCGTCGACGTTTCTGGTGAACTCCCCGGGGTCGCCGAACGCGGCCACGTCCACCGCCAGGATGAAGCCGTTCTGCCGGTGCCGCCGGTCACCGGCGTGGAAGGCGGGCACGATCGGGTTCGCGGCCAGGCCGCTGGCCAGCAGCTCGAAGACGAGGCTCATCCCGGATCCCTTCGGGCCGCCGACCGGCACCGGCACCGCGGCCCGGGCCGGGTCGGTGGTCGGGTCGCCGTCCTTCGTCATGGCCACGCCGGGCGGGAGTTCCTTCCCCGCCGCCTTGAGCTGGGCGATCCGGCCGAGCGCCATCACCGCGGTGGCCATGTCGAGCAGCACGGTGTCGTGCCGGCCGGCCGGCACCGCCACGGACAGCGGGCTGGTGGCCACGCCGGCGCCGCGCGCCCCGGCGTAGGCCATGTTCGGCACGCCGGCCACCACGCCGACCGCGGCCATCCCGGCGTCGGCGGCCTGGCTGGTGTAGTACCCGATGGCGCCGGTGTGCACGGTGCCGCGCACCGACGCCCAGCCGACGCCGCATTCGCGGGCGCCCGACATCGCCTCGGCCACCGCGCGGTTCATCGCGACCGGGCCCGGCGCGCCGTGCGCGTCCACGATCGCGATGGCGGCCCGCGGTCGCTGCACCGTCGGCGCCGCGTCCGGCGCGGACTCGCCCTTGTCGAACAGCTCGAGGTACCGCGGCACCCGCGATACGCCGTGCGAGTCGATGCCCCGCAGGTTGGCCCAGACCAGCGCGTCGGCCACGGCGGCGGCGTCCGTGGTCCCGCGCGCGGCGAAGATGCCGGTCACCAGGGCGCGCAGGTCATCGGCCTTGACCCGGACCTTGCTCGCTGCTTCGGGAGGCACGCGCCACGCTCCGTTCGGTAGATAACTTGGACAGGACCACGTTGACCAGGGCACTGTGTCCGCCGCGGACCGTGGCTACGGCCTTCTCCAGCGACGGCGCCAGTTCCCGGGTCGCAGCGACCGTGAAGCCCGGGATGCCGGCCGCGGCGGCCACCGCCGCCGCGTCGGGCTGGGCGGAGAGATCGACGCCCAGCTGGTAGTCGGTGCGCGCGGCGGCGCCGTCGGGGTATACCCGCCGGTGGTTGTGTCGCATGGACAGGTACGTGCCGTTATTGAAGACGACCACGAGCACCGGCAGGCCGTACTGGGCCGACGCCATCAGGCCCGGCAGCACCGGGTTGTACAGCCAGGATCCGTCGCCCACGGTGAACGCGACCGGGCGGTCCGAGCCTAGCGCCAGCCTGGCGCCGAGCGCGACGCCCAGACCCTGCCCGAGGCTGCCCTGCACGTACCGGTACCGGCCCGGCGTCCCGGCCATCAGGTGCCGGGCGATGACCCGGCTGTGCGTGATCGTCTCGTCGATCACCACGGCGTCCGGCCCGAGGACCTCGCGCAGCGCCGCCGCGACCGCCACCGGGTCGACCGGTCCTTCGGTGCTGGCCAGCGCGGCTTGCTCGGCGTCGCGGCGGGCCTCGTCCGCCGCGGCGTGGGCGGCCTCGGCCCGGTCCCGGCGCGCCCGGACCGCTTCGGTGTCCACGCCCAGCTCGCGGACCCGCGCGGTGATCGCCCGCAGGGCCAGCGCCATCTCGCCGCCGACGTAGCGGTCCGCGGCGAGCACCTGGTAGGCCATCTGCGGGCGGTGCGGCGTCTCGTCGATGACCAGCACCGTCGCGGTGCCCGGCTTCGCGCTCGGCGGGTACCACGGGGCCCGGCAGCCGGCCAGGATGACCAGGTCGGCGTCGTCGGCCAGCGGGCCGAGCTCGCCGCCCGCATGCAGCGGGTGGGTGCGCGGGAAGCTCGCGCACACGGCGGACTGCGGCTCCACCACCGAGATGGCCAGCAGCTCGGCCAGCTCGACCAGCGCGGCGAAGGCCTCCGGGTCCCGGCCCGCGGTCTCGGTGGCGAGCACCGGGCGCTCCGCCGCGGCCAGCATGCGCGCGGCGGCGTCCACGTCCGCCGCGGCGGGCGCGGTCCGGGCCGCGGGCGGCGCCGGGCCGGCGGCGGGCGACGGCTGCCACGGGCTGAGCAGCACCTCCACCGGCGTGTTGACGTACACCGGCCCGGCCGGCGGCTGGGCAGCGAGCTCGCCGGCCCGCTTGACCATTCCGTACAGCACGCTGACGTCGGCGGCGGCGCAGGCCCACTTGGTGAACGGCGCGGCCACCGCCTGCGGGCCGCCGACCACCGACAGGTTCCGGTACCACTGCGAGCCCGGGTCGGGACCCGCACCGTCGCCGTACCCGGTCGACTCGCCCGAGCAGACGACCACCGGCGCGCCGGTGAGCAGGGCGCCGTGGATCGCGTTGGCGCCCTGCAGCAGGCCGGCCACCGCGTGCAGCAGCACCACCTGCGGCCGCCCGGTCACCGCGGCGTACCCGGTGGCCATGCCGACCGCCGTGGTCTCGTGCGTCAGGTCCAGGTAGCGGGGACCGTCCTCGGTGCCCTGCTCGGCCCGCCGCGCGAACGCCTCCCAGACCGGGGCCCACTCGGAGCCGGCCGAGGAGAAGATGTAATCCGCGCCGAGGTCGCCGGCCGCCCGGATCAGCGCCTCGCCCCCGTCAAGAGCTTCGCTCACACTGTGTCTCCTGCCGTCACCGGGACCGGCCAGTTCAGGCACTCGCAGATCCCGCGTCCCATGATCCACTCCAGCTCGTCGCCGGTGAACGGGAAGTGCTTGGTGAACTGCTCGATGGTGTCGGTGTAGGTCAGCCCGTGCCCCATCAGCCGGGTCAGGTCGGTGCCCCAGAAGCAGCGCTGCGGGCCCATCTTGTCCACCATCTCGCGGACGTACTTGGCGATGTTGAGGTTAGGGAAGGGGTGCGTCGAGTACCCGGGCAGGGCCGAGACCTTGACGTAGATGTTCGGGTGCGGGTTCAGGTCGGCGGTCTCCTGGGCCCAGTAGCCGATGGCGTCGTCCACGCAGCGGGCCATGATGCCCATGTGGTCGATGATGATCCGCAAACCGGGATGGCGGTCGGCGATGGCGCCGAGTTCGGCCTTCCAGATGGGCGCGTGCACCATCGTGGGCAGGCCGAGTTCCTCGGCCAGCGGCCAGTACCAGTCGTTGGTGCCGTCGATCATCCAGTTCCGGTCGATCGGCCGGTGAAAGGTCAGCCGCGTGCCCAGGATGTGCGGGTTCGCCGCGAAGTCCCGCATCAGGGCGGCGCCCTCGGCCGGCTTGTTCTGCGGGACGCGGGCCATGATGCCGAACCGGTCCGGGTACGCCGCGCAGGCCTCCAGCGCGTAGTCGATCCGGTCGCCTTCCCAGGACGGCGGGATGATCAGCGCGCGGTTCACCCCCGCCTCGTCCATGAGCGCGACGCACTCCTGGTAGCTGAAGGCTGCGTCCCGGTGGCCATTGAGCCGGATCCGTTCCCGGGCGCCGGGCACCCACGGGCGGTCCGGGGTCTCCTCGCGCCAAATGTGCACCTGAGAGTCAACGATGAACACGGGCTGGTTACCTTCCTGTACGGATGTCAGCGCTGGTCATCCTAGGAATGCCGGCGGCCCGGGTCAGCGCCTGGAGGCGCAACCTTAGATGTACGCCTTGACGGTTCCGCGAACACGCCCGTCACGGAGACACTCGCTTGTTAATACGAGGTAACCCGGTACGGCTCGGGCCTGCGCGAACCGAAGACTTAGCCTTCGCCCCGTGCTCGATGCAACGAAGTAGAAAACTAGCGTTCACGCGATGGTCGTGAACCTGAGCGTTGGGAGGCATGAGCGATGAGGCTTACCGGTAGACGGTGGCTGTCATCTGCGGCAGTGATCGGCTCGTTGGCCGCCCTGGCGGCGTGTAGTTCATCCGGCAGTTCGACCGCCAGTTCCCCGGCCAGCAGCAGTTCCGCCGGGAACACCGCGTCCGCGGGCCTGGCCAAGGCCCAGCAGATGGTGACGCAACTCGAATCCACCACGGCCACGTACCCGCTGCCCGCCGCGAGCGTCTCCGGGGTATCCAAGCTGAGCGGCCGCACGGTCTACTACGTCCCACTCGACGCGCACATCCCCGGCTTCGTTGTCACCGCGCAGACCATGAAGGTGGCACTGGCCAAGGCCGGCCTGAAGTTCCAGGAGTGCGACGGCTCGGGCACGCCGAGCACCATCGCCTCGTGTATCAGCCAGGCCACGGGCGCGGGCGCCGCGGGCATCATCCTGGACGCCATCCCTTACGGCATGGCGCAGAACGCGCTCGACGGAGCCAAGGGCAAGGGCGTCCCGATCGTCATCGCGGACCAGTACCCGCCGTCCGGCACCACGAACAGCAACCAGGTGGCCTACGTGCCGGGCGTGGTCGACCAGCCCAGCCAGATCGCCTGGTGGCTGATCGCCAACTCCGGCGGCAAGGCCAACGCCATCATCGCGGAGGAAACCGACTCGCCTTCCTCGGAGGCGTACGTGCAGAACTCGCTGCCGATCTACAAGCAGTACTGCCCGGGCTGCACGATCACGGTCAAGCAGATCACCGCGACGCAGACCAACCAGCAGCTGCAGGCGGCGGTGAGCTCCAACATCCAGGCCACGCCGGGGGTGGAGTACTACTACACCGAGTTCGAGGACAGCCTCCAGCCCACGATGTCCGGCATCCAGCAATCCGGCAAGTCGACCAGCGTCGGCCTGGCCGTTGCGGGCGGTTCGGTGAACGGCCTGGGGCTGCTCAAGGGCGGCCAGGTCGTCAAGGCCGTCGTGGCCGTCGACCAGGCCTACGCCGGCTGGGCGCTCACGGATGAGATCCTCCGGATGGCGACCAAGTCCGGACCGGCCACCGAGACGTTCCCGTCGCGGCTGTTCACGTCGCAGAACATCGGCAGCATCCAGGTGACGACGGGCGCCCAGGCCTCCGGCGACTGGTTCGGCGACAACTCCTACCCGAGCCAGTTCGCCCAGCTGTGGGGCCTCGGATAAGCGGTGGTCGCTAGCGTGACGGTTGTGGGAAACGATGGAACGGACGTGGCGCCGGGCCGGCTGGAGGTCGCGCAGCTGTCGAAGACCTTCGGCCCGGCCCGGGTGCTGCGCAGCGTCCGGCTGAACGTCGCCCCCGGCGAGCTGCACGGCCTGGTCGGGCAGAACGGATGCGGGAAGTCCACCCTGGTGAAGATCCTGACCGGGGTGTACACGCCCGATCCAGGCGGTTCCATCGCGGTGGACGGCCGCCGCCTGCGGATGCCCGTCCAGCCTGCCGAACAGCGCGAAGCCGGCGTGTCGGTCGTCCACCAGCACCTCGGTCTGGTGGACGACCGCACCGTCTGGGAGAACGTCCGGCTCGGCCGCTACCAGGCCCGCGGGCCGTTCCGCCGGATCGACCGCCGGGCCGAGCAGTCGGCGGTGGCGCAGGTGCTGGCCCGGCTGGGCCGCCGCATCGACGTGACGGACCTGGCCGGAACGCTCTCGGCCGAGGACCGCGCCACGATCGCGATTGCCCGGGCCGTGCAGGACCACCGCCCGGGCGGCGGCCTGATCATCTTCGACGAGTCCACCCGGGCGCTGGGCCGCCAGGCCCGCGGCCGGTTCTTCGAGCTGGTCCGGTCGCTCATCGCCAACGGCGCCTCGGTCCTGCTGATCTCGCACCGGCTCGAGGAGATCGTCGAGGTGACCGACCGGGTCACGGTGCTGCGGGACGGCGAGGTCGTCGAGGCCGGCCTGGACACCAGGGACGTGGACGAGGCCGCGCTGACCCGGCTGATGCTCGGCCGCCACCTGGTCACCCACGGCCGGGTCGACAGCCACGCCCGGGCTGACCTGGCCGCCTCGGTCCGGTCGCTGTCGGTCGGCCAGGTCACCGGCCTGGACCTGGACATCAGGCACGGTGAGATCGTCGGCCTCACCGGGCTGATGGGCTCCGGCTTCGAGGAGGTGGCCGAGGCGGTCGGCGGCGCGCGGCGGGCGGAGTCCGGCTCGCTGACCGTCGGGGACCGGCGGATCTCGCTGGGTTCCCGCCGCGCCTCCACCGAGGAGTTCGTCCGGGCGCGCGTCGGCTATCTGCCGGAACGGCGGCTCGAGGAGGGCCTGGCCGCCGAGATGTCGGTGGCCGAGAACCTCACCCTGCCCCGGGTCCGCAGCCGCGGCCGCCGGTTCCGCACCGGCCGGGCGTGGCAGGCCGAGGAGACCGCCGCCATGATCGCCAAGCTGGACATCAAGCCGCCCGACCCGTCCGCGCCGGCGGGCACGCTCAGCGGCGGCAACCAGCAGAAGGTCGTGCTGGCCAAGTGGCTGGCCGGCCAGCCGGAGCTGCTGATGCTGCGCGAGCCGACCCAGGCCGTCGACGTCGGCGCCCGGCACGACATCATCGACGCGATCCGCGCGGCCGCCCGTGCGGGGTGCGGCGTGCTCATCGCCTCCATCGACGCCGCCGACCTGGCCGTGCTGTGCGACCGGGTGCTCGTCTTCCGCGACGGCAACGTCACCGGCGAGCTGGCCGGGAACCTCGGCCAGGACGACATCATCCACGCCACGTTCGGCATATCGCCACCCCAGAAGGATCAGGTCTCGTGAACGCCGCCCGCCGCGACCA
>Ga0207665_10002393_pt1 | contig 12677 bp, 10 predicted proteins | sample LARL112metaG_FD_184351 | JGI IMG/M metagenome (GOLD analysis project Ga0207665, IMG submission 184351) | Corn, switchgrass and miscanthus rhizosphere microbial communities from Kellogg Biological Station, Michigan, USA - LAR L11-2 metaG... | ecosystem: Host-associated > Plants > Roots >...
CGCTTCCCCCTCGACCGGATCGCCCGCCGCTTCCCCCTCGACCGGGTAGCTCGGCGCTTCCCCCTCGACCGGGTAGCTCGGCGCTTCCCCCTCGACCGGGTAGCTCGGCGCTTCCCCCTCGACCGGATCGGCGGGCGGCTCCCCCTCGACCGGATCGGCGGCGGGCAGGCCCGCCTCCGGCGCCGCGGCCGCTCCTGCTTCACCCTCAGCGGTCATGCCGGAAGCGTAGAGCCAATCACGGCGGCCCGGCTAGGCGGCCGGCCGTCTCACCCCAGGCGCTAGGGCGCGCCTTGTGCGCACATGAGGCCTACCCCGCCGCACCCGTCCAGCCCCGGCCGTGGCCAGGGCACGACGGCGGCCCGGCTCAGCACCGTCCAGAATCCCGCCGACTTCTCCGCCCACCGCGCCGGGCCGGCTCCGACGACCCGCTCGCACCCGCCAGGATCCACGGTGACCACCGCGAGGCGCCGCCCGGCCGCGGCAAACTCCAGCCGGTAGCGATTACCGAAGTCGGCGGGACAGGCAACGACCCCGCGCGGCATCGGCGGCAGCGCGCACACCGCCCGCGCGACGGCCTGTGCCTGCTGCGGGCGGGTGACCATGATCTGGCGCGGGAAGCGGAAGCGGAGGTGATTGAGCGGCCAGGCGCCGACCCGCGTGACGGTGAGCGCGTCGACCTCGCTGACCGCCGCGCACAGCCCGGCCGCGGTGGCCGTCGCGGTACCGGCCGGGCGGCCGGTGCGGGCCACCGTGCTCGTGCCGCTGACGCTTCCGCAGCCGGTCACGGTCAGCGAGGCCACCGCCGCCGCCAGCAGGCCCAGTCGGCTGAACCTGTTCATGTACCTCTGACGCGGCCCGCGGTCCGGCGGTTCCGTACTCCCGGCCGTACTCCCCCGGCCGGCCGGGCGGAGGGCCCGCTAGCCGCTGCCGGCGTCCTCGAACGCGGACGGCGACGGGCAGGAGCACATCAGGTTCCTGTCCCCGTAGGCCTGGTCGATTCGCCGCACCGGAGGCCAGTACTTGGCCCGCCGATCGCCGCGTCCCGGGTAGGCCGCTGCCTCCCGCTGGTAAGGGTGCTTCCAGTCGGTCGCGGTGACCATGTCCGCGGTGTGCGGCGCGTTCTTCAGCGGATTGTCCTGGGGGTCGTACTCGCCGGACGCGACCCTCTCGATCTCCTCCCTGATCGCGATCATCGCCTCGCAGAACCGGTCGAGCTCGGCCAGTTCTTCGCTCTCGGTCGGCTCGATCATCAGCGTCCCGGCCACCGGGAACGACATGGTCGGCGCGTGGAAGCCGTAGTCGATGAGCCGCTTGGCCACGTCTTCGACGGTGACCCCGGTGTCCCGGGTGATCGGCCGCAGGTCGATCACGCACTCGTGCGCGACCAGCCCGTCCCGGCCGGTGTAGAGGACCGGGTAGTGCGGCGCCAGCCTGGTGGCCACGTAGTTGGCGGCCAGGATCGCCACCAGCGTGGCCTGGCGCAGGCCCTCGGGTCCCATCATCCTGATGTAGGCCCACGAGATCGGCAGGATGCCGGCCGACCCGAACGGCGCCGCGGCCACATCGCCGGCCCCGCGGCCGGGCAGGAACGGTGCCAGGTGCGCTCGGACCGCCACCGGCCCCACCCCCGGGCCGCCGCCACCGTGCGGGATGCAGAAGGTCTTGTGCAGGTTGAGGTGAGAAACATCGGCGCCGAACTCAGCCGGACGGGCCAGCCCGACCAGCGCGTTCAGGTTGGCCCCGTCGATGTAGACCTGGCCGCCGGCGGCGTGCACGGCGTCACAGACCTCGGTGACGTTTTCCTCGAACACCCCGCTCGTGGACGGGTAGGTGAGCATGATCGCGGCCACCCGCTCCCCCAGCGAGTCCAGCTTGGCCCGCAGGTCATTGACGTCGACCGCCCCGTCGGCCCCGCACTTGACCACGCTCACCCGCAGCCCGGCCAGGACGGCGCTGGCGGCGTTCGTGCCGTGGGCCGACTCAGGGATCAGGCAGGTGTCGCGTTCCGGCTGGCCGCGTGCGGAGTGGTAGGCGCGGATCGCGAGCAGGCCGGCCAGCTCGCCCTGCGAGCCGGCGTTCGGCTGGACCGAGACCGCGTCGTACCCGGTGATCTCGGCCAGCAGCCGCTCGAGCTCGCCGATGAGCTCGCCATAGCCGCCCGCCTGGACGGCCGGCGCGAACGGGTGCAGGTCGGCGAACTCCGGCCAGCTGACCGGCTCCATTTCCGCCGCGGCGTTCAGCTTCATCGTGCACGAGCCCAGCGGGATCATGGATCGGTCCAGCGCGATGTCGAAGTTGACCAGGCGGCGCAGGTACCTGAGCATCCCGGTTTCGGTCCGGTGCTCGGCGAACACCGGATGGGTCAGGAACCGCGACGTGCGCCGCAGCCCGGCGGGCAGGGCCTCGGCGGCCTCCGCCACCGGCCCGTCCCCGCAGATTGCCGCGGCCACCTCGGCCAGCTGTTGCTCGCTGGTGGTCTCGTCACACGAGATCTGGAACGTGTCGGCGTCGGCCAGGTACAGGTTGTAGCCGGCCGTCCGGGCTCGCTCCACCGCATCGGCCGCCCGCCCCGGCCAGCGCACCCGCACCGTGTCGAAGAACCCGCTGGCCGGGGTGTCCAGGCCGCGGCCGCGCAGCGTCGCGGCGAGCGCGGCGGCCCGCCGGTGCACCCGCTGCGCGATGCCGGTCAGCCCGTCGGGCCCGTGATAGGCCACGTACATGGCGGCGATGACCGCCAGCAGTACCTGCGCGGTGCAGATGTTGCTGGTCGCCTTCTCCCGCCGGATGTGCTGCTCCCTGGCCTGCAGGGCGAGCCGGTAGGCCGGCCGTCCGTCGGCGTCCACGGACACGCCCACCAGGCGGCCGGGCAACTGGCGCTTGAGGCCGTCCCTGACCGCGATGTAGCCGGCGTGCGGGCCGCCGAAGCCCATCGGCACACCGAACCGCTGGGTCGTGCCGACGGCGATGTCGGCGCCCATCTCGCCGGGCGGCCGCAGCAGCGTGAGCGCGAGCAGGTCGGCGGCCACCGCCGCCTGCGCCCCGCGCTCATGCGCCGCGTCGATGGCGGGCGCCAGGTCGCGCACGCCGCCACTGGCCCCCGGGTACTGCAGCAGCACGCCGAACAGCTCGCCTTCCGGCTGGGCGGCGATGACCTCGGGAGTGACCTCCGCCACCACCAGCCTGATGCCGAGCGGCTCCGCCCTGGTGCGCAGCACGGCGAGCGTCTGCGGCAGGCTGTCGCTGTCGGCCAGGAAGATGCTGCCCCGGCCGACGGCCCGCCGGGCGAGCGTCATCGCCTCGGCCGCCGCGGTCGCCTCGTCCAGCATCGACGCGCCGGCCACCGGCAGCGCGGTGAGATCGGCCACCATCGTCTGGAAGTTCAGCAGCGCCTCGAGCCTGCCCTGCGAGATTTCCGGCTGGTACGGGGTGTAGGCGGTGTACCAGCCGGGATTCTCCAGCAGGTTGCGGCGAATCACCGCCGGGGTGATGGTGCCGTAATAGCCCAAGCCGATCATCGACGTCAGGACCTGGTTCTTCCCGGCCAGCCTGCGCAGCTCGGCCTGGGCGCCGGCCTCCGACAGCGGCGGAGGCAGGCTTAGCGGGCCGCCGCCGGGCAGCTGCGGGGGCAGCGCCGCGCGGGCCAGCTCGTCGAGCGAGTCGCGGCCGACCGTGCCGAGCATCCGCTCCTGCTCGGCAGGGGACGGACCGATGTGCCGCTGCGCGAAGTTCATGATGGGGACCTCCGGACTGCTATCAGCCTCGGCCGCATCCGGCCGCCGGACTCCCCCTCTGTCACCGCGGATTGGCGATTCCAGAGCGGCCTGTCTCGTCCGGTCCTTGGGCCTGAGAGGTTCCGGGGATGTTGCCCCTTCGGCGTCCCTGGCTGGCTGCCTGGGATCTCTCCCGGGCGAGGTCATCGGCTCCCTGCCGAGCCTACCCGACCTGGGATCCGTCAACGCGAAACATTAGGCGTTATGGCAGTCCTGGGCTAATGCTCCGGCTAGTCCGGCAAGGACCACACCCGCGCTCGTGGGGGGTTCCGGGGGCTCGGGCCCCCGGGCAAACACCGCGGCCAGCGGCGGCGAAATTGGTCGAAGATCAATGAGCAGGGGTTTACTGTCTGGCCGCGAGCAGGATTTGGCCCGACTGGCCGACTGGCCGACTAGCCGGTCTTGCGGGCCCGGCGGGCGGCCAGTTCGTCGGAGTCCGACCCCGGCACCGGTGCGCTGTCTGACGCGCGCTCCCCGGGCAGCTCGGCGAGGGTGCCCTCCACCTCGCGCCAGACGTGGCCGAGCGCGATCCCGAAAACGCCCTGCCCGCCCTGTACCAGATCCACCACCTCGTCGGCGGATGTGCACTCGTAAACGCTCACCCCGTCGCTCATCAGCGTGACCCGGGCCAGGTCACCGGTGCCGCGCTCGCGCAGGTGCTGGACAGCGGCGCGAATCTGCTGCAGCGAGATCCCCGTCTCGAGCAGCCGTTTCACCACCTTGAGCACGAGAATGTCGCGGAACCCGTACAGCCGCTGGGAGCCCGATCCGTGGGCCGGGCGCACGCTGGGCTCTACCAGCCCGGTGCGGGCCCAGTAGTCGAGCTGCCGGTAGGTGATTCCGGCGGCCGAGGCGGCGGTCGGACCGCGGTACCCGGTCTCCTCGGCACCCTTGGGCCCGGAGGCCAGTTCCTCGCCGAACAGCAGGCCTTGCTCGCCGGCTTGCCTGGCCGCAGTGCTCCGGGTGCGGTCACCAGACGTCCCGCTGTCACCCTTTGTCGCCGTCACGGCCACCTCCGACGGGCTACCCGTACCCGCACGCTAGGCCGACGGGCACCACCCGTCAACGATCCCCCCCGGCGCGTCGGGAGACAGACCCCAATTGCGGCGAGGCCCCGATCGCGCCCCCCAATTATGTCGAGCGGCCGAAGTCCTCCGGCGTGATCTGATCCAGGAATTCGCGGAACTTCTCGACCTCGTCTTCCTGCTCGTCCGGGATCGGCACCCCCGCCTCGTCGAGTATCTCCTCGGTGGCGTAGATCTCCGCTCCGGTCCGCAGGGCGAGCGCGATCGAGTCCGACGGGCGCGCGCTCACTTCCTTGCCGTTGGAGAAGACGAGATCGGCGAAGTAGATCCCGTCCCGCAGTGCGGTGATCTTCACCGTGCGCAGTTGCACCCCGAGCGCCTCCAGCACATCGCGGAGCAGGTCGTGGGTCAGCGGGCGTGGCGGCACCATACCCTGCTGGGCAAAGGCAATCGCGGTGGCCTCCACCGCGCCGATCCAAATCGGCAGGTACCTTTCGCCCTGCATCTCTTTCAGCAGGACGATGGGCTGGTTCGTGGGCATCTCGACCCGGACGCCGACGACCTCCATCTGCCTCACGGCGGCTCCTCGCTCGGTCAGCCCGCGGCCCTGATCCGGGGCGCTTCCTTTGCCAAAGTACACCCGCTCTCGGGCCGGTCCAGACTTCGGCCCCGGCTCTGATAGCCGCCTCGCGGGCTGCCGAACCCTGCTCAGGCGAGCCCCGCCTCGCCGAGTTCGGCCTCGACCAGCGCGGCGTGCAACCGGATGGACAGCGCCGCGATATCCCTCGCGGTCTGCCCCGCCCGCTCGGTTGCCCCGGGGCTGCGTTGCCGCAGCGATGGGGCCACCACCTGCTCGATCAGCGATGTCTCGCGTTCGGCCGCGGCCTTGATCGCCCGCAGGTGCCTGGCCCGAACCCCGAACGCGCCCAGCTCGGCCACCAGCCGGGCCACGGCCAGCGCATCCTGGCCGTACTGCCGCCCCCGGCGGCGGACCAGGCCGAATTCCTCGAGCTCGGCCAGCCGCTCCGCGTCCAGGCCGGCCGCCTCCAGCAGTTCGGCCCGGCTGAGCAGGGTGCTGCCGCGCGCCGCGGCGCTGCCCGCAGGCGAGGCCAGCTCCGCGGTCCCGTCCGGGGAATCAAGCCGTTCCTTGATCACGCGCAGCGGGAGGTAGTGATCGCGCTGAGCGGTCAGGATGTACCGCAGCCGCTGCACGTCGTGCCGGCTGAACCGCCGGTATCCCGACGGTGCGCGCGCGGGCTCGATCAGCCCCTCGGACTCCAGGAACCGGATTTTCGAGATGCGGACGTCCGGGAACTCCGGGCTGAGCTGGGCCAGCACCTCGCCGATGCCGTAATAGGCTCGCGCAGGCTGAGCGCTCATGCGTCGTCCCGTGCGCCCCCGTTGCCCGGCTCCTCACGCGGATTGGTGAGGAAGACCAGCCGGAACTTGCCCACTTGAACCTCGTCCCCCGCATTGAGGCCGGATTCCTCGATGCGCTCCCGGTTCACGTAGGTACCGTTCAGGCTGCCCACGTCGCGCACCGTGAACCTCTCGCCCTGCCGGTAGAACTCCGCGTGCCTGCGGGACACGGTCACATCGTCCAGGAAGATGTCGCTCTCCGGATGCCGCCCGGCCGTGGTGAGCTCGCTGTCGAGCAGGAACCTGCTGCCGGCGTTGGGCCCGCGCCTGACCACGAGCAGGGCCGTGCCAGCGGGCAGCGCTTCAGTTGCCGTCGCGTCGGCGGTCGGCTCATCGGCGGCTTCGGTCTCGGTAGATTCCCAGCCGCCGAGCGAGATCGTGGACGTGGACTCACCCGGCCGCTCCCCGCCTGCCGGCCGCGGCAGCGGGCTGCCGCAGTGCGCGCAGAAACGGGCGCCTTCCGGGTTCGGGCGACCGCACTGGCTGCAGTGGACGCTCTGCATCACTTCGCCCGGCCTCCCATTCATCGGCCATGCGGTCGGTTCGGAACCCAGCCCGACGTGGCTGGTCCGCGGCATGAACTCAGGTGATGGTGTCAAAGTTACTCGGGTCGTGGCATGACGGTCCATGCGCCACGCACGACGCCCGCCCCGGCCCCGGCGGGCGCCGTCCCCGGGCGACGTCCCAGCGCGCTGAACCCCGGCCGCGGCCGTACCGCGGCGCCTCTGCCACATGAGTGAAACCTCCGACGGCTGCCGCTCCCCAATGAACGAGGATTCTCTCACGTGGCGCAGCACCGCGGCCGGAGTGTAACCGGGCCGGGCCGGCCGGGCACGCTGCGCTACCGGCCGGGTCAGCCGCCGGCCCGCTCCACGACCGCTGACCACTCGTCCAGCAGCGACTGGGCGTCATCGTCGTCGGCCCCCTCGGCCCACACGTGGGTGAGCGCGCTCGCCGGATCCGGCAGCACGAGTACCCAGCCGCGGCCCTCCTCGACCACGCGCACGCCGTCGGTCGTGTCCAGCGGGCGGTCTGCGGCCGCCTCGACGACCGCCCGCATCACGCTGCCCTTGGCCGCCCACGGCGTGGGCAGCGACACCCTGAGCAAGTGCGCCCGGGGGATCCTCGCGTCGATCTGGCTGAGCGTGAGCCTGGCCCGCGCCACCAGGCCGAGTATCCGGGTGAAGGCGGCGATGCCGTCGATGACGGGGCAGAACTCCGGCACGATGAACCCGCCCCGGCCGTCCGCGGCCAGGATCACGTCGCCGGCCGCGGCGGCCTCGGCCAGCACGTCCGGTGAGGTCGCGGTCCACTCCACCTGCACGTCATAGGACTGGCACACCCGCTCCGCCACCCGGGTGGTGGTCACCGGCAGCGCCACCCGTCCCGACTTGCGCTCGGCCGCGACCAGATCCAGCACCACGAGCAGCGCCCGCTCATCGCTGACCATCTGGCCCTTCTCGTTCACCAGCGCGATCCGCTCGCCCACCGGATCGAACCGGACGCCGAACGCGGCCCGTGACGACGACACGAGCTCGGACATGCGTTGCAGCCCCGCCCGCTGCTGGGCCAGCGTCTCGGTGGGCGAGACCTCGTCCAGCCGGTTGCTCACCGTGAGCACGTCCACCCCGACCAGGCCGAGCAGGCCGGGCAGCACGAGCGACACGGTGCCGCCGGCGCAGTCCGCCACCAGCTTGAGGCCGGCCTCGCGCACGTCGGTCATGTCCACGCAGCGCAGCAGTTCCCTGGTGTAGGACTCGATGATCCGCGGCGGGTAGGTCAGCTCGGCGATCTCGCCGGGGAAGGCGCGCCTGAACTCCTCCCGGTGCAGCACCCGCTCCAGCCTGCGCCGCGCGGCCGGGGACAGGTCGGCGCCGCGCTCGTCGAGGAAGACGAGGTCGATGGACTGCGGGTCGCCCGGCGTGGTACGCAGCGCGATCCCGCCGCTGTAGTCGCTGCGCGCGGTCTCGAACCTGGCCACCGGCAGCGCCTGGGCCTCGAGGTCGACCACGTTGATCGCGCTGGTGTTGAGCGCCGCCTGCACCGCCCGCTTGAGGGTGCGGGCCGCCCGGGAGGCGTCCCTGGACGTGGTGACGGTCGAGCCCTTGCGCAGCGTGCTGGCATAAGCGCTGGCCAGGCGCACGCACAGCTCGGGCGTGACTTCCACGTTGACCAGCCCGGTGACGCCACGCCGGCCGAAGAGCGTGCGCACGCCGCGCGACTCCCAGATCACGCTGGTGTTGACCATCGCCCCGGCCTCGATGGTCTTGAACGGGTACACCTTCACCCCCGCCGACAGGTAGGCCTCGGACTCGATCATGCACTCGTCCCCGACCACCGCGTTCTCCTCGATCCGCGCCGAGGCCATGATGTCGGTCTTCTTGCCGATCACGCAGCCGCGCAGGGTCACCCCCTGGCCGACGTACACGTTGGAGTGCAAGACCGCGCGGTGCAGGAACGCCCCCTCCTTCACCACCACGTTGCTGCCGATCACCGTGTACTCGCGCAGCGTCGCGCCCGCCTCAACCTTGGCGTACTCGCCGATGACCAGCGGCCCGGACAGCGCCGTCTCGGGATCGACCTCGGCGCCCTCGGCCACCCACACGCCGGGCGAGACCTCGAAGCCGTCGATATCGGCCGCCACCCGCCCGCACAGCACGTCGGCCTGGGCGGCCAGGTAGCTCTCGTGGGTCCCGACATCCTCCCAGTAGCCGTCGCCCACCCAGCCGAACAGCGGAGCGCCCCGGTCGAGCAGCCGGGGAAACACATCGCCGGACCAGTCGACCACCTCGCCGGGCGGCACCTCGGCCAGCACCTCGGGCTCCATCACGTAGATGCCGGTGTTTACCGTGTCCGAGAACACCTGGCCCCAGGTGGGCTTCTCCAGGAAGCGCTGGATCCGGCCGTCGTCGCCGGTGATCACGATGCCGAACTCCAGCGGGTTGGGCTTTCTGCTCAGCGCGACGGTGACCAGCGCGCCGTTCTGCTGATGGAATTTCACCAGCTCGGACAGATCCATGTCGGTCAGGGCGTCACCCGAGATGACCAGGAAGGGCTCGTCCCGCAGCGCATCCTGCGCGTTCTTCACGCTGCCCGCGGTGCCGAGCGGTTCTTCCTCGGTGGCGTACTGCAGGCTCATGCCCACGTCCTCGCCGTCACCGAAGTAGTTGCGCACCAGCGAGGCGAGGAACTGCACCGTGACCACGGTCTCGGTGAAGCCGTGCCGCTTGACCAGGCGCAGCACGTGCTCCATGATCGGGCGGTTGACCACGGGCAGCATCGGCTTGGGCTGGTTGGCGGTCATCGGCCGCAGCCGAGTCCCCTCACCGCCCGCCATCACGACGGCCTTCACGGCGGCTGAAGCTCCTTCCTGGCCGACTCCAGGCTCCACCCCCCGGCGAGCAGACGGCGCGCCTGGATCAGGTACAGCCCACCCGACCACCAGTACAGCGCGGTGCCCCAGACCGCGAACGCCCAGCCGACGATCCGGGCGAACGTGGCCACCGGGCCCGCGTGCGCGCCGATGAACAACAGCGGGAACGCGTAGAGCAGGCATAGCGTCGCGGCCTTGCCGACCAGGCTGACCTGCAACGGGCGCCACCCGCGCCGGCGCAGCACGGCCAGCGCGATACCCACGGCGAGCTCGCGGGCGGCCAGCAGGCCGACCAGCCACCACGGGATGATCCCCCGCACCGCGAGCGCGACGATGGTGGCCGCAATGTAGAGCCGGTCCGCGGCCGGATCGAGCACCTGGCCGAGCCTGCTCTCCTGGTGCAGCGCGCGGGCGATCTTGCCGTCCAGCCAGTCCGAGGCCGCGGACGCGATCAGTATCCCGACCGCCCAGGCGTCCGCCGTCGGCGTCCGCGGGCCGAGGACCAGCCACAGGAAGACCGGCACCCCCAGCAGCCGGGCCACGCTGATCGCGTTCGGAATGGTCAGGACCCGGTCTGCGTGCTGCGCTGGCTCGGTCACCTCAGGCACGTGACGGCCCACCTCCCTGACCGCGACCTTACCTGCCGGGGTTCCGGCGGGCCCCGGGACGGGCACCCGGGCGCCCCGCGGGCCGCGGCGGGACCGATCTCAGGGGCGAGGCTAGGCGGGGGCCGAGGTGCGGGCGAATTCCCTGATGATCTGGGCGAACCTGGCCGGCTGGTCGAGCGGGATGAGCGTGTAGCTGTCATCCACCTCGACCAGCCGCCCGTGCGGGAGAAGCTCGGCGAGGCGCCGCCCGTGCTCGGGGGGCATCACGCGGTCCTCGCTGGCCCAGACCACGAGGGCGGGGCGGCCGAAGCCAGGCAGGCGCTCGGCCGCCCTGACCAGGAGTTGGGTGTCGGCCCCGGCCGCGCGCAGGGTTCGCACGGTGTCCCTGCGGATCCCGGGCTGCGTCAGCACCGGCCTCATCCACCGGGCGGTGGCGGCGTCTCCCCGCCGGGTCAGCCAGCCGAACGCGACCGGCAGCCGCCGGATCGCCCGAAGCCGCATCTGCTGCATGAACATCCCGAACGGCCGCGGCGGGAGCTTGCCGGCCAGCACTAGCGTCTTGCCCGTCAGCCCCGGCGGGAAGTTGTCGAACGCATCGCACGAGGCGAGCACGACCCGCCCCACGCGTGCCGCCCCGTCGCACATGACCAGCTGGACCAGCGCCCCGCCGGTGTCGTTGCCGATGAGGGTGACGTCCCGCAGATCGAGGCGGTCGAGGAACTCGGCCACCAGCCGGGCGATCGCGGGCAGCGACAGGTCCGCGTCGGCGTGCATCGGCTGCCGGTGCGCGCCCAGCGGGAGCGTGGGGGCCAGGCAGCGGTAATCGGCGGCCAGCTCGGCGATGGACCCCTCCCACAGCGAAGCGTCCATCATCAGGCCGTGCACGAGCACCAGCGTGGGCCCGTCGCCGCCGGTGTCGGTGTACTCGATCGGCCCGGCGGACAGCTCGATCTTCGTCATGCCCGCCCCCCTGAGGACTGCGCGGGCTCGCTGGCGGGGCCGTCGGCGGGCGAGCCCGCGAGGAGGTGCCGGGAGGACCGCGCGGGCTCGGTGGCGGGGCCGCGGGCGGGCGAGCCCGCGAGCAGGTGCCGGCGCAGGAAGGACAGCTCGGCCGCCACCGCCCGTTCGTGCTCGGCCAGGAAGGGCTGGTAGTGCCCACCCGGCAGCCGGATCAGCTCGGCCTGCGGCGCCCGTTGCGCGGCCCGGACGGCGGGGCCGGCCAGCGCGGTCTGATCCTGGTCGCACACCAGGACCAGCAGCGGGCATCGCGCCTGCGCGGCGTACCGGCCCGGCCGGTAGGAGGTGATCCGGATCGTGGAGCGGGCGGCCACCGCCTGCTGCCAGTCCGGGTATCTGTTACCGGGGTTGAGCGCCCGGCCGGTGTCGAGCGAGTCCGGCGTCGTGACCAGGGCGACGGTCCCCCGCTCACCGGCGAGCGGCACCAGTCGCGGCGGGCGGCGGGCGAGACCGCCGACGGCGTCGAGAGCGCTGCGGCCGACCAGGCGCAGCATGGCCAGCGGCTTCTGGTAGCGCGCCGCGTTGCGCGCGGCGGCCGGCCCGTCGGCGTTGGGCGTCTGGGCGATCGCCGCGGCGAGCCGCGGGTCGCGAGCCGCGAGATGGAAGACATAACCGCCAGGAACGGAGAAGCTCCAGACCGCGAGCCTGGCCGGATCTACTCCTGGCAGGGTCGCCGCGAACCCGATCGCCGCCTGCCAGTCGGCCAGGTGGTCGCGGATGCGCACCACCTGGCGCGGCTGCCCCCCGCTCTCGCCCAGGCGGCGGTAGTCGAAGGCCAGGATGGTGAATCCGGCGTCGTGGAACCGCTGCGCGAACAGGTCGGTGCCCGGCTCCTTGGTCACGGCGAAGCCCCCGGTCATGATCACGCAGGCGCCGTTGGTTCCCGGGTAGTACCAGGCAGCGCACTCGGCGCCGCCGCTGGCGAATCGGACTTTCTCTCGCTGTGCCGGAACCCGCATGTAGACCTCCGAGTGGACGAGACGCACCCTTCAGAAGGAGTGAACCACGCGGTTCGCAAAGCTCCTAATGATTAAGTGGGTCCGCGGGAGCGGCTATTCGCCGGCCGCCTCCTCCCGCTCCAGCGCGCGGCACAGAGCCTCGAGCCCGGCCTCGGCTCCGGCGTTGTCCGCACTGACCAGCCGGTCGATGAGGAACCCGCGCAGGGCCGCGAGGATCATCTCGGACACCTCGAGCTTGCGCTGCTCAGACCAGTGCTCCGGGCAGATCGACAACAGCGAGGGCAGGTACTGCTGGGATGCCCCGCGGCCGAGTTCGGCGTGGCGGCCGGGATCGTACATGGTCAGCCCGATGGCCTGGTCGAGCACTCGCGACTCCTCGCCCAGCAGGGCCGGCCAGATCGCCCGCACCCGGGCCGCCAGCGTCCGGCGCCCCGGCGTGACGGCGGCGGCCGCGGCCAGCGCGTTGTCGATCCGCCGCTCGCGCAGCTGGAGGATCGCCTGCCTGA
>Ga0207665_10002394_pt1 | contig 12675 bp, 14 predicted proteins | sample LARL112metaG_FD_184351 | JGI IMG/M metagenome (GOLD analysis project Ga0207665, IMG submission 184351) | Corn, switchgrass and miscanthus rhizosphere microbial communities from Kellogg Biological Station, Michigan, USA - LAR L11-2 metaG... | ecosystem: Host-associated > Plants > Roots >...
GCGCCCAAGGTATGACTCATGATTGGGGTGAAGTCGTAACAAGGTAGCCGTAGGAGAACCTGCGGCTGGATCACCTCCTTTCTAAAGTAGTCGTGGCTCCACCCGCTATGGTGTGCGGGTCATGCCACGCATTGCATCCCTAAGCTCTCACGGGCCGCGGGGATGCACGCTCAAGCTCTTCACGCCTCGGCGTGAACAGTGATTTACTCTAGCTGCCCTTCTTTGGCTCCGGCTGAAGTTGCGGCAGTTTCGGGCAGGTTCTGGCAGATCGTATTCGAGTTTCTCCTGAGCGTTTTTCCGCAAAGGGTCAAAGAGCAAGACAATTTGTATTTGCGATTCAGGGCCGCGTGAGTCTCCCGCGGCCCTTTTTGTTGTGTGCCGAGCATGTTCGTCAGCCAGGAGGTGCAAGTCCTCTTCACAACGTGATGGACGTGAAGTGATAGCGAAACGCAAGGGCGTCACCGTGAGGTGGGGTCCGAAGGAAGCGTGTAGCAAAGACGCGAGCCGATGTACAAAAACCGGATCTGAGGCATACGGTGTATTCAGCGTCAGCGATTCGCGCGGGAATGCTTACAAGCAAGCTATTCAATTCAACATGACCGTGGACGCCGAAACTCTGGGTATCTTCTACGCCGAGAACATCGCCGGCGGAGCCAACACCATCACCGTATCCGACACGATTCTGGGGACCATGCGCTTTGCCATTCTCGAATATTCAGGCGTCGCCACGTCAAATTCTCTCGACGTTTCCGTGGCGACCAGAAGGAAACAGCTCTTCACCTGCTACCAATACTGCCACTACAAATTTCAGCGGGGATTTGCTGTTAGGAGAAATCGTGACAGCCAATCCGGCCAGTTTAACGCCGGGAACGGCTATACCGTCGAAGAACGAGTCCCAGCGGAACCAAACACAAAACTGATCGTCGAAGATCAAAGGCAGTCGATCGCCGGAGCAGCCTCGGCCGGAGCCTCGCTCGGCGCGTCCGATGGCTGGGGCGCGGTCCTGGTCGCATTCCGGCATCCTTAGTTCCATTACGAACAACCATCGCGATTCCCGTTATGGTGTTGCGGTGTAGGATTCGCAACTGATTGCGACGTTTGCGTTGACCGCGTCCCCCGAGCGAACTTAAAATTATTTTGGTGTCGCTCTCGTTTTTCTGAGGAAGAAAGGCCCAGCCCATGCGCCGTTCCTTCGCTGTGCTTCTGTGTTCGGTCAGTCTGCTTGCCAACCCCGCTTTTGGTCAGAGTCCTGCCATTGCACCGGTCCGAGTTGCCGCAGGCGCCGTCCTGAAATTTTATATGCAGACTCGTCTAAATCAGACTAATCGAGATGCCTTGGACGCTCTTCCCAAGGGCACGGTCCTGGAAGTAAAAATGTTGGATTCCATCGATTCGGATTCCGATCGTGACGGCGCCGAATTTCATGGCACGCTGGTGACTCCACTGGTTCTAGAGGGTGAGACAATTGTCCATTCCGACGCGGAAGCGCGAGGCTTGCTGGTCCTTCTGAGAAGCAAGAGCCATCCCGAGGGTTTCCGTTACGAACTCCTCGTTACCGGACTCACCGACCGCGGAAAGTCTTACGACCTCACGGCATCTCTCAATCCCTCTTTCGTTGATACTGCAGTTCAGCCTGCTGCGGACTCAAAGTCCGCGGCGAAATAGGGCTCTTCACAATCCATACTAGGGAGCTCGCGCCAGAGATCACCCTAATTCCGGGGCAGGTCTCTGTTTGAGTGCAGAATCTAGTCAGATTTGAAATCAATGATGAAGAGATTTCCCGTTCTAGTACCTATCCCTCAAGGAGACTTCTATTGTCGGTGCTGTTCGTAAGTTCAATATTCGACGGAGGATATAAGAGATTTCACTCTGCCTGGTGGTCGTGGCAAATCTGCTGCAAAACAAACAAGCTCGGCCGAAAATCCTAGGAGGGTTCAAATCATGAAGAATATCGGACGAGTATTTTTTACCTCTGTGGCCGGTCTAACTCTTGTTGTAGGAGTCTGGGCGTTTTCACCTCCCACAACCCAGGAGGCGGCGCTTTTAATTTCGTCAAGCAATTTCAACGCCCCACAGGAGCAGTCGGTATCCGGCAAGATTGCTTCTGTTGAGAAGACTTCCTTCACTCTCACCGTGGGACAATCCCAAACTCAGAACCTGCAGCAGGATTCCAGCGCGCCCAAGACCATGACCTTCACGATCGATAAGAACACGACCATAGATGGCAGCCTGAAGGTTGGTGCCAACGCCGATGTAACGTATCGCCAGGAGAAGGGCACCAACGTTGCAATCAGCGTGCGAGTCGCTCCTTAATCGACGAATCTCCCCTCGACGACTCGATTTGGCGCTGCTCGAGCAGCTTCACCCTGACGGTTCCGGCGAAGGGTGGTTTGTTCACCACCCTTGCTCGGTGCCGGGCGTGCGGGTTACTCTACAACGTCGTCAGATTCGTGATGTTGGACTTATTGTCAGCCAGAGAGGCGAGAAGGTTCAGTAGTAACAGTACATCCAGATTACTCCGAATCGGAATTTCTTACTTCCACAATCTGCCTACGTCCTAATAACCCCTGTTATTTGAGTGTGTTAAAAGGGCATCTTCTGGCAGAGGCACTGCGTCCGAAAACTGTGGAGGTGTTCATGCAATTAACCAAACGCTCCTACAGTGTGGTTGGAGGTCTCGCGGCTTTGTCGCTGGCGCTCGGACTTGGCGTCGCGACTAAAGTGCGTGCAGGCGGCCGCGACAGTATGACGCTGCCGCAGCACACGCCGATCCAGGTTGTTCTCGATCAGCCTGTTTCAGCAGACCGGACCAAAGCCGGTGACCGCTTCGCAGCGACCGTTGCGCAGCCGGTCATCGTCGATGGAAGCACAGTGATTCCCAAGGGCGCCCGCGTCAGCGGCGTCGTCGTGGAATCGCGCCACGGTGGACGAATCAAGGGAGACGCGGACCTGCGACTCGCTCTCCACAGCGTTAAGGTGAATGGAACAAGCTATCCCATTCACACCACGCCGTTTCACCGCTCCAGCAAGAGCCACAAGAAGCGCAACTTGCTGATGATTGGCGGCGGCGCCGGGACAGGCGTGCTGATCGGTGCGCTCGCCGGCGGCGGCGAAGGCGCTTTGATCGGTGGCCCAGTTGGCGCTGGTGCCGGCACCGCTGCGGCCATCTTAACCAACAAGAAGGACGTCAAGCTTCCCGCGGAGACGCACCTGACGTTCAAACTCTCTGAGCCGGTTTCTATCCCGGCAAAGAGCTAACTTCAGCGAAGACTGCCCTGTCAGTCTTGCAACACTGAAACAATTCAGCCTTCTACCGGGGCCCGCCGCAATTTTCTCCGCGGCGGGCCTGGTGCATTTTGGTCATCAAATATCTCCAGGTTTCGGCTGGCTGCTTCACATCCCGCACCGAATGTGCTTCGGTTCAAAAGAAATCTCCCGTGGAGATTCGTGAACTGATTGCAATCAATTCCTGCTGGGAGTACGCTCTGGCAAGCCTCACCCCTTCCAGATTCGCAAACAATCGCTCGTGAGGCAGGGCCCATCTCCGTGATTGCCGGTTCGCCATGATCCGGAGGAGGAGGAACCCCATGTCAGCCGATGCCGAACACAAAGCTCTCATTCGCCAACTCTATGAAGAAGTCTGGAACAAACGCCGGCTCGAACTGGTGGACGAAATCTTTTCTCCCAGTCACGCCCTTCACGATCCGAACCTGACTGGTTCCGGCGTTGGCCCGGAAGCATACAGGCGTCAGGTCACGCGGTTTATCTCGGCATTTCCCGATTTGCGATTCATCATCGAAGACTTCTTCGGTGAAAATGAAAAGCTGGCCGTCGTGTGGACTATTTCCGGAACTCACAAGGGCGAATTCATGGGAATCCCCGCTACGGATAAAAAAGTGTCCATCGACGGAATTACAATCATCCACACAGTAAATGCCAAGATCATGGATTCCTACGTCAGCTGGGACGTTTGGGGGCTGATGCATCAGCTTGGCGTCGTTCCTGCGTTTGGTGAGCCCAAAGGTGCCGCTGCTAGGTGACTCACACCACTTTCCCCGATTGAAACGATTTTCCCTCTTCCCGCACTACTCAAAGGAAGGAGCGCCCCATGGCGGGAAAGTATTCTCCTGTGCTAGAAGCCAACTACGAAATCTTGATAATGGATGCTGACGGCCAGCGCCTCGAATTGGAGAGCTTCAAAGACTTGGAGACGGCCCGCCGGCGGCTGCCCGCCCTTGCTGCCCAGTATCCCGGCACGAAAGTAGCGCTCTGGAATCGGCACACACGCGTGATCCTGGCAGAAACCGATGGTTATTGAGTCGGCGTCCCTGGGATTTCGGTCACTTCGCTCTCACAAGACTGTTCTTCTCTCCGCGACTCCCCGTTTTTTCGATTTGAACTATTGAATCTTTCGATGGCATCTCCGGCGAATTTCGAGGAGATGGCGTTTCACTGATTGTAAAATGAAAGCACCAGCCGAAAGGGAGGAGCATGTCAAAGAATGGGAAGAGTTCCTTGCCAACGGTGAAAAAGCCGCGGGCTGCCAAAGTGCGTCCGACCAGGGAAGAAATCGCGTTGCGCGCCTACCAAATTTATTTGGAGCGCGGCGGCGCACCCGGTAATGCGCTCGAGGACTGGACCCGCGCTGAGCGCGAGTTACTAAAGGAATCCAGCAAGCCTCGCCGCAAACCCGGGCCGAAATTAGTCGCCGCCTAAAATCGCCGGTTTGCAGGCCGCACTTGCTCTGTTCTGTCAGGCAAGGAAAGACAGGCCTGTCCCTGAGTTCAGGTATAACCGCGACAGCAATCTCAGCTTATTGCTTCTGCTTTGTCCCGCCGAACGACTCTAGAATCAAGGAATGACACAGCCTTCCAAGGGCGCCGCCGCTTTCCTGACCCTCTTTGGACTGCCGTTTCTATGCGGAGGCCTTGCTTTCGCCTACGCACAGTTGGTCAGCCGCAGAAATTTCGATACGTCGGAACTCGCCCTGGGCATCGCCGTCGCCTTGGTCCTTGTTTTCATCGGTGGTGGGCTCATCTACGCAGCCTTCCGGGGATACGCGCTCTTAAAGCAACAGGCTGCCCGTATGGAAGCAAATCCACTCTCCCCCTGGCTGTGGCGGGCGGATTGGGCTTCAAGCCGGGCAGAAAGCCAAAACAAGAAGAGCGAAATCACGTATTGGGTGATCTGCATTTTGTGCAACATGATTACGCTTCCCGTGGTAGCAAAGCTGGTTCCGAAGATGGTTCGCGCGAGCGATCCTCGCGTGTTCTTAGTTCTCGGTTTTTCGTCACTCGGATTGATTCTTCTCGTAAACGCTTTGCGCGCCACGATTCGCCACCGGCGCTTCGGCGACACTTACTTCGAGTTCGATGCGCTGCCCTTTTCGCCCGGCGAAAAAGTGAGTGGAAGGATTCACCTGAAATTTGAAACTCGCGCGGAACATGGCATTGATCTGAAGCTTTCTTGCGTGCGCAAAATCGTGACTGGCTCAGGCGACAGCCACAGCACCAGTAAAGTCGTTCTATGGCAGGCGGACCAGAATGTTCCCGCCGGAGCCGTGCAGCCAGGGCCGCTTGGTGGAGCCATTCCGGTGGATTTTTCGGTTCCCGCAGACAGTTTGGTCACCGATCTCGACAATCCGAACGACCAAGTTCTTTGGATACTCCACGCGCAGGCGGACGTGCCCGGCGTGGATTACTCTGACGATTTTGAAATTCCTGTTTTTCGGGGTGCAATCTCATCTGCACGGACAAGTACTTTCGGAATGCGAATTACGAGTGGAGCTGATACGTTCGCTTTTCCTGCATCGCAGCCCGCCGATGCCGATTCCGGCGAGGTCCCGCGGCCCGCGCATAGCAAGGTTGTCGTTTCTATGGGTTCTGGCGGCACCGAATTCTATTTTCCGCCGCTCCGAAATCCCAGCCGCGCCCTGATTCTGCTCATTGTCACCGTGGTCTGGAGCGCGGTGATTTACCTGATGTACCAGAAGCACGCGCCGATGATGTTTTTTGTTCTCTTCGGGCTGACGGACGTGCTGATCATCGCCGGCTTTCTGCACACCACGTTTGGCAGTTCACGAATCAGCGTCCGAAGCGGGGAGATTCTTTCGCGCCGGGGCATCCTCGGCCTGGGCCTCGTCCGCACGATCCAAGTTCCCGAAGTGGTTTCCATTCTGCCAGTGGTCAGCTTGCAGCAAGGCGGCAATTCAGACAACGCTCTGCACGCCATTCGGCTGCGGCTGAAGGATGGCAGCAAATTCACGCTAGCCGACGAAATCGCCAGCCGCCAGGAGGCCCGCTGGGTGGTTTCGCAGATCGAAACGCTGTCCGGCTTGAAACTGGACACGCATGTGGAAATGGACTTGCCGCTCGGTGTGCCTGTCACACCCATCCTGCAAAAGCCAGGGGAGACATTCACTCAGGCGCGGGCCCGCACGTCGACGGCGGCATCTCTCGGCGTGTTCTTTGTGATGGTGTTCGGGGTGTTCGGCTTCATGGCCTGGCGGATGTCGTCGCTCACTTCTCGAACAAGCAACGCGCGCACGGCAGCAGCAGCTTCTGCTAAGCCCCCCGTGACGCCGCGCGTTTTTTCTGCGCCTTTAACGGATGAGGATGTGGACCGCGTGCGCGCGCTCCCTGCCCAGGCGCAGGCGGAAGAGTTGCTTGAACGCGCGATTGGCCACGACGCGCGTGCCTTGGAACTATTCGATCAGCTGGTTGACGGCTGGCGTGGCCACATTCGAATGAGCGACCGCATGAAGCAGTTGGAACGGCGGTCGGAGTTTTCCAAGGATCTGCGAGTCCGTTACGCCAACGCGGACATCAATCTTGCGCTGGAAGGCTGGCAGAAGAACGAGCATGCAGCCGATCTGTTGATTCAGCGCGCGCAATCTGACCCGCAATACCGCGCCTGGGCAGTCTACTATCTCGGGATGCTGGCGGGTCGCGGTGTGGACTACGAGCGCATCCACAACCTGCTACTGAACTATGCGCGGAACGACAAGGACCCCATGGTGCGCCAGTGGGCCGTCGAGGGAATGCGCTTTCTTGATAAAGATGAAGTTCTCGACGAACTGTTTATCTCGTTCACCGAAGATCCTGCCAACACCGTGCGCGATCGCGCGGGATGCAATATCTCCGATTGTGGAATCTTCACTCGCAAGCAGCGAATGAGAATGGTGCCCAAACTCCTCGATCTGGCGATGAGTCCTCGCACAACCGCGCAAATGCGAAGCTGGACTTTCCTGGCGCTTCGAGAAATCACGGATGAAAATCTGCCCGCGGATGCGCTCGCCTGGAGCCGCTGGTATCAGGAACATGGCTCCGAAAAATTGGGTGAATTCGAACGCCTGGAGTGGTGGCAGGTTCGAGGCGACGAATAACCTTTGAGGTCGTAAGCCTTCCCTCGACCGTACGATTGTCTAAAGACACCGCCATTTACAGAGGTACGCAGAGGTGTAGACTACCTCCTCGCCGGGGAAGTTCCATCGATGCCGACAAATCAAGAAAAGCAGGAACACATTCGTATTGGCGTGGATCTTGGCGGCACCAAGATTGAATTCGTCGCGCTCGAGCGCGATGGCAGGGAATTGCATCGCCACCGCATTGCTACACCGCGGCACGATTATGACGGCACGGTGCGCGCCATAGCGGAAGCCGCGCGAGAGATCGAGAAAAAGCTCGGGCGAAGCGCCACCGTCGGCCTGGGAATCCCCGGAACGATTTCCACAAAGACCGGCTTGGTGAAAAATGCCAACTCCACGTGGCTGAACGGGAAACCGTTCGACAAGGATTTGTGCCGGGCGCTGGGGCGCGAAGTGCGTTGCGCAAATGACGCCAACTGCCTGGCGGTCTCCGAAGCGACCGATGGGGCGGGTGCGGGCAAGCACATTGTCTTCGCGGTGATACTAGGGACTGGATGTGGTGGTGGAATTGCCGTGGATGGCCGCGTGCATAGCGGTTCGAATGGAGTCGCCGGCGAATGGGGACACAATACTCTGCCGTGGATGCGGCCGGACGAATTCCCCGGCTCGTCTTGCTACTGCGGCAAGAACGGCTGCATCGAAACGTGGATTTCCGGAACGGGCCTAGAAGCGGACTATAATCGCGCGACGGGAGTTCCCCTTAAGGGTCCTGAGATTATCGCGAGAAGTCGCGCAGGTGAAGCTGCCGCGCTTGCCGCTCTTGGTCGATTTGAAGACCGCCTCACTCGCGCTTTGGCGCACCTGACCAATCTTCTTGATCCGGATGTAATCGTGCTGGGTGGAGGCGCATCGCAGATTCCGCGCATCTACCAGAATGTTCCGACCCGGCTGAAAGAGTATGTTTTTGGCCACGAAGCGGACACTCCGATTCGTCCGGCGAAACATGGAGACGCCAGCGGGGTGCGCGGCGCTGCCTGGCTTTGGCCACTGGAATAACGAAAGAAAGGCCCCACCACTCCGTTTCGTTGTGGTGGGACCTTTTCGTTGGACGGAGTCCCAATGTTCTAGCTCTGGCCGGCGGCCTTGGCCATTTTCGCCGTCCACTCGGCGGAGCGCCGCTTCATCTCTTCGGGAGCTACGTCTTCGATGTGCTGCGCAAGGCCCCACTGGTGGCCAAACGGGTCAGTGAGTTTGCCATAGCGGTCCCCCCAGAACTGATCCATGAGCGGCATGTCCACTTTGGCGCCAGCGGCAACCGCTCGGTTGAAGGTGGCGTCCACGTTTTCCAGATACAGGAAAAGACCACAGGGGTTCTTGGCTCCTGGCGTGGGTGCGCTGGACATGCCGGGAAACTCGTCCGCCAACATAAGGCGGGAGTCCCCGATTTGTATTTCGGCGTGGCCGATTTTGCCTTCGGGCCCGGCCATTCGCATGATTTCCGTAGCGCCGAAGACCGACTTGTAAAAATCAATCGCCTGGGCCGAGTTCTTACAAGTTAGATATGGCGTAACGGTGTGATAGCCCTTAGGAATTGCTTGGACAGAATTTGGCATGATGATCTCCTTGGTTGTTTTGGACGTGCGCGCCGAAAACGGGAGGGAGCACAGCGGAGCGCGCGTAAGGGTGTAAATACTCCTGTGCTATGGCGATGTCAACAGGCAGATGTTAACAATAGTGCGGCGATAGAATGGCTGCCAAACCCACGCGTAAGGACGGGCTGTATGAGATACAAATTCCTGGCTGAAACGTACGAAACCGAGCGCATCAAAGTTGTGAGCGTTTGGAGTGAATTTCGCGACGGGGACCTTCCGGTGCGTCCGCGGGAGAGTGACCCGCGAGGGCGCAGCATGCAAGAACAGATGGTGCATCAATGCGTGAGCGAGAATCTATGGTTCGTCAACATGCTGGGAATTGACGTTGGCGCCCCGCCACTTCCCGCGACAGAAACTCGCCTGGAATTCATGAAGCGCTATGCGGAAGACAGCGAAAAGAGGCTCGCGGCCCTGCAGGCGAAGGATGAAGTTTGGTGGGAGTCGCAAACGAAATTCTTTGACGTACAGCGATCCCGGGCCTGGGTGATGGTTCGAAGGATTGCGCACACGGCGCATCATCGGGGCCAGCAAATGGCGATGCTCCGAATGCTCGGAAGAGACTTGCATAGCAACTATGGACCGACGGCTGATACCGGCGGGCTCATGCGGAATCATGCGCCGACTATCTACGGCTATCCGAGCCTCGAAGCGTTATTCGATCGAGAAGCGACGGGCGGCGAAAAGACACCGCTTCCGGGCGCCGCGGGCAAAGCCGTGACCGAGCGCCCGGACACGAAGTAATCTTGAGAAACGGTGCGGTCCGGAGTTATTCCGGCTTGGTGATCACGCCGCAAGCGATGCGTGGTGGAGCGCCGGTGCCGGTGCCGCCGGCGACAGCGTGAATGACAATTGCTGTTCCGCCATTGCTAAATACGGAGTTGTCGTCCGTGCCGAGTGTCACGTTTGGCGCAACTGTGCTGGCGTGGGCCGTGCCATCCGCACCGACGATCAATGCAAAATCCGGGATATCGCCCGCAGGCATTCCCTCATGGGCGTGACCTCCGAAATGTGGACCAGCGGATTTGAAATCCGGAGGCTCGCACTTGGCTACCTGATGGATGTGAATGGAGTGCTCACCCGGCGGAAGATTCTTGATGTCAATCTTGATCGTGACGCCCTTGGACGCCGGCGTCAGTGTCGCGGTGCCGATGCTCTGGCCCTGCGCATTCTTGATGTCCACGGTTACGGGCTTGGCCGCGGCGCGGGCATCAGTGTCCTGCGCAAGAATCAAGCCTGTTGCCGACAAGAACAGTGCTGCACAAGCAAGTGATCTCATAACGGTTCTCCTCACAGGGAATGGTGTTTCAGGATTAGCACTCTCTCAGAAAAACGCCCCAATCTCAATCTAGCGTAAGGCCACTGGGGATGTAACAACTTGTCCTCAAAGAGATAGCTCCTCTGGCAGATTCCTTGCCATTCGGCGGCGCTGTTAGTTGGACCAAATTCGTCCAGGAACGAGCCATTTGGAACGGGCCGTGCGTCTGAGGCATGATAGAAAAGTGAAACGATCATTCTGTTTTCCGAAAGGGTATCGTAAATGCGAGCACGAAACATTTTTGCTTTAGCCTTCCTATGTTTGCTGCCTTCTTTCGCGCCGGCGCAAGTAACGCACGGCCAAAAGCCAAAGCTGCCGGCGCCTTTCGCGACCAAGTCGGCGGGCAACGGGCCGGAAAAGAGAACGCCTCCACCAGGGTTTTTGCCCACGGTGCCCCAGGGATTTCGCGTGAACGTATATGCGACGAATTTCAAGCACCCCCGATGGCTGACGATCGCGCCGAGTGGAGACATTTTTCTGGCTGACAATGGGTCCGGCGAAATCATCGTGATGCGCGATCCCGGGCATACCGGCGAAGCGCAAGAGCGCGAAGTCTTTGTGAACGGCCAGAAGCGGCCGTTCGGCATCGCGTTCCACGAAAACTACGTTTACGTCGGGAACACCAACGAGGTCGTGCGTTTTCGCTACGATCCCAAGACCTCCAAGCGGCTCGGAGAAGCGGAGCACTTGCTCGATTTGCCGACCGGCGGGCACGATACGCGATCGCTGGCTTTTTCGGCCGATGGAAAACATCTGTTCATCGGCGTTGGCTCCGAATCGAACATAAACACGGGAGAAGATCCGCGGCGCGCGGCGGTAACGATATGCGATCCCGATGGAAAGAATGCGCGGCGCTACGCAACGGGACTCAGGAATCCCGTGGGGCTGGCGCTGGAACCGGTGACGGGCGAAGTCTGGACGACCGTTAACGAGCGCGACGAACTGGGCGACGATCTACCTCCGGATTATTTTACTTCCCTGAAAGATGGAGGTTTTTACGGCTGGCCGTACAGCTACATCGGCAACAACGTCGATTCGCGCGTGAAACAGGAACATCCGGAACTCGTTGCGCGGGCCATTATTCCTGACGTGCTGCTGGGAGCGCATGTGGCGCCGCTGCAGTTCGCGTTCTACACCGGAAAGCAATTTCCTGAAAGCTATTGGGGCGGCGCATTCGTGGCGGAGCATGGTTCGTGGAACCGGGCGGCGCGCTCGGGATACCAGGTTGCGTTTGTGGCGTTCAAGGATGGCAAACCGTCCGCTGATCCGGTGCCATTCCTGACGGGGCTGGTTCCCGATCCGGGCGGGCCGGATGTGCTGGGGAGGCCAGTGGGCGTGGCGGTTGCGCCGGACGGGTCCCTGCTGGTGTCGGATGACGGAGCGGCCGTGATTTACCGCATTTCCGCCGCGAAATGACCGATTCGTCCGACCCCAGCTCACTACTTGACTGTCAGCGTCAGTTGAACAGGCTGGAGCTGGAGCGGCATCCCTGATAAAGACGTCGCTGATGTCGTAAGCGTGATCGTCGATGTGCGGCAATAGAGATCGGCTGTGATGGCGCAAGATTCGGATTGATCGTTGGCGGAACCTGGAAAGGAGACGCAGGAACTTCCGAGAGTGTTCCGGACGCCTGGTCGATTTGAAACATGGATATGCTGTTGCTCTTAGCATTCAAGACGAAGAGGAACTTACCCTGGCCATCGATTGCCACGAGCCCGCCCTCAAATCGTTCGGGAATTGGGAACCCCGGGATCAGATTGAGCGCGCCAGTTTGCGCTGTTTTGCTGAATCCGAACACAACAGAGGATGGTGAGTTTGGCTGGGAGCCGTAGACATATTGCTGGGAAGAGGTCTGCGCTCCGGCAGGGGAAGGGAATCGGCCGATGAAACTCAACGTAAGGAGAGTCTGAGAGCCTTCAGATAGAGCGGATTTCTTTTCTGAAACAGGAAACGTGCAAGCGGACGGGATTCCGGTTGTGTGGCCATGTGTCTTCCCTTGGCCGTCAGTCATGCGGCATGTTCGTGTTCCGAGAAGAAACGACAGCGGTCTGACGTTAACCCCGAAAAGTAGGACCTTCAAGGAAAATAAGTAGAAAGACAGCTATACGAAAAATTCACCAGAGCACGCAACTAGGTCAACCAATCTTTGAAGCAAAGGGAAGTTCTCCTTAAGACAAGTGGAGGCGTTTCACTCTTCGCGAAGGATGCGCATGAGCTCGCTGGCGGCATGCGGAAGGCGCGCGCCGCGGCGCGATACCAGATAAACGTGCCGCGGCATGTTCATCTGCCGAACTTTTACTTCCTTCATCCAGCCGTGGTCGATTTCCCAGCGAACGCACATG